>Ga0210395_10000052_pt1 | contig 113890 bp, 106 predicted proteins | sample IncBWH4OmetaG_FD_150861 | JGI IMG/M metagenome (GOLD analysis project Ga0210395, IMG submission 150861) | Forest soil microbial communities from Barre Woods Harvard Forest LTER site, Petersham, Massachusetts, United States - Inc-BW-H-4-O ...
GGCCGCTGCCGGGTCGCTCACGAAGATGTCACTGCGGCGACTTTACTGTGCGCGGCGGATCGGCCAGCACGACGCTCAACAGCGAGCTATGGACTTCGAGATGGCCGTTGTAATCAATAAATCCCGCTTTGCGGAATCTGTTCATGAAATGGCTGACGCGCGAGCGGGTGGTGCCGACCATCTCCGCCAGCGTTTCCTGACTGATCTTTGCAATGAGCGGCTCCGGGCGGCCTTCCTTGCCGAAATTCGCCAGCAGCAGCAACAGCCGCGCAAGCCGCTTCTCGGTCGAATTGAAGAGCTGGTCGACCAGGTCTTCCTCGACCCGCGCGGTTCTTGCCAGAACATGCGAAACAAACATCTGGGAAAATGCCGGCTCGTCGCGGAGAACGCGCTGGATCTCTGTCTTATCAACGCGCATCGTCACGCATTCACTCATCGTGGTTGCCGTGGACAGGCGCTTCGGCTGTCCGATCAAGCATCCTTCACCGAAGAATTCGTCGATACCGAGGATGGCAACCACCGCTTCCTTGCCCTCCCTGGATACGACGGTGACTTTGACCTTGCCCTTTTTGATATAGAAAACCGCGTCCGCGACGTCGCCTTGCGAGAAGACGATTTCTTTTTTTGGATGTGTCGCGAGGATACGGCCGGCAGCGGCGGTTTCTAAAAACGCCACAGGATCAAACCGCGCGTTGCCATTCGATGCCGTGGTTTTTACGCTGCGTTTGGTTTTTATGCTCTTTTTGTCCATTTCCGTTCCTTGACGGCGCGACGTAGGCACAATCGCAGCGACGCGCCTGTATAAAATAGCTCACTTTTCGTGAATTGGCACCTCGTCCGCCGCGCCGTGGTGGTGACGATCTGCCACAGCGTGGATGTCACCGCATCGTCACGACCCATTGATGCCTTTTAGCACGCTGCTTGGGTCAGGCGGGATTTTGCAAATACGACGTTGATTAGAGCGGCACTTTGAAATTTGGGCCGGGCTCGCGTGAGACCAAAAGCGGTTCCGCTCTCGCCACAGGCTTTAGGCCGTTACCGCCATTGCGATCGAGTTGCTGCTGCGGCCGGGCGCCCTGCGTTTTCCTGTTGGATCTGCGTATACTCAGTAACCCACGATAAATGCCCAGATAATCTTCCGCCATTCGGGCGGCGGTAAACCTTTCTTCAAAGCGTCGCCGCACGGCGCGGCGATCGTAAGACAGGATCGCCGGCAGCGCGGCGATGGCTTCTTCCTCGCTATCGACCACCCTGCCGGTGACACCATCGTCGACGACCTCGGGGACCGACCCGCGACGGAACGCCAGCACCGGTGTGCCGCACGCCATGGCTTCGATCATCACCAGGCCAAAAGGCTCCGGCCAATCTACCGGAAACAGCAGAGTGGCCGCTTCGCCGAGGAATTTTGTCTTTTCATGTTCGTTGATCTCTCCGACGAACTCCACGTCCCCGCCGGCGATGAGTGGGAATATATCTTTGCGGAAATAGTCGTCGTCGACCTTGTCGACCTTGGCGGCAATCTTCAGCGGAAGCCCAGCGGCGCGCGCTATTCTGATCGCTCGGTCCGGGCGTTTTTCGGGCGAAATCCGTCCCAGGAAAGCAAGGTAACCTCCCTGCTCGAACGACGGGAGATGCAGGCCGGCCGGAAGGCCGTGTTGGACGGTCGCAACAAAATTAGCGCGCGGTAGCGGTTTGCGCTGATCGTTGGAGATCGAAACCAACGGCATATCCCCGAATCGGGAATAGAAGGGCTTGAGATCACCCAAATCCTGCCGCCCGTGAAGCGTGGTCAAGGTCCGAGCCGCCAGAGCGCGGAAAAGCGGGAAATGAAACAGATCAATATGAAAATGGAGGACGTCGAATTCCTCGGCACGCTCACGCACCTTGTCGATCATCAGCATAAAGTGCGGAATGGTGTCGCTCACGGTTGGATCGAGCCGAAGCGCGCGGCTACAACAAGGATCCAACTCGGCGCTGGTGATAGAGTCGCCGCTTGCAAACAGCGTCACATCGTGACCAGCCCGCACAAGCTCTTCGGTCAAGTAGGAAACGATCCGCTCGGTGCCGCCATAGAGACGAGGAGGAACGCTCTCAATGAGCGGAGCCACCTGCGCGATTCTCATCGTGACCCCTCTAATCCCCTGAACAAATAAAAGCACTCCGGTTGCCTAGGGGCTTGGGGGCGGAGCGGGCAACCGGAGGCGCTTCGATTCCGGCGCGACGCCGGATCGAGAGCTACGACTTTGCCGTTCTGGGCGGGGTAGAGTCTGTTCTATTTTGACCAGTTCTTCTGTCGCCGCGCTGACATGTTTCAAGGCGCGAGGAATAACTTGAAGTCGCACGTCGCCGCTAACGGGAACTAACTCATCGACGTCGATGTTATCTTCAGACCCAAGCCAAAGCGCTTTTCTGGAGTTTAACCGGATGTATGGATCATCTGTCGCACGCCACCTTCGCGTGGAAGTAAGACATCGCAACGCGGCGCCGAACCGATACTCCTGGGAAATTTTCTCCGGAGATAGAACCCTGCCCGTGGAAGAATCCACCGATCAATTCCGCTCTTGGGAAGATGCGAGTCAATTTGGAAAGAAAGCGTTGCAGCAGTTATCAGCGAATCCGATCGCACGACGCGGTCCCGATTTCTGAGAGCGCGCGCTCCGACAAACCGGCCGCTACCCCTTCAGGTCGATCTGTCTTTGCGATTGTGGTCGCTTTGGATCAGCCCAGACCTTGGTGATGTGGGATGGATCGTGGCCTGACCAGGAGGACAGATCATGGAGACATTTCTGATAACGCTCGGCGTGATCGTCGGCGTCGCCGCTGTGGTTTTCCTGTTCGTTATCGAACCGCGTCGGAAGATTTACGACAAATAAAGCTCGCGGCGGCGGCCTGCACCGACGCATTGCAAGACCCCGACGCCGGTCCGTCGATGACCCGCTCACGGCATCGAGACCAAAGAAACAGCCCGGATCAATAAACGAGAGACGAGAATTTTATCGCCACGGAGGACGTCAGAAATGGAATGGGTCATTGCATTGATCGTCGTGATGTTGATGCCACTCGGATTGATTTTCTGGTGGATTCCGCGATGCGACGATGTCGGTATTCGAAAAGCGAAAAACCGCATCGCGCGTGAGCCGGCATCGGCTATTCTTGCATATGAGGCCGTGTCTTCTTCATCACGAGCGCCGGCTTTCCCTCGAGCCCATGAAAAGGCTTTCGGATAGCCATGGGCTTTCGCAGCGGCTATGTCGCTCTTCGCGTCGCGAGAAGGCGGTCAAATTAGAGATCAAATTAGAGAAACGTCCGACCTGTCGACTTTTGTATTGGATCGTTTTCCCTTCTTCGCCGCTTTCTTGACCGCCTTTTTCTCGGCCTTCGCCATGATTCTCAACAGCTTCTTTTTCTTGATCACTTGATAAACTCCTCTTGCGATCACGTCTCGCGATCAAAAGCGTGTATTCTGGAAATCTTATTTGCGACTCGTCTGCCGCGCAGGCGCAAATCCGAATATCCGGTCACTCATCAGCGCAGCTTTTGCCCAAGTGCAGGCAAGTTCCTCCAGAACTCGCTTCTCGTCCTGGCCCGTCGCTTCGGAGGATTCGCGCATGGCTTCCTCGGCAAACTGCCGAAATATATTTGCGTCTGACATGGCAGCCTCTTGCTTAGGCAACCCCCCTTGGCTCGGAGCTTGGAGCCGGGGACCGACGAAGTCTGGCCAGAATTGCTCACTGTGACGTTAGGCAGCCGAGGCGCTGCAGCGTGCTAGTTCGCAGATTTTTAGCTTCCAACACCGGCATTTCGTGTTCAACGAACCAATTACAAACGCCACCTGAGCAAAACCGCATCTGAGCAAAATTGCTCACTGCAGTTTGCCGTACTCAACGCGATGAAGATCGATTAGTGAGCAAGTTGTCTGCCACGCGGCCTTTAACGAAAGCGGAACAAACCGACCTGGCAAGCGTTTTATTTCTGGTCTAACTAAAAGAAAGCTCACCATGTTCGATCTGTGGCGATTTGGTTTCGACGTTCAGCAGGTCATTGCCACCCGCGTCATTGGCATGATGAAGGGCGAGCTAAGTCAGCGCGAAATGCGGCGCATGGTCGTCGAGAAGCAGACAGCCTATTCAAACGCGCAGATCGCCGGCGCTTACGCGCTGCTGACCAGCGGTCCCGTTCAAGCCGGCCGCGAAATGATCGAGGTATATGAACGTGCCGTCAGAGCCAATCGCATCAGACTTTCGGGCGCGCCTCGAAGTTGGGATGAAGCCATCAGCTGACTTGCTTCTATACGGCGATTTTTATCTCAACCTCCATAAATAAAGTCTCGACGCGTACTTGTGTTTTGGTTGCGGCACCACAGATACACACTAGCGGCAAGCAAACGGTTTGCCTGGCAGTTGCCCACAAAACAGCGATATGCCGAAGTCGCCACTCACTTACGGGCAGCGCTGCTGTTATCGGCGGACACAGCCTTAGTCTCAAATTTCTGATCTCAAGTCGATCGTGGCTCGCGTCGCGGATGCGCCGTGCATCCGCACGGACACGCCACGCGCCTCTGTTCGCGGCCGTACTCAGCACTTTCGTCATCCGCTTCGCGGGCGGACATGGATGAGGCCAAACATGGAATCGGCGATCAATCAAGATACGCAACATTCGCACGATCCACTGTGGATCGACAGGCTTCATATCAAGAACGTCGACGAGGCGAGTGCGCTTGCCCAAGCCATCGTCGACACGATCCGCGATCCTCTGCTTGTCCTCGACAAGAACCTGCATGTTGTGACTGCGAACCGCTCTTTCTATCAGACGTTCGGCATGACCCATCAGGATGTTCGCGGTCGCCCGCTCTACGGTCTCGGCGATGGCCAGTGGGATATCCCGGAGCTGCGACTGTTGCTGGTCGACGTCGCACCGCAGCACGCTGTGATGCAGGCTTACGAAGTCGAGCGGGATTTTCCCAATATCGGGCGGCGCACGATGCTCTTGAATGCGCGCGAAGTGTTCAATCACAGGAATGCCGAAAAGCTGATTCTCTTGGCGATCGAAGACATCACCGAGCGATGTGACGCCGAGCGGCTGGCGGCGGAACTGCTGCGACAGAAGGATACGCTGTTGCAGGAGATGCAGCATCGCGTCGCCAACAGCCTGCAGATCATCGCGAGCGTGCTCCTGCTCAAGATGCAGTCGGTCCACTCGGAGGAGACGCGGCTGCATCTTCGCGACGCGCATCAGCGCGTCATGTCGGTGGCGACCGTGCAGCAGCAACTCCAAGCGTCGGGGCATGGCGAGCCGATCGAGGTCGGACCTTATCTGTCCAGGCTATGCGACACCCTGGGGGCCTCCATGATTGGCGACAGAAAGCCGATCTCTCTGAAAGTGGAGGCCGGCCCCGGCACGGCGGCATCCGGCGAGTTGGTCAGCATTGGGCTGATTACGACAGAACTCGTGATCAATGCGCTGAAGCACGGATTCCCGATCGGCACCGAGGGCTGCGAAATATTGGTCAGATACGATGTCGACGAATGTAACTGGCGTTTATCGGTGTCTGACAACGGCATCGGCGTGCAGACGGACGGGGGTGCCCGAGGACATACCGGTTTGGGCACCACCATCGTCGAAGCGCTCGCGCGTCAGCTCAAGGCTTCCGTCGAGATAACCCGTCTAGCGCCGGGAATGGTCGTATCGATCGTCCACGTCGCGCAACAGCCATGAGGCTACGCACCGTCATGCCACCGGAGAGCAGACCATGCCGATAGGACTCATCCTCGTTACCGTCCTCATTATTTTCCTGCTCGGCGGTTTGAGAGGCCGCTTTGGCGGCTACGGTTACGGCTACGGGCATGGCGGTGTCGGTGTCATCGGCACCATCTTGATCATCGTTGTCGCTCTGGTGCTGTTTGGACAGATTTGAAGTGAGAACCGCTGCACCAAAGCGATCCTGAATAATCAAACAAGTATGTTGGGTAATCGGATGCCAAACGGAGTTTTCAGATTCGTGCAGAGAGCATTTTGGATTTACATCGCGGAAGCGGTGCTGGTCCTGGTGCTCATTTTTATAATTCACGCTTTCACGTAAGCAAGCTGCCTTTTCCGGGCAATCGACCAACGCGTCATCGCAAAACAGAGGCTTCACATGTTCAACCCAAAGCAATATCGCGCGAAGGCGGCCGAATACGGAACTCGCAGCAAGGAAGCCACCGATCCGAGCCAAGTTCGCGAATACAAAGAGTCGAGTGACAGCTTTGGCTCGCTTGCCGAAAATGAAGAATGGCTCGCTGACAACTTCAATAAGACTCTTCAACCGTCGGACGAGAAGCGACCCATTCACGCCGCTCTCGCCGCTGAAGAGGAGCATGTTCTTCGATGCCTCGGCGCTTCGGTCATCATGCAGTGGAATACGATTCCCGCCAAACTCCAGCGCGAGCTCTTCGACACTGCCGGATCGATGGGTGAGCTATTGGCAACGGCGGGGCTGAGAGGACAAATCGCCAGGTTCTTGCATAAGCATAAGGACGACGGCCCGGCGCCGCCCAAGGGCCAGCAGCAGACGCAGCAGCCTGGCCAGGACGCAAACAAAATCTGAGTTCGAAGAGAGCCCGGCCAGCCGGCGGGATTATCGAGAGCATTCGCAGAGGCGTGCGGAGAATGAACTCCACAGACACTACAAATTCTGAAGCGTTCGATTATGGCGCCAGCGCCGAGCTGTTCTCGTCGAGAGGCAGTAGCGGCCGGCGGCAACCGCTCAATTACCAGCGTTTTACGTCGGTCGCAGAGGCGCTCCGTTTTGTCATCGAGGACCTTCCGACGCGGTTCTTTGTCGGTGCTTATCTCCAGGTGGAGGAATCAAGATACCAGGGCGACGAAATCCGTCGCTTGTATGCTAGCTCGCACTATCCCCTGCCCCGAAGAGCAGTAGAGGATCCGATTGCATGATCGCGCGCTCGCTCAGCGAAACCGTCATGTTCAGCAAGCCCTTTCTGTTAAAGGGCGTCGATCGCATGCTGCCGGCCGGAGATTATCGGGTCGTCACCGATGAAGAATTGATCGAGGGACTTTCCTTTCCGGTCTATCGGCGCGTTTCGACCATGATCTTCGTGCCGGCGACGCAGGGGGCGTCGGCCATCGAGATGGTCACGATCGATCCGCTCGATCTTCGGGGCGCTCTGGATAGAGACGCCGCATCGTGATCCGACAGCGCAAGGACCCGTTCATTTGACCATTCTCGATGTGTGGCACACGACCATATACCGTTATCGACGTCCGGTTCGGCTCGGCGATCACCGGCTGATGCTGCGCCCGCGCGACAGTCATGATCTTCGGCTCATTGAAACCAATCTGAAGCTTTCGCCGGCGGCAACGATACGCTGGAGCCACGATGTATTCGGCAATTCCATAGCCGTCGCTTCGTTCACGGAGCCAACGACCGAGCTGCGAATTGAAAGCCATCTGCGTCTGGAGACGTTCGCGCAAAAACGTCCGGCGTTTCAGATCACCGCGGAAGCCGAGACCTATCCATTCATCTATTCGGCGGACGATCGTATCGACCTGGGACGGCTGCTCGACCGTCAGTATCCCGATCCCGCCGACCGGGTCGGCGCATGGGCGCGCGGCTTCGTGCGCAGCAACCCGACCAATACCCTGGCGCTGCTCGCAGACCTGAACAGCGGCGTTGGCGCATGGATCTCCTATCAGAGCCGCGAAACCGAGGGGACACAGACCCCGGTAGAGACCTTAAACCGCCACTGGGGATCGTGCCGCGATTTCGCGGTGCTGTTCATTGAGGCGGCCCGCTGTCTCGGCTTTGGCGCCCGGGTCGTCTCCGGCTATCTGTATAATCCCTTGAGCACTGCAAGCGGCGCCGGAACGACCCACGCGTGGGCCGATATCTATGTTCCGGGCTCCGGTTGGGTCGCGTATGACCCGACCAACGGCACCATCGACAGCAGCGACTTGATTCGCGTTGCGGTCACCCGCGATATCAGTCAGGCAATTCCGGTCGCCGGCAATTTTGTCGGCACTTCCGATAGCTATCTGGGCATGACCGTTGACGTCACCGTAACACCGGAACGCAGCGGAACCCGCAAAAGCGCCATCGGATGATTTACGCGTCGGCATCGATTCCGCCTCACATCGGCGACGGCGGGCGGTGCTGAGAACTTCGTCACACATACAATAGGAGCAAGCATGAAGCCGGAACACCAGGAGCGCCGCAAGATCATTCGTGAGTGGATGGCCCTGCCGCAAGACAAGCGCCGGACTGCGGCGCAAGTCGAGGCCTTCGCCAGGAAAACGATGGAGCGAATTGCATTCCGGCCAGATCCCTATCGGCAGATTGTGAGCTGGGTTCAGCCCCGCGCCGGCAGGCAATGAACCGCCACCGTCCCGATAAAAAAAGCCCCGGCCGGGGCTTGGGGGCTTTGATGGCCGAGGCTTCTATCCCGGGGCGGTGACGCGACGCATACGTACAAGCCCGTCCCGGGTCGTCAGAAGAAGATTGTTCTTAATCCTGGTCTGTTTGTTGCCGGACTAAGTTAGCACCACAGCCCGAGCGTCCAGCGATGACCATGATCTCGACATCCGCGGTAGCCGCGATGGCTTCCGTAGCTGTCGTATAGCGGTCCGTTGCGGCGGCCCTCATATCGGCCCGCGAAATGACGTCGATGGCCGTTATTCGCCGTTCGCGCCGACTTGGTGTCCACACCGCTATTGGCGTCGGATGTGCCCTTGGCCACAGCACCCGCGGCGGCGCCCTTATCCGTCGTCAGCAGCTTGTCGGATTTCGGCGCTACCGGCGCGGCTTGTCCGATCTTGTCTGGCGCTTTGCTCTGGTCGGATTTCAAGGCCGGCGCCATCTTTTCCGGCGGGGCATTCTGCTGCGCCGCCGGCGGAGCGCCGGTCGTCTCATTCGTCTTGATGCCTTGTGCCGAGACAGCACAAACACCCAGCAGCAATATCGCCGCCGTGGTGGATAACAGTCGCAATTGTCTCATGGATGTCTCCTCTGGACACTCCGCAATCTGTTTAATTTTGTGGATGTGTGGAGTGACAACGTCTACCGTTCCCTATCGTTCCAAATAACAGCAAAAGCAGTGCCTGAGAGCGCGATCACTTTTGCATTGATTTTCACAAAGCATATTGCATTACGAGAATTAATGACGATGTGAAGCGTGCGCGCCTATGCGTTCCTAAAAACCGGAACGCCATTGGCAAAACAACGACATTGGAGCTGCGCCCAGGGCGTCGCCTCCCGCGTCATAAAACGCCCTGAGGAGGAGTGCCCTAATGGATATGAATAAAACGACGGCGCAGAATAAAGAGACCTTTGAGAAAATAAATTCCGCTACGGCGGAAGCAGCCAATCTCATCCAATCCAGTTGCACGACTGCTTTTGAAGGCGTGCAGACCTACAACAAAACGCTCGTTGAATTTACGCGAGAAAATACGATCGCAGCATTCGACTTTGTACAGAAATTGTACGACATAAAGTCGCCATCCGAGTTCATAGAGCTTTCAACTAAACATGCGCGCACGCAAACCGAGACGCTCAGCGGGCAGACCGAACAGCTTAGGGTGCTCGCTCAGAAGATTGCAGTCGCCTCCGCCGAGCCACTGACATCAGGCGCCGCAAAAGCAGCCAGCCACGTCGGCTAACCTCCGCGGTCTTGTACTTTAAGCATTGTTCAAAGCCCGGACCTGGAAAATCTCTGGGGCAAGGCGATGCTGTCCAATGGTGAACGCAATGAGTGGTCCCCACTACATCAATGAAAATCAATCCGACATACGCGGCATCAAGCCCGGCTGGTACACGTCAGACAATGACGGCAATCTGTCTTCAGGGCCGTTCTTCAGCCAGGACGAATGCCACGGTCGAGGTGCCCAGCCGATGACGGGATCGGAGCCCGCGCAATCAGGGCTGAAAGCAAAGCCCGCGACGCCGGAAGCGGACAGACTAACCGAGGACGAGATCGCTCGAGAAAAACTAGGGCCGCGCGGGGTGCCTGGTGCTCCCGACACAGCGAGAATGACGGCGCGGGAGGCCAAAAACATTTCCAGGTCCGGCAAGTTCGACGGTCACACCGCCTGATTTCCATCCGCCGCCAATTGCTGCACTGATCTGTGGACCCGTTCGCAAAAGCTGCTCAGGTGAGCGATTTTATACAGTTGTTTGTTGCGCGCCGTGAATGAAATCTATCTGTCGGCGCAAATCGCGCGAAACATAAGTCCACCAGCCGATCGGCCCCCAACCAAGGGCCCCTAGGTCTTTCGCCGAAGCTTGTCGAATGAAGGGGTAGTTCATGCGCTTTCAAGATATATCGTTTGGCATAGGACCCAAAGATCCGTGTCCAATATGCAGCGCAAGCATCAGGCTCACGGAGGTCGAACCTCATCCCAATCGCGATGATTGGGAACTCAATGGATATAGCTGCGAAAATTGCGGCCCGGTAAAATCGCTGGTTGTCCAACGTCCGGCTGATGATGTGCCGCCTCTGTTGAGGTTGATGTAAGTGAGTGAGGCGCGTCGTCCGCGTATCAGATGAATCCACAAGGCAGCATGTTCCGACTTTGGGCTGCGGCCTCGCTGATATGGATCAGCTTCATTTTCATTTTCGCATATCAACAGATTTCCACGCTGCGTCATGTCTCAATCGCCGCCTACACTAGCTACGCAACTCTTGCCCTCGCGCCGGTTAGCGGCACCTTTGCGATTTTGTTCATTAGCGGCTGGATTGTCACCGGATTTACTCGCCCGCGCTAATCTCGCCCGCACTACCAGGGTCGGAGCAGCCCGCGCGACGAAAGCCGTTCAACAGTATAGATATTCGACTGACATCAAAGATCCCTGGCCTGGAGTTCGTAGGAACCTTTCTTCTCGCGCTTATACATCTTGGCTGCCGCGGCGTAGATCGCCGGCCGATGGGCATCGAAGGCAAGCAGCAAGCTCGCCTCGTTGCTATCGAGTTTCGGTTCAAGTCGCTTGAGCGCTTCTACAGTGACGAAGAACGACCATTCCATCGCACTGTCGTGTCCCCAGAATCGAATGGCGCATCGGGTTGGATCAAAAACTCGGCTTTGGTTCGGGAAATTGAGCATTGTCCTGCGTGGCTGTGTTGGCGACGGCGAAACAGCCTTTTTAGAGTGACCGATCATCGGCCTCACTAACTTAACTTACTGAACCGAAGAGTGATTCATGTTTTCAGATATATATTTCGTTCGGCTACTGGTTTTAGTCCATGCGGAGCATACGTAGTTATAGTAGTTTGAATGATAAACATTCAAATCATGTTTCAGCGATTTTTTGGAGATTTATATGGAACAGGACAACAAGGGCCAGCCGCAGCAGGGCGGCCAAACGAACAAGCCGGATCAGCAGCAGGGTCAGCAGCCCGGCCAAAAGCCAGGGCAGCAGCAGACGCAGCAGCCCGCTCAGAAGCCCGGCCAGGACGCGAACAAGAGCTGAATTCGAGAGAGCCCCGCCATTGCGCGGGGTTCTCTTTTTCAGATCGCGCGGCCCTATCGCGAGAGTTCGCAGAGGCGTGTAGAGAATGAGCTCTACGGATATCGACGAATCATTCGACTACGGTATGAGCGCCGAGTTGTTCTCTTCCAAAGCCAGCAATGGCCGGCGTCAGCCGCTCAGTTACAAGCGCTTTGCACAGGCCGCGGAGGCGATCCGTTTTGCCATCGAGGACCTTCCGCCGCAGTCCCTTGTCGGCACCTATCTCGAGGTCGATGGATCAAGGTACGAGAGCGCGGAGATCCGCCGTTTGTACGCAAGCTCGCGGTACCCCCTTCCCCGAAAGGCGACCGATCCGCCCGATCCTCGCGGCGCTTTGGATAGAGACGCCAGTTCATGACGGACAAAGCCGTCGATCTCGATCACCACCGCGGAATGGCTGCGCAGAAGGCAACCGATCTCCGCCGGCTGTTGGCTGAGGTCGCCGCCAATGAACAAGCTTTGCGCAGGACGCAGGACGAGTTGGAAGACCAGTTGATTGCGACTCAAGCGTCGACTTGGGAAGAAGTGGCAGACAAGGTGCGTTACCTGCTATCCGCGTTCGCGGCCACGCCCTCCGGGCAAGACCCCCGCCGGAAAACATTGATCAAAGCCGTTCTCGATGATTTTGATCGCCTGTCGCGAGACACGCAGTGAAGATGACCATTTCGTTAACCCGGAACCGAGAGCAATCCGCTAAATTGAACCACCAATGATTGCCCATCCCGATTTTTCCGTTGTCGTAAAACGCAGGGGGCCGCCGCCGCATCCCTGGCGCTGGGAGATTTACCGCGCCGGCAGAAACAGCGCGATTGAATGCTCGGACATTTTCTTCGAGACCATGACCGAGGCGAGCCGCGCGGGACAGGCGGCGCTCCATGTAATGCTGAGCGAGCATTCCGATTGAACGGATCGGTCTGAGCCGGGCATTGACAAAATCGTCAGTCTCTATAAGCCAACAACGCGGTCGTTGCGAAAACGGCCTGCTAACGGCGATGCAAAGGCCGCCGTTTCTTCTGATGGGCAGCACATTGCCTGTCTGAGGCGCGATATCGACCTCGGTTCGCGCCGCGTCCCGACGGGAAAGAGATCCGGCTACAGCCGTGCGTCACTGGCCCGAGCGGCTTGACGGTCGGTCCACTTAACCGCTCGACCCAGAAGGAATGCCGCGTGCAGGTCCTCGTCCGTGACAACAATGTCGATCAAGCCCTCAAAGTGCTGAAGAAGAAGATGCAGCGCGAGGGCATGTTCCGCGAAATGAAGCTGCGCGGCCATTACGAAAAGCCCTCCGAGAGGAGAGTCAGGGAGAAGACGGAAGCCATCCGTCGTGCCCGCAAGCTCGCGCGCAAAAAGCTGCAGCGCGAAGGATTGCTACCGATGAAGAAACGCGTGACCCCGGACGCTTCCGGCCGCAGCGGGCCCCCGCGCAGCCCACGCTTCTGATTGGAAATATTTTGGCGGCGCAAAGCGACGCTCATCTTTGAATTTGGTGGCAAGCAACGGAGACTGAAATGGCCACGGGTACCGTGAAGTGGTTCAATCCGACCAAAGGATATGGGTTCATTCAGCCTTCGGGCGGCGGCAAGGACACGTTCGTTCACATCTCCGCCGTCGAGCAGGCCGGACTGAGCACGCTCAATGACGGACAAGCCGTTGAGTACGAGATCGAGAACAGTCGCGGCAAGGAATCCGCGGTCAGACTCAAGATCAAGTGAGCGACGGCGCAGCACAAGAGGCCGAGCTCAGCTCGGCTGCGTGTCAGAGCTGCGGCGCATGCTGCTCGTTTTCCGCGGAGTGGCCGCGGTTCTCGCTGGAAAGCGAAGCCGATATCGGTCGGATTCCCCGCGCGCTTATCGATGACGCGCGGGGGCGCATGCGGTGCAACGGCGACCGCTGTGCCGCCCTTGTCGGGGAGGTCGGCGTCGCGGCGTCTTGCGCGATCTACGATCGGCGACCGGACGTCTGCAAAGCCTGTATGCCCGGAGATGATGCCTGCCGAACGGCGCGGCAGCACTTTGGGATAGATGCGCCGCCGTCCATGGCGTGAGACAACTTTACGATTTTTGGCGTCCTTTTCCGCGCGCTTAGCTTCGCGGTAATATAGCAGAAGCCGTCAAAGAGGCGGCTGACCGAAGCTTCGCAGAACCCGGACGCCCGGACCGTGAGACTACTGAAACGCCTATTGCGCCGTGTGTTGGTCCTGGGGCTTGGCATCCTCACAGTTTGGCTGATCGTTTTTGTCTTTAAGTTCACGGATCGCCGGCTGCCGACCTTGCTGGCGCTCGCCGTCACTTATGGAATAGCGGCCTATATTGTCCTGCCGTACATCGTTCGCACCGGCCTTAAAATTCTTCTGCGCAAACGTGTGCCTCGCTTCACAATTACCGGCGACGGATTGCCCGGCGACCCGGTCAATCTCGTGCTGACGGGCACGCGGCAACAGCTTCAAGCCGCCTTTAAACTCGCCGGCTGGTCGGAGACCGATCGGCTCGGTCTGGCAAGCTCCTGGCGCATGGTCCGCGCATTCGTATTCAACTCGCCCTATCCGACGGCCCCATTCAGCACCCTTTATCTTTTTGGGCGCGGTCAGGATGTCGGCTTTCAGAAGGCGATCGATGACAGCCCGCGTAAGCGCCACCACATTCGATTCTGGGCTTTGAGCCTCGCCCATGCCGAGTCCAATCTGGGAAAGGCGAGTTTCTGGCTCAACACCGACCGTCCGCCCGACGCCGACTGCGTCCACTGGGTCGGAGCCGGCACCAAAGACACCGGTCTCTCTTTAACGCGGCTTACGTTCCAGATCACGCACGCCACGGATTCGGATACCAACGCGGAGCGCGATTACATCATTGATGAGCTGAGAAAGAGCGAAGCTATCGGCGAGATCAATTTATATAAAGCCGGTCAACGGCTCGCCAGCAAACAGGTCAATCACTACATCACCGATGGCGAAGTCAAGGCCGCGAGCCTGGTCGTGGAAGATCATCCGCGCGTGCCGAACGGTCCTGTCCAATCGAGCTTGTAGTTCACGCCGAGCTTGAGGATGTCGAGCGACTGCTTGACGCCGATGGTCTGCGTGTTGACCAGCGCCACCGCCGGGAATGGAACGGTGACGTTGCTAATGCCGATGTGTTCGTATTCGAACAGCGTCGACCAGTTTTTGGTCAGCGCATATTGCAGGCCGACGCCAGCCATCCAGCCGGCCGCTGTCTTGTCGACCGTTTCGTTTCCTACATTACTGCCGCCGTTGTTGCCGTAGATCGCATAGGTCGAACCGACGCGCGCGGCGCCGGCTTTGGCGTAAATGAGCGACTGACCGAAGGCATAGCCGAAGCGCGCGCCGACTGTGCCGATATTGTCGACGAAGTGCTGGCAATCGACGCCACCGATGCCGGAGAAGCAGGTGTTTTCGCCGCGAAGGTTCGCGGCGGCGAGTTCGCCCTGCAGGCCGACGACCCAGGGGCCAGCCTGCCAGTCAAACCCGATCTGACCGCCGCCCAGCGGGCCGGTGCTGTGCACGGTATCGCCGAAGCCCGCGATATTGGTCAGGCCGAAGCTTGAGGTCGAGCCGAACGGATCGCTCCAGCGATCGTCGCTCCAGCCGCCGCCCAGATAGCCGCCGAGATAAAATCCGGTCCAATCGGCGGCGGTCATGACGGCGGCGGCTTTGGCGCGCTGCGCTTCCGGCGCGCCATCGTCGTTCGCTGCGCCGCCCCAATGATAATCCGATTGCAGGAAGAAGCCGTAGCGTTCGGTATTGAAGCGGCCGAGCTGCACGGTCAGCGGCGGCGGCTCGCCGAGGAAATTGAATGTTTCCGTCCCGGTATCGGTATTCCAGGCCCAATAGCGACCGCCGGCGCCGACATTCCAATTGCTGGTGACGGCGTAGCTCAAAATGGTTTCGAGCATGATGCCGTTGCCGGTCTTGGCTGATTCCGGCAGCAGCAATTCGCGGAAGTTGTGATCGTCCTGGCCGGTGAACACGGTATACGGAATATAGGCCGCCTCGGCGCTGAACTTGAGCGCATCGGTCAGCCAGAATTCGGAGCTCAGACCGAGACGCAGCGAATTGAATCGTCGTCCTCGGCAAAGACCTGAAAGGCCGGATCGAGGCCTTGGCATGTAGTGTCGCCGGCTGCCTGATTGCAGCCGAAGCCGTTGAGGTGCTGCGTGTAGTAATTATAGCCGACAAAGGCGCCGAGCTTGGCCGCCGGCGTCTTCAGGAACGTGTAGCCAAGATCGATCGTGGCGTAACCCAAATGCCCCCATACGGGCGAGACCGTATTGGAATAGGCGCCGCCGAAGCTGGCACTGGGGAAATCCTCGTCGATCAGATTGCCGCCGGTGATGCCGCCGGCGCCGACATAACCTTTGATAAAAATGCCGCTGGAATGATCGGCGCGGGCGAACGTCTCGCCGGAATAGGCGGTGAGATTGATATAGGTCAGCCGTGAATTGAGCGTCGAAGGCGGCGGCGCCGGACCGAGCAGCGGCTGCGGCGCGCCGATTTTGCCGGAGCTGAACCAGAACCGGGTGCCGACGTCGAACTGCCAGTCCGGCGGACTGGCGGGAAGAAATGCAATGCTCGGCGCATTGCGCCACGGGTCGGCGCCGGAGGCAGGCGCATCGGCAACGCCGAACCGGTAGTTCAGCCCGACGCGCAACAGGTTCGCCTCGAGATTCATCGTCTGGGTGAAATTCTGCGGCGACGGCGGCACGAACCCGCTGACAAAATTACTGCTCACCTGATGTGCGGTCACATTGCCGAACTTGACCAGAAGATATTCCGCCTTCAGGCTGAGCCGATTGGTCAAAGCCGTTTCGGCGCCGCCACCGAAGGCATAGCCGGCCCGCACGCTATCGACATTCGCCTCCTGCACGGCCCCGGTGACGCCACCTCGCTCGTTGCCGTCGGTGAAGAGAAACTGCCCTTTGAGCTCGGTCAGCGCGAGACCACCGGTCACATAGAACAGCCAATTGTTGGCGGTGATGCCGACACGCGGACGCAGCGTGAAAAGCCAATCGGCGTCGGCATAGGAACTGACGACGAATTGATTGAGCCGAAAGCCGCCGCTGAAAAATCCGGAACCGCCGGCGGGATAGAAATTCGCGCCGCTATTCGCCGCGCCGATGAGATGCAGATAATCGAGCTCGGCTTCGAGGCCGAGCACCGTGCGATCGGCTTGCCAGTTATAGCCGAATTGCGCGCCGCCGGCGAAGCCGACGGGATTTATCCTTTGCGCGCCGGCCGCATTGACCGCCGCGACATCTCGCGGATGAAACAGATAGACGTCGAGCGAGGTCGCGGTGGTCGGATCGTACGATCCCCAAGCGGCGCCGACATTCATGCCGCCGTAGAATCCGGTCCAGTTATAGGGCTGCGGTGGCGGCGGTTCCGGAGCCGGCTTGATGGCACGCACTCTGGCTGGCTTGGCGTTGGCGAGATTGTCGTTGGCTTGCGCGACATGCCCAGCCTGCAGAACAATAATGAATACCGACACGGCGATGCCGCTTACGCCAACACGCGCTATACCTGCCCCACGCATTGCCAGACGACCCGCCCCACGCGCACTTCGATTGCCCAGGCGGGATTACACCCCCCTCACCCGGCGCGGGAAAGCCGGATTCGGCCGATTTGCCCTCTATTCTGTGATGCTGTTGCGCAGCGAGCACAGAGATGGATTCAGTAACAGGCTTGGATTCTGTATATGGCTACCGCGGCTTTTGCGGCGGCCCGCACCGGGAGGCGCGCCATGACCGAAGTCAAGACATTCGACGCCGCACGCGTGGGCCTGCTCGACGGCGTGCGCGTCATCGACCTGTCGCGGCTCGTTGCCGGTAATATGGCGACGCATGTGCTCGCCGACTACGGCGCCGACGTCATCAAGATCGAGCGTCCCGGCAAGGGCGACGATTTGCGCAGCTGGCGGGTCAAGGGCATCGAAGTCTTCTGGAAAGTTTATTCGCGCAACAAGCGCAGCGTCGCGCTCGATCTGCAGAGCGGCGACGGCCGCGAATTTCTGTGGCGGCTGATCGATACCGCGCAAATCCTGGTCGAGAATTTCGTGCCCGGAACGCTGGAGCGCTGGGGCATGGGCCCCGACGATCTGCTGCGGCGGAATCGCAAGCTCATCATCTTGCGCGTCTCCGGCTGGGGCCAGACCGGGCCGTGGCGCACGAAACCGGGCTTCGGCACTCTGGTCGAAGCCATGTCCGGCTGGGCCTTCATGAACGGACATGCCGACAAGCCGCCGACTTTGCCGCCGCTGGCGCTCGCCGACATGATCTCGGGACTCTATGGCGCCGCCGCGGTGCTCGCTGCGCTGCGCGCGGTCGAGCATGGCGGCGCGGGGGGCCAAATCACGGGCCAGGTCATCGATCTTTCTCTGTTCGAGCCGATTCACGCCATGGTCGGCGCGGAAGCCGCGCATATCCGCCTCGGCCAGCCGACCATGCGCTCGGGCAACCAGTCCTCGCATACCGCACCGCGCAATGTGTTTCGCTGCAAGGACGAGCGCTATGTCGCGATGTCGGGCTCGATGCAGTCGATGGCGGAAAAGATCATGGAGACGATCGGGCGGCCCGAACTGAAAGCCGATCCGCGCTTCATCGACAACACCGCGCGGGTCGCGCACAGGAACGAGCTCGACGAGATCATCGGCGCTTTCATCGCGCAACGCAGCCAGGCCGAGAATCTGGCGCTGTTCGAGGCGGCGGGCGTCACCGTCGGGCCAGTTTGCTCGGTTGCCGACTTGATCAACGATCCTTATGTCGCGGGGCGCGAAGCGATCGTCGAGGTCGAGGATCGCGATTTGGGCAGTATCCCCATGCATAATGTCATCCCGCGCTTTTCGGCGATGCCCGAACCGTTCCGGCGGCCGGCGCCGCAGCTCGGCGAGCACACCGAAGACATTCGCCGCGAGCTCGGTTTGCCCGCGGCGAAGCCGGCCAAAGCGACATCGTAGCCAGCGCCGCAACGTCCGCTGTCAGGCCGCGGCGGCGCTCGCCACAGTATCCAGCTCCTTGATCGCATCGTCCGGCAGCTCGCACGCGGCCGCAGCGAGATTTTCCTGTAAATGCGCAACTGACGAGGTGCCGGGGATAAGGAGAACGTTCGGCGCGCGGTGAAGGAGCCAGGCGAGCGCGACCTGCATCGGCGTTAAGCGCAAGCGCGCAGCGACAGCAGACAACGTGGACGACTGCAGCGGGCTGAAGCCGCCGAGCGGAAAATACGGCACATAGGCGATGCCGTTTTTGGCCAGATCGTCGATCATCACATCGTCGCCGCGATGCGCGAGGTTATAATGGTTCTGCACGCAGACGATATCGCAGATGCGGCGCCCCTCCGCGACCTGCGTGGGCGTGACGCTGCTCAGCCCGATGTGACGCACCAGGCCCTGCTGCTGCAGCTTGGCGAGCACGGTCAGCGATGCCGCGATCGATCCTTCTCCGGGCCCATGTGACCCATCGCTGACGCCGTGCATGCTGCGAAAGTTCACGACGTCCAGAACATCCCGACCGAGATTGCGCAGATTGTCGTGGACGGCCTGCGTGAGTTCCTCGGGCGACAGAGCCGGATTCCACGAGCCGTCCGCGCCGCGGCGCGCGCCGATCTTGGTGACGATGACAAGGTCGTCGGGATAGGGATGCAGAGCCTCGCGGATCAGCTGATTGGTAATGTGCGGGCCGTAGAAATCGCTGGTGTCGATGTGGTTGACGCCGCGCGCCACCGCCGCGCGCAGCACGGCGAGCGCCGCGTCACGATCCTTGGGCGGACCGAACACGCCGGGTCCGGCGAGCTGCATGGCGCCATAACCCATGCGACGAACGCTGCGGTCGCCAAGCGTGAACGGTGCGGTGAAGGGGCCGGACTGGCCGATGCTGGACATGATCGATCTCCTGTGAAGACCACGCTGAGCTAGGTGTTGCCGGCGCGTGCAATAAGTCGATACAATCCGAACAGGCTGTGCGGATTTATGAACAATGAAAGCCGAACTGGGTGATTTGAACGCGTTTGTGGCGGTGGCGCGCGCCGGCGGTTACCGCGACGGTGCACGCGCCAGCGGCGTGAGCGCGTCCGGACTGAGCGAGGCGGTGCGCCGGCTCGAAGCGCAACTCGGCGTGCGGCTCTTCAACCGCACCACCCGCAGCGTCGTGCCGACCGAGGCGGGCGCACGACTCCTCGAACGGCTCGGCCCGGCATTGACCGAAGTGGACGCGGCGCTCGATGTGGTGAACGGCTTTCGCGAGCGGCCGGCCGGCACGCTTCGGCTCAACGTCCCGGTCAGCGCAGTGCGGCTGGTACTGCCGGCGATCGTGCCGCCGTTTCTCGCCGCCTATCCGGACATCAAGCTCGAGGTGATCGCCGAAGACGGCTTTGTCGACGTGCTGGCAGCCGGCTGCGACGCCGGCATTCGTTTCGACGAGCGGCTGGAACAGGACATGATCGCGGTGCCGATCGGACCGCGCGTGCAGCGTTTTGCGACCGCCGCCGCCCCCGCTTATCTCAACCGCCGCGGCCGCCCCGCGCATCCGCGCGATCTGCTCGGTCACGCCTGCCTGCGCGGCCGCTTCGCCAGCGGAACAATGCCGCCGTGGGAGTTCGAGCGCGACGGCAAAGTGGTGCGCGTCGACCCGACAGGGCCGCTTCTTGTCGGCATCGGCGGGGCGAGCGACCTCGCGGTCGAAGCCGCCGTCGCCGGCACCGGCATCATCTACATCTTCGAAGACTGGCTGCGCCCTTATTTCAAAAGCGGAGCGCTCGAAGCCGTGCTCGAGCCATGGTGGCTGCGCTTCTCGGGAATGTTCCTCTACTATCCCGGGCGGCGTCTCGTGCCGGCGCCGCTGCGGGCCTTTATCGATTTCATCAAAGCATCGGTTGATCGAGATTGACAGCGCACCACCGTGACGTCCGGCGCCGATTGGTAAGCCTCGGACAGCCCGTCAGCTTGCGAACTCAGCTTGCCGGCTATGGCTGCTTCGCCCGCGCGGCATCGAGCGCGTCGTGGATGACCCGCCCCAGCGCCGCGATCTGATAGGGCTTGCGCAGCAGTGGAAATTCCGGATCGGTCTCGAAGACCTTGGTGTAGCCGGTGGTCAGCACCACCGGGATATGCGGATATTCGCTGCAAACCGTTCGCGCCAGCGCCAAGCCGTCGATCTGGCCGGGCAAGACGACGTCGCTGAAGACAAGCCGCACGCTTTTGCCGTTGGCCAGAACTTCGAGCGCGGCGGGCGCGGTCTCGGCCTCGATGGTGCGATAGCCGAGCTCTTTCAACAGCGATACCGCGACATTGCGTACATCGGCATTGTCTTCGACCACCAGCACGGTCTGCCGCTCAGCGGCGATATATTGGCCGTCTTCCTGCGGCGACGGCGCGGCCACCGCGGCATGACTGCGCGGCAGATAGACTGTCACCGTGGTGCCGCGGCCGGGCTCGCTGTCGATCGCAACCGTGCCGCCTGACCGGCGGGCAAACCCATAGACCTGCGATAGGCCGAGGCCAGTGCCCTTGTCCGGACCCTTGGTGGTGAAGAACGGCTCGACGACGCGCGACAACAGGTCGTGCGGAATGCCGGAGCCATTGTCGGCGACGCTCAGCGCGACAAAGTCGCCGCTGAGCTCTTCCGGCAAATGGCCGGCCTCGATCTCCACATTCTCCGCCGCGATCACGACGCGCCCGCCGCTGAAAGGTATGGCGTCGCGCGCATTGACGCTGAGATTGACCAGCACCAGCTCCAGTTCCGACTTGTCGACATGGACCGGCCAGGTGTCGTCGGGCACTTCGATCTGGAAGTCGATATTGACGTACATCGAGCCGGACAGGACGTCGCGAATGGCGTGAACCGTCTCGGCCGGGCTGATCACGGTCGGACTCAGCGGCAGCGTCCGGGCGAAAGACAGGAGCTGTCGCGTCAGATTCTCGCCGCGCGTCGCCGCCATTTCGATCGCGGCGACGGCGCGCTGATCCCGGGTCTCTTTCAGATGATTCTTGAGCCGCTGGGCGTGGCCGCTCACGATCATCAGAAGATTATTGAAATCGTGCGCGATGCCGCCGGTAAGCTGCCCGATCGCGTCCATTTTCTGCAGATGCGCGGTCTGCCGCTGAGCGCGTTCGAGCGCCGCGGCTGTTTCTTTTTCCGCGGTGACATGCCGGCCGGCGAGATAGATCAGGCCACCGCTCTCGGTCATGGTCCATTGCAGCCAACGGTACGATCCGTCCTTGTGGCGGAAGCGGTTCTCGAGCCGCACAGTCAGCTCGCCCCGTGCCAATTGCTCGCGCGCCGCGATGGAATGCGCCGCGTCTTCGGGATGCCGCAGCTCGCTGACATTCATCGACTTGATCTCGGCTTCGTTCCAGCCGAGGAGCCGCATCCAGGCCGGATTGATGCTGAGGAAGAAGCCCTCGAAATTCGACACCGCGAGCAGGTCTTCGGAGACGTTCCAGATGCGGTCACGCTCCAATGTTCGCTTATGGACTTCGGCTTCGAGCCTTTCGCTGAGCTTGCGCAGCTCCGCTTCGATGCGGGTGCGAGCGTGATCGGCGCGCATGCGCTCGATGCCGAAGCCGAGCTGGCGCGCCAAGTTCAAAGTGAGATCGATGTCCTCGCGGGCGAATTCGCGCGGCGCGTCGTAATAGGTGACGAATTTGCCGATGACCTTGCCGGCGACCATCAGCGGAACGAAAGCGAGCGCGCCGATGCCTTCCTGTTTCGCCGCAGCCTTGATCTCGGCGCCGAAGCGGCAATTGCCGACATCGCCAATGCAGATCGGCTCCGGATTGACGTCATCGGCTCGCCACGGCGACAGGCCTTCGGCGGCGAGACGATAACTGTCGGACAGGCCGCGCCATGCGGAAAACCGCATCACGCCTTCGCTGTCGAAGCGCTGGATCGAGGCGCGGCGGCAATGCAAGGCGGCGATGATCGCATCGAGCGTCGCCTCATAGACGTCATTTAAGGATGCCGCCCTGTAGAGCCGGTCGGTGAACCGATAGAGCGCGGTCTGCTCGTCGGCGCGCCGCGCCATCGCGGCTTCAGCGCGGCGCTGCTCGGTGACGTCGAGCAGCGAGGCGATCCAGCCGACGGCTTTGCCCTTGGCGTCGAGTTCGGGCCGATAGGCGATGAGAAGGCGGCGCGACCCGACATTCGCAAAATCAAGATTGCATTCGAAATTGACCGCCTCGCCGCGCAATACGCGCTCGGTATAGGGACGCAGCGTAGCGAGGCCCTGTTCGCCAAGCACTTCGCTGATCGTCTTGCCGAGAATCTCGGCGCGCGTCTGCCCGATGAGATGCGCATAAGCGTCGCTGATGAAACGATAGCGCATGTCGCGGCTGCAGCGCACCAGCATGAACGGCGTGCGATTGATGACGGATTGCAGCTCGGCTTCGCTGGCGCGCAGCGCCTCTTCGGCGCGCTTGCGTTCGGTCAATTCCTGAAAGCTGCAGACGGCGCCTTCGATGCGGCCCAAATGATCTTTGAGCGGCTGAACATTCATCAGCACCGGAACGCGGCTGCCGTCGGGTTGTTCGATGACAAGCTCGGCGGCGGTCACGCGCTCGCCGGTACGCAGCGCTTGCGCAACCGGTGTCGCGCCGAAGTGCAACGGCTCGCCGTCGGCCCGATAGCGGCGCAATTCGCCGGCAAACCGCACCGTCGGTTCGCCGAGCGGCAGCTCACGGCCCCACAACTCGGTGGCGCGCTTGTTGTAGCGCACCAGACTGGTATCGGCGCGGCAGACACAGAAGCCCGTCGGAATAGCGTCGAGGGAGCTTTGCGAGATGAGCGTAAAGGCGTCGAGAACCGTCGGCGACGGCGCGCGCGGCGCCGCCGCTTTGGCGACAGCGTTGCTGCCTTCGACTTTCTTCCGTCCGACCTTGCGGATGGTCTTATGACCCTGGCCGCTCATGGGAACTCACCCCAACCGACGCAAAGCCCGTTTGGCGAGAATTTTCCTCACGCTTCCCGTCCTTATTATGCGCTTTTCCGGGCCCGATTGGGACGCAAATTTCGCATCTTCGGCGAGCCGAAAATCGGGTTTGATCGCTAAGGGTTAAGCGTGTGTCCACATCACCGTCGCCAAGCGCTGCTATTGAGGCATAATGCGCCGGCCGCAACAGCTCTGTCTTGACAAAATCCCTCACTCGGCGGCCCAGAAATTGCATGAAATTGTGCGTTTCTTGGACCACTTTCCGGGGCGTAACGCGTAACCATGTCCATACTTGTCGGGCTTCATCACGCGACCCGCTACACCTATGATCGGCCGATCAATCTCGGCCCGCAGGTTGTGCGCCTGCGGCCCGCGCCACACAGCCGCACGCGCGTTCCCAATTACGCGCTGACTGTCACGCCGGCGCAACATTTCGTGAATTGGCAGCAGGACCCGCACGGCAATTGGCTGGCGCGGTTTGTCTTCCCGGAAAAGACCACCGAATTCTCGATCACGGTCGACCTCACGGCCGATATGGAGGTCATCAATCCGTTCGACTTTTTCATCGAGCCTGCTGCGGAGAAATGGCCGTTCAAATTCGATCCAGAGCTTTACGAGGATCTGCTGGCTTTCATCGGGCCTGAGCCCGCCGGACCTAAGCTCAAGGAATTCGTCTGCTCGATCTCGCGCGAGCCGCGCAACACGATCGACTTTCTGGTCGAGCTCAATCAGCGCCTGCAGCAGCTGATCAAATACGTGGTGCGCATGGAGCCGGGCGTGCAGACGCCCGAAGAGACGCTCGCCGCCGGTTCCGGATCTTGCCGCGACACGGCGTGGCTCCTCGTTCAGATCTTGCGCCATATCGGCATGCCGGCGCGCTTTGTCTCCGGGTATTTGATTCAATTGCGGCCCGACATCAAATCGCTCGACGGTCCTTCCGGCACCGACGTCGACTTCACCGATCTGCATGCCTGGACGGAAGTGTATCTCCCCGGCGCCGGCTGGGTCGGGCTCGATCCGACATCGGGGCTGTTCTGCGGCGAAGGCCACATTCCGCTCGCCGCGACGCCGCACTACCGCTCCGCAGCGCCGATCAGCGGCGCGGTCGAGCCGGCCGAGGTCGCCTTCACCTTCGACATGAGCGTCAAACGCATCGGCGAGCGGCCGCGCGTGACCGCGCCATTTTCCGACGAGGCTTGGGTGGCGCTCGACGCGCTCGGCAAAAAGGTCGACGAGGATCTGAAAAGCAACGACGTGCGCCTGACCATGGGCGGCGAGCCCACTTTCGTGTCGATCGACGACTATCAAAGCGCCGAATGGAACACCGACGCGCTCGGTCCGACCAAGCGCATTCGCGCCGACGAATTGATCCGCCGGTTGCGCAACCGCTTCGCGCCGGGCGGCCTGCTGCATTACGGCCAAGGCAAATGGTATCCCGGCGAGCCGCTGCCGCGCTGGGCCTTTGCGCTCTATTGGCGGCGCGACGGCGTGCCGGTCTGGCGCAACGACGACTTGATCACGCGCGAGCAGCCGACGCGCGAAGTTTCCGTCGACGATGCGCATCGCTTCGTCGAGGGTATTGCCGCCCGCTCCGGCGTCGCCGCCGAATATGTGCAGCCGCTCTATGAGGACCCGGTCGACCGGATGCTCAAACAGGGGCTGATCCCGGAGAACTTCGATCCGAACGATCCGAAGATCGACGACCCGCATGAACGGGCGCGCATCCTGAAACTGTTCGACAGTCATCTGAGCGCGCCGCGCGGGTTCGTGCTGCCGATGCAGCGCTGGACCGCGCAGGCCAAGCCCGGCTGGCTCAGCGAGATCTGGCGGACCCGGCGCGGCAAGCTGTTCCTGCTGCCGGGTGATTCACCCGTGGGCTTCCGCCTGCCGCTGCAATCGCTGCCTCATATCGGGCCGGCGAGTTATCCCTATCTCGGTCCGGCCGATCCGTTCGCGCCGCGCACGCCGCTGTCCGACCCGCGCGTCACGCATCCGCTTCCCTCACGCGTCCATTACGCCGCGACGGGACACGCCGATTCACCGCCGCTTGCGCCCGACGCTTTTGTGCTACAGCGCCTGCCGTCGCAACCCGGCGGCGGCTCGGATTATGCGGTGCGCACGGCGATGTCGGTCGAAGTCCGCGACGGCCATGTCTGTGTGTTCATGCCGCCGACCGAGACGCTCAACGATTATCTGGAACTGATCGCGACCATCGAGACGACAGCCACCGACCTCGATCTGCCGATCCACGTCGAAGGCTACGCGCCGCCGCCCGATCCGCGGCTCAACGTTCTCAAAGTCACGCCCGACCCCGGCGTCATTGAAGTCAATATTCAGCCGGCGGAATCCTGGCGCGAAGCCGTCGATATCACCAAGGCCGTTTACGACGACGCGCATCAATCCCGCCTCGGCACCGACAAATATATGCTCGACGGCCGGCATACCGGCACCGGCGGCGGCAATCACGTCGTGCTCGGCGGGCTGAACGCGGCCGACAGCCCGTTCCTGCGCCGGCCGGATCTGCTCAAGAGTCTCGTGCTCTACGCGCTGCGGCGGCCGTCGGTGTCTTATCTGTTCTCTGGTTTGTTCGTCGGGCCGACGAGCCAGGCGCCGCGCATTGACGAAGCGCGCCAGGATCTGCTCTACGAACTGGAAATCGCCACCGCCAAAGTGCCGCGGCCCGGCGATGTGAGTTGGATCGCGCCGTGGCTGGTCGACCGGCTGTTCCGCAACATCCTGGTCGACGTCACCGGCAATACGCACCGCACCGAAATCTGCATCGACAAATTGTTCTCGCCGGACGGCCCGACCGGCCGCTTGGGCCTCGTTGAATTCCGCTCGTTCGAGATGCCGCCCGATGCGCGCATGTCGCTCGCCCAGCAATTGCTGATCCGCGCGCTGATCTCCTCGTTCTGGAAGACGCCGCTCGAAGGCAAGCCCGTGCGTTGGGGCACCGCGCTGCACGACCGCTTCATGCTCGAACATTTCGTCTGGGAAGATTTCAAGGAAGTTTTGGACGACCTGAAATATGCCGGCTACGAATTCGATCCCGGCTGGTTCGAGGCGCAGCGCCAATTCCGCTTTCCGCTCTGCGGCAGTGTGCATCGCTCCGGCGTCGATCTTGAACTGCGGCAGGCCATCGAGCCGTGGTACGTGCTCGGCGAAGAAGGCACGCCCGGCGGCACGTCGCGCTTCGTCGATTCTTCGGTCGATCGCCTGCAGGTCAAGGTCGCGAATTTCAATGCCGATCGCCATGCGGTGACGTGCAACGGCCGCCGCGTGCCGCTGGCGGCGACCGGCCGTTCCGGCGAATTCGTCGCCGGCGTGCGTTTCAAGGCCTGGGATCTTCCGCAATCGCTGCAACCCACCGTGGCCGTGCAAGCGCCGCTGACCTTCGACATCGTCGACACCTGGAATAAGCGCTCGCTCGGCGGCTGCGTCTATCACGTCGCCCATCCCGGCGGCCGCGCCCACGATACGTTTCCGGTCAATGCCTATGAAGCGGAGGGCCGCCGCCGCGCCCGCTTTCAGGATCATGGTTTTACCGGCGGCGTGATCGAGGTACCGCCCGTGGAAACCTCGCTCGAATATCCGCTGACACTCGACCTGCGGCGCTGAAGCTGAAACACTTCGCGCGATATTCCGACCGATTCTCAGATTATGGCCAGCCAAGTCGACACCGTCGAACCAAAGAATTCGGGGCTTGAGCTTTTGGTCTCGGGCTATCGGCCGCTGCCGGGCGTGTTCGACGAGATGATGGATGCCGACGGCCGCGTGCGCGCGCATTGGCAACCGTTTCTCGCCATGCTCGGCGCGCTTGGCAGCGACGAGATCAATCGCCGGTTCGGCGCGGCGGATCGCTATCTTCACGACTCCGGCGTGTTTTATCGGGTCTATGAGGATGCCGCCGGCATCGAGCGGCCGTGGCCGCTGAGCCATGTGCCGCTCATCGTCGAGCCCGGCGAATGGCGGCAATTGGTGGCGGGCCTGGTGCAGCGCGCGCAATTGCTCGAAGCGGTGCTCGGCGATTCTTACGGCCCCGGCACGCTGACGCGCGACGGCCGCCTGCCCGCCGCGGTGATCGCCGGCAATCCGGAATTCTTGCGCCCGCTGGTCGGCGTCGCTCCGCCCGGCGGCGCGCATCTGCGTTTCTATGCCGTCGATGTCGGCCGTGGCGCCGATGGGCGGTGGTGGGTGCTCAGCGATCGCTCGCAGGCGCCGTCCGGCGCCGGCTATGCGATCGAGAACCGGCTCGCTTTGTCGCGCAGCATTCCCGACATCTATCGCACCACGCGCGTCGAGCGCGTCGCGCCGTTCTTCCAGGCGCTCCAAGCCGAAATCTTTGCGCTCAACCACCGCGACGATGCCCGCGCCTGCCTGTTGACGCCGGGGCCGATGAACGAGACCTATTTCGAGCACGCTTATCTGGCGCGCTATCTCGGCTTGTTGCTGGTCGAAGGCGAAGATCTCAGCGTCGAGGACGACGGCGTCTTCATCCGCACCGTGTCGGGACTGCGCCGCACCGAAGTCATGCTACGCCGCATCGATGCCGATTTCGCCGACCCGCTCGAACTGAATGCCGCGTCGCGGCTCGGCGCTGCCGGCCTATTGCAGGCCGTGCGCGACGGCAAGATCACGATCATCAATTCGCTCGGCGCCGGATTGATCGAGGCGCGCGCCATGCTGGCGTTCCTGCCGGCTTTGGCGCCAGTCGTGCTCGGCGCCGAACTGAAATTGCCCAATGTCGCGACCTGGTGGCTCGGCAGCGCCGCGATGCGCGAAGAGATGCTCGGCAAGCTCGATACTATGGTGATCGCGGCCGCCTTCACCGAGCACCTGAACGATCCGCGCTTCGGCGGCGAGATTCTAGGGGCCAAGCTCGATGCTACGCAGCGCGCCGCGCTGATGCAGGCGATCCGCGACCGCGGCATCGACTACGTGGCGCAGGAAGCCGTCACGCTGTCGAGCATGCCGGTCTGGCGCGACGGCAGGCTGCAGCCGCGCCCGTTCACGCTGCGGCTGTTCATCGCCAAGGTCGGCGACGGCTGGCGGGTCATGCCCGGCGGTTTCGTGCGCATCGCCGACAATATGGATGCGCGCGCCGTCAGCTTGCAGCACGGCGCGGCGACGGCCGATGCCTGGGTGCTGGCGCGCGGCCCGGTTGGGCAAACGACGCTGCTGCCGACGGCGGAAGGCATGCCGGTGCAGCGCGCCTCGGGGCTGTTGCCGAGCCGCGCCGCCGATAATCTGTATTGGGTCGGCCGCTATGTGGAGCGCGCCGAAGCGACGCTCCGCCTGGTTCGCGCCATCGTCAATCGCGTCGCCGACAGCGCCGCCGCGCCGGTCATGGCCCGCATCAGTTCGCTGCTGGTGGCGTGGAGCGCCGCGCCGAGCGACATCTTCCAGTCGCCGCCGACCTTCACCGCACGCGCGGTGCTCACCCGCGGCGATCTCGACAGCTCGCTGCCGCGGCTCGCCGCGGCCGCGCGCTCGGCCGCCTCCGTCATTCGCGACCGCTTCTCGCCCGATGCGTGGCGCGCGATCAACGATCTCACCGACATGATTGCGTCGCCGCTGCCCGCCGGACCGGCCGAAAGCGCCATCGCCGAGCGCGTCGAGGCGGCACTGCGCATCATCTCGGCGTTCTCCGGCCTGGCGCAGGAAAACATGACGCAGCTCGCCGGCTGGCGTTTCCTCGAACTCGGCCGCCGCATCGAGCGCGCTTTGTTGACATGCCGGCTGACGCGCGCCTTCGCCGCGCCGGACGCGCCTGACGGCAGCCTCGATCTGTTGCTGGAACTCGCCGACAGCCAGATCAGCTATCGGCAGCGCTATGTGATGATCGCGGCGCTGGCGCCGGTCATCGATCTGGTGATGCTCGATCCGAACAATCCGCGCTCGGTGGAATTTCAGCTCGACCGCATCGAAACTCATCTCGACGCGCTGCCGAAGCAGAATGCCGAAGGCCGCCTGTCGCCGGCGCAGCAGATCGCCGCCAGCATCGCCACGCGTCTGCGCACCATCAATGCGAACGCGGTCGACAACAATCTGATCGTCGACATTGAAAATTCGCTGATGAAATTGTCCGACGCGATCGGCGCGTCCTTCCTGACCAGCAACGAGCGGACGGAAGTGACGTGGGAGGCGCTGGCGTGATCTACGACGTCAAGCAGACGACACTATGCAGCTACGCGACGCCGGTGTCGCATGCGCGCCATGTGCTCCGTCTGACGCCGGTGTCGCGCGATGGCGAACGCGTTCAGGTCGCGGCGCTGCAGATCATGCCGGAGCCGGTGCATCGCCGCGAGGGTCAGGACTTTTTCGGCAACCGTCTGACCTGGATCGAGATCGACGAGCCGCACAGCGAGGTGACGGTGAAATTGTCGGCGCGCGTCGCCGTCGATCCCCCTCCCTACCCTCCCCCGCAAGCGGGGGAGGGTAGGGAGGGGGCGCCGCTGTCGACGCCGCCGTGGGAAGATGTCCGCGACGAAGCTTTCGCCACCAGCGATATCGGCCCGTGGTCGCCGGCGCATTTTCTGTTTCCGAGCCGCATCGTGTCGCTCGACCCGAACATCCGCGACTATGTCGGCCAGAGCTTTCCGCCCGGACGCTCGATCCTCGATGCCGCTATCGACGTCATCAAACGCATCAAAGCCGATCTGACTTACGAAATCGGCGCCACCACCGCGACCACGACGCCGACCATGTGCTTCGCGCAGCGCCGCGGCGTCTGCCAGGATTTCGCTCATGTGATGATTTCCGGGCTGCGCGGCATCGGCCTGCCGGCCGCCTATGTCAGCGGCTATCTGCGCACGGTGTCGCTGACCGACCGGCCGCGGCTGCAAGGCGCTGACGCCATGCATGCCTGGGTGATGCTGTGGTGCGGCGCGGAGAGCGGCTGGATCGGGCTCGACCCGACCAATGCCGTGCTCGCCTCCGACGCGCATGTAATGCTGGCCATCGGCCGCGACTATACCGACGTGGCGCCGATGGACGGCGTCATCCTCGGTTCCGGCGGCCAGAAGATCGGCGTGTCAGTGAATGTGATTCCGGTCGGCTAGCTTCAGCTCGTCGCCGCTTTCGTCAGCACCGCGAGCGCTCCAGCAAGACGCCCTGTGACCTCGCTGACCGCAGCCGCATTGCCGTGACGTTGCGCGATCCAGGCCGGCTCGTTGTAGGAGAGCCAGACCTTGCCGCCGGCATCCTCCCAGACCAAGGCCTTCAATGGCAGATCGATGCCGGTGGTCTGCAGCGCCTGCATCAGCGGCGTGCCGCCTTGGGCATTGCCGAAGATCAGAAGCTCGGTCGGGCGCAGGGAAAGGCCGGCCGCCTTGGCGCCGGCTGCGTGATCGATCCGCGCGAAGACGGTCAGACCCTTGGCTTTCACATCGGCTTCAAGGCGATCCATGGTCTCTTTCGCGCTATGGACGCTGGACAGCGTGGTCAGGCCGTTTTCGGACATGATCGATACTCCTGGTAGGCGCCGCCGTTTCTGGAAAATTTACGCCCCTAAGAGGCTAAGAATACAGGATTTTGCAGAGCTATTGACCCGCGGCGCAGGCGCGGGAATAAGACGATCAAACCAGAGGAAAAAGATAGGAATGGCCGACGACGAAAATAAGAAACCCGGCCACACGCTTACCGACCATCTCTACGGCCGCGACGTCGTGCATGCGCATGACGACGACACCGACCACGATCATGACCACGATATCGAAGCCGATGACGACGGGCCGATCGAGGACAATCCGCTGTGGCGGCAGGATAATGTATCCCTGACCACGGTCGGCATCGATATCGGCTCTTCGGGCACGCAGGTCATTTTCTCGCGCGTCCATCTGCGCCGCCTCGCCGAGGATCTGACCAGCCGCTATTACGTGGTCGCGCGCGAAACGCTGTTTCAATCGCCGGTGGCGCTGACGCCCTACCAGAGCGAAGAGCGCATCGACGACAAGAAGCTCGGCGACATTATCGACGATGCCTATGTCGCGGCCGGCTTGTCGCCAGACAATATCGATACCGGCGTTGTCATTCTCACCGGCGAAGCGCTGCGGCGCGAGAACGCGCAGGGCATCGCCAAAATCCTGTCCGAGCAAGGCGGTGAATTCGTCACCGCGACCGCCGGCCATCACATGGAGGCGATGCTCGCGGCTTACGGCTCCGGCGCCGCGCGCGTGTCGAGTGACGAGCACAAGCGCATCCTCAATATCGATATCGGCGGCGGCACCACCAAGCTCGGCCTGGTCGAGAACGGCAAGGTGATCGCCACCGCGGCCATCCATATCGGCGGCCGGCTGCAAGTGATCGAAAGCGGCAAGATCACCCGCCTCGATCCGGCGGGGAAACACCACGCCAAACGCGCCGGCTTCTCCTGGAACCGCGGCGATGCGGTGACGGCGCAAGATACGCAGCACGTCGCCGACGTGATGGCGGATACGCTTGTCACCGCCCTCACCGCCCGGCCGATGCCGCACGACATCGCGCATCTTTACCTCACAGACGCAATCGAGAATTTCGGCCGCATCGACGGCGCGATGTTCTCCGGCGGTGTTGCCGAATACATCTATCAGCGCGAGGCACGCGACTTCGGCGATATGGGGCCGAAGCTCGGCCGCGCCATCTGCGCCCGCATCGACAAGGGCGCGTTTCCCTGGCCGATACTGGCGGCCGGGGAATGCATCCGCGCCACGGCGCTCGGCGCCTCCGAATACAGCGTGCAGCTTTCCGGCAATACCAGCTATATTTCCTCGCCGGCCGAGCTTCTGCCGCGGCGCAATCTGCAAGTGGTATTACCGCCTTTCGTCTGCGGCGAGACCATCGATCCGGATGCGCTCGCGAAAGCGATCCGCAATCATCTCACCGCGTTCGACATCGGCGATGCCGAACATGAAATCGCGCTGGCGCTGCGGTGGACCGGCCTGCCGTCCTATCAGCGGCTTGCCGCCTTTGCCGAAGGCATCAAAAACGGGCTCGCCGACCGCATCGCCAAGAAACTGCCGCTCTACATTATGCTCGATGGCGACGTGGCGCAGACGCTCGGCCACATCCTGCGCGACGAGCTGCATGTGGAGAGCGAGCTTCTGGTCATCGATGGCGTGGTGTTGTGGGATTTCGACTATATCGATCTCGGCCGCATCCGCATGCCGTCCTATACCGTGCCGGTCACCATCAAATCGCTGGTGTTCAACGAGGATCCGCGCGGGCCGCGGCCGCGCCAGCGGCTGCACCATCATGAGCACGACCACGATCATGACCATGTGTATGGGCACCATGATCACGGTCATGACCATCATCACCACCATGATCACGGCCATGATAAAGACCACGGTCACGACCATGACCACAGCCACAACCACGAGCCGGTGCGGGGCCGCTAGCCGTTTCCACCTATTCTTCGCTAAGATCGGCGCAACGCGCCGTAACATGTAAGGGATGAAATATGGCCGATACGACCAAAAAGGATGCCAAGGTTTCCGAAGACCTCGCCGCCAAGTTCAAGACCGAGAAGGAAACGCCCTATACCCGCTGGGTGAAGGCGGAAGGCCTCGACATCATCCCGTCGTTCTACGTGAAGAATCTCAAGCATGTCGAGCTGAGGCCTTGGGCGCGCCGCGGCGGCAATGCGGTGTTTCTCAATCACGACGCGTCGCGCACCTCGAACGACTGCTATGTGATGGAAATCCCGCCGGGCAAGAGCCTCGCGCCGCACCGTCAGCTCTACGAGGAAATGATCCTCGTGCTCTCCGGCCGCGGCTCGACGACGGTGTGGAACGACGCCGGCGCGCGCATCACCTTCGAGTGGAAGGACGGCGCGCTGTTCGCCATTCCGCTGAACTGCCATCACCAGCATTTCAACGGCTCGGGCAAGGAGCCGGCGCGCTATGTCGCCGTCACCAACGCGCCGCCGGTAATCAATCTCTATGAAGACCTCGATTTCATCTTCAACACCAAATACGACTTCAAGGATCGCTTCGCCGGCGAGCCGGATTATTTCTCCTCCAAGGGCGAGCAGAAGGGTTTTCTGCTGACGACGAATTTCGTGCCCGATGCGGTGAACATTCCGCTGATCACCGCGACCGAGCGCGGCGCCGGCGGCGGCCATATCCGCTTCAACATGGCCAAAGGCTCGATGAACAGCCACATCTCGCAATTCCCGATCGGCACCTACAAGAAGGGTCACGCCCACGGCCCGGGCGCGCATGTCATCGTGCTCTCCGGCGAAGGCTTTTCGATGATGTGGCCGGAAGGTGAGGAACCGCAGCGCTTCGACTGGGAGATCGGCACCTGCATCGTGCCGCCGAATATGTGGTTCCACCAGCATTTCAATACCGGCACCACGCCATCGCGCTATCTCGCCTTCAAGCATGAGGGCGTTGCCATCCGCAACGCGCAAGGCGTACCGAAGGCGTGGATCAGTAAGCGCGCCGGCGGCGATCAGATCGATTACATCGACGAGAAGCCGGAGATCCGCCGCGTCTTCGCCGCCGAGCTCGCCAAGCACGGACTGACGACGCGCATGGACACAGCCTATGCGAAAGAGATGGCGGAGCTCGGCGTCAAATCGGCCTGATCCAATGTCAGAAGCAGCATCATCCGCCGACACGCCGTTCTGGCGCTTCTCGCTGAAATTCTATCGACAAGGCGGCGTGTCGGAAGCCTGCATCGATTTGCAGGACAGTTTCGGCGTCGACGTCAATCTGCTGCTGTTTCTGCTCTGGCTCGCGTCCGACGACCGAAGGCTGTCGGCCGCGGAGGTCAAGATGCTGGACGACAATGTGCGCGACTGGCGTAATCTTACGATCATCCCGATCCGCGACGTGAGGCGGAAATTGAAGGGTGCACCGACGCTGGTGGAGGCCGGCACGCAAGAAGCGTTCCGCAACAAGATCAAGGCGGTCGAGCTCGACGCTGAGCGCTTGCAACAGGAGGCGCTCTATGCCTTCGCCAAATCAGGCCCGCTCGGCACCGAGGCTTCGCCGCCGGTCGCGGCGCTGGCCAATATCGCTGCCTACGAAAGCCTGCTCGGTGTAAATTTCCCGAAACATTCGGTTGCGGCGCTGGCCAGCGCTTTTGCCGGCGTCATTGGTCACTAGCCGCTTCGCGGTTTTGGGCATTAACCGCTTCGGGCTGGCACGCCGCCGCGCCGCATGGCACAAGGGCGCCCGAAAGGGCATCAAATCGGCATGGCTAAGACTCATCCAAAGCGTTTGATTATCGGCATTTCCGGCGCCTCCGGCACGATCTACGGCGTGCGGCTCCTGGAGATGCTGCGCAAGGCGGATATCGAGACCCATCTGGTCATGAGCAAATCGGCCGAGATGACCATGGCCTATGAGACCGACATTAAGCCTAAGGACGTGCGTGCGCTCGCCGCGGTGCACTATCCGGTCAGCGACATTGGCGCTGCGATTTCCTCGGGCTCGTTTCCGACCATGGGCATGATCATCGCGCCCTGCTCGATCCGCACCATGAGCGAGATCGCGACCGGCGTGACCTCGTCATTGCTGTCGCGCGCCGCCGATGTGGTGCTGAAGGAAAAGCGCCGGCTGGTGCTCGCGGTGCGCGAAACGCCGCTCCATGGCGGCCATCTGCGCACCATGACGACGCTCGCCGATATCGGCGCGGTCATCGCGCCAATCGTGCCGGCCTTCTATAATCGCCCGCAATCGGTCGATGACATCGTCAATCACACCTGCGGCCGGCTGCTCGACCTGTTCGGCATCGATACCGGCACGGTCAAGCGCTGGAAGGGCGGGCCGGCGGAAGAATAAGCCGCAGCAAACAGCAACGGGGGAAACGCCATGGACCAGAAACGCTACGATCTCGGGCTTGCCAAACGCCGCCAGGTTCTCGGTGACGCTTATGTCGATCGCGCACTGGCCAATGTTGACGACTTCAATCGCGACTTTCAGCGCATTCTCACTGAATATTGCTGGGGCGAGACCTGGGGCGACGACACACTGAAACCCCGCGAACGCTCGATCCTCAATCTCGGCATGATCGGCGCGCTCGGCAAGATGGAAGAGTTCGCCACCCATGTGCGCGGCGCGCTCAACAATGGGCTGACGCCGGAAGAAATCCGCGCCGCGCTCACCCAGATCATGATCTATTGCGGCGCGCCGGTCGGCGTCGATTGTTTCCGCGTCGCCAAACCGATCATCGCCGAATATATGAAGGCCAAGAAGTAAAGGAACGGAAGGTTTGCTCCATGCTCGACAAGCCCGCATCGGACAAAAAGAAAAAGAACGTTTCCGGACCGCCGCTCGACTTTCAGGAGCATCTGGCGCGGCTCGAAGCCGATGGGCTTTTGGTGCGCATCGAGCGGCCGATCAACAAGGACACCGAGCTGCATCCGCTGGTGCGCTGGCAATTCCAGGGCGGCTTGAAAGAAGAGCAGCGGCGCGCCTTTCTGTTCACCCATGTGACCGACAGCGCGGGCCGGCGCTACGACATGCCGGTCGCGATCGGGGCGCTGGCGGCCTCCGCCGAGATTTACGCCGCCGGCATGGGCCGCCCGGTGAGCGAGATCGGCGATGCCTGGCTCCACGCCATCAATAATCCGATCGCGCCGACCGTGGTGACCGCGGCGCCTTGCCAGGAAGTGGTCATCAAGGGCGACGCGCTGCGCCAGCCCGACGGCGGATTGAAACTTCTGCCGGTGCCGATCTCGACGCCGGGCTATGACGCCGCCCCCTATCTCACCGCCACGCTCTGCATCACCAAAGATCCCGAAACCGGCGTGCGCAATATGGGCATGTACCGGGCGCAGCTGAAAGCGACCGATCGGCTCGGCGTGCGCATGGCGGCCCGGCCGGGCGGTGCCGGCGGCTATCTGCATTGGCAGAAGCACCGCAAGCTGAAGACGCCGATGCCGATCGCCATCGTCGTCGGCTGCGCGCCCGTCGTCGTCTTCACCGGGCCGCAGAAGCTGCCGATCGATTGCGACGAGATGGCGGTCGCCGGCGGGCTTGCCGGCGCGCCGATCCGCACCGTCAAAGCCGTCACCGTCGATCTCGACATTCCGGCCGATGCCGAATGCGTGGTCGAAGGCCTGATCGATCCGGAACTGCTCGAGCCGGAAGGCCCGTTCGGTGAAAGCCACGGCCATGTCGCGCTCGAAGACTTCAACATGTCGATGCAAGTCACCGCGATCACGCACAAGAAGAAGCCGGTCTGGGTCTCGATCCTGAGCGAAGTGACGCCGAGCGAATCGAGCGTGATGAAGCGCGTCGCCTATGAGCCGCGTTACCTGTCGCATCTGCGCGACACGCTCGCCATCAAGGGCGTGCGCCGTGTCGTGCTGCACGAGCCGCTGACCAATCTGCGCAAGGTGATGTTCGTGCAGTTCGCGCCGGGCGTGCCGCGCACCGAAATCTGGCGCGCGCTGCACGGCGCTGCGAGCCTGCAGGCCGATATCGGCAAATATGTCATCGCGGTGAGCGAGGACATCGACCCGGAAAACACCGACGCGGTGTTCTGGTCGCTCGCCTATCGCGCCAATCCGATCGAGGACGTGCAGATCGCGCCGTATCGTTCGCCGGGACACGGCCCGAAATCCGGCGGGCATGGTCTCGATTCGACCATGCTGATCGACGCCACGCTGAAAGAGCCGGCGCCGCCGCTCGCGCTGCCCAAGCGCGAATTCATGGAGGGCGCGAAGAAGATCTGGGAAGAGCTTGGGCTACCGGCACTCACCCCGCAATCGCCGTGGCACGGCTATTCGCTCGGCGAATGGGATGCGGTCTGGGACACCTATGCGAGCCGCGCCGTCGCCGGTAAATGGGAAGAGAGCGGCAAGGAAACCTTTGCACGCCGCCGCGGCGGATTGCGGCCCGAGACGCCGGTCAAGGACGTCAAAGAGTAGGATCGCACCGCACTCCGCTCGTCCCCGCGCAGGCGGGGACCCAGACTGCATCTTAGAGAAGACTGGATTCCCGCTGACGCGGGAATGAGCGGGCTGCGAAACCGATTATTGCGCCGACGCCGCGTGAGTGTTGCCGTCGCGAAGGCGGCTTGCGGCGGCGTGAACGGCGGCGCGGACGCGCTGATAGGAGCCGCAGCGGCAGATATTGGTCAGCGCCGCATCGATATCGGCATCTGTCGGCTTGGGATTTTCCGCAAGCAAAGCCACCGTCGCCATGATCATGCCGCTCTGGCAATAGCCGCATTGCGGCACGTCGTGGTCGATCCAGGCCTGCTGCACCGGATGCAGCCTGCCGTCCTGCAGCAGCGCTTCGATGGTCGAGACCCTGCGGGCGCCGAGCGTGCCGACCGGGACCTGACAGGAGCGGGTCGCCACCCCGTCGATATGCACGGTGCAGGCGCCGCACTGGGCGATGCCGCAGCCGTATCTGGTGCCGGTCAGCCCGATCGTATCGCGCAGCACCCAGAGCAAGGGCGTGTCGGCCTCGACATCGACATTATGGATTTTGCCGTTGATCGAGAGTGCGATCATTGCGATCCGCCCTTGAACGCCAAACCTTGGATGCTGCGATGCCGATTCCACGCTTCGGAAATCGCGTCAAAGTGGCGTGAGCTCCTTTGGCTGAAACCGTCAGTGGCAAGATAACCTAATTCGCCGCCAAAATAAAATCATGGCTGTGCGCCGCACTATGGTCGCGCAGCTGAGAGATGACTTTTTGCGCCTTGCATTGCGGCGGCAATAATCGAAGGATGCCGCGCCGGGCAAGCGAAGCGTTGGAGTAGGCCAATGAGCGACGACTTCGAGAACCATTGCTGGAAAGACCTCGTCCCGCCGGACATTCTGGACATTTATTCCCACTATAAGCGCAAGACATTCGTCGGGCCGGCGCCGGCGCTGCTGGCGATCGATCTTTATGAACTGGTCTATCGCGGCGGCGCACGGCCACCGGCCGAGCTTGCCAAGGAATTCCCCAGCGCCTGCGGCGCCTATGCTTATGACGCGATCGAGCCGACCAAGCGCCTGTTCGCGGCGGCCCGCGCCGCCGGACTGCCGATCTTTTATTCGACCGGCGACACCCGCAGCGAAAGCCGTCCGAATTTCGTCAGCGCCACGAAGCGCAACAAGGTATCGGTCGATCCTTCCGACTATGCAATCCGTCCGGAATTCAAGCCGCAGCCCGGCGACGTCGTCATCACCAAGCAGCGCGCCAGCGCCTTCTACGGCACGCCGCTCGCCGCGCATCTGACCCAGCTCGGCATCCAGACGTTGATCATCTGCGGCGAGAGCACGTCGGGCTGCGTACGCGCGAGCGCGGTCGATGCCTATTCGCACGGCTATCATGTCGTGCTGGTCGAGGAATGCTGTTTCGATCGCAGCCCGCTGTCGCACAAAGTGAACCTGTTCGACCTGCATCACAAATATGCCGACGTCATGCATGTCGACGAGGTCACGGCGCATCTCGCCAAGAACCCATCCGTGAAGAAAGCCAGCTGACGATGAAGCCTGCGCGTTACGGCCCGTTCCCCTATTCGCCGATCATCCATCGCCCGGCGCTGCATTGGCCGGACGGCGCCCATGTGGCGCTGTGGATCATTCCCAATATCGAATTCTTTGCGCTCGACGAGAAAGTGCCGCCCGGCTCCGGCGGCAGCGGCGTGCCGGTGCCCGATATTCCGGCCTGGTCGGCGCGCGACTACGGCAATCGCGTCGGCGTGTTCCGTCTCATGGAGGTGCTGGAGAAGCACGGCATCCGCGCCACGGTCGCGCTCAACAGCGAACTTTGCACCGAGCACCCCGAGATCATCGCGGAAGGCAACAAGCTGAAATGGGAGTGGATGGGCCATTGCGAGAGCAATACGCGAAGGCTCAATGCCGCGCCGCCCGGCGAAGAGCCGCGCATTATCAAGGACTCGCTTGCGACCATCGAGAAAGCGACCGGTGCGCGCCCGCGCGGCTGGCTCGGCTCCGGCCTGCAGGAGACCTGGGACACGCTCGACCTGCTCGCCGACCACGGCTGCGACTATGTCTGCGACTGGACCAATGACGACCAGCCTTACGTCATGAATCTCGAGGCCGGTAAAACGCTCATCAGCGTGCCCTATAGCCACGAGATCAACGACAAGCCGGCCTTCGAGAAATTCAGCCGCACCGCGGATCAGTTTCGCGACATGATCTGCCGGCAATTCGACGTGCTTTATCGCGAGGGCGCGCAATCCGGCCGTGTGATGGCGATCGCGATCCACCCCTATCTCACCGGCGTGCCGCACCGGATCGACGCGTTCGACGAGGCGCTGGGCTACATCAGCCGGCACGGCAAAGTGTGGAAGACAACTGGCGCGGATATTGCACGTCATTATCGCGCGCAAGCCGCGAAGCGGTGACTTTTTCGTCCAGGAGAGGCAGTTCCCGCCACGGCGCCGCAGCGCGGCCTCGTGCGCTGGCGCAAAACAGCGCAGCCGCTCGGGGCTTATTGTCATGACGACTGTATTGTATACAATAAAATACATACGGATGACATTGAGCCTCGAAGGTGGAGACACGGATGAGATGTAACGCGATTTGGCAGCGGTGGGCGGCGGCTTTGTCGATCGCGCTGGCCGGCCTTTCTGCGGCTCCCGCCTTCGCCGCCGAGCAGATCACCCTCGGCAATGTCGGCCAGGCCTCGGCTAATCTCTGGCCGGTGCTGATCGGGCTCGATCAGGGCTTCTACACGGCGGAAGATCTCAAGGTCGACGTCGTCTACGTGCAATCGAGCGCCGCGCTGGTGCAGCAGGTGACCGCCGGGTCGCTTCCGGTCAGCGTCTCGACCGGGCTTGCCGATCCGCTGCGTGCCGTCGGCATGGGCGCGCCGATCTCCATCGTTCGCCTCGAAGTGCAGATGCCGCCTTACGATCTCGTCGCCAAGCCGACCATCGCGAGCCTGACCGATCTCAAGGGCAAGCTGATTTCGCTTGGCGGCCCGAAGGACATCACCCGCATCTATGTCGAGCGCATGCTGGCGCCGAGCGGCGTCAAACCGGGCGATTTCGACATGGTGTTCGCCGGCGCCACCGCTGCACGCGCCTCGGCGCTGGCCGCAGGCGCGGTCGACGCCGCAATTCTGTTGCCCGCATTCAACTTCCAGGCGGTCGCGAAAGGCTTCAAGAGCCTTGGTCTCACCGCCGACTATGTGAAAGACCTGCCGTTCTCCGGCATGGCCGTGAACAATGCCTGGGCCGGCGCCAATAAGCCGACTCTGGAGAAATTGCTGCGGGTTGAGAACAAGAGCATCGCCTGGTTCAACGATCCCAAGAACCACGTCGACGCGGTGCGCACTCTTAAAGTCGCGAGTGGCCTTTCGGAAGACGACGTCGAGAAGGCCTATGCGTTTTTCCGCAACGGCAATTTTTTTGAGCCGACCGGCAAGGTCTCGCGCACAAAGCTGAGCAATCTGGCGAAAGCCATGGAGAGCCTCGGCGATCTGCCGGGCGACCTCGATGTCAACAAAGCCGTTCTGCCGGGAATCACCCAGATGTCGGATTGAACGGTGCCGATGATGCGGCTCCTGATGCGAAAAGGCGCTATCGCACTCTTTGGCGCAGCGATGCTTGCGGCCGCGCCATCCGCCTTTGCCGCCGACACGGTTTCAGTGGGCTCCGTCGACGCCACGTCGGCCAATCTCTGGCCGCTGCAGATCGCGCGCACCAACGGCTATTTCGATGCGGCCGGCATCAACATCGATCTCGTCTTCGCGCAATCCAACGCGTCTGTGATCCAGCAGCTCGCCGCCGGCTCCTACAACGTTGCGCCCAGCGCCGGCATCGTCGATCCGATCCGCGCCATCGACAAGGGCGCTCCGGTGAGCCTGGTGCGCATCGTCATCCAGGCGCCGCCCTATGCGCTCTTGGCCAAGCCCGAGATCAAGACGGTCGAAGGCCTCAAGGGCAAGACCATCATCGTCGGCGGCTCCGCCGATATTACGCGGCTGTTCAACGACCGCATGATGCAGCAACACGGCCTGAAATCGGGCGACTATGATTATATCTTCGCCGGCGCCACCAGCGCGCGGTTCTCGGCGCTGAAATCCGGCGCGGTCGATGCGGCACTGCTGACGATGCCGTTCAACTTCTACGCCGAGACCGCGGGCTACAATAATCTCGGCTTCACCTTCGACGTGCTGCCCGACATGCCGTTCGCCGGAATGGCGGTCAACCGGCCGTGGGCCGAACAGAATACCGATGTGCTGAAGCGATTCCTTGCCGCCTATACCAAAGGCGTCGCCTGGTTCTACGATCCGCAAAACCACGAAGCCGCGGTGAAGATCCAGACCGATATCAGTCACATCTCGCAGGACGACGTGGAAAAAGCCTACGCGTTCCTGCACGACAAGAACCTGTTCGAGCCGACCGGCGCGGTATCGAAGAAGAAAATCGCGACCGTGGTCGAAGCCCTGCACCAGCTCGGCGACGTCTCGGGCGACATGTCGGTCGAACGCTTTTTATTGCCCGGCGTGACGCAGATTTCCGAGTAATATGCAGCAGTGATGAGCACGGCGAGCGAAAGCGTGAAAGCGATGGCGGCGCCGGCAGCGCAAACGGCGAGCCCAGACCCTTCGCCGGCGAGCGTGTTTCTGGCCGCGCTCCGCCGCAGATATCTCGCTGCCACGCTGTCGGTCGTGGGCGGGCTGGCGCTGTGGGAGATCATCAGCCGTTACGTCGTGGCCAATGCCCTGTTTCTCGCCGGTCCCTCGCAGATCGCCGTTGCGATCTATCACTTGGCGATGACGGGAGAGCTCTGGCATCACATCGGCGTCAGCGCCGCCGAATTCGCGCTGGGCTATGTCGTCGCCAGCATTCTCGGCATCGCGCTCGGGCTTGCCATGGCGTCGAGCGCGACGATGAAACAAGCGCTGCAGCCCTGGGTATCGGGCCTTTACGCGACGCCGACAATTGCGCTGGCGCCGCTATTCATTCTTTGGTTCGGCATCGGCATCTGGTCGAAAGTCATTGTCGTTATCACGCTCGTGCTGTTTCCGGTGGCAATCAACACCGAGGCGGGACTGCGCACGACGAGCGAGCGCCTGATCGAGATGCTGCGCAGCTTCGGCGCCACCAAGCGACAGATCTTTCTCAAAGTGTCGCTGCCTTCGGCGGTGCCGTTCATTCTCGCCGGACTGAAGCTCGGCATCGGCCGCGGCCTGATCGGCGTCGTGGTGGCGGAATTGTTCGGCTCGCGCGCCGGCCTCGGCCGCCTGATCAGCCAGTCCGCCGACGCCTTCAATATGCCGGAACTGTTTGCCGGCGTGGTGATCCTGGCTGTCGCCGGGATCGTGATGACGGCGGGCTTCAGCCGGCTCGAAGGCAAGATCGTGCCGTGGACGAGAGAGTGAGCTGGACGCGAGAGTGAATATGGCGGTGGTCCCAAAGCTTGCGGTCTCGCATCTCGGCAAACGCTTCGGCGAGCTCGATGTGTTGCGCGGTATCGATCTCACAATCGAGCGCGGCGAGTTTATTTCGGTGGTAGGGCCGAGCGGCTGCGGCAAGACCACGTTCCTGCGCATCATTGCTGGCCTCGAGCCCGCGACATCCGGCGAGGTGCTGCTCGACGGCCGCGCGGTGCGCGAGCCGGCGGGCGACCGCGGCTTCGTTTTTCAGAACGACAGTCTCTTGCCATGGCGCACCGTGTTCAACAACACCCTTATCGGACGCGAAGTCGGCAGCGGCGTCGGCCCGTCCGAACGCCGGCAAGCGATGGAGCTGTTGAAGCTCGTCGGGCTCGAAGGCTTTGAGAACTATTATCCGCGCCAGCTGTCGGGCGGCATGCGCCAGCGCGTCAACTTGGCGCGCGCGCTCGCGATCGATCCTGAAATCCTTTTGATGGACGAGCCGTTCGCCGCGCTCGACGCGCAGACCCGCGAGATCATGCAGGCCGAGCTTCTTCGCATCTGGGAGCGCGGCCAGAAGACGGTGCTGTTCGTGACGCATCAGATCGACGAGGCCGTGTTCCTCTCCGATCGCGTGCTGGTCTTTGCCCGCCGTCCCGGCCGCCTGCAGGAAGAGGTGAAGATCGCGCTGCCGCGGCCCCGGACGCTCGAAATCAAGCGGACCAGCGAATTCGTCGGCCTGGTCGACCGCATCTGGCGGCTGATCGAAGACGACGTCCGCGCGGCCGCACTTTATGAAAACGCGTGACCGCGACGGGGGGCGCATGCCCACGACACAAAATAGCGCTCTGGCGCGATTTTTCGCATTAACCGTCCCGGCCTAGTGAGCAGTTTTGCCACGCTCCTAATCTCTTTCCAGGCGTCAAAAACCAGGGCATTCTCCCGCCCGACACTGGCGCGTCAGACCCGTATCCGGGCGGCACGTCAGGGTGGGGTAACTAGAAAAGCCGCCTTTTGGAGGAACACATGCGTTTTGATTTTTCGCGCCGACGCGCCGCTGGCGCAATCGGCGCCGTCCTGCTTGCGGCAGGATTAGCCGCAGGGCATTTTTCGGCCGCCGCACAGAATAGCCCGCCGATCAAGATCGGCTTCGGCATGTCGCTGACCGGCCCGCTCGCCGCCAACGGCAAGCAGGCGCTGCTCGGCGCCAAGATCTGGGCGGAAGAGATCAATGCCAAGGGCGGACTGCTCGGCCGCCAAGTCGAACTCATCAACTACGACGACCAGTCCAATCCGTCGAACGTGCCCGGGATCTACACCAAGCTGCTCGACGTCGACAAAGTCGATCTCGTCGTTTCCGCCTATGCGACCAATATGGTGGCGCCGGCCATTCCGGTGGTGATGCAGAAGAACAAGACCTTCATCAGCCTGTTCGCGCTCGCCGCCAACAGCGAATTCCACTATCCGCGCTACTTTTCGATGCTGCCGTCGGGCCCGACGCCGAAGGAATCCTTCACCGAGGGCTTCTTCCAGGTGGCGGCGGCGCAGAATCCGAAGCCGAAGACCATCGCGCTCGCGGCCGAAGACGCCGAGTTCTCGCGCAACGCCTGCGAAGGCGCGCGCAACAATGTGAAGACATACGGCTTCGACATCGTCTACGACAAATCCTATCCGCCGAACACGACCGACTTCTCGCCGATCATCCGCGCCATTCAGGCGGCCAACCCGGATCTCGTGGTGTTCTGCTCTTATCCGCTGTCGTCGGTCGGCCTGCTGCAGTCCGCCACCGAGCTCGGCTTCAAGCCCAAGATGCTGGGCGGCGCCATGGTCGGCCTGCAGGCGACCGTGTTCAAAGACAAGCTCAAGTCAAAGCTCAACGGCATCGTGAACTATGAGACGTGGGTGCCGTCGCCCAAATTGATGGCGCCGGCCGCCGACTTCTTCAAGAAGTATCAGGACCGCGCCAAGGCCGAAGGCGTCGACCCGCTCGGCTATTATCTCGGCGGCTGGGGCTATGCCTATTTCCAGGTGCTGCAACAGGCGGTCGAAGGCACCAAGAGCATCGACGACGCCAAGCTCGCCGACTATCTCAAGAGCCATGAATTCAAGACCATCATGGCCGACGTGAAATTCGGCAAGGACGGCGAATGGACCAAGTCCGGCATGTTGCAGGTCCAGTATCACGACCTCACCGACGCCGCGAACCTCGATACCTGGCGCGGTATGAGCTATCAGACGGTGCTGACGCCGGCCAGCGAGAAGACCGGCAGCGTCATCTATCCTTACGAGAAGGCGCTGAAGTAGGTCGCATTTTCGACGGAGCCCCTCGCCGAGTTTCCCTCGGCGAGGGGCTTATTCTTTTATAAGATGCCGCCGCGGCAAGGCCGCCATCGTGAGACCGGACAACACCATGCTCCTTCCCACCTGCCTCGTCGGCTCCTATCCGCAGCCGGAATGGCTGATCGATCGCGAGAAACTGTCGAAGCAAGTGCCGCGGGTGCGGGCCGACGATCTCTGGCTGATCGCACCGGACAAGCTTGAGGCGGCGCAGGACGATGCCACGCTCCTTGCCATCCACGACCAGGAGCGCGCCGGCCTCGATATCATCTCCGACGGCGAGCAGCGCCGCGAAAGCTATTCCAATCGTTTCGCCACCGCGCTTGACGGCATCGACATCAAGACTCCCGGCACCACCATCAACCGCACCGGCAGGGCCATTCCGGTGCCGCGCGTCACCGGCCCGATCCGCCGCCGCCAACCGGTCGAGCTGCGCGATTTGCAGGTGCTGCGCGCCAATACCGAGCGCCGCATCAAGGCGACCGTCCCCGGCCCCTTCACCATGGGCAAGCAGGCGCAAGACGACTTCTACAAAGACGAAGCAGCGGTGGCGATGGATTATGCCGCGGCCGTCAATGCCGAGATCAAGGATCTGTTCGCGGCCGGCGCCGACATCGTGCAGATCGACGAGCCGTGGATGCAGCAGCATCCCGACAAGGCGCGGCAATATGGGCTCAAAGCGCTCGATCGCGCGCTCGACGGCGTGACCGGCACGGTCGCCGTGCATCTGTGCTTCGGCTATGCCGCCGTGGTGCACGACAAGCCGTCGGGCTATTCGTTCCTCGCGGAGCTCGAAGGCTCCAAGGCCCAGCAGATTTCCATCGAGGCGGCGCAGCCCAAGCTCGACCTCGCCGTGCTGAAGCAATTGCCGTCGAAGACCATCATTCTCGGCGTCATCGATCTCTCCGACATGACGGTCGAGACGCCGCAGATCGTCGCCGAGCGCATCCGCCGCGCGCTCGCCGTCGTGCCGGCCGAGCGCATCGTGGTGGCGCCGGATTGCGGTATGAAATATTTGCCGCGCGCGGTGGCCTTCGGCAAAATGAAAGCAATGGCCGAAGGCGCGGCGCTGGTGCGGCGCCAGCTCAGCGGCGCTTAGAACTATTTAGAACTACAATGAGACGCCGAGACGTTATCGCCGCTTTGCCCTTGCTGGCGACGGCGCGCGTGCTCGGCGCACGAGGTGCGGAGAGCACAATGCCATTGAAAGTCGGCGCGGCCCTGCCCGACCCGCCGTTTGAGCTGATGACCAAAGATGGCCCGATCGGCTTCGACATCACGCTGATGCAACGCATCGCCGCGATGCTGAATCGGGAATGGCAGCTCGTGCCTTACAAGGGCACCGACTTCAACGGCATTTTCGCCGGCCTTAATGACGGCAGCTATGACTGCATCGCCTCCGGCGCGACCATCACGCCCGGCCGGCAGAAACTCGCCGACTTCTGCGCGCCTTATGTCGTCTCCGGCCAGTCGCTCGTCGTCGATACCACGCGGCATCCGAACGTCCGCGGCACCGCCGACCTCAAGGGGCTCGTGATCGGCGTGCAGCAGGGCAATACCAGCCAGCCGGTCGCGGACAAGCTCGTCGCCGAGCATCGCGCGGCGCGGGTGCGCGTCTATGCCTATGACGAGATCGAGACGGCGCTCGACGATCTCTCGAGCGGCGGCTGCGACGCCTTCATGAAGCTCGCGCCGGTCACCGCCTGGTTCGTGCGCGATCGTCCGAAGCTCAAAGTCGTCGAGACCGGCATCACGCGCGAGCTTCTCGGCATTTGCGTACGCAAAGGCGATACCGCGCTCGCCGATGCGATCGGCAAGGCGCAGGCAGCTTTGATGGCCGACGGCACTATCCCCGGCCTGATCAAGCAATGGCTCGGGACCGGCGCGGCTTTGCCGCAGTGACTGAAACATTCGGAGTAGAAAATGCCAAGCTTGATTGGCCGATCATGCGGCGTCCTGATCGGCGCAGTTCTGGCGCTGACATTAATTTTCGCGCCGTCATTTGCCGCCGCGGAGAACGGCATGTATGCGAACCTTCCCGGCGTGAAACTCTGGTTCACCGATAGCGGCGGCTCCGGCACGCCGATCGTGCTGTTGCATTCCAACACCGGCAACAGCGATATCTGGGAGCCACAGATCGCGGCGTTCGCGAAAGCCGGCTACCGCGTCATTGCTTTAGACCGGCGCGGCTGGGGCCGCAGCACGGCGGACCCATCCGGACCACAGCCGGGCAGCATCGCCGGCGATCTCGATGGCCTCGTCGATTATCTGAAACTCGGCAAATTCCATCTGCTCGGCGTTGCCGGCGGCGGCTTCGCGGCGCTCGACTACGCGGCGTGGCGTCCCGAATATGTCCGCAGCCTTATCATCGGCGGGAGCACCGGCGATATCAAGGACAAGGAGATCGCCGACTTCATCGCGCGGATCGAGATTCCGGAGATCAGAAAGCAGCCGGCCGCTTATCTGGAAGTCGCGCCGTCCTATCGCGGCGGCAATCCTGACGGTCTCGCGCGCTGGAACGAGATCAACGCGCATTCGCGCCAGGACGATGCGCCCTCACAGCCGCTGCACACGCCGAATACCTATGAGAAGATCGCGGCAATTTCGGCGCCGACGCTGATCATCGCCGCCGATGCCGACCTCTTGGCGCCTCCGGCCATGATGCGGCTCTGGGCCCCGCACATGAAAAGCTACGAATGGGCCATGATGCAGGATGCCGGACACGCCATGGCTTGGGAGCAGCCGCAAATCTTCAACAAGCTGGTGCTGGATTTCCTCGCCAAGCATTGAGCGCGGGCAATGAAGGCGGACCTTGCGCGCTTGGCGTCCGGTCAGCGGCGGGCCGGATCTTTGCCGCGCTCCAAAGCCGCGCGATCCCACTTCGCAAGATCGGCGGCGGCCGCGTAAGTCTCCTGAAGAAAGCCGAGCAGCAGCGCGTCGGGATCGCTGGCCTGGCGCACACTATCGTAGGGCAGAATGAACTGGCCGGCCTCCTTGTTGTAGAACGCTCCGGCCGTCACCAGACGCGTATCGCCGTAACCTTCCGGCTCCGGAAAGGCGTAGACATAGAACGCCGCGCGGCCGTAGCCGCCATTGCCGGGCCAGAAGCCGCAACTCGAACACTCATGTGAATAAGCCTCGGCCATGACTCGTGCCGCGACACCCGGCGTCGTGCTTTGCGGCGGCGGTGCGGTCCGGCCAGAGAACCGCGTCACGGCAAGGTCGAAACTGCCCCAGAAAAAATGCACCGGGCTAGCCTTGCCGAGAAACCGGGCGCGGAATTCCGTCATCACGCGGTTGGCTTGCACCAGCGCCAGCCAGAATCGCTGCGCGTAGACGGAATCGTATTGCGCATGCGTGCGATCCTTCTCGAACGGAATCGCATTCTCGATTTCGCTCGGCATGGTCCAGATATGCACGCCGATGCCGAGCCGGCGCAGCGCCGCCATGAAAGCCGCGTAGAAATCGGCAACGGTCATGGGTTTAAGCGGCAGCGTCTCGGCGCCGCCGTCGCTGGTTTCAATGACGAGCCGATGCGCCAAAAAATCAAAGACAATATCGACGCTGCGCCCCTCATAGGGCATGGCCGGAGCCGCAAGCCCGCGTGACGTGACGTGGAACGTCGCGTTCCACCAATGATTAATGAGCGGGGTGAGCCCGATGCGGACCTTGCCGACGATCTGGGTCCATAGCTGCAGCGTATCGCAAGCGTCGCTCCACGCTTCGAATGGCAGGTCGGGCCATTGCGGATTGGCGGCTTTGTCCATGTGCCATCCCACCATGAATTACGCAGTGTTTCGCGCCGACTTTTAGAACCGCACGCTTCACCAGCGCGTGTTCATGTACTCCTCGACGCACGCGGCCGAAGCCTTGGCATAAGTGCCGCGGCGGCTGACCGTAGCGCCGGTGAGACGGTAAAGCGCCAGCGCCATTTCGGCGGCCTTGGCCACGACGGCGATGCCGTTGAGCACCAGCGCATTATCGATGAGAAACGGACACTCCCGCGTGAACAGCAGCATCGGCAGGCCGCCCGCCGGAAGGATGACCTCCGCGCCTTCGGCAACCATCGGCCGTACCTGTTCGACGAAATCGGCCCGCACCTGCTTGTAGGCCGTTTCGTCGGTGAATGCCCGCATGAACCCGGCGAGATCCACGTGAATGGCACGTACCCCGACGACGCGTTGATCGAGACCCTGCGCCCGCACCTGGCGCTTGTGCCAGGTGATGAATGTCGGATCGATGGTCACCAGGCCGACGCCGCTGCCCATGCTCAGCGCCGCGAGCAGATTGGTCTCGCCGAAGCCGACCACCGGAATGTCGAGCGCGCCACGGATTTCCAAAAGGCCCGGCTCCTGAAAATGCCCGATGACAAAGGCGTCGTAGCCCTTGCGCTCGGCCTCGACGGCGATGCGGATCACCTGCGCGGCGCAGCGGAATTCGGTCAGCGGATGGAAAAGATGATCGGGCGGATCGAGGCCATGGACCTCGAACTGCACGCCGGGGCTGGCGGCCGCATCGAGGGCCGCTTGCAGGCGCTTCATATAGGGCGCTTGTTCGACGGGATGAACGAAGCTCTGATACCAGATGCGCGCGGGACGGGTCGGTTCGGCCATTTACGATCTCCCGGAATGCATCGCGTTTGTCGCATCCCGGCGCGTGCGCCGGCAAGAGTGCAGATCTGCAATGGCATCGCTAAGCGCCGCGCGGACGCTGCAACGTGGCGAAAGCTACACGGAGCTGCGAGGCGAGCCGCCAGATCGCCGGCGTTTGCTTGATGTAACGCTTCACCCGCCGCCGCGCCGCCGACAGCGCGCTCGCCGGCCAGCCGCGCCAAGTCGCGGCGGCGCTATAATCGAACAGCTGCAGGCGCACATCGCACCATTCGCTCTTGTAGCGCTCGTCGCCGATGGTGAAATCGAATGTCTTCAGGCCGCGCGCGATCGCGTAGCCCATCAATTCGCGAAGATGCAGCGCGCCCGGGCCGAAATGCGCAAGCCTGCCGTCGCAATAACTCGACAGGATGTGATAGTAGCACCCGCCATGGACAATGCCGAAATTCGCCGCGGCGTCGATCGTACCGATTTCGACGCGGCCGACATGGACGAGATGCCGCATCGCCGGATTGGCTGCGAGATCGAGAAAGAATTCGCGGCAGCCCGGCCGCGTGAACATGTCGGAAATGCCCTTGCGCGCGAATGACAGGCTCTTCTGCTGCATCAGCATTTCGAGCGCCGCTGTCGCTTCGGCAGGGTTCGCCGCCGTGACAAAGCGGATGTCGCCGAATTGCGCCATGCGCCGGCGCTTGGCGCGGTCATGGCGGCGCGTCGCCGACGAGCGCTTGGCGCGGTAGAGCGTTTCCCAATCACCGCCGAGCTGCATGATATGCGCACTGTTGGCATTCGGCGTGAGCTCGAAACAGGTGAACGGATTGACCGCGCCGCCGATCGTCTCAGGCATTTTCTCGAATTCGATCCAGTCGTGGCGCGTCTGCGGCTCCGACTGCATCTCGGCCTCGAGCTGCTGCCACAGCGCCCGAAAGTTTTCGGGCGTGACGCGCTCCGCGAAATCGTGCGCCAACAGCGGCGCGTTGTAGTCGCACAGATCCTGGCCGAGCCAGCACAATCGCCGGAGTAAGCGACGCGGATCGACGGCGAGCGGCAGGATGAATGCGATTTCGTCGTCAGCAAAACGGCCGACCACAATGGCGGGCGTGACGCCGTTGCGCATTCCGACATGCCGCTGCCAAGCCGCGAGCCATTCATAAGTTTGGAACGGCGTCAGCAGCGCTGTGCGCTCGAAGCGCCGCCACTCGTCGGCGACAGCGGCAAGATCGGTCGTGATGCGAAAGCTGATCTCCGGCGCGGCGCCGGACGCCACTTCGGCGCGGCGCGCATGAGGTGCAGAACTCGCGGTCAAGGGGATCACATCCACCTGCGCGTTCGCGTTTCGAAACGCCTTCAATGGTGTGGCACGCGTCACTGCATGAACCGGAGAAACTGTCGGGCTAACCTCAAGTCAGAGGGCTCAAGTCAGAGGGCTCAAGTCACAGCGCCCAAATCGTGACCCCAAGTCATAAGGCAGATTCCTTAAACACGCGTGGGGAACCGCCCGTTACGTTGAGTTAAGGTAAAGACATCGGCCGAGGCTTTCCGCCGGAAAACGTTGAACCGGCGCATCGGCCGGCCTTACCGCAATTGGGGCGTGTCGGTTTGGCGCAGGTGCGCTTTGCCGGTGGAACCCTCGATTTGACAGCCCTATCCTTGGCTTATTAAGTCGCCGCCTGCCGCAATGGCGGCGTAAACGGCGGCACAAGTAAACGGCGGCGAGATGGGGGAGGAATACGATGACGTTGCGTGAGCACTGGTTCCGTATTGCCGGTCTCTGCCTGATCACGTTGCCGTTGGCGGGCTCGGCCTGGGCGCAATCGGGCGACTATCCGACCCGGCCGGTGACGATGATTTCCGACGCTGCGCCCGGCTCGGCACCCGACATCGACGCGCGCTTCACCGCCGAAGGCCTGACCAAGATTTGGGGACAGCAGGTCATCGTCGCCAACCATCAAGGCGCCAATGGCAGCATCGCCGCGCGATTTGCGTCGCAGGCCGCGCCTGACGGCTACACGCTGTTCATGCCGGCGCTGTCGACTTTCGCGTCGCTGCCGACGGTTGCGCCCAATCTGCCGCTGCGGCTGCCGCGCGATTTCCTGCCGATCGGATTCACCATCGAAAACCCGATGTTCATCGCGGTGAATTCGTCGCTCGGCATCAACACGCTGCCGGAGCTGATCGCGCGCGCCAAGAAGGAGCCGGGTACGATTTCGATCGCGGTGACCGGCGTCGGCCGGCTCACCCATCTCACCGGCCTTTTGCTGCAACAGCGTGCCGATATCCAGCTTGTGCCGGTGCCCTATCAAGGCGGCCCGGCGGCGGCGATGGCCGATGTCGGCACCGGCCGCGTCTCGATGATCATCGAAGGCTATTCCGGGATCATGGGCAGTGTGAAAGCGGGACAGTTGAAAACCATCGCGGTGGCGTCGCGTCAGCGCCTGCCAGACTTTCCCGATGTGCCGACAGTGGCGGAGACCCTTCCCGACTTCTTCGCCACCGGCTGGCAGGTCGTGGTCGCGCCGCTCGGCACACCAACCTCAATCATTGACAAAGTCAGCGCTGACCTCATCAAAGTGATGGGCGATCCCGCGCTGAAGAAAAGGCTCGGCGAAGTCGGCAATTACACGCAGACCATGAATCCCGAACAGACGCTCGCCTTCGTCAATCAGCAGCAGGAGACCTGGCTGCCGATCCTGGAAAAGATTTCTGCAAAATAGACCGTTTCGAATGTCAGGGAGGAGTTTGACATGTTGACGCTATATTACGCGCCCGGCGCCTGCTCGATGGCTTCGCATATCGCGCTCGAGGAAAGCGGCGAGAAATACGAGCCGCGCAAAGTGGACCTCGCCGGCGGCGAGCAGCGCACCGAAGCCTATCTGAAAATGAATCCGCTCGGCCGGGTGCCGGTGCTCGGCCTCGACGACGGCACGCCGCTGACCGAAAACACCGCGATCCTGCCCTATCTCGGCAAGCGCTTCGATCTGTGGCCGAAGGATGCGCTCGGCGATGCCAAGGCGCTCTCGCTGATCGGCTTCTTTGCCTCGAGCGTGCATCCGGCACATGCCCATGTCGGCCGGCCCGAGCGCTATACCGCCGACACCTCGGCCTTTCCCGGGATCAAAGACGCCGGGCTGAAGACATTCCAGACCTATCTCAAGCAGATCGACGGCATGCTGGCCGGGCGCGAATGGTTCGGCGATAAATATTCCGTGCTCGATCCTTACGGCTTCGTCTTCTACACCTGGGGCGTGCGCCGCGACCTGCCGATGAGCGAATTGAAGAACTACACCGCCCACAAGGACCGCATGCTCAAGCGCGCAGCCGTCGGCCGCGTCGTCGAGAATGAAAAAGTGAAGGTGTGAGATTTATTCCGCCGCGCACTTCACGGTGCGGTGAGGAAAACGTCATCCCGGCCGACGCCCTGAAACTGCGCTGCCGGGAATAAGTGTTCGCGATCCGAAATCATCTCCTGCGTCAGGCCAAACGGACATCACAATCCGCACGGCTCCACATGAGGAGATATGATCATGCTCACCACCAAATTCGCGTTCGCCGCAGCTCTGGCCACAGCGCTCGTCTTCGGCGCAACGTTTTCGGCTTCGGCGGCATCCAATGCCGCCATGGCGCAGAGCGCCCAAAATTCGGCCGACAATGTAATCCCTGGCTACGGCAAGGACGGCGGCAGGGTCGCCATTCCGAATCCGAACCGCTGATTGTCGGACGATCTGAACCCAAAGAGCATTCGCGGACGCGAGTAGGGTCGCCTGCAAAGGCGGCCTTACTCTGCGCCTTTGCTCAGCGCCCTTTGCTCACGCCGTCTTCTGTGCTTTCAGGCCGAGCTCGTTGATGGTGCGCTCGCGCATGATGAACTTTTGAATCTTGCCGGTAACGGTCATCGGGAACTCGTCGACGAATTTGATGTAACGCGGCACTTTGTAATGGGCGATCTGCTCGCGGCAGAACGCCTTGATCTCGTCGTCCGTGGCGCTCGTGCCGGGACGCAGCTTGACCCAGGCGCAAATCTCTTCGCCGTAACGGTCGTCCGGCACGCCGATCACCTGGACGTCCTGGATTTTCGGGTGGCGATACAGAAATTCCTCGATCTCGCGCGGATAAACATTCTCGCCGCCGCGGATCACCATGTCCTTGATGCGGCCGACGATGTTGCAGTAGCCCTCGTCGTCGATCGTGGCGAGATCGCCGGTATGCATCCAGCGCGCCGCGTCGATCGCCTCACGCGTGCGCTCCGCGTCGCCCCAATAGCCGAGCATCACCGAATAGCCGCGCGTCAACAATTCGCCGGGCATGCCGGTCGGCACGATGCGGCTGTTCATGTCGACGATCTTGACCTCGAGATGCGGCTGAATGCGCCCGACGGTGGAGACACGCCGCTCCAGCGGATCTTCCGTCGAACTCTGGAAACTCACCGGGCTTGTCTCGGTCATGCCGTAAGCGATGGTGATCTGAGACAGGTTCATCTTGGCGACGGCGCGCTTCATGACTTCGATCGGGCATGGCGAGCCCGCCATGATGCCGGTGCGCAGCGACGACAGATCGAACCGGGCGAATTCGGGATGATCGAGCTGGGCGATGAACATGGTCGGCACGCCGTGCAAGCCGGTGCAACGCTCCTCGGCGACGGTTTCAAGCGTGGCCAGCGGGTCGAAGCCTTCGCCGGGGAATACCATGCAGGCGCCGTGGGTGACGGCAGCGAGATTGCCGAGCACCATGCCGAAGCAATGATAGAGCGGCACCGGAATGCACAGGCGATCTTCCGGCGTCAGCTTCATCGCCTCGCCGATGAAGAAGCCGTTGTTGAGAATGTTGTGATGCGACAGCGTCGCGCCTTTGGGAAAGCCGGTGGTGCCTGACGTGAACTGAATGTTGATCGGCTCGTCGAATTGCAATTGCGGCGCAAGCTCGGCGATGCGCGCCGTTTCCGCGGCGCCGCCGCGCGCCGTCACTTCCGAGAAGCGTAAAGTGCCGGGGTGCCAGTTGTCGCCGAGCAGCACCACCGAACGCAGCGCCGGCAGCCGCGCCGATTCAAGTTTGCCCGCCACCGCATGGCCGAGTTCGGGCGCGAGCTCGCGCAACATGCCGATATAGTCCGACGTCTTGAATCGCTCGGCGAGAATAAGTGCTTTGCAGCCGACTTTGTTGAGCGCGTATTCGAGCTCGGCAATGCGATAGGCCGGATTGATATTGACCAGGATCAGGCCGGCTTTGGCGGTGGCGAATTGCGTGAGCACCCATTCGCTGGTGTTGGGCGACCAGATGCCGACGCGATCGCCGGGCTCGAGGCCGAGCGTCAATAGTCCCGCGGCGAGCTGGTCAACTTCCCGTTGCAGTTCGGCATAAGTCAACCGTACATTCTGGTGACGCACGACAAGCGCCGGACGCGACGGCCATTTGGCGCAGACAGAATCGAAGAATTGCCCGACCGTCTCGCCGATCAGCGGCTGATTGCTCGCCCCGTTGACGTAACTGAGCTTGAGCCCGGTCATCGCGGTTCCCTCCGGTATTATTTCTTCCAGTTTATTAAATTCAATCATAGTGCCTGGCGCGGCGATACGGAATGCGGCCCGGTTCCACGAGGCGTGGCGGATAAAGGTCCTATTCACCCCTCCCCGCTAACCTGTCGGACCGAAACCCGTCGCCGGATCAAGCGCATGGCGCATTTCGAACTCAGCAAAGCTCCGCCGCGACTGTGGCGGATGTTTTCGCTGTGGACGCCGTCCACCGATGCCGTGGCCTCCGCGCAAGCGCAGCGCTGGCGCGCAGTCGCCGCAGCGTCGCTCGGCAATGCGCTCGAATGGTTCGACTTCGTCATCTACGGCTATTTCGCCGCGACCATTGCCCGGCTGTTCTTTCCATCGCGGACCGATCTGGAATCGCTTCTGATCGCGCTCGCCACTTTCGGCATCACTTTCTTTGTTAGACCGCTCGGCGCGATCTTGATCGGCGCCTTCGCCGATCGTCACGGCCGCAAAAAGGCCTTCATGCTGACGATCGCCTTGATGATGTTCGGCACCGCGATCATCGCCGTGCTGCCGACCTATGCGGTGATCGGTCCACTCGCGCCCCTCGCGATCGTCGTCGCCCGCCTCATTCAAGGCATTTCCGCAGGCGGCGGCTTCGGCAGCGCCACGGCGTTTCTCGCCGAACAAGACCCGCAACGGCGGGGCTTTTTCGCCAGCTGGCAATTCGCAAGCCAGGGGCTCACGACGGTCATCGCTGCCGCTTGCGGTGCGGTCCTGACCGGTGTCCTGACCACCGAACAGATTGACGCCTGGGGCTGGCGCATCCCCTTCATCTTCGGACTTCTGATCGGGCCGGTCGCCTATTATCTCGGCCGCCATGCCGACGAGACCGCAGAGTTCAAATCGCTGCACGTGAGCGCGAAGCCATTCCTTGATGCGCTCGCGGGCGCCAAGATCAGAATGCTAGTGGCCTTGGGCGCCGTCATTCTCTGCACCATTCTCACTTATACGACGCTGTTCATGCCGGGCTTTGCCGTCCGCCAGCTCGGCCTGCCGCAAGCCGGAAGCTTCCTCGCGACGGTGCTCACCGGCGCGATCCAGATCGTGCTGGTGCCGATCTTCGGCGCTGCCTCCGACCGACACGGGCGGTTGCCGCTCATGATCGCGTCAGGCTCCGTCGTTTTAGTTGTAAGCTATCCGATGTTCGCGTGGTTGGCGACGGTGCCGACCTTGCAAACGCTTCTGGTGGTTCAGGCGATCATGGGCGTGCTCGGCGCGGCCTATATGGGTCCACTCGCGGCGCTGATGTCCGACATCTTCCCGACGCGGATGCGCACCACCGGTCTTGCCGTCAGTTATTCCTTCTGCGTCGCGATTTTCGGCGGCTTTGCGCCCTTCATCAATGCCTGGCTGATCAGCGTCACCGGCAGCAATGTCGCGCCGAGCTATTATCTGATGTTCGCTGCGGCGGTCAGCCTCGCGGCGCTCGTGACGCAGCACCGGCTGCGTCTCTGAGCCTTGCTGCGTTCCTAGGCTTTAGAGCTGCGATTCCACATACCGTCTGTGTATTTCATCACAAGCGGTTCCGAATTGTTAAGTCTTTACCGATGGCTTAGCGGCTTATTTTACCATTTACGTACGTCCGTTTGTTAGCAAACACACGACACAATCGCGATCTGCGTTCCGACCTAGGGCTAAAGGACGGCGTCATCGAACCGGGCGCCACGAGTGCGAGGCATGCAACGTCTGTTATCCAAAGTCGCCTTTCTCAGCTGGCTTGTCTCGACACCGGAACAAAAATTGCGCTTCGAACTGGTCGACGCGCTTTACTCGACGCCGAAGTCGATCTTCGTCGCGTCAGTCGCCGCTCTCTTCGTGGTCGCGATCATCTTCGCGTTGAGCGACGATCCGACCTATGCCTGGATCTTCGTCGGATTTCTCGCCATCGGCATCGGCCGCGCCGTGTCGATCGTGGCTTACCGGCGCGCGCAACACGACGCGGACGACAGCGCCGCCACCATCATGTGGGAGCGCCGCGCGCTGATCGGCGCCTGGGCGTTCGCCTGCCTGGTCGGCTTTACCGGCGCCTATAGTGTCCTCGTCCATCCCAACAGCGACATCGAGCTGCTCGTCAATTCGTGCGTGATGGGCTACATCGCCGGCATTTCGTCGCGCAATGCCAGCCGGCCGATCATATCGATCGGCCAAGTGTCGCTGACGGCTTTTCCCTTCCTGATCGCGCTGGTCGTGCGCTTCGACCTGGTCCACAGCGTGCTCGCTGTCTTTATCGGCGCGCTGTTTCTCAGCATCATCGTCATTTGCCGGGCGGTGTTCGAGAACATCATTTCCCGCCATAGCGCTTTCAGCCGGATCGAGCTGATCGCGCGCCGCGACGCGCTCACCGACCTGTGGAATCGCACAGCCCTGATCGATCTTCTGGAGAAGCGCCTCGCCGGCGCCGCCGCTTCCGGCGAGATCGTCGCGCTGATCCTGATCGACCTCGATCGCTTCAAGGACATCAACGACACGTTCGGGCATCAGTCCGGCGACGCCGTGCTCAAGGAAGTCGGCGAGCGGATCAAGTCGGTGACGCATGCGGGCGACGAAGTCGCGCGCATCGGCGGCGACGAATTCGTGGTGATCGTGGTCGGCAGCGACGAGGATCAGCCCCGCATCACCGCCGAGCGCATTTTCGCGACCTTCGCCAATCCGTTTCTGGTCGGCATCAATCAGCATGTGTGCGGCGCCAGCGTCGGCTACGCTATCGCGCCGCGCTACGGCTCGACGCTGGAGGAATTGTTCCGTAACGCCGACCTTGCGCTCTATGAGGCCAAGCAGGCCGGGCGCCGCCAGATCGTCCGCCATACCGGCGCGATCACCGAGCGTTACGACAGGCGCGTGCAGCTCGAACACGATCTGCAATTCGCGCTGAAAAACGACGAGATGGAATTGGTCTATCAGCCGATCGTCGATCCGCGCTCGGGCCGCGCTATTTGCTGCGAAGCCTTGCTGCGCTGGAACCACCCGAGCCTCGGCCAGATCAGCCCCATAGAGTTCGTTCCGCTGGCCGAGACGACCGGCCTCATTGTGCCGATTGGCGGCTGGGTGCTCGCTACCGCTTGCGTCGAGGCCATTCATTGGCCGCTGGATATCAGCGTCGCCGTGAACCTCTCGGCGGTGCAATTCCGCCGCAGCACCGATATCGTCGCCATCGTCACCGGCACGCTCGCCAGCACCGGGCTGCCGGCGCGGCGGCTGGTGCTCGAAGTCACCGAATCCGTCCTGATCGAGGATTCCGCCGCGGCGCTGACCACTCTCGAGCGCCTGCGTGAGCACGGCATCGATATTTCACTGGACGATTTCGGCACCGGCTTTGCATCGCTGGCTTATCTCAACGACTTTCCGTTTTCCAAGATCAAGATCGATCGCAAGTTTTCGCAAGCCATCGATACCTCGCCGCGCACCGCCGCCATTATCGGCGGCATCGCCAAGACGACGCGCGATCTGCATATCGAACTGGTGGCCGAAGGCGTCGAGACGGAGAACCAGCTCGAGCGCATGTATCGCTTCGGCATCAATGCGATGCAGGGCTATCTGTTCTGTCACCCCTTGCCGGCGAGCGAGATCCGCAAGGTGATCGTCAACCCGATCATGACCGAGACCACCAGGACCGAGACAGCAAAGCGCCACGCCATCCCGCGGCAGCGCAAGGCGGCGTCCTGAGGCTTACCCTGTAGCGTTTAGTGAAAACGGTCAGCTGGCCGAGAGGAACCTATCCAGCACCGCCATGCGCATGAATTTCGACAGGCGCACCTGCTCGAAATACATCGCATTGGGCAGATCGTCGCAGCCGGGATCGATCTCGTCATGCCGTGGCAGCGGATGATAGAGCAGAGCCTTCGAGCCGAGCCGCGCGATCTTGTCCGGCGTGACGGCGTGGCTTTCCGGTGTCGTCTTCGGCGACACGTAAGCGGAGGCCGCGGCCTCGCCGATGTCCGACATGTCGTAAGGCGCCATCATGATCGCGTCGCATTCGGCAAGCGCGTAGCTGATCTCGGTCACCAGCCGGCAACGGATGCCGCGTTCGCCGAACAGCGCGAGCACGTCGCGCGGAATGTCATAATAGGACGGCGGACAGAACACGATTTCGCGCGGGGCTTCATAGCGCAACAAGAATGCCAGGGACCGCACCGTGCGCCCGCGCGGATCGCCGCCGAAGGCGATGCTTTTGTCGCGGATCGTGCCGAGCCCGCGCCGCAGCGCGAAAATATCGATCAGCGCTTGGGTCGGATGCTCGTTCCAGCCGTCGCCGGCATTGATCACCGGCTTGAGCGATTTTGCCGCCATCCGCGCCGCGGCGCCGACTTCATGATGGCGGACGACAATGGCATCGCTGAAGCGGGACACCACCGCGGCGCAATCTTCCAGTGTCTCGCCGGTTCTTGCGTTCGAGCGCGACGCCGACATGTCGTCGACGCCAATCGCGGTGGCGCCGAGCGCGGCTGTCGCGGCTTCAAAGCCGATCCGCGTCCGCGTGCTGGGCTGGAAGAACATCAGCGCCACCGCCTTGTCGACGGCGCCGGGCGTGCGGGTGCGGCCCGCCTCGAAGGCCTCGGCGGCGCGGCAATAGGCATCGACGTCGTTGCTGTCGATCGATTCGGCGCTGAGCAGATGGAAGCTTGCTTTATCGCGCTGCGGCGAGACAACATCCCGCTTGATCGCTGGCACGATGCGCGGAATGTTTACAGGTAACGACGCCATTACGAATTTCCGGCCACAACGCGAGCGCGAAGTTCACGATATATTAACCAGGAATTTGCGCACCTGCAAAGCCGGGATAAAGTTCCCACACGGCTCGAAATAGGCGTCTCGAAATGAGACAGACGCGATTTATCGGGCTATGAAGGCACATTAAACAGATGAGGATTGTCGGAAAACCGTTATGGCCGCGACCGAAGACCCCAAAGCACCCTCGCCCCCGGAACTGCCACCCACATTCGAGCCCGCCATCCGCACCATCGCCATGCCCGCGGATACCAATCCGCATGGCGATATTTTCGGCGGCTGGCTCGTCTGTCAGATGGACCTCGCGGGTGCCACGGTGGCGACGCGGCGCGCCGGTGGACGCGTCGTTACCATCGCCATCACCGCGATGGTGTTTCACCGTCCGGTTTGCGTCGGCGACGAAGTGTCGTGTTACGCCAGCGTTGCCAAGACCGGCAACACGTCGACGACAATCAAGATCGAAAGCTGGGCGCGGCGCGCCCGCGGCGCCGACACGGTACCGATCAAGGTCACGGAAGGCATTTTCACCTACGTCAAGGTCGATGCCGACGGACATCCGGTTCCGGTGTCGCCGGTCTGATCATTCCAAATCGAGTCAGACGGACACGTCAACGGTGTTCCCGCAACGCCGTCACGACTTTGGCCTTGGCCAATTCCTCCGGCGTCACGCCGGGCGGATCCCATTGCACGGTGCGATAGTCGAACCCGGCGACCAGCGTCGGTTTTATGATCGCGAAATACGGCGACACGTCAAAGTCGCGCGGCGTGTAGAGGCCGTAGGTGCGGATGTGATCGATTTCGCTCTGCACATAGGGCGCCATTGCGTAGGTCTTGCCGTTGATCAAGGCCCGCTCGGGCAGGATCGGATAATGAATGGATGCGAAAGCCTGCGCGATCAAGGTCGAGCAGATGGCGCGCGTCGGATCGCCGCAACCGATCGACAGCATGCGGCGGCGAAACCAGACCGGCACCGGAGGATAAGGAAACAGATAGCGCGCCAGATCGACGATGCGCTGCGAGTCGTATTTGGTGCCGCGCCGCGCCAGCGCATAGTCGAGCACCTGCTTGGTGCTGGCGTCGTCAAGCCCGACCGGCCGGCAGATCCGGGTGTGGAAGTTGACATATTTCGACAGCGGCACGGTGACGACGCCGGTATCGGCTTCCGCCTCCAGAAGCACATTCGGCTCGCCATTGGACGCCGCGTCGCCCGGCCGCTCGCCGACATAGAGGGCGGCATGCGACCAAGTCGATTGCGTCAGATATTTGATGGTGGCGGAGAGCCGGCTGTTGCCCTCAACCAGGAGGATGTCGCCGGGCTTGAGCGCCTTGCGGACAAGCTCGGGATCGGGGGCATAAAACGGTGCATAACGCCCCGTCGGCTGCGAAATATAGGCGATGATTTTGTCGCTGAGGTATTTTTCGAGCCAGGCGAACATAGGCCGAATCCTGCTTTTGGAGCATGATCCCGAAAAGTGGATGCCGGTTTTCGGACAAGATCATGCTCGAATAGTCCAGTGATTGGTTTGGCGGACTAACCGTCCAATCACTATGTTCCTGCAGGGCCCGTCAGCCCCAGATTTGTAACGGAAATTGTAACATTTGGGCGCGAGCCTTCTATAGTCTCTAGTCTCTAAGCCTCGCGAAGAATCACAGCCCGGGGGAATGCACATGCCCCAATCGTCGTTTCGACGGGATTGGCTCACCAAACCCATCTTCGGCATGGCGCGGCACGCGCTGCCGCACCTCTCCGACACCGAACGTGAGGCCATCGAGGCCGGCGACGTCTGGTGGGATGCCGATCTGTTCACCGGCAATCCGGACTGGAACAAGCTCCTCGCTTTCGCACCTGCGAAATTGTCGGAGGAAGAGCAGCAATTCCTCGACGGCCCGGTCGATGAACTGTGCCGCATGCTCAACGACTGGAAGATCAACTGGGAGTGGCACGATCTGCCGCCCGAGGTCTGGGACTTTCTGAAGACGCGAAAATTCTTCGCGATGATCATTCCGAAGCAATATGGCGGCTTGGGCTTTTCCGCCTATGCGCATTCCGAAGTCATCCGCAAACTCTCGACACGCTCGATCTGCGCCGCCTGCACCGCGATGGTGCCGAACTCGCTCGGCCCGGGCGAACTGCTGCTGCAATTCGGCACCAAGGCGCAGCAGGATTATTGGCTGCCGCGGCTGGCGCGCGGCGAAGAGATTCCGTGCTTCGGCCTGACCAGCCCGGAAGCGGGCTCCGACGCCGCCTCGATGATCGATTCCGGCGTGGTGTGCCGCGGCATGTATGACGGGCAAGAGGTGCTCGGCATCCGGCTCAACTGGCACAAGCGCTATATCACGCTCGGCCCGATCGCGACCGTGCTTGGGCTCGCTTTCAAGCTGCACGACCCCGATCATCTGATCGGCGAGCGCGACGATATCGGCATCACGCTCGCATTGGTCCCGACGCATTTGCCGGGCATCAGCATCGGGCGCCGTCATCTGCCGGCCCTGCACGTGTTCCAGAACGGACCGAACTGGGGCCATGACGTTTTCATTCCGATGGACAATGTCATCGGCGGCGTCGCCCAGGTCGGCAAGGGCTGGAAAATGCTGATGAGCGCACTCGCGGCCGGACGCGGCATTTCGCTGCCGTCGCTGTCGGCGGCGGGCGCGGCGTTCTGCGCCAATATAACCGGCGCCTATGCGCGCATCCGCGAGCAGTTCCACGTCTCGATCTCGAAGTTCGAGGCGGTGCAGGAACGGCTCGGCCGCATTGCCGCGACCGCCTATCAGCTCGACGCCGCGCGCCGCATGACCTGCGCGGCGCTCGATGACGGGCACCATCCGGCGGTCGTCACCGCCATCATGAAGTCCCAGGCGACCGACCGGATGCGCATCGCCGTCAACGACGCGATGGATGTGCACGGCGGCAAAGCCATCATCGAAGGACCGCTGAATTATCTCGGCAGCCTTTATCGCGGCGTGCCGATCGCCATCACCGTCGAAGGCGCTAATATCGTCACCCGCGCGCTGATCCAGTTCGGCCAGGGCGCGATCCGCTGCCATCCTTATCTGCTCAAGGAGATCTTGGCGCTCGAGGACACCGATCGCGAGCGCGGCCTCGACGCCTTCGACCAGGCCTTCTGGGGCCATGTCGGCCACAGCCTCGCCAATGCCGGCCGCGCCATCGGCCGCGCCTGGACCGGCGGCCTGTTCGCGCCGGCGCCGGATGCCGGCGCCGCGACACCGTTCTACCGGCAGCTCAGCCGCCATGCCGCGGCTTTCGCGCTTGCCGTCGACCTGGCGCTGTTGACGCTCGGCGGCGCGCTCAAGCGCAAGGAAATGATCTCGGCCCGTTTCGGCGATATTCTGTCGGAGCTCTATCTCGCCAGCGCCGCATTGAAACGCTGGAACGACGAAGGCCGCCAAGAGGCCGACTTGCCGCTGCTCGAATATTGCGTGGAGTCGAGCTTCGCCACCATCGAAGCGCGCTTCGACGAGCTCCTCGGCAATTTCCCGGTGCGGCCGGTGGCGTGGCTGTTGCGCTTCTTCATTCAGCCGTTCGGCCGGCGCGGCCGGGGCCCGTCCGATCATGTCACCGATACATGCGCCGACCTCATCACCACGCCATCGGCGGCACGCGATCGTCTCACGGTCGATCTCTATCATCCGACCGAGCTGGATGGCAGCAACGGCATCGCGCTGGTCGAGCGCGCCTTCACGATGACCGCCGAAGTGCAGCCGATCCGCGATCGCATGCATGCCGCGCGGGTTCGCGACATCGATCAGGCGGTGAAGCAAGGCACCATCACCGCCGATGAAGCGGCAAAACTGAAGGCCGTGGCCGACGCGGTCGCCGCAGCCATTGCGGTCGACGATTTCGCGCCGGAAGAACTGACCGGGCGCGGCGCCAAAGGAACCGGAGCAAAGGGAGAAGCGTCATCGCAAGCGACATCACCAGCGCCGCCGGTAGCGGCGGAGTAGCGCATCGTCCGGTCTATATCGTCGACGGCAGCCGCACGCCCTTCATCAAGGCGCGCGGTGCGCCGGGCCCGTTCACGCCGGTCGATCTCGCCGTGCAATGCGGCCGGCCGCTGTTGCTGCGCCAGCCGTTTGCGCCGGACGCCTTCGATCAGGTCATTCTCGGCTGCGTCAATGTCATTGCCGATGAGATGAACCCCGCCCGCGTCGCCGCGCTGCGGCTCGGCATGGGCGAGGGGATGACGGCGTTCACTGTGCAGATCAACTGCGGCTCCGGCATGCAATCGATCGATACCGCCTATCGCTATATCCGCGAAGGCGTCAGCGATCTGGTGCTCGCCGGCGGCGCGGAAGCGCTCAGCCACGCGCCGCTCGTGTTCAACCGCAGTGCCGTGAAGTGGTATGCGCAGATGTTCGCCGCGCGCGGCATCGGCGCCAAGCTCTCTGCTTTGCTCGGCTTTCGGCCCTCGATGCTGACGCCGGTGATCGGACTTGAGCGCGGGCTGACCGACCCCATCACCGAGCTGAATATGGGCCAGACCGCCGAGCTTGTCGGACACCTGTTCCATATTACCCGGCGGCAGGCCGACGAATATGCCGCCGAGAGCCAGCAGCGCCTGGCCGAAGCGCAGAAGAATGGCTACCTCGCCAATGAAGTCGAGCCGGCTTTCGCGCGCGACGGCACCGTGTTCGATCATGACGACGGCGTGCGGCCCGACACCACCGCCGATACGCTTGCCAAGCTCAAGCCGGCCTTCGAACGACCGTGGGGCAACGTCACGCCGGGCAACAGTTCGCAGATCACCGACGGCGCGTCATGGGTGATCCTCGCCTCGGAAGACGCGATGAAGGAACACAAGCTCACGCCCAAGGCTATGATCGTCGACAGCGAATGGTCGGCGCTCGATCCCTCCGTGATGGGGCTTGGCCCGGTCTATTGCTCGACCGCGATGTTGCAGCGGCACCGGCTCGCGCTCGGCGACGTCGAGCTGTGGGAGCTCAACGAAGCTTTCGCCGCGCAGGTGCTCGGCTGCCTCGCGGCCTGGGAGGATGACGAGTTCTGCCGCGACGCGCTCGGCCTCGAAGCCGCCGCCGGCAAAATTCCGCGCGACCGCCTCAATGTCGACGGCGGCGCCATCGGCGTCGGCCATCCGGTGGGCGCCAGCGGCAACCGCATCGTGCTGCATCTGGTCAACGCCATGAAGCGGCTTGGCTATAAGCGCGGCATCGCCACCGAATGCATCGGCGGCGGCCAGGGCGGCGCCATGTTGATTGAAGCGGTTTAGGGGGCGCGCATGAAAACCTCACCCGCCTCCGATTCGTCCACTCACGTGCCGACCATGGCCATTCTCGGCAAACGCGATATCGAGCTCGGTCCGTTCGCGCTCGGCGAGACGCAACAGGAACCCGGACCCTGGGAAAATTGGCGGCTGCGCAATGACGAAGACGGCATCGCCTGGCTCTTGTTCGACAAAAAAGGCTCCAGCGCCAATACGCTGTCGGCGCCGGTGCTCACCGAACTCAATGCTGTGCTCGACAAGCTCGAACGCGAACGGCCGCGCGGCCTTGTCATCCGCTCGGCAAAGGCCGGCGGCTTCATCGCCGGCGCCGACATCACGCAATTCGAAGGCGTCGCCGATCCGTCGCAGATCGAAACGTCGCTGACCGGCGGCCACGAAGTGCTTGACCGGCTCGACCGGCTGCCGGTGCCGACCATTGCGGTAGTCCATGGTTATTGCCTTGGCGGCGGGCTCGAAGTCGCGCTGGCCTGCGACTATCGCCTCGCCGTCGATGGCGCGAGCTTTGGCTTTCCCGAAATCCTGCTCGGCCTGCATCCGGGGCTCGGCGGCACGTTCCGGCTGACGCGTCTGATCAATCCGGCGACAGCCATGACCATGATGCTGACCGGCAAGACCGAGCGCGCGCGGGCGGCGAAGCGCCTCGGCCTGGTCGATGCGGTGACGCAGGAGCGTCATGTCCGCGCCGCGGTGCGCTCGGCCGTGGCCGGCGAATGGAAGCCGGCAAAACAGAGCTTCGTCGGCGGTTTGATGAATCTCGGCCCGGTACGCGGGCTGCTCAGTTCGCGGATGAAGAGCGAAGCCGAGAAGAAGGCGCCGCATAAGAATTATCCGGCACCTTATGCCCTGATCGATTTGTGGGAGCGGCACGGCGGCAATCCACAGGCGATGCAGAAGGCGGAAGTGGCATCCTTCGCCAAGCTTCTCGTCACGCCGACCGCACAAAATCTCGTCCGCGTGTTCTTCCTGCGCGAGAACCTGAAAAGCCTCGCCGGCGGCAAATGGGACGGCAAGCGCATTCACGTCATCGGCGCCGGCGCCATGGGCGGCGACATCGCGGCGTGGTGTGCGTGGCACGGCTTTGTGGTGAGCCTCGGCGACACCAAGCCCGAGCCGATCGCGGGAGCGATCAAGCGCGCCGCCGACCTGTTCGGCAAGATCGGCCGCGACGACCGCCGCCGGGTGCGCGATGCGCTCGACCGCCTGATCCCGGATGTCAAAAGCGAGGGCGTCGCCTCCGCCGACCTGATCATCGAAGCGGTGCCGGAAATCCTCGATCTCAAGCGCAAGATTTTCGCCGGCATCGAACCGAAGATGAAGCCCGACGCCATTCTCGCCACCAACACGTCGAGCATTCCGCTCGAGCAATTGCGCGAGGGCCTGCCGAATCCAGGGCGGCTGGTCGGTATCCACTTCTTCAATCCGGTCTCGCGCATGCAGCTTGTCGAGGTCGTCAGCCACAATCAGGTCGCGGCCGACGTGCTCGCCGATGCGCGCGCGTTCCTCGGCCGCATCGACCGCCTGCCGGCCCCGGTGAAGAGCGCGCCGGGCTTCCTGGTCAACCGCGCGTTGACGCCATATCTGCTTGAAGCTCTGGTCATGCTCGATTCCGGTGTGAGCAAGGAGAGCATCGACAAGGCCGCCGAGGATTTCGGCATGCCGATGGGCCCGATCGAACTCGCCGACGAGGTCGGGCTCGATATCTGCCTGCACGTTGCCGAAATGCTCAAGACCAGTCTCAATCGCGACATGCCCGAGCCGCCGCAATGGCTGCAGGACAAAGTCCGCAAAGGCGAGCTCGGCAAGAAAACCGGCAAGGGCCTTTACGACTGGAAGGACGGCCACGCGGTGAAGGGCCATGACGCGGCGCCGGCGCCGGCCGATGCCGTCGACCGCATGGTCCTGCCGATGCTCGACGTCTGCGTCACCTGCCTGCGCGAAGGCATCGTCGCCGATGAGAAGATCGTCGACGGCGCCATGATTTTTGCCACCGGCTTCGCGCCGTTCCGTGGCGGCCCCATGCATTATGCGCGCACCCGCGGCGTTGCCGATGTGCGCGATACGCTCAAGCGGCTGGCGGAGAAATACGGGCCGCGCTTCCAGCCCGATCCGGGCTGGGACAATCTGAAATGATTCATGCGGGTGAGGCCCCGGCGAAGTTCGACGATCCGGCGCGGCTTGCCGACGCCATCGTCGAAAGGGTCGGCAAGACAATCGTGCTCGCTCTGCCGCTCGGGCTCGGCAAAGCAAGCCACATCGCCAATGCGCTGTTCGACAGAGCGGCCGCCGATGCGTCGCTCAAGCTCACCATTTTCACCGCGCTCACGCTCGAAGCGCCGCGCGCGAAGAACGAACTCGAACGCCGTTTCCTCGGCCCGGTGGCGCAGCGCGTCTTCGCCGGCTATCCGGCGCTGCACTACGCGACGGCCATTCATAAGGGCGCTGTCCCGCCCAATGTCGAGATCAATGAATTCTTCTTCGAGGCCGGCCAGTGGCTCGGCTCGCCCTACGCGCAGCAGCACTATATTTCGGCGAACTATACGCATGCGCTGCGCTATGTTCTCGACCGCGGCGTCAATGTCGTCGGCCAATTGGTGGCGCATCGGCCCGCGGAAACGGCCTATCCGTTCAGCCTGAGCTGCAATCCCGACTTGACCTGCGATCTGTTGAAGCTGCGCCGCGACGGCAAGGCTGATTTTCTGTTTTGCGGACAGACCAATTCGGAGCTGCCGTTCATGCGCGGCGACGCGGTTGTCGCAGCGAACGAATTCGATCTCCTGCTCGACAGCCCGAAAACGGATTTTCCACTGTTCGCGCCGCCGCGCGAGCCCGTGTCGCTCGCCGATTATGCCGCGGGGCTGCATGCCGCCGGCATCGTGCCCGACGGCGGCACCTTGCAGATCGGCATCGGCTCGCTCGGCGACGCCGTGGCGCAAGCTTTGGTGCTGCGGCAACGGCAAAATGGCGAGTTCTGCCGATTGCTGGCGCAGCTCGGCAATAAGCCGGGGGAAAAAACTGACCTCCGCAGCGAGCCTTTCGACATCGGCCTCTACGGCTGCTCGGAATTGTTCGTCGAGGGCATGCTCGATCTCTATCGCGCCGGCATTCTCAAGCGCGAGGTCGACGGCGTCGTGCTGCACGGCGGATTTTTTGTCGGCTCGCGCGCCTTCTACCGGGCGCTGCGCGACATGCTGCCGGAGATTTCGGCCAAATTCGGTATGACCTCGATCTCTTTCGTCAACGAGATCTACCACGGCGAGGACAAGAAACGCCGCGCCCGCGTCAATGCCCGCTTCCTCAACGACGCGATGATGGCGACCTTGCTCGGCGACGTGATTTCCGACGCCCTGGAAGACGGCCGCGTCGTCAGCGGCGTCGGCGGCCAATATAATTTCATCGCGCAAGGTTTTGCGCTCGACGGCGCGCGCTCGGCGATCCTGCTGCAGTCGACCCGCACTGCCGGCGGCAAGACCCAGTCCAATATCCGCTGGCGCTATGGCCACACCACCATTCCGCGTCACCTGCGCGACATCATCATTACCGAATACGGCGTTGCCGACATCCGCGGCAAAACCGACCGCGACGTGATCGCTGCGATGCTTGCGATCACCGACTCGCGCTTTCAAGACGAACTGCTGCGGCAGGCCAAGAAGGCGGGCAAGATCGAGCGCGCTTACGAATTGCCGAGAGCCGCGCGCGACAATACGCCAGACGCGATCGCGCGGGTGCTGCAGCCCGCAGCGGATGCAGGTCTATTGCCATGCTTTCCGTTCGGCACGGATTTTACCGATGTCGAGCAGCGCCTCATCCCGGCGCTCGAGACGCTGAAAGCGGCCTCGCCGCTCGAACTCGTGTCCCTCGTCATGCGCGGCCTATCGGCCGGCGGCGATCACAGCGATTGCCTCGACCGTATGGATCTTGCGCATCCGAAAGGCATCGCGCAGCGCTTTTACGCGAGCCTTGTCCGTGGCGCGCTACGCAACCGCGAGCAAGGCAAGCTGTCCTAGCGGCGGCGTTACGGCGACAATCGCAGCTAAAGCAACTACCATAAGCAACCTCGCTATCGCCCAGCCCGAAGCAACGCGCCCGCAGCGGCGCCAATCCGAGGCAGTCCCGCAATGGCTCCCTATCCGGCGGAATGGGAACATCGTTTTTCGCTGTCGGACGGCAAAAGCGTCTTCGTGCGCCCGATCCGTCCAGAGGACGAACGGCTTTACGAAGACTTCATGGCCGCAGAATCGCAGCAGGATCGGCGCTGGCGTTTCTTCGCTCCGGTCAAGGAACTGGCGCCGGGACTCATCACGCGCCTCACCCATATCGACTACACGAGTGCGATGGCCTTCATCGCACTCGACGAAGCGGCGGGCGAGATGCTCGGCGTCGCGCGCCTGCATGAAGCGGAGACCAAAGACGCCGGCGAATATGCCGTCGTCGTCCGCTCCGATCTGAAGAGTCACGGATTGGGCTGGCACTTGATGCAGATGCTCATCGCTTATGCCCGCAAGAGAAACCTGCAGTGCATCCAGGGGCAGGTCCTGCACGACAACGCCACGATGCTCAATATGTGCGAGGAACTGGGGTTCGAGATTCACACCAATCGCGATGAGCCCTATGTCTGCGATGTGAGGCTTGCGCTGTGATCAAGAGCGCTCCAGGCCGCTCCGAATAAGTTTTATTTATCAATGATTTGCTTGGTACAGCTGGGTGGGCTCGAACCACCGACCTCCTGTTCCACAGACAGGCGCTCTAACCAACTGAGCTACAGCTGCACGGGCCCGCGATCGACCGACGAGCGGCCGGAACCTAGAGCATGATCCGGAAAAGTAAAAGCCCGCAAAAAAGCGAAAGCCCGGGCACCGCCCGGGCCTTCCCCCTCACCAGTAAACTGCGTGAAGACCGTTCGAAAGCGCCGTGATCAACCGACCTTGCTGAACGCCTTGTTCATGCCGGTCTTGATCGGCTCGGCGGTCTCGGTGGCAACCTTCTGCGCCAGCGCGCCGAGTTCCTTGCCCTGCTCGGTAAGCGTTTCGAACTGCTTGCGCGCATGCGTGCTCGACAGCTCGATCACTTCCGACAGCGTCTTCGCGGCGAGCAGCTCGCCGTAGAAATCGAACGTCGCATTGGTGTTGGTGCGGGCGGCGTCGATCACCTTGAGGCCGTAATCCGAAGCGCCCTTGGCAGCCGTCGAATAGGTGGTCTCCATGACGTCGGTCGCCTCTTCGGCGGCGGCCTTCATCTTCTCGTAGGTGTCCTTGCACTGCGCGACGCCGCGCTCGGCGAATTCACGGAAAGCCGCCGGCATTTCAACTTTCGGGATCTCGAATTTCGGCATTTCGAATTTCGGCATTTCGAAAGCGCCCGTGGACTTTGACTTTTTGGAGGTTGTGGCCAGATCGGTCATGACACTTGTGTCCTTGATTTTTGCTCGCTGCTCTTGGGCTGTCTCACTACACAGAGATTTTTTCTTGTTTGCCGGCTTCGCCGCCCGTTGCGCGTTGCCTCAATTCTCGACCCGCGGCTGAACGCCAAACTCTTCGAAGCCCGGGGACTGTCTTGAGTGTTAAATAGCAACTTTTTTGGTGCATTGCAACAGGAATTATTGCAATGCAGCAACTATCGTAACAAGTTGAAAATATTATGTTTTCTAAGCCACACGCCCTCGGCCGCGGGGCCGAGAGGCACGTCACGATTTAAGTCGTGATCGTCTCAAGACTTAGCTTTGGCAGCATCCACCACAATCTTGGCCGCACTTTGTCCGAGGTCCTGGACCTGGCTCGACAGCGCCTGCATTTGCTTGCTCAGATATTCCGATTGCAGCGCCATGATCTCGGACGCGTCCTTGGCCTGCATCAGCTTTTGCGCGAAATCGAACGTCGACTCGAAGTTCTTCTCGGCGTAGGTCAGCGACTTATGCGCGATTTCAGAGGCGCTGCTATGCGCGGCCTGCGTCCGGCCCTGGATCTGTCCCATGGCCTCGTTTGCCGCATCGATAAAGCTCTCAAATGCTTTCCGCGCCTGCACCACGCTCTGCTCGGCGAATGCGCGCATTTCGCTCGGAATGGCAAATTGTTCAAACGGATCTTTGGCCATAACCCGCTCCCTGTGCCCTGGACCGGCAGTCCGGGCGCAATAATCCTGGCAGCACGATCCTAGTGTTCCAATTTCACTGTCCGCAAGCGATTTCGGCACCGCCCGGCGCAACCTCCGGTGACAAAAGCGCATCGCCGATGCGGCGTTGCGGCCGAAGTTCCTGGCTGCCGATCCTACCTGCCGATGTCACCGAAACCCCCGCCGATTAAGGTTATCCAGCCAAGCCGGGCCGGCAGGCAATGCGCGTTATAGACACGCGGAACGCGGCCCGCTTTATTAAGAATTCCTTTAGCGTAGCGAGTTCCGCCGCATGCCGACCGTCGATCCAGAGTTCGCTCCGCTGCGTGATCCGCGGCTTGCGGCGCTTGCGACCGGCGCCTGGCCGGTATGGCTGTGGAGCACCGACGGGTCGCGCATACTCTGGGCCAATGCGGTCGGCGCGGCGATCTTCGGCGCGGTGAGCGTCGGCGCACTCGGCCAGCGCCGCTTCAAGTCGAGCGACATCGCGGCCGCTCAAGTCATTCGTCTCGGCGCGACGCTGCCGTCGCGCGCGCAGGAGCGGCTCGAGCGGCTGCGCGGATTCGGCGCGGGCTTCGGCCGCGCGCTGACCTGCGTCTGCTCGCGTGTCGTTCTCGACGATGGCCGCGCCGGGGTGCTCATCGTTGCCGGCGAAGCCGCCGGCCCGACATTGACGCTCGGCGAGCGGGTACGGCGGCTGTTCGCCGACGGCAATGACGCCATTGCAGCTTTCGGCGCCGACGGCACGCTCGTCCACGCCAATGCAGCCACGTGCGCGCGGCTTGCTGGCGCGACGACGCTGTCGGCTTTGAGTCTCGCCGGTTTTGCCGCACCGGAAACCGGCAGCGTGCAGACAAACGCCAATATCGGCGGCGCCACCACAAGCGTTACGGTCGAGCGCCTCGGCAAGGACAATGGGCGCGTGCTCCTCCTCACCTTGGCGCCGCCGCCGGCCGGAACGCCGCCCGCCCAATCTGTCGCCGAGACGACAGCGACGCTCCGGCAAACCGTCGAACCGGCATTCTCTGCAGCCATCGCGCCGGCCATCGTCGCTGCGCCTCCGATCGAACCAGCGGCCGAGCCGATCTCAGTTTCGCCCGGCGCCGCAGAAGAGCCAGCCGCAGCGCCGGCACCCACTGCGGCGATCGAAGCGCCGATCGCGGAGGAAGCGGTTTCCGCACCTGCCGCACGCCAAGACACTGCCGCACGCCAAGACGCGCCCTTTATCGAACGCCGCCACCCCTTGCGCTTTGTCTGGCACATGGATGCCGACGAGCGCTTCGTCGTCGGCTCGGATGAATTCATTACGCTCGTCGGACCGCGCACCATGGCCGCCGTCGACCGGCCCTGGGGCGAAATCGCAGACGAACTCAATCTCGATCCCGACAATCAGGTGGCGAGCGCGGTTGCCTCGCAGGAAACCTGGAGCGGCCTCGTGGTGTCGTGGCCGGTCGATGATTCCACACAACGCCTGCCGGTCGAATTGTCTGGCCTGCCGGTATTCGATCGCGACCGCGTCTTCCGCGGCTATCGCGGCTTCGGCGTGTGCCGCGACATCGACTGCATCAACGAGGTCGCGCGCGAGCGCCGTGAAGGGCCAGCCGACGTCTTGCCGGCGCCGCAAGCGCCGGCGCCCTCCGTCGAGGCCGCGGTCGAAGCCGCGACCGAAGCCGCGACCGAAGCCGCGACCGAAGCCCTGGCCGCGCCCGCGGTCATGGCCAAAGCGGACGAGATCGCCGCCACGGACCAGTCCGAACCGGCGGAGCCGGAATCAACCGGCGTTGCGCCCGGCGCCGCCAATGTCGTGCCGTTTCGGCAATCGCAAGCGTCTGAATCCAGAACCGACACCAGGACGCCGCCGCCTTTGAGCCCGATCGAGCGCCGCGCGTTCCGCGAACTGGCGCAGGAGCTTACGGCGCGGCTGCGCGGCTCCAGCACGCATGCGGAGAACGCCGCCGACCTCGAACCGGCTGAAGCATTCGAGGCCGCCGCCGCGCCGTCGGAAGCCCAGGCTTTCGAATGGCCGCTACTCGACCTTATTCCGATCGGCATCCTGCTCTACCGGCACGACTCGCTGCTTTATGCCAATCGGCATTTCCTGGAATGGAGCGGTTATCAGAGCCTCGACGCGATCGAGGCCGCAGGCGGCGTGCATCGGCTGTTCGCCGGCTCTACCGCCGCATCCGCGACAGACAACGCCGTACAGACCTTTTCGATCCGCACTGCGGGCGGCTACGACTTGCCGGCCGAGGGCCGCATGTTCACCGTGTCCTGGCAAGGTGCGCATGCGCTCGCGCTCATCCTCACCAGCGGTCAGGCCGAAGCCGCGCTCAAACAGATGGAGCGCAGCCTCGCCGCGGCCGAAAGCGAAAGTCGCGACATCAAATCGATCCTCGATGCGACGCCCGACGGCGTCGTCACGCTCGATCGGCAAGGCGTGATCGCAACCGCCAACGCACGGGCGGCGGCGCTGTTCGGCGGGACCGCAGACGATCTCACAGGACGCTCGCTCGGCGATCTCCTGGCGCCGGAGAGCGCGCGCGTGGCGCGCGAATATCTCGAGCGTACCGTCGACGGCGCCAACGGCAACGACAATGCGATCGAGGTCGCGGCACGCCTGAGCGAGAGCCGGTCGATGCCGCTGGCATTGACGCTGACGCGCATCGGCAAAGACCGCTTCGTCGCATTGCTGCACGACACCACGGCGCGGCGGCAGAGCGAGGACGAGTTGCGCAATGCCAAACGCGAAGCGGCCAAAGCCACAGCGGCCAAGAACGAGTTCCTCACCAAGGTCAACCACGAGATCCGCACGCCGCTCAATGTGATCACCGGCTTTGCCGAAGTCATCATGGCGGAGCGCTTCGGGCCGATCGGCAACGAGCGCTATGGCGAATATATCAAGGACATTTACACCGCCGGCACGCATCTGGTCGCCCTGCTCAACGACCTCGTCGATCTGTCGCGGGTCGAAAACGGCAACACGGAGCTCAACTTCGCCAATATCAGCCTCAACGCGCTGACCCAGCAATGCGTCGGCATCATGCAACCGCAGGCCAACAAGGCGCGCATCATCATCCGCACCGCGCTGACGCCAGCTTTGCCGGATGTCGTCGCCGACGAGCGCTCGATGCGCCAGATCGTGCTCAATCTTTTGTCGAACTCGATCCGGCTGACCGGCCCCGGCGGCCAGGTGATCGTGTCGACCGTGTTCTCCGATGCCCACGAAGCGGTGCTGCGCGTGCGCGACACCGGCGCGGGCATGAGCGAGAAAGATATCCAGGAGGCGATGGAACCGTTCCAAGAGACCGCGACCTCCGGAAGCTTCGGCTCCGGCGGCACCGGTTTCGGCCTGCCGCTGACCAAAGCGATCGCAGAGGCCAACCGCGCCAATTTCAGCATCACCAGCGCGCCCAATGCCGGCACGCTTGTCGAGATCGCCTTCCCACCGAGCCGAGTCGTCGCCGAATAGGCGCGTCAAAGGCGGGATAGCGGCACCTTCGCCGCATCGGGCGGCGGAAGAATCGGATAAACTTACGGCCGAAACCGGTTCCAGTTGGAACGCGTTTTCGCCGTCTTTGCGCGTCAGTGTCGTTTAGTCAAAAAAGCCGGGTTCACCATTGCCGAACGAGGTGCGGCGATGCGCGTGGTCAAAATCCTGCTGGCATTGATGCTCGCCGCCGGCGTGCTCCTTCCGGCGTCGGCGCTCGCCGGCAACGATGTCGATCTGCTCCTGATCCTGGCGGCGGACGTTTCGCGCAGCATCGACGCGGCGAAGTTTCAGTTGCAGCGCGACGGCTACGCTGCGGCCATTTCCGACCCGCGTGTTCTCGACACCATCAAATCCGGCCATTTCGGCCGCATCGGCCTGACCTTCGTCGAATGGTCGGGCATCGGCGCGCAACATGTCTTGATCGACTGGACGGCGATCAGCGACGGCGCGAGCGCCAAGGATTTCGGCGACCGTTTGCTCGAAGCGCCGCGCTCGTTCGCCGACCGCACTTCGATCTCCGGCGCGATCGAATTCGCGATGGATCAGTTCACCCATACGCCGTTCACCGCGACCCGCCGCATCATCGATATTTCCGGCGACGGCACCAACAATGCCGGCCGCGACGTCTCCTCCGCGCGCGACGACGCGGTCGCCCAGGGCCTCACCATCAACGGGCTCGTTATCCTGAGCGAGAATCCGATGTCGTGGAATCCCGATCACACCAATCCGCCGGGCGGCCTTGACAACTACTACCGCAACAATGTCATCGGCGGCCCCGGCGCCTTCGTCATGGTGGCAAAGGACTTCAACTCGTTCGGCCAGGCTATGATCGGCAAATTAATCGCTGAAGTGGCGGAAAATCGCCTGCCGAAAGAGACCCGCCTCGTGGCCCATTGAGCGCCGTCGCGCGCGCTCTTTGCCGTGCCCGGAAAAGCCGGATTTGTTTATTGGCGGCAGGCATTTGGGTGCACCGGCGGCACCTGCGGCCACGAAAGCGACACAGAGAGCCGCCAGTTTGCAGAACATCAGCCGCCCGGTAGTATTCGCCCCGGCCTAATCAACATCGGAAAATGCGTCCTTGACCGCGGCCATCGGCCTAAAGCGCCTTGCGATTGCTGCTGCCGCTATCCTTGCGGCCGCCTTCGTCACGCTGGTGGCTTTGTCCATTCTCATTCCAGCATCGTCGGTGCGCGACGCGGTCCAATCCGAGATCCGTGCCGTGACCGGCCTTGATCCGATGCTGGGTGACGACATTTCGCTGTCGCTGTTTCCATCCGGCGCCGTGACCTTCCACAAAGTTCTGCTCGGCGACAATCGCAGCGGCCAGCCGGCGGTCGCGGCCGACGAATTGACGGCGCGGCTGCGTTATTTTCCGCTGCTTGCCGGACACATCGAGATCGCCGACGTGACGCTGGTGCGTCCGACCATCAATGTCACCTTCGCGGCAAACGGCGTGTCGAACTGGTCGGGACTGATCGATACGCTCGCCAAAGCGCTCACGCCCAATACCGAGCACCGCACCGCGTCGTTCTCGGAGATCGGTATTCAGGACGGCACGGTCGTCGTGCACGACGTCGCCAAGAACGAGACGGAGCGGCTCGAAAACGTCGAATTTCAAGTCGCCTGGCCGTCGATCTCGAAGAGCTTCGGCGCCAATGGCCGCTTTGTCTGGAACGACCAGCCGGTCGAAGCCAGCCTGACGCTGACCGATTTCCTCGCCGCCCTCACCGGCGACCGCTCCGGCCTCAAAGTGCGCCTGTCCGCCACACCTCTGCAGCTCGCCTTCGACGGCTTCGCCAGCGCCCAGCCCACGCTCAAGATCGACGGCGCGCTCGGCGTCGACGCGCCGTCGCTGCGCGACGCCATGCAGTGGACCGGCAGCAGTAAATTGCCATTCGGCGGTTTCGGCCGCTTCACGCTGCGCGCGCAGAGCGACATGGTCGGCGGCGTGGTCGCGCTCTCCAACGTCAACGTCGAGGTCGACGGCAACGCCGCGGAAGGCGCGCTGACATTATCGACCGACGGCCATCGCCTGGTGCAGGGCACGCTCGCGGCCGACGCGCTCGATCTGACGCCTTACTTATCCGGCGTCCGGCTATTGGCGCGGAATGAACGCAATTGGGATGCGCTGCCGATCGCGCTCGGCGGTTTCAACGACCTCAATCTCGACCTGCGGCTCTCCGCGGCCAGTATCAAGCTCGCGACCGCGCAGCTCGGACGCACCGCAGTCGCCGCCGATCTGCGCAATGGCAAGTTCGATCTCACAATCGGCGAGGCGCAAGCCTTCGGCGGCACTGCCAAGGGCAGTCTGGGTTTTGCTGTCGCCAACAACGGCATCGGCGTGTCCTCGCACATGCAATTCGTCGATGTCGATCTCAACGATTGCCTCGGCCAGATCTTCGGCGTCCACAAGATCGAGGGCCGCGGCAATCTGGCGATGAATATCGACGGCACCGGCGCGTCCGTGATGGCGGTGACCCGCGCGCTCAACGGCACAGCAAGCCTCACCGCCCATGCCGGCGCGCTCGACGGCATCAATGTCGAACAATTGCTGCGCCGGCTGCAGCGCCGGCCGCTCTCCGGTAGCGGCGACTTCCGCTCCGGCTCGACGCCGTTCGATGAGCTCGTCATCAATCTGAAGATCGACCAAGGCACGGTGTCGGTCGCCGACATGCATATCGGCGGACCGTCGGTGAAGCTCGCGGTCGGCGGCCAGGCCTCGGTGCCGACGCGCGACCTCGATCTCAAGGGCGTGGCGACGCTGATATCGACGGCCAATGCCGACGAGTTCGACCTGCCCTTCGTGGTGCAGGGCCCATGGGACGACCCGATCATGCTGCCGGACCCGCAGGCCCTGATCCGGCGCTCGGGCGCCGCAGCCCCGCTCATCGACGCCGCCAAGACCCATAGTGCGAGCGATGCCGTGCGCGCAGTCATCGACCAGTTGCTGGCGTCGCCGTCCGGCGCGCCGGCGGCGCCTGGCGTATCGCCGGCCTCGACCACGGCGCCGCCGAAACCGACCCAATAATCCGGCAAAACGCGGTTTTTTGCCGCCGTTACCGCCGCAATGGGCGCGGCTTTTAACTTTTTGCTCTATGATTTGCAGCGTCCGAATCAGCGCGGGTCTTTGCCCGCCGCGAGATGCTCCACTGATGCTCAGCCGCCTTACGCGCACATTGATCAAGGTGCTGCTCGCGTCGCTGATCGTCGGGACGGTGCTGGCTCATTTCGGCATCAGCACCAGTCAGCTGATCCAGAGCGCCGGGCTGTCGCCGGAACGGATCGAGGACCTGGCACGCGACGGCATTTCCTGGGCGCTGCCGAATCTGCTGCTCGGCTCGCTGGTCATCATCCCGATCTGGTTCGTGATCTTCCTGCTGCGCCCGCCGGGCGAAAGCCCGGATTAAAGCCGCGCCGGCGTGCCGCGCGCTGCACTCAGCTTGGTGAGCAGCGAGGCGACGATGACGGCGGCGCCGACGACGGCAACCATGATGCTGCAGACCGCATTCATCTCCGGCTTCACCCCGAGCCGCACTTCCGAATAGATGCGGATCGGCAGCGTCGTCGCGCCGGGGCCGGTGGTGAAGCTCGCGATCACCAGATCGTCGAGCGACAGCGCGAAAGCCAGCATCCAGGCGGCGACGATCGCCGGCAGGATCAGCGGCAAGGTGATCGCAAAAAAGGTGTGCGCCGGCGAAGCGCCGAGATCCATGGCAGCCTCTTCCAGGCTTCTGTCGAAATCGACGAGCCGCGACTGCACGATCACCGCGACGAAGCACATCGCCATCGTGGTGTGCGCGATGACGACGGTCCAGAAACCGCGGTCGATCGCAATGGCAACGAACAGCAGCAGCATCGACAGGCCGGTGATGACCTCGGGCATCACCAGCGGCGCATAGATCATCGCCGCGAACAAAAGCTTGCCGCGGAAGCGGGGGGACCGCACCAAAGTGACGGCGGCGAGCGTGCCGAGCAGCGTCGCCAGGCTCGCCGAGATCAGCGCCACGCGCAGGCTGATGAAGGCGGAATCGAGCAGCGGCGCGTCGGCGGCAAGCTCGGCATACCAATGCGTCGACCAGCCGCCCCAGACCGCGACCAGACGCGAGGCATTGAACGAATAGATGATGAGAATGACGATCGGCAGATAAAGAAAGGCAAGCCCGATGCCGAGCGCCGCGAGATTGAGCGGAGAAAGCTTGCGCATGGTCACCTTCGCTCCGATCCGCGCATCGATTGGTTCTGGAAGATGACGATCGGCGTCACCAAGAGGCAGACCAAGACGACCGCGACGGCGGACGCAGTCGGCCAATCTTTGTTGGAGAAGAATTCCATCCAGATGGTCTGGCCGATCATCGCGGTATGCGAGCCGCCGAGCAGATCGGGGATGACGAATTCGCCGACGATCGGAATGAAACACAACAGCGAGCCGGCAACGACGCCCGGCGCCGACAGCGGCAAAGTGACGAGCCAGAAAGTCTTCCAGCGCGGACAGCCGAGATCGGCCGCGGCCTCAAGGAGCTGCTCGTCGAGCTTCTCCAAGGTCGCGTAGAGCGGCAGCACCATGAACGGCAGATAGGAATAGACAATGCCGATATAGACGGCGGTATCGGTCGACAGCCAGGCCGGCGGCTCGCGCACGATATGGAGCGCAAGAAGGACCTGATTGAGCAGCCCGTCATGCTGCAGAATATTCATCCAGGCATAGATGCGGATCAGGAACGAGGTCCAGAACGGCAGGACAACGAGCACGACCAGCACCGCCTGCACGCGCTTTGGCGTACGCGTCATGGCGTAGGCGATCGGATAGCCGATGACGAGCAGCAGCAGCGTCGAGAATGCCGCGATCTGCAGGCTCTTCACGTAAGACACGATGTAGAGCGGATCGGTGCCGAGAAATCGGTAATTGTCGAGCGACAGGCCGGCGAGAAAGCTTCGTAGGCCCTGCCAACCGGCGGCGAGATCGAAAACCGGCAGATAGGGCGGCTGCGCAATCGCGGTCTGCGACAGGCTGATCTTGAGCACGATCAGAAACGGCACCAGGAAGAACGCGACGAGCCACACATAGGGAATGCGGACGACGAGCTTCTGCCAGAATGAAGGCTCGGGTGTCATCGCGTCAGCACGATTGCGGCCTGCGGCGCAAAGCTCAGCCAGACGCGGTCATCCCAGCCGATCGCCTCGTCGCCGGAGCGGCCGGTATTGGCGACGGCCGCTTTGATCTGCGTGCCGCCGTCGCAGCGCAGCTTGTAGATCGACAGATCGCCGAGATAACCGATATCGCCGACGGTTGCGGCGATTGAATTTGCCGCGCCGCTCAGCCGGTCCGGCGCGGCCCGCGTGATCCGCATTTTCTCCGGCCGCACCGCGACCCAGACGACGGTATTCGGCTCGGCCGCGATCTTGCTGCCGACATGCAGCCGGCCCAAAACCGTGCCTTCGACGCTCATGCCGTCATCGCTAACGCGGCCTTCGAACAGATTGACCTCGCCGATGAAGTCGGCGACCCAGCGCGAATTCGGCTGCTCGTAGATCTCTTGCGGCGGCGCCACCTGCGCGAGCCGGCCGCGATCCATCACCGCGATGCGGTCGGCAACCGTCATCGCCTCGCTCTGGTCATGGGTGACGATGATGAAAGTCAGCGACAGCTGCCGCTGCAGTTCCATCAGTTCGAACTGGGTCTCCCCGCGCAGCTTCTTGTCGAGCGCCGCCATCGGTTCGTCGAGCAGCAGCACGCGGGGCCGCTTGACCAAGGAGCGCGCCAGCGCCACGCGCTGACGCTGGCCGCCCGACAATTCGTGCGGCTTGCGGCGGCCGAGATTTTCGAGCTTCACCAGCGCCAGCATGTCGGCGACGCGCTCGGCGATCCGCGGCTTGGCCAGGCCTTCCTGCTTGAGGCCGAAGGCGACATTGTCCTCGACATTGAGATGCGGGAATAGCGCGTAGCTTTGGAACATCATGTTGACCGGCCGCCGATGCGGCGGCACCTGCGCCAGATCGATACCGTCGAGCAGGATGCGGCCGGCATCCGGCAACTCGAAGCCGGCGATCAGGCGGAGCAAAGTGGTCTTGCCGCAGCCGGAAGGACCAAGCAGGGCAAAAAACTCGCTCTGGTAGATATCAAGCGACAGCTGGTCGACCGCGGTATAACCGCCGAACTGCTTGCGCAGGCCTTCGATGCGCAGCAGCGGCGCGGCCGTTGGATCGCTCCAAGGTGCAAAGCCGCGCTTGGCGGAACCGCGCTTCGCAAGCCCGCGCGCGGCCGGCCCGCTTTTCGCCACTCCCCCTGCCGTCTCGACAGTCTGCATCCCTGCCCCAAACCTGGCGGCGCGCCCCGACGCCGCGAAATGCCGGCGCATCAAGGTCTAGCGCATGTTGGAAACAGGGGAAACTGCGGCGACGGCAGCGGCGCGGCAAAAAATCTTGCCGCGGCGAAACTCCGCCGCTCAGCTCACAAACTCGACGGGCGTCGTCTTGGCCGGAACCTCTTCGATGCCGTCCGTTATCAGCTTGCGCGGTTGTGGACCATAGTAGTCGCCGAGCTGCACGTTCGCCCGCGGCATCAGCGTGATCGCAACCAGGCGGTCATAGAGCGATTTGGCCGATACCGGCTTGGTCAGATATTCGTTGACGCCAAGTTTGACCGCCTCGACGACGCGCCAGCGTTCGCCATGATGCGAGAGCATGATGATCGGCACGTCCGGAATCGGAAACACCCCCGGCGAGCGCACGATGCGAACGAGTTCCGGACCGCTCAACAGCGGCATTTCCCAGTCGAGAATCACGACGTCCGGCGCAACGGTCCGGATCGAGTCGAGCGCCACGATTCCATCCGTCGCTTCGTAGATGTCCTTGACGCCGCAATTGACCAACAGCGTGCGGATCATCCTGCGCATATACGGGTTGTCGTCGACCACCAGCACGCACAGCGACTGAATAATGTTTTCGATTTCTTTCTTCGAATGCTTTGACGGCATATTTTTATCGGATGACGCTGCCATTGATGCGGCGTTCCCGCCGCGACGGTCACCCGCGATCAGACCACGGCCGCATTGCGGCTTGGTAAAATTGAAACTTGCAATTCGCCGCGATTGCGCAGCCACCGCCGATTTGGCGGCAAAACCGCGGCGCAACGTGGTGAGCTTTCGGTTAACTTTGCGACGTTTCAGGCCCGCGCCGCGGCATCGGTGCGCGTCATGAAACGATCGAGCTCGGCCCGCTGCGCGTCGGAAAAGCGCAGGCCAAGCTTCGAGCGGCGCCACAATATGTCATCGGCGCTCTGCGCCCATTCTTTTGTCATCAAGTAGCGCACCTCGGCGGCGGTGAGATCGGCGCCGAAGCGCAGGCCGAGATCGTCGAGATTCTTGGCGGTGCCGAGGACGCTCTCGACGCGCGTGCCATAGGCGGAAACGAGCCGCCGCGCGTGATCGGCGGTGAGGAATTTCCACTTTTCGCGCGTGCGCTCGATCACGGTGGCGATGGCGTCATAGAGAAAGTCCCCGCCCGGCAACACGCCCTGTGCGGTCCACGGTCTGGAACGTGGAAAGAAATGCGACAGCTTGGCCAGCGCGTCTTCGGCGAGCCGCCGGTAGGTCGTGATCTTGCCGCCATAGACCGTCAGCAGCGGCGCCTCGCCGTAATGCTCATCCAGCATGAGGGTGTAATCGCGGCCGATATCTTGCGGCTTGCCGGCGCCGTCGTCATAGAGCGAGCGCACGCCGGCATAGGCCCAGACGACGTCGGCCGTGGTGATCTCGGCGCGGAAATATTCGTTGATGACGCTGCAGAGATATTCGATCTCCTCGCCGGTCGGTATCACGGTCGACGGATCGCCGGCGAAGGCGACATCGGTGGTGCCAATCAGCGTGAAATCGCGGTGGAACGGAATGGCAAAGACGATGCGGCCGTCGGCAGCCTGAAAAATATAGGCGCGATCATGGTCGTAGAGCTTCTTCACCACGATGTGGCTGCCCTTGTCGAGGCGCAGCCGGTGCTGCGGCTCGATGCGCAACGCGGTCTCGGCGAACAATTCGCTCCAGGCGCCCGAGGCATTGACCAGGATCCGCGCCGTCACCACGTCGCGCTGGCCGCGGGAATTGAGGACGAGCCGCCAGGTATCGTGGCGCTCGGCCCGCACACAGCGGGTCCGCGTGCGGATCACTGCGCCGCGCTCGGCAGCGTCGACAGCGTTGAGGACGACGAGACGCGCGTCGTCGGCAAAGCAGTCGGAATATTCGTAGGCGTGGTGGAACCGCGACTTGAGCGGCTGGCCGACCGGGTCTGTGACCAGATCGACCTCGCGCGTGCCCGGCAGGATCTTGCGCCAGCCGATCCAGTCGTAAATGAACAGACCGATGCGCAGCAGTAGAGCCGAGCGCCGCGCTTCGTTGATCGGCAGCACAAAACGCAGCGGCCGGATCAGGTGCGGCGCGGCGCGCAGCAGCACTTCGCGCTCATGCAGCGCTTCGCGCACCAGGCGAAATTCGTAATGTTCGAGGTAGCGCAGTCCGCCGTGAATGAGCTTGGACGATGCCGACGAGGTGCCGGAGGCGAGATCGTTCTGCTCGATCAGCACGACACGGAAACCGCGGCCGGCGGCGTCGCGGGCGATGCCGGTGCCGTTGATGCCGCCGCCGATCACAGCCAGGTCGAAGTCGGCCACTGATTCTCCCCTTGCCCCGAGCTTAGCAAATCCATCCGTGTCGTTGCCGCTGTCTTGATAGGCCTCCTACACCTCTTAGCACCCCTTGCCTCGGTTCCGGGATCGGCAAAGAATAAACGCATGACAGACTGAGCACATGAAAGAGTAAGCGCATGGATTTCCGCGACCGTCACATCGTTGTCACCGGCGGCGCCGGCGCGCTAGGCACCGCCGTGGTCACGGCGCTGATCGAAGGCGGCGCCATTTGCCACGTGCCCTGCTTTAATGAGGCGGAGGCGAAGCGCTTTCAACTCCGCGACCACAAGCAGGTCGTCACGACCGTCGCCGGCAACCTGGCGGATGAGGCCAACATTACCGGCCTCTACAAGGGGATCGGACCGCTTTGGGCGTCGATCCACATTGCCGGCGGCTTTGCCGCAGGCGCGCTGACCGAGACCAGCGCGGCGACAATCCATCAGCAGATCGACATGAATCTGATGAGCTGCATGCTGTGCTCCCGCGCCGCTGTTGCGGCGATGCGGGGCGGTGGCGGCGGCCGCATCGTCAATGTGTCGGCGCGCGCCGGACTGGAATGGCGCAGCGGCGCCGGCATGACGGCTTATACCGTCAGCAAGGCCGGAGTCGCCGCTTTCACCGCAGCGCTCGCCGAAGAAGTCGCCAAGGACGGCATCCTGGTCAACGCGGTCGCGCCCTCGATCATGGACACCCAGGCCAACCGCAACGCCATGCCGAAAGCCGACTACGCGCTGTGGCCCAAAGTGGAAGAGGTCGCGGCGACGATCGTGTTTCTGGCTTCGCCCGACAACCGCGTCACCCGCGGCGGCATCGTGCCGGTTTATGGGAAGTCCTAACAACTCTATTCCTAATACCCCGGCCAAAGCCCCGGCGTCGCCAGTTCGAGCAGATGCCCATCGGGGTCGCGGAAATAGATGCTCTTGCCGCCGCGCGGCCAGGTCGTGCGGCCTTCGATTTCGACATCAGCTTCCGTAAGCCGTGCTTCCCATGCGGCGAGCTCGCCGGCCGCAATCGAGAACGCGATATGCACCGGGCCGTGACCGTCATGCGGCGGAATGGTGCCGCCGGGCGTATGCACCGTCTCCAGGGAATGGCCGCGCAGGAACAACAGCAGCACGCCGCGGCCGTGAACGTCGTAAGAGCACAGCCGCTGATCGCGGTAGATGCTGTTGAGGCCAAGCACTTGTTCGTAGAAGGCGCAGGCGCGCGCAAAGTCGTCGACATAGAGCACGGTTTCGAGCACGCCGAGGAGAGTGGGCATCGGACGTTCGCCTTTAGCGCGTCGATAATTTACCCCGAAACCGGGACGATTTCCCTTGTCGGCGTTGTCACCAGCCGGGTCACGCCGTTCGCGGCGACGATGGTGCGTTGCTGCGCATAGGCCTCGTGATTGCGCTCGATGTAATCGAGATCGTAGAGGTAATTCACCATCAAGCCATACGATTGCTTGAGCGCGCGTTCCGACGTGTCGGCGAGCCAATCGAGCCGTTCGAGCCGCGCGCCGTTGCCGAGATGGAACCGCGCCACCGCGTCGACCGGCAGGCCGCGGCTGTTCCGCCCGCGCACGTAATACCAGGCGGCGGCGCGCAGGAACGGCTCACGCATTTTCTCGGCCAGGTCCGGCGAGCGCCACCAGCCTTCGCTATCGAGACCGTCGAGCCTCGCGCGATCGTCGTCGTCGAGCACTTGCGAAGCGGCATTGGCGCGCTCGCGCTTGAGCCAGCTGGCGAAATTCGGCGCCGGCGACAGCGTGACATAGGTCACGACGCGCGAAAGATCGCGCGACACTTCCTCAACAACTTGCTTGATGAGGAAATGCCCGAAGGTGACGCCGGCAAGGCCGCGCTGACAATTGGTGATCGAATAAAACACCGCGGTGGTCGCGCGCTGCGGCTCGACCGGCTCGCGCTTGTCGGCGAGGATCGGCGCGATGGCGCCCGGGATTTCCCGCGTCAGCGCCACTTCGACGAAGATCAGCGGCTCGTCAACCAAGGCCGGATGAAAGAACGCGTAGCAGCGGCGATCGGGCGGATCGATGCGCCGGCGCAGATCGTCCCAGTCTTGAATTTCGTGCACCGCCTCGTAGCGGATGATCTTGTCGAGGATCGCCGCCGAGCTCGACCAGTCGATCCGCCGCAGCACCAGAAAGCCGCGATTGAACCACGACGAAAACAAATGGACGAAATCATTGTCGATGATTTTCAGATCGTCGCGATGCGCCATGGCGTCGAGCAATTGCTCGCGCATGTGCACCAACGCCGCGGTGCCGCCGGGAGCGAGATTGAGGCGGCGGAACAGTTCGAGCCGCCGCGGCTCGCTGGCGCGGTGCAGTTCGGAGGCGTTCTCCGCGGTCGGCGACGCGCGATAGGCGGCGATGGCGCGGTCGATGCGCGCCTGGTCGTGGCCGAAAGTGGTGGCGAGCGCCTCGAAGAAGCCGATGCGCGGCCCGATCGTGGTGTCGGCATAGCGCGCCAGAATCTCCTGCGCCAGCGCCACACCGGACGCCTCGCCGCGGCCGGAGAGGAGTTCCTCGCATTGTTCGACCAGGCTTGCCGAACGCTCGTGCGAAGGTTCCCGGCGCTCGCGCTTGATCAGGGCGCGGCTGCGGTCGGCGATGCTCTGCAGCATCTCGCTGAAGAATGACGTGTTCACCGCTTCATCCCATCCGGCTTTCATTAGCTAATGATCGGACGCGACCATGACAAGCACGAGAAAGCTAAAGAACTGTAGACAAATTAGGCATTCCCGCGCTTAACGGGGAGCCGTTTGTGCCCGGCCCCGGGGTGGACTTCTGGACAAACTCCCCCCGCTTTGTCACTTAAAACGCCGCCGCGGCAGGCCGCCGCGCTGCTTGAGGAGTGGTCAATGCCGGGTCCGTCGAAACAAGGTCCTCTCGCCGGGATACGCGTCTTGGAACTGGCCCGGATTCTCGCCGGGCCCTGGGCCGGCCAGATTCTCGCCGATCTCGGCGCTGACGTCATCAAGGTCGAGCGCGCCGGTGCCGGCGACGACACCCGCGCCTGGGGCCCGCCCTTCGTGCCGGCGACCGACGGCAGCCATCTCAGCGCGGCTTATTTCCACAGTGCCAATCGCGGCAAGCGCTCGATCGAGGTCGACTTCAACAGCGTCGAAGGCCAACGCATCGTCAAGAAGCTCGCCGCGCGTTCCGATGTGCTGATCGAGAATTTCAAGGTCGGCGGACTTACCAAATTCGGCCTCGACTATAAGAGCCTCGCGCCACTCAATCCGCGCCTGATCTATTGCTCGGTGACCGGCTTCGGCCAGGACGGGCCGGCGGCGCCGCGCGCCGGCTACGACCTGATGGCGCAAGGCATCGGCGGCCTGATGGGGCTCACCGGCACGGCCGACGGCGAGCCGATGCGCTGCGGCGTCGCCGTCTCCGATATTTTCTCCGGCGTCTATTCGACGGTCGGCATTCTCTCAGCCTTGATCCGCCGCGAGACGACCGGTCGCGGTGGCCATGTCGACACCGCCCTGGTCGATTCCACCGTCGGCGTGCTGTCGTTTCAGGCGCTCAACTATCTGGTGTCGGGCGAAATCCCCAAGCGCATCGGCAATACCCATCCCAATCTCGTTCCCTACCAGGTGTTCCCGGTCGCCGACGGCCAAGTAATCATTGCGACGGGGAACGACGGTCAGTTCATCAAGCTCTGCGGCATTCTCGGCATGCCGCAATTGGCCGAGGTTGAAGCCTATAAGGACAATAAAGGCCGGCTCGCGCATCGCGACGAGCTTGTCGGCAAGATCTCGGAATTGACCTTGCAGCTCAAGCGCGACGCGCTGTTGGAGAAGCTCGAAAATGCCGGCATCCCGGCCGGGCCGATCAACAATCTCGAACAGGTTTTCGCCGATCCGCAGGTCGTACATCGCGGCATGAAGCTCGCGCTGAAGAGCGACGCCGCCAAAGGCGGCACGATCCCGGGCATTCGCACGCCGATCATGCTCGACCAGACACCGATGGCCTCGGATCGGCCGGCGCCGCGGCTCGGCGAACACACCGCCGAAGTCCTGCGTGAGATCGGCGAATAGAAAAACACACACTGCGCCGCCGATATTCCCCTCTCCCTAGGGAGGATTAGGGAGAGGGTCTTTTGCTCGCGCCACTCGTCCGGTTTTTTAGCGGACGCGCGTGTTACGCGAATGCTGTCCGGCGTACAGGTGCGGATGCTGTCCGGCGGACAGGTAGAGATTATGGTGCGGAATACTCACCACCTTCTGCTCCGCGGCCGCCGGAGCCCAGCCGCCCCATTTCAGCTCGCCTGAAGCATCGAAATAGTGCGGCATCAAGCTGCCGTCGTGACTGAGGGATTGGGCGAAGGCCGGTACAGAACCGATAGTGGCAAACGCCGCCACGGCGAACGCAGCCGAAAGATATTTGCTAGAAACAAGCCTCTTCATGGCACATCTCCTCTTAAGCCCGAACAGACCGCAGTTTCCTGCGCTGTCGGACACTGGAGATGTGGCCGGCAATTAGCTTCGACTATTCATCGAATTTGAAACAGTCTCTTGCCGGGCCGTGAATAATCAGCGGCTTTGTTTTTTCGGCCGGGCCACCATCAGCGGCGGCTGACATTTCCCAGCACAGCCGCGCCGATCAGGATACCGACGCCGATCGCCACTCCGAGCGTGATGAGCGGGCGGTCTTCGACTTCCGCGCTGATACGCTGCAAGGCGCTGTTGCCGTAGCTCGAGCCGAGCTGCAAAGCCTGGCCGCCCGCACGCGCGGCGCGATCGCTCGCCGACCGGCCGCCCGCGCGAAAGCGATCGATCATATCGCTCACCAGCGAGGACAGTGCGTCGCCGATCTGCTCGCCCGCCGCAGAAGCTGCGGCGCCGCCGCGGCGGCCGGCAGCACGGCCGATTTTCTCGAGCTCCTTTTCGACGGCGACCAGGTGCTTCTGGATCGCGTCGACGCTGGGCGAAAAATCGGAGGAGCGATATTGAAACATGGCGGCCTCGCAAGCGCTGCGTCCGCGGGACGCGGACGCGTATCACGTGGCACCAACCGCCCAGACCACCGATTGTTCCCCGCCCTGCGGCAGAGGCTTCACACCGTCAAATTCCGCGTCACGTCGTCGAACAATTCGTCGACCGAGAAGCGGCGCGGGATCATGCCCTGGCTGAAGGCGAAATCGATGATGACGTCGAGCGCCTGCCGGTTCGGCTCGACACCGTAGCGCAGCGGATCGAGCGCGGTGCCGGTGTCGGGGAGCTTGGCCGCAAGCTTGCTCTGATGCAGCAGATTGAAGACTTCCTCGACGAGGTCGGGCCGCGCCTTGGCGACGGTGTCGCGCATCACCACCAGATGATTGATCGGTACGCCGCCGTGGCTCAACGCCCATTTCTTGGCTTCCTCTTCCGGATTGGGAATGAGGTATTTCAGGCGCGGGTCCGGCATGTGATCGCCGACAATGCCAGCATCGAGCTCGCCGTCGAGCAGCATTTGCGGCAGCGTCTTGCCGGGCGCAGCGCGTTCGACAAAGGGCGGGTCTTTGAATTCGGCGAGATGCGGATCCTCGAAGGTGACCCACTTCACCTTCTTCTCATCGATACCGTATTGCTCGCGCAGGATGCCGCGCACCCACACGCCGGTGGTCACCGTATAGGCGCGCACGCCGACGCGTTTGCCTTCGAGATCGGCGGGGGCCAAATGCCCACGCTCCGGATTATAGGCAATGGTGTGATGCTGGCCGCGCCCGACGATGACGGCCGGCAACAGCACGTAAGGCTTGCCGTAGGCCTTGGCCTGCAGATAGGTCACGATCGCGAGTTCGCCGATATCGTATTTGGCGTCGCGCACCAGCGATTTGAAAAGCTGGTTGGCGACCTTCACCTCGGCAAAATCGAAATCGAACAGCTTCGGCTTGAGCTCGACCTTCTTGAGCGCGGCGGTGTCGGGATAATTGCCCAACATCGTATGCAATACGGGATGATCCATCGCTAATCCTCAGTCCTTCAGCACCGGGTAAAGCACCTGCGCGGTCTTGGCGAAAATCCAATCTTGATCCCTCTGCGGCAAGACCGCGAGCGTCTTGCGCGCGAGCGCCAAGATATCCGGCAGCGTGCCTTCCGACGACGGATAGTTCGAGCCCCAGGCGAGCCGCTCGGCGCCGAATTCAGCAACGAGCTTCGGAAAAAAAGTCGCCGGCGTCGCCTTGCCGCTCGCCGCTTGTTCGAAATTGCGCTTGGTCAGCTTCAAATAGACATTCGGGTAACGCGCGAGACCGAACAAGCTGGCCGCCGCCGCGTAAGGCGGACCGTCGTCGAGCGCCGGCCGCGCCATGTGGTCGAGCAGGATTTTCACTTTCGGAAAGCGCTCGATCATCCCGACGAGCTGCGGAATGCCGGAGGCCGACATCTGCATGCAGATCGAAAGGCCGTGATCGGCCGCGTCGGTCCAGGCCGGATAGGATTTCGAATCGTCGAGCCATGACGCCTGCTCGCTCATGGTGCTGCCGAAGGTGAAGAGACGCATGCCGGTGAGCCCGCGCTCCATCCAGTGACGCATCTTGATCGTGGCATCGGGCGCCAAGACGTCGGCGGAAAACACGCCGGTGAAACGCTTGGGATGCGCGGCAACGGCATCGGCGACATAGGAATTGTCGTGGCCATAGCAGGTCGAGGCTTGCACGATCGCGGCCTTCTGGATGCCGGTCGCGTCCATCGCCGCGATCAATTGTTCGAGCGAGACCGGCCGCGTGGCCGACCAGTCCGACTGCTTGCCGCCGAGCGGAGCGCGCGGATAGCGCTTGAGGTCGGGCGAGATGATGTGGGGATGAATATCGATGACACTGGATGCTGGCATTGGGCCTCACGCAGGTTGCGGGTCACGCGGCGCCGCGGCGGCAAGTTACCGCGGCAAGTCACGGGATTGGCGCCGGATATCCAATTCCTGGGGCCACGCGTCAACATAAAACGCAAATAAACAAACGGGCTTGCCAGGGCAGGGCCGGCGCGGCATGAGAGGCGCCAATAAAGACTGGAGAGCGCCCTTGGATACGGCGACTACAACTCAGAGTGCTGCCGTGGCGCGGCGTGCGCCCTTCTACAAGGACATGTCGGTGCAGGTCTTCGCCGGCATGATCCTCGGCGCCGTCATCGGCCATTTCTGGCCACAGAGCGCCGACTTCATGGCCACTTTGGGCGAGCTGTTCATCCGGCTGATCGCGATGTTTGTCGGCCTCATCATTTTCTGCGCCGTGGTGCACGGCATCGCCACCGTCAGAGAAGCCAAAAGAGTCGGACGCGTCGCCATCCGGGCGCTAATCTATTTCGAAGTGGTGACGAGCTTTGCCCTCGTCATCGGGCTCACCACGATCAACCTGCTGGCGCCGGGCAAGGGCGCGCATTTCGATCTCTCCGCGCTGCCCGCCCACGCGCTCGACTCTTATCAGCACACGGCGCAGACGATTTCGGCCGGCGGCTTCTTGCTCAGCATCGTGCCGCATACTGCGCTGTCGGCCTTCACCGAAGGCAATGTGCTGCAGGTCGTGTTCCTGTCGGTGCTGTTTGCTTTCGGCCTGCTCGCGGTTGGCGCGCGCGGCCAGCCGATGATCGACATGATCGAGATCACCAAGCTCACGGTGTTCAAGATCATCGGCTACATCATGTGGCTCGCGCCGATCGGCGCCATGGGCGCGATCGCGGCGACCGTCGGCAAGTTCGGCCTCGGTTCGCTCACCACGCTCGGCGCGCTGGTCGGCGAGTTCTATCTCACCTGCGTTCTGTTCATCGTCATCGTGCTGTGGCCGATCGCCGCCTGGAACGGCATCAATCTCTTGGCGCTGATCCGCTACATCCGCACCGAGCTTCTGGTCGTGTTCGGCACGAGCTCGTCGGAATCGGTCTTTCCGCAATTGGTGCAGAAGCTCACTGCGCTCGGCTGCGACGAGTCCATTGTCGGGCTCGTCCTCCCCACCGGCTACGCCTTCAATCACGACGGCACCTGTCTCTATTTCGCCGCCGTGTCGATTTTTCTGGCGCAGGCGACCGGCATCGATCTGTCGCTGACGCAGCAGCTTGGGCTTTTGGGAATTCTCTTGGTCACGTCCAAAGGCGGCGCCGGCGTTGCCGGCTCCGCCATCGTCGTTCTGGTGTCGACCCTGGCCGCAACCGGCACTATTCCAGTGGCCGCCGTGGGGCTGATCCTCGGCGTGCACCGGCTGCTCTCGTCCGCCTTTGTCGCGGTCAATATTCTCGGCAATGCGCTCGCCACCATCGTCATCGCGCAATGGGAAGGCGCAGTCGACCGGAAGCTTTTGGCGACTGGGCTGTCGCAACAGGCCGCAGTGGCGTAGAGCGTGATTGCTTCAAGTTGAACCGTTTGTTGCTCTAGGATTTTGATAGAGCATGATCTTTCCGGATCATGTTCTAGCTCCCTCAACCCGTTACCGAATCGTTTACCTGGCGCTGCCACACTTCATTTTTCGCAGGCCAGCCATCGCCGGATGTGCCGCGGCCTACGGCGCGGGATTTGCATTAAATCCGGCGCCGGCTATCACGAGGAGCATCACATGCCCAATCGCGGCGAACTTGCAATTCCGGCCCGGTCCGCCGATTTCGGCGCCCAGGACGCCTGGATGGTGATCGGGTTCTGCGCCATCGGCTGGCTGATGACGATCAGCCTAGCCGCCTCCCTGCTCGGCTCGGGCACGCTGCCGAAATTTCCTTGGGGCTAAAGATCCGGGGCTAAAGACCTGGCTCTAAAGGTCTGGCTCTAAAGGTCCGGCTCTAAAGGTCTGGCTCTAAAGGTCTGGCTCTAAAGGTTTGGGACCAAAGATCCGGAGATCTAAGCGGTTCAACCGACCGTCTCTTGCTGCGGTGGTGTTTCGCTTGCGCCCTGCTGGCTCGTCTCCTGCGCGCTCTGTGCCTGCTCGCGCGCTTTCTGCTTGCCAACCTCTTGCCTGCCCGCTCCTTGCGCCTCGTGCAGAGCCTGTTCGAGCGCCGTGAGATCATAGGGCTTCTGCAACACCGCGAAGCCCCGGCGCAACGCATCCTGCGCGCTTGAACTGTAGCCCGTGGTCAACAACACAGCGAGTTTCGGATATTTCCGGCGCACCGCATCGGCAAGTTCAAGCCCGTTCATGCCGCCCGGCATCAGAATATCCGAGAACAGAAGATCGATATTGACGTCGCGCTCGAGAGCAGCGAGCCCGGCCGCTGCGCTATCGGCGTGCCTGACCTGATAGCCGATCTGCTCCAGATAAGATTTGGTGACTTCGGCGACTTCCAGATTGTCTTCGACCAGGAGCACGGTGCCGACCGCGGGCACGGTACGCACCGCCTCGCTCGGTTCGCGCGATTGCGCCGGCCTTTCCCAGGTGCGTGGCAGGAACAGCGTGACCGCCGTGCCGCGCCACGACGACGAGGCGATGCTGGCGGCGCCGCCGGATTGACGCGCAAAGCCATAGACCTGGCTCAGGCCGAGACCAGTGCCTTTGCCGACCTCCTTGGTGGTGAAGAACGGTTCGAACACCCGTGGCAGAATCTCGGCGGGAATGCCGGTTCCGGTATCGGCAACCCTGATGGCGACGAATTCGCCGCTCAGGCCTTCTTCCGAGGCCTTGCCGCGCATCAGCACCGGCTTCACCGTGATGGTCAGCGCACCGCCTGACGGCATGGCGTCGCGCGCGTTGAAGGCGAGGTTGAGCAGCGCCAGCTCGAATTCGCTCGGATCGACTTTAACGTAGCAAGCCCGCCGCGGCACGACGACGCGAATGACAATGTCGCCGCGCAGCGACCGGCTGAGCATGTCCTTGATTTCCGGCAGCTGTTCGGAAAGATCGATGACGCTGGGCTGCAGCATCTGCCGCCGCGAGAAGGCGAGCAATTGCCGGGTCAGGCTGCCGCCGCGCTCGGTGGCATTGGCGATGGTGTCGAGAAGCTGCGTCTCCTTCTCCCCGCTGACGAGCCGGCGCAGCCGCTGCACGGTGCCGCTGACGATCATCAGAAGATTGTTGAAGTCGTGCGCGACGCCGCCGGTCAATTGTCCGATCGCTTCGAGGCGTTGCGCCTGGCGCAGTGCATCCTCCGCCATTTCGCGGCGCTCGGCTTCTTCGTGCAGCCGCTCGGTGCGCTTGAGCGCGATCCACAGCACGGCGAAGACGAGTATTGCCGCCGGCAGGCCGAACATAAGATAAGAGCCGATCGCCGAAATCCATTCCGCCTGGATCTCGCCGGTCTCAGTGCCGGCGAGCGCGTAAACCGGAAAGCCTTCGAGCTTGCGGAAACCGATGCGGCGGGGAACATTGTCGATCTCGGACTTGACCGTGAACAGGCCGCGCTGTTCGCCGTTGTGGATCGCGGTGTTGAACATGCTCTTCGTACTGAGCTGCCGCGTATTCGCTTTGTCGCGGGGGATGCGCGCAAGGATGGCGCCGTCGCTGCGCACCAGCGCATAGAAGCTGCCCGGCGTCTGCCCGACCAGCGTGTAGAAGTTCTCGAAGTAGCTCGGCCGGATCGCGACCGCGATCACGCCGTGGAAAGCGCCATCTTCGGCGCTAAGCCGGTGCGACAGGACGAAGAAATCGTCGCCGTTGCCGCGCAGATGCGGGGCGCGCACGTCGCTCACATAAGTTCCGGCATCACGGCCAGTCTGGGCGATGAAATAATCGCGGCTGGAGAAATCTGCATCGGGCTTGACGTTTTCCATCATGCTCGACGCGATCGGATGGCCGTCGCGGCCGATGATCACGATCGCCTGAACCTGCGGCATCACGCCTTGGATGCGATCGAGCCGGTCATGCAAGCTCGTCTGCGCGGCGCGGATCTGGTCGTTCGACATGCCGTGCATCACCTCGTCGACTTCGGCGAAGGTGCGGTCAACGGTCTCGAACACGCGCAGCGCTTGCTGCTGCATGACGTCGATCGAGCGCTCGATGCGCTCGTCAGCGGCGGCTTGGATGTCGTCGTAGGTCACCCAGGACGCGTAAGCGAACACCGCCGCCGGCAGCACCAGCGACGCAACCATCATCAGCTTGAGGAGGCGGACCGCCGATTCCCGTGCTGTATTCATTGACCGCGAAAATCCACCCTCGGTGAAGGTCGCAGTGTGTCACAATTATCGGGCGCGGACGAGGCGGCGATTGGCCGGGCCCGATTGCAATTTTGTGACCGGCGCGTGAAGCGGAACTTTCTTGGCGTTTGGATCCACCCGGATTTCGCCTAATTTGATTTGAAGGCGAGCTACGATCAGGCCACCGCGGTCGGCGCCAAAACTTCGACGTCGGTCACGACGTCGATCACAGCCGGACGGTTGGCGGCCAGCGCCTTGGCAAGCGCTGCCGGGAAGTCCGCGGCCTTTTCGACGCGGATGCCGACCGCGCCCATGTCCTCGGCGAGGCGGGCGAAATTCATTTTGCTGAAGGTCCACAATTCGCGCGCCTTCTGCGTCTGCTCGCCGCCATAGACGCGGTCGAAGCCGCGCTTACTCTGGTTGCCGCCGCCGTTATTGTTGACCACCGTCACGGCATTGATGTTCCAGCGCACCGCCGTTTCGACTTCGCCGATGTGGTACCAGAACCCGGCATCGCCGGTGAACGTCACCACCGGCCGCTCCGGGCAGGCGCATTTGGCGCCGAGCCCCGCCGGGAAGGCCCAGCCGAGATGGCCAGCGCTGCGCATGTAGTTTTGCTGCGGCGAGGTGAGATCGTACATGCCGCCCATCCACATGCCGGCATGCCCGGTATCGACGACGACAATGGCATTGTCCGGCACGTGCTGCGTCAATTCGTGGCAGAGCCGCTCGGGACGGATCGGCATCGCGTCGGAATTCAAGGCTGCCTGGTATTTTGCCTGCCATTCGCTGCAGACATTTTGCGCCTGCGCGATCCAGGCTTTGCGCTTGGCGGCGGTCGAGCGATCGCAAGCCGATAGCATCTTGGTCAGCGTCGCCTTGGCGTCGCCATTGACGGCCGCGGCAAGCGGATAATTGCGGCCGAGCGCTTCCGGTTCGATATCGATCTGGATCGCTGGCGTGCCGATCTTCGGCACCGCCCAGAAATGCGTGGTCATGCCGCCGGTCTCGGTGCCGATGAAGCAAACAAGGTCGGCGGCGTTGACGATGCGGTTGGCGCTCTCGCGCGAATAGCTGCCGACCACGCCGACGCAGAGCGGGTGATTGCCCGGGATCGAATCCTTGCCGTTGAGCGAGGTCGCGACCGGAATCTGCAGCGCTTCCGCCAGCGCGACGAGCTCCGCCGCCGCGCCCGACGCGCGCACGCCGCCGCCGGCGACGATCACCGGGCGCTGCGCGTCTTGCAGGATTTTCAGTGCCGCGCGCACGCTCGCCTCGTCCGGCTCCGGACGGAAGGCCGGCACGCGGGCGAATTGCGGCTCGACCAGAGGCTCCATGTCGGCTTCCTCAACGTCGATCTGTCCTTCATTGCCGCGGAATTGCAGATGCACCGGGCCGGGGCAGCCGGTGACCGCGGTGCGGAAGGCCTGCCGCACCATGTCCGGAAAGCGCGCGACGTCGTCGACGGTGGCGTTGAATTTGGTCACCGGCTCGAACGCCGGCATGTCGTCGATCTCCTGATAGACCTTGCGGAACTTGGTCTTGGGCTCGCGGCCGCCGGTCATGGCGATGACCGGCGAATGCGCAAGCCACGCGTCGCGCAGGCCCGCGGCGAGATTGAGCGCGCCGATCACCTGCGCCATGCAGATGCCGGGCTTGCCCGACGCGCGGGCATAACCGTCCGCCATATAGGCCGCGGCCTTCTCGCCATGCACATGCAGCCGCTTGATGTCGGTACGGTGTTCCATCTCGGCGAAGGTCGTGCGCAACACCGCGGGCACATGAAAGACATGCGTGACGCCATAGCCCTTGAACATGTCGGCGAGGCATTGCGCGCCGGTCATTTTGCGATTGTGCCCGAGCATCATGTGCCGGCGCCCTCCACTCTTGAGGTTTTATTTTGTTATCAGTTGTTGAACACCGCGACGGCGCGGATCGGCGAGCCGGTGCCTTCGCGCCATTTCAGCGGCAGACCGATGAACTGGAACTCGCCCTGCTCGAGCAGGCTTTCCAGATTGCACAGGCTCTCCATGTGCGTGATGTCGAGATCGAGGCAGGCTTTGTGCACCAGCGAGTTTACTTTGCCCTCCGGGCCCGGCCGCATCGAGTCGATGCCGAAATGCACGATGCCCTGTTTGGCGAGCCACTCGGTCGCCGCGACATTCACGCCCGGATTGTCGGTCGCATAAGCCGCAGTCGGAAAGGTGCGCTCGTGATGGCCGGTGCATAACAGCACGGTGCCCTTTTTCGGGATCGGCACACCGGCCTTCTTCACCGCGGCTTCAAGGTCCGCCGGCGTGATCTCAGCGCGCGGCGCGATATGGCGCAGATCGATGCAGATGCCTTGGACGATGCAGTTCTCGAGCGGATATTTGTCGATCGACACACCGGTCTTGCCGAAATGGCGCGGCGCGTCGATGTGGGTACCGCCGTGATCGGGCATCGAGAAGAACATCACGCTGTTGCCCTGAACACCGCCGGATTCCGCGAGCGCCTCTTCATGCGTCTTCCAGATGCCGTGAATGATCGGCGGCTGCCCCGGATAGGACGGCGTGCGGTGATAAAGATCGCGGCTCAGATCGACGATACGCATGCTGTTTTCCACCCTCTACTCTGCGCCCTTTCGCCTTGCGGGGAGGACGCGGCGCGCACACTATCCCTCTCTCTGTTCCTCGACAACGCCGTCCGCGCCGTCGCAAAAATACGCCGCCCCAAGGAGTACCCGATGAAGACCTCGACCGACCGCATCCTGACCACCCATACCGGCAGCCTGCCGCGGCCGAAGTCGCTGATCGCGCTTATCCTCGACCGCGAGGGTGGCACCATCATCCCTCCGGCCGAGTTCGAGGCGGCAACCGCTAAGGCGGTTGACGATATCGTGGCGCGGCAGGTCGCGGCCGGCATCGACGTGGTCAATGACGGCGAGATGAGCAAGCCGTCCTATACGACCTATATCCGCCACCGCGTCAGCGGCATCGAAATGGACCCGCGCGCCGCCGAAAAGGGCCGCGACATCATGATCGGCCGCGATATGCTGGCGCATCCGGATTTCGCCCGGGTCGGCGGCTTTGGCAATGTGCCGTTTCCCGGCTGCGTCGGCGAGCTGCGCTACAAGGACCGTTCCGCCGTCGAACGCGATCTCGCGCATCTCAAAGCCGCCGCGGCGAAATCGAAGCCGACCGACGTGTTCATGACGGCGCCGTCGCCCGGCATTCTGACGCGCTTCATCATCAATCTGCATTATCCCAACGAGGACGCCTATGTGGCGGCGCTCGCCGACGTGCTCAAGGTCGAATACCGCGCCATCGTCGAGGCCGGCTTCGTGCTGCAGATCGACGCGCCCGATCTCGGCTCGGCGCGCAACAATCAATATCGCGATCTCACCGACGACGAATTCCGCAGCAGGATCGCCGAGCGCAATATCGCGGCGCTGAACGCCGCCATCGCGGGGCTGCCGGCCGACCGCATCCGGCTGCACATCTGCTGGGGCAATTACGAAGGCCCGCACAATTACGATCTGCCGGTGACCAAGATCATCGACATCGCCTTCAAGGCGAAGCTGCAGGCCATCAGCATCGAGGCCGCCAATCCGCGCCACGATCACGAATGGGAAGACCTCAAGAGCATCAAAATTCCTGACGACAAGATTCTCATTCCCGGCGTGATCGATTCCACCACCAATTTCATCGAGCATCCAAAGCTCGTGGCGCAGCGCATCGGCCGTTACGCCGATTTGGTCGGCCGCGAGCGCGTCATCGCCGGCGTCGATTGCGGCTTCGGCACTTCGGTGAAGAACGACCCGACGGTCGCCGACAGTATCGTCTGGGCGAAGTTGCGCGCGCTCGGCGAAGGCGCGGCGATCGCGAGCCGGCGGCTGTGGGGCGCCAAAGCGGCGTAATTGCACGCCGCCCGACTTCGCTCGCGGACGATGGGTCTCTTCAAGACCCCCGACGCCATGCGTGGTGAGAAAACGATGGGAAGGAAACAATGAACCAGATCAATATCACCCGCCTGGTCGACACGGCCAAGCTGCGCCCGTTTCATCTGTGGCTGGCATTCTGGTGCCTGCTGGCAATGATGGCCGACGGCTTCGATCTTCTCAATGCCAGCATCGCCGGTCCGGCTTTGATCAAAGAATGGGGGATCGATCGCGCCGCCTTGGGCCCGGTGTTCAGCGCCAGCCTGGTCGGTTTCTTTGTCGGCGCGCCGTTCTTCGGTTATCTGGGCGACAGACACGGCCGGCGGCTTGCCATCATTTCGAGTCTGCTTTTCATCGGCCTCACCACGCTGGCCTGCGCCTTCGCGCGTGACTTGCAAGAATTGCTGTGGCTGCGGTTTCTGAGCGGACTTGGCCTCGGCGGCGTGCTGCCGAACGTCATCGCGCTCAATGGCGAATTCACGCCCAAGCGGCTGCGCGCCACGATGCTGGTCATCATGTCGATGGGCATTTCGCTCGGCGGCGCCGTGCCCGGCCTCGTCGGCGTCACGCTGATGCCAACCTATGGCTGGCCCGTTATTTTTGTCGTTGGCGGGCTGATCCCGATCGTGATCGGATTATGCGCGATCTTTGCTCTGCCGGAATCCATCAAGTTCCTGGTGCTGCGCGGCGGCCGCGAGGACACCGTGGCGAAACTGGCGCGCAAGCTTGATCCCGCGCTCACGATTCAACCCGGCGCCCGATTTATTCTCGATCAGGAGGAAGGCAGCGCCGCCACGCGCGGCTCTCCCGCCGCCTTGTTCCGCAACGGCTGGGCGCTGGTGACGGTTCTGGTGTGGATCATCTTCGTCCTCAACCTCACGGCCAACAACCTGATGAATGCCTGGCTGCCGATGATCGTGCAGACCAGCGGCCACGGCTCGACGCAAGGCAGCCTTGCCGGCTCGCTCTACCAGCTCGGCGGCTCGGCCGGCGGGGTCTGCATCGGTATCCTGATCGACCGCTTCGGGCTCAAGGTTTTGGCGATCGTATTCGCCCTCGCGGTCCCGGTTCTGGCCGTCACCGGCACGCCCGAACTGTCCGATCAGACACTGCTGACGATGGCGTTCTTCTGCGGTGCCGTCATCGTCGGCATGCAGAACGCGCTCAATGCCAGCGCCGGCCTGATCTATCCGACGGCGCTCCGCGCCAATGGTGTCGGCTATGCGCTCGGCATCGGACGGGTCGGCTCGGTCTCGGGCCCACTGATCGGCAGCCTGCTGACGCGGCTGGAAATGCCAGCGCATACGTTCTTCTACATTACCGCCATCGGGCCGCTGCTCTGCGCGGGCGCCACCGTCCTGCTGCTTAATCGGCTGCGGAACACACAGCGGGGCTCGGTTGACGCCGCAGCGCCCGCTTCGGCCGCAAGCACATAAACCCGCGCAACAGATCTTTCGCCGCGATCATACCGCTCGATAAACAGGAGTAGTTTTGCCATGCGTCACATCGATGCGTTCTGCCATTTTTTTCCGCAACAGATATTCAAGCTGTTGTCCGACACCAAAGGCGGCACGACCGATATCGGCAAGCGCATCCAGGGCGTCCGCACCATCCACGATCTCGACGCGCGCTTTCGCATGATGGATCAGTTTCAGGATTATGCGCAGATCCTTTCGCTCGGACTGCCGCCGCTCGAAGGCATGGCGGGCCCCGACCGGACGCCGGACTTCGCGCGCGCCGCCAACGATGGGCTCGCCGAATTATGCGCGAAATATCCGGACCGTTTTGCCGGCTATGTCGGCGCGCTGCCGATGGATGTGCCTGACGCGGCAGCCGACGAAGCCGAACGCATCCTCGTCAACGGCAATGCCAACGGATTGCAGCTTCACACCAATGTCAACGGCGCCTGCCTCGACGAGCCGCGCTTTTGGCCGATCTACGAGATCGCCGAGAAATCCAACAAGCCGATTCTGCTGCATCCGGCGCGCAAGCCGGATTTCCCCGACTTCGCCGCCGAGAAAACGTCGAAATACGAGATCTGGACGATCTTCGGCTGGCCTTATGAAACGAGCGCGACCATGGCGCGCCTGATCTTCTCGGGCGTCATGACGCGGTATCCGAAACTGAAAATCCTGACGCATCACCTCGGCGCGATGATCCCGTTCTTCGATGCGCGTATGGACACCGGCTGGGCGACGCTCGGCAGCCGAACCTCCGGTGAAGATTACAGCCATGTGCTGCCGAGCCTCGGCAAACCGCTCTTGGACTGCTTTCGCGCCTTCTACGGCGATACCGCGCTGTGCGGCAGCCGCGCCGGAACCGCTTGTGGAATAGAATTCTTCGGCGTCGATCACGTGCTCTATGCCTCGGACGCGCCATTCGGCCCGGAAGGCGGCGCCGGCTACATTCGCGCGGCGATCGACGTCATGGCGTCGCTCGATCTGTCCAACGCGGACAAGGAAAAAATCTGCTACCGTAATGCGATCTCGTTCTTTGGATTGAACTGACGGCGCACCGGGCACTTTGCCGCCTGGGAACAGCCTGAGCTTCTCAGCTCCGAAACTGCGCGCCGCCTTCAAGTCGCTGCGCCGGCAGACATGAACACGAGACGGCCGACAAAAGCCGATAACGCGATGTCCATGCTCGTCAAACCAAAGGAGGCCAACATGAAGACGACGCTATTCATGGCGGTGCTGACAGCGGCAATGCTGATCGTCGGTGGCGCGCTGAACGTGGCACAGGCTCAGCAGGCGGGAACCAAACGAACCGATCTGCAGCGGCACGATCTCAGTATCCCCGGATACGAAACCGTCCAGGCCCGAGTCGACTTCGCGCCGGGAGCGGCGTTTCCCAAGCACAAGCATCCCGGCGAGGAGATCATTTATGTTCTCGAAGGCTCGATAGAATATGACATCGAGGGCAAGCCGCCGGTGACAATCAATGCCGGTGGCGTCTTGTTCATTCCCGCAGGAGTAGTCCACTCGGCGAAGAACACCGGCAGTGTCAACGCCGCGGAGCTTGGCACCTATGTCGTTGAAAAGGGGAAGCCGCTCGTCACTTTGGTGGAGTGACTGGCGCATATACGCACCTCGCCGCGCCTCCGGTCACTCGATTTTGCTCATCGAAAGATGGAGATGTAAGCATGAATAAGATCAGCGAACATATCGATCAAAGCCGCCGTCGTTTCGCTGGTACGGTGGCCTTCGCCCTTGCCGCGGCCAAGCTTGGCCTGGCCTCCTCCTCGGCATCGGCGCAAACCAAAGCGCCGAACTTGCCGGCGGTGGAACGCGGCGCGCATACATCGCTTGGCCCGCTCAAGCAGGTCGATGCCGGCGTCCTCAATATCGGCTATGCCGAGCTTGGGCCCGCAAACGGCGCTCCCGTCATTCTGCTGCACGGCTGGCCTTACGACATTCATAGTTTTGTCGATGTCGCGCCGGCCCTGGCTGCGGCGGGTTATCGCGTGATCGTGCCTTACCTGCGCGGCTATGGGACGACGCGGTTTCTGTCGAGCGACACGCCCCGCAACGGCCAGCAGGCGGTGGTTGCCGTCGACGTTGTCAACCTGATGGATGCGCTGAAGATCGACAAGGCGACCATCGGCGGCTTCGATTGGGGGGCGCGAACGGCAAACATCATCGCGGCGCTATGGCCGGAGCGCTGCAAGGCCATGGTGTCAGTCAGCGGTTATCTCATCGGCAATCAAGAAGCCGGCAAGATGCCATTGCCGCCGCAGGCCGAGTTGCAATGGTGGTATCAATATTATTTCGCCACCGAGCGCGGCCGCGAAGGCTACGACAGATATCGGCACGACTTCTCTAGACTGATCTGGCAGCTCGCCTCGCCGAAATGGAACTTCGACGATGCCACCTTCGATCGCAGCGCCACGGCCTTCGACAATCCCGATCATGTCGCCGTCGTGATTCACAATTACCGCTGGCGGCTGAACCTCGCGCAAGGCGAGGCGAAATATGACGATCTGGAAAAGAAGCTTGCCCAAGCTCCGGTGATCGCGGCGCCGACCATCACGATGGAAGGCGACGCCAATGGCGCGCCGCACCCGGAACCGGCGTCTTATGCCAAGATGTTCTCGGGCAAGTACGAGCACCGCACCATCACCGGCGGCATCGGGCACAACCTGCCGCAAGAAGCGCCGCAGGCTTTTGCCGAAGCGATTGTGGACATCGCCGAAAGCTGATCGCCGTCGATAGAAGTGGAACCCCGCAGCTGGATACGTGTCATCGCCGAAGATCCACGTCAGCAAAATCGCCGGACCTAGCAGCGATGTGATGGCCGGTTTGAAGTTTAGTTGAACCAATAGGTCGTTCGCTCGGCCTCCGGCGTGCCGGAGAAGCGCGCATGCAGGAGCGTAAAAGCTTCGCGCGAGTAAGCCGTGTGACTGCCCTGCCGATTGCATCCCCAGTGCGTCGAGGCGACCGCGTCGGCAAGCGCTTCGGCCTGTCCGGCGCTTGAGGCAGAGACGCCGCTGTTGCGCACCCAGGCGATAACCTGCTCGCTCAAGACCTGCGGCGCACATTCGACTTTTGACAGGTCCTTGAGCTCGTCGGGATTGACGTTGCGGAAGAGAAAACTGCCCTGGATCGCGGTCGAAAGCCGCCTGCGTATGCGCGCATCCGTCGTCTCGGGGCTGTCGTCGTAAAGACCGAAGCTGTTGGCAAGCGCCCCATCGAGCGCCGCATCGTGGCGGACGACGTTCCAGGCGCACCACCAATTGTTGTCGTTGTGATTGTAATGATCGAGCCCGGTCAGCGTCGCCGTCGCCTCGGAAGATTTGTCGTCGGGCATCCGCGAAAAATCTTCGATGACGGTGTTGAGGCCCGGCGACTTGAGGACATCCCGTACCATGGCGATATCGCCCGGTTTCACCTCATGGCCGGCCGGCGCCTGCCAGGTCGCAGTGATTTCCGGCGCGAGACTACGCAGCAAAAGATCGTGTTGCCGGCTGATCGTCCGGCCCATCGCATATTCGCGGCTCCACGCCGCCCGGACGAGGAGCGCGCGGTCGCCGCGGTTGAGATCGCTGCGGTCGGCCAGTCGCCAGAGTTCGGCGATGGAAAGATGATTGAGATATTCGCGGGGATAACGAAACCCGCTGGCGAGAACATGCACCAGATGGTCCTCGTCCTCGGCGAGAACCACAAGCGCACCCGTCGACGATGTATTCGACATTGCGCCTTCGGGAAGATCCAATTCGAGCGTGTCGCGCATCTGGCGTGCCTCGGCGAGCCGGCCCTCGGTGATCAGATATTTCAGGCTGTCGTCTATGGCGCGGCCGTATACGAGAGTCGCCTTGTAAGGAAAGTCTTCCAACCGCTGCAGCGCGATCTTGAAATTGGCGTTCCGGTCCATCCGATCCATCAACAGATGACGGACGAGATTGTAATAGTCGAGGCTGAGGCCGGCCGCAGCCTGTTGGTCTGCAATATTCGTAGTGAGCTTGGCAAGCTCGTCATCCACCATAGCGGCGAGCGCCTTCGCACTGGTGCTGGGATTCTCATGCACCCACGGATTTTTGGCGTCGGCGACGTTGTCGCCCATGCGATTGAGATAGGCGTGGACCGCTGCGGATTCCGGCTTGGCCGCGGCCAGCACCCAGGCCTGTTCGTGATAGGCGTTGGTCGGGAATGCCACCCACGCCGCCATCGGCACCCGCTTGGCGAGCTCCGCCAAGGCCGCGCTCGCTTGATAGGAGGCCGGCACATTTCCCGTCAGCACCCAGTCCGGATCAGCCAGAAATTTGCCGTGCAGAAAATCGATGTCGCTCAGGGCCGCTTCGTAGCGCTTGAGGAGTTGCGCGTCGTGCTCGAGACGATCGGTCGATGTCATCAGCACCGAGATCGCCTCGTCGACTTGGGCGGTGCGGGTCGGAGAATCCGCGACATTGGCGCCGACCCAGCCGATCAACGCCGCCGCCATGGCATGGATGCTTTGCAGCGATGGATCGGCGAGCACGGCTTGAATGGCTTTTAACGACTGTGCCGGCGGCAGCGTCACGGAATTGGCTGGAGAACGCTGCCAAACGATCGTTGTCGTGCTGCTGCCGGCCTGGATCGCCAGCGCCATATACGCTGCCAGCGGCCGGTTGGGTGAGGCGCGGTCGTTGGCTATGGCCTGGAAAGCCGCCAAAGCGCCGGCGCTGTCGTCCTGATAAAATAGCAGCGCGGCCTGCTGATAGGCGCGGTCTTGTTGCTGCAACAGCGCAATTGCCGGATCGGCCACGTCGAGCGGCCGCGGCAAGGCAACGACGGCCGTCTTGCTGCGGCCCGGCTCGCAAGTGGACAGTACGGCCCGTTCGACCCGCAGCCACTGCACGACATAGGGGTGTTCGGCGCCCAGTTGGTTGAGGCGCGCTCTGAATTGCTGCAGCGGCGCCTCCGGTCGGCACGCGCCGAAATCCGGATACCAATAGGCCTGCGACATATCGAGCTTGGGGAACAGACGTTGCAGCAGGTCTTTGTCGTCGACACTCGTCGACCACCAACGCGAGATTTCCGCATTGTTGTTGGCTTTGGCCCCGGCGGGCAGACCCATGCCGGAGAGAGCCCGGAACGTTTCAGGGCTTCGCGGCTCGCTGAAATAATGATCCATCCGATTTTCCATCTCGCCGACTGCATCGGTATTCGCGGCCGGCGCCGCCAACACGCCGGACGATGCGAGCGAAAAAAATGCCGACGCTGTTGCCGCAAGAAACCTGGCCTTGCCATTCGCCGTTAACGCTCTCAGGAACCCGCCCATGGACACTCTCCCGTGCGCTGCGTGCGCGCAGCAACACTGGCCGGCCCTCGGCGTCAGCGTGAGCGTAAGAAACGGTCTTGTTCGGCCCGACGCCGCACCGCGCCTGCTTGAATCCTCGGGAGGCGGCGGTCTATGTATGGGTTTGTGCGGATTTGTCCGGGTCGGCTTTTGGATGCTTTAGAAACCAGCGAATTGTCCGAGGCGCAGAGCCGCGAGCTTGCCGCCAAGGTGCGGGAAGAACTGGCCCGCCGGCGGATGTCCCGCCAGCGCCTCGCGAACGACGCCAAGATCAGCGTCTCGACGCTGGAAAAGGCGTTGAGCGGCAGCCGCCCCTTCACGCTGGCGACAATCATCCGTCTCGAAGAGGCGTTGCGCATCAAGCTGCGCCCCGTCACCGCGCCAAGTGATACGACGGCACCCGCAAGCGGATCGGCACCGCTGGAATTGGGCGGCTATAGTCCCGCTGCGGTGAAGTGGCTCGAAGGCGATTACCTCACCCTGCGTCCCTCTTTCGAGGTCCAGGACGCGATCTACGCCTATCGGATCAGCATCACCTGGAGCGCGGACGACAATTGCCTGCGCTTTCAAGAATCGGAGCGGCTCGACGCACCGTTTTCGCAAAAAGGCACGATCTCGATTCCGAACAAGTCGGGGCAGATCTATCTCCACACCAATGACCAAGGGCAATTCCGGCTCGCCATCCTCGGCCGCCCGCTGATCAGCGGCGAGATGTATGGAGTCTTGACGACGCTACGGGCGCGCCAGGGCGGTCAGCTGCAACCCGTATCGACGCCGCTCGTCCTGTTGCCGCTCGCGCAACAGACTCCGCGGTTCGGCCGCATCAAGCCGACAGACCCGCTCTATCAAACATTTCGCGAGCATCTGAATCGGGCGATCCGCGACGACTATGTTCGTCTGATCCTACCCTAGTCGACCAAGGTCATTGGCAAACAACGCAAGAGCGGGAACGCAGGCATGACAACGCATCGTCTGGACGCTGGCGGCGACACCGTGCACTGGGGCTATTTCGATGCCGCGCTGAAGCCGCTGTTGACCGTCGAACCGGGCGACACTGTCGTGATGTCGTCGGTATCGGGCTCGCCGGTGCAATTGCCGCCACCGGATTCCGGCTTCACCGTGCCAAAGGCGTTGATCGACGTGCACGCGCGCGTGCCGCAAAAGCTCGGTCCGCACATGATGACCGGACCGGTCGCTGTGCGTGGCGCCAAAGCCGGGCAAGTGCTGGAAGTGCGCATCAAGGCAATCGAGTTGCATTACGACTGGGGCTACAACATGTCCCGTCCGCTGGTCGGCGCGCTGCCCGACGATTTCGATCATGTGCATCTGATGCACATCGCGCTCGATCGCACGCGCATGATCGGCCGCTTGCCGTGGGGCCTCGAATTGCCGTTGAGGCCGTTCTTCGGCGTGATGGCGGTGGCGCCGCCGAAGAACTGGGGCACAGTCGCCTCGCCGCCGCCGCGCCGCAACGGCGGCAATATGGACAACAAGGAACTGGTGGCCGGCACCACGCTGTTTCTGCCGATCCATGTCGACGGCGCGCTGTTCTCGGTCGGCGACGGTCACGGCGTCCAGGGCGACGGCGAAGTCAACATCAACGCGATCGAAACCGGCCTGATCGGCACGTTCGAACTGCATCTGCGCGACGACATGAAGCTTGAATGGCCGATGGCGGAAACACCGACGCATGTCATGACCATGGGCTTCGATCCCGACCTCGACAACGCGGTGGTGATCGCGCTGCGCGACATGATCAGGCTCATTGGCGCGCGTACCGGCATTTCGCGCGAGGAGGCCTATGCGCTCTGCAGCCTCGCCGCCGATCTGCGCGTCACCCAGGTGGTGAACGGCGCCAAAGGCATCCATGTGATGCTGGAGAAGTCGCTGCTGCAAAAGGGCCGCGCCGTACAGGCTTAGGCTCCGGCATCGGTGATTTTGATCAGAACTGGTTGTATTGCGCGATCACCGCGCCAAGCTCGGGAAATCGGAGCATGAAATTGAGGACCAGCAAGCAGCCGATGAGAGCAAGCGCGATTTTTGTGTGAAGGCTGGCACGACGTGCCGCTGCTTCGGACGAAGATCGACTTCCTCCACGAAAACTCTCGACTTTGGCAAGCGCAACCGACTTAGCCTTGTCGACAATCGGCCGTCTCTTCATTTCAAATCCTCATTGCGGCTTGATGCCGCCAGAACACGAAACCCGACACCAGAGAAGCAAAATCGGGGCCGCTTGCTCTCACGTGACGACGTGGCTGATATGAGATTCGGCGGCGCGGCGCTGTGATGTCCGGCACGAAATGGACGGTACGCTCGGCCATTTCTCTCCGCACATAGGGAACAATGCCTTAGATTCGTCGCGTTTCCGCTACGAGGCGTGAAATGACGGCGCGCGTACGGGCAACGGAAACCGACAAGGATTTTTCGACATGAACACGGATTTTGATATCGCCTTTCCCATCGCCCATATCAGCTTTAACGTCCTCATCGCACTCGCGGTGTTCGGCGCGACGATCGTCACCGATGCGGTCTTCGTGATGTTCACAGCGGCCGTCGCCGCGCGGCATCGTTTCCGCGCCGCGAACTGGAGCGCGGTCTGGTATCTGCTCGCGGCCGTGTCGGTGATCAGCTATACCTCGAACGCGGTCTATGTCGTGTTCGCGGCCGGCGGCTCGTGGGTCGGCGCTTATCTGTCGATGACGTGGTTGCACCGGAGCGACCCCGTCGCGGCGCCGGTGCCGCCGGTCCCGCCGCTGCGGCCCGGGCCTTAGAGCATGATCCGGAAAAGTGGAAACCGGTTTTCCGAAAAGATCATGCTCTATCAAGATGCCAGAGCGACAACCGATTCAATCCAAAACAATTTCGCTCTAGAGCACCGCATGCCCTCTATCGCATGCCCGGCTCCGGCGGCTTTTCCAGCGAACGCGACATCGCCGCGATCACCGTCAACCGCTGGGCGCACAGCTACGGCTATGTGGCAAATTCGCTGTTCGATCCCGACGACTACGAGGAGCGCGTCGTCACTGTCGCGCGGCGCACCTTCGGCCGCGTCGGCATCGCCAATTCCGACGCTGGCGACGACACCTATGCGCATCTCGCCATCGATCAGGCCGGCCGCGCCGTGCGCGAATTGCTTGGGAGGTGACGAAAACGGCGCCGGCCGCGTCACTCCGGCTTGAAATTCATCGCCACGCCGTTGATGCAATAGCGCAGATGGGTCGGCGGCGGGCCGTCGTCGAAGACGTGGCCGAGATGGCTGCCGCAGCGGCTGCAATGCACCTCGGTGCGGACCATGCCGTAGCTGGAGTCGGTCGTGCTCTCGACTGCGCCGGGCTCCGGATCGTTGAAGCTCGGCCAGCCGGTACCGGACTCGAATTTCTTCTTCGACACGAACAACGTCTGCCCGCAACCGGCGCAGGCAAAGGCGCCGTCGCGCTTTTCGTAATTCAGTGCGCAGCTTCCCGGCCGCTCGGTGCCGTGCTCGCGCATGATGTGGAACTGCTCGGGGGTGAGGATCTTGTGCCACTCGGCGTCGGTGTGATGGACGGGATATTGCTTGGTGTCGGTGGTGGTGCTCATGACGCGCGCCCCGTTTTTTGCGGTGGTGTATGACGGCATAAAAGTATGTATTGAAAGTATGCCTTGGCGGACAAAGCGCAACCCGCGCCAGCCTTCACTACAGCGTGTGCTTGCGCAAGATATCGGTCGCGATCTGGTGGGCTTCGTTCGCAGCCGGAATGCCGCAATAGAGCGCCAGAAGAAGAAGCACCTCCTGAATTTGCGCAGGCGTGCAGCCGTTCTTCAAGGCGCCGTTGATATGGACAGCCAGTTCCTTGTCATGCCCGGCGGCCGCCAGCATCGCGATCATGACCAGCGACTTGGTCGCGAGCGGCAATGCCGTCCGGCTCCAGACGTCGCCATAGGCATAAGCATTGATCATGTGCTGCAGCGGCTTGCCGAATTCGCCGAAGGCGTTCATCCGCTTGTCCACCGCTTCGCGGCCGAACATTTCGATGCGCAGCTTTAGGCCGCGCTCGTGAAGATCTTCCTCGTTCATCATGTGCACTCCACTTAACAGGGCAGATCCCGGATTGGGCTTGCCCGTCCGGCATGACGCCTGCGGCGTCACTTGATCGCCAGCGGATTGGTCGGCGAGCCGACCGCGCCGGTGATGGGAATGGCCGGCGCGACGAACATGAATTCGTAGGCGCCGTCGGCGGCGCAGTCTTCGGCGAGGTCTTTCAGGTAAAAGATCTCGCCCATAGTCATGCCCATGATCGGAATGGTGATCCAGTGCCAGGGCTGGTTGATGCCGCCTTCGGTATTGTTCGGCCGCACCTCGCAGCCCCAGGTGTCGCTGGCGAGCGCAGCGAGCTCGGTCTTGGCCACGAATTCCAGCGTCTCGAAGGCAAAGCCCGGCGCATCGCCGCCCGGATAGCCGTCCCAACTGCCGGCCTTCAGGCAGCGCTCCATCTGCCCGGTGCGCACGACGACGTAATCGCCGCGCTTGAGCGTGACCTTCTGCTGCTTCGCGGTGAGGTCGAGATCTTCGCAGGTGATGCCGTAGCCGTCCTCCAGATAGTCCTTGCCGAGCGCACGTGCGACATCGAGGAACACGCCGCGGCCGACCATCTTGCTCTTGGTTTTCTCGATGCCGCATTTGGCGGCGCCGAACGAGGACACTTCGCGGCAATCGTAGCCGTTCCACATATTGTCCTCGTAGAAGACATGGCCAAGCCCGTCCCATTGCGTGCCGCACTGCAGCGGCATCACCACCATGTCGTCGGCGGCGCGGATGCCGCGCTTGTCGAGCACGCCGGAATAGGCGTCGGTGCCGGTGCGCAGCATGGTGTGCAGCGGATTGATGCGGCCAAGGACCGGATAATTGGTCTTGCCGCCTTGCGGCCCGTTATTGTCGAAATTCAAAGCCAGCGAGATCACCTTGCCCTTTTTGACGAGCTGGGCAGCGGCGACGATATCCTCCGGGCTCGTATAATTGAGCGTGCCGATCTCGTCGTCCGGTCCCCATTTGCCCCAGTTCTTGTACTTCTCCGCGGCCGCGCGCAGATCGTCCCGCGTTATCTTTTTACCCGCCATCGCGTTTCCCTTCCCTTGCCTTCCCTCTACGTCTGTTCCGACAAAAGCATATTGTCGCACGCTCGCCGGAGCGGTCCGGCGATGATAGCATTGCGGCCAAAGACAAGGGGAGCGAGTTGGGGAGGAGGCAATGAGGGCAAGATTATCTTGCGCCCGCGCTGCTGCTTTGCGCGCGGTCTTCGTGTCGGCAATTCTCGCTTGCGCGGCGCCGATCTTGTCGCCAGTCTGGTCGCCAGTCTTGGCGGCCGACATCTATCCAGACCATAAGATCCGCATGATCGTGCCGTTCGCCGCCGGCGGCCCGACCGACGTCATCGGCCGCATGGTTGCGGAGCGGCTGTCCGAGATGTTCGGCCAGCAGATCTATGCCGAGGACCTGCCCGGCGCTGGCGGCAATCTCGGCGTCGAAACCGCCAAGCGCGCCGATCCGGACGGCTACACAGTTCTCGTCGTTTCCACCGGCTTCATCATCAATCCGAGCATGTATTCCAAGATCGGCTATGACCCGATCAAGGATTTTGCGCCGGTCTCGCTGGTCGCGGCCTCGCCCAATGTGGTGATGGTGCATCCCTCGGTGCCGGCCACGAACCTCAAAGAGCTGATTGCTCTCGTCAAAGCCAATCCGGGCAAATACAGCTTTGCCCAGCCCGCGACCGGCTCGACGCCGCATTTGGCGGGCGAGCTGTTCAAGCAGAAATTCAATCTCGACATGGTAATGGTGCCGTTCAACGGCGCGCCGCTCGCGGTCAATTCGACGATGGGTAACCACACGCCGATCGCCTTCACCGCGCTGCCCCCGGCCATCGGCAATATCAAGGACGGCTCCGTGCGCGGTATCGCGCTTATGGCCAAAGAGCGCGTCGCCGCACTGCCGGATTTGCCGACGAGCGACGAGGAAGGCGTGGCCGGCCTCGAGAGCGATACTCTGACCGGCATTGTTATGCCCGCCGACACGCCGCAGGCCGTCGTCGACAAATGGCACGACGCTATCGTGAAAATGATCGCCGACCCGGAGATCAAGAAAAAACTCGATACCCTCGGCTTCGTCGCCGTGGCCAATACGCCGGCCGAATTCTCTGCACGCATCAAAAGCGAAGCGGCGCGCTGGGACGCAGTGGTGAAAGCGGCGGGAATTCACGTCGACTGAAGAAAAGCAAAACACGGCAAAATAGGGAGGAATATATGCGCGTCAGCGCAAGATTTTTGGCGGCAACGCCTGCGATATTGGTCGCGACTATCGCGAGTATCCTCGGAGCGGGGGCCGCCGCGGCGGCCTATCCCGATCATCCGGTCAGGATCATCGCACCCTTTGCGGCCGGCGGGCCGACCGATGTCGTGGCGCGAATTCTGGCGCAAAATTTATCGGAGAGCCTGAAGCAACAGTTCTTCGTCGAAAACCATGTCGGCGCCGGCGGCAATCTCGGCATGTCGCTTGCCGCGCGCGCGACGCCGGACGGCTATACGATCCTGGTGGCGAGCTCGAGCTACGTCGTCAATCCGAGCCTCTACGCCAACAACCCTTACGATCCGTACAAGGATTTCATCCCGATCACGCTCGCCGCGGCATCGCCCAATATCGTGACGGTTCACCCGTCCGTTCCGGTCAAAACCATGAAGGAGCTGATCGCGCTCATTTTGGCCAATCCCGGCAAATACGCGATCGCCAATGCCGGGCTCGGCACCACGCCGCAGCTCGCCTCCGAACTGTTCAAGCTGACCTACAAGCTCGACGCGCCGAGCGTGCCCTATGGCGGCGGCGAGCCCGCGGTGCAGTCCGCCGTCGGTAATCATACGCCGGTTGCGTTCAGCGCCATTCCTCCCGCCGCGCCGCAGATCGCGGGCGGCAACCTGCGCGGGCTCGCCGTCACTGCGGCGAAGCGCTCGGCCGCGCTCCCTGACGTGCCGACCACAGCGGAGGCCGGCATCCCCGACCAGGAATCCGAAACCATGCAGGGTGTCTTCGTGCCGGCGGGAACGCCGAAAGAGATCGTCGAGCTTTTGCACAACGAGATTGTCAAAGTGATGCAGCTTCCCGACGTGCAGCAGAAATGCGCCGATCTCGGCTTTGACGTCGTCGCCAATTCGCAGGCCGATTTCCTGGCTTACATCAAGAAAGAGATCGACAAGTGGCACAAGGTGATCGTCGACGCCAAGATCCCGCAAATTCAATAGGAGAGTAACCAGTACCCCATGCGTATCGTCGATATCCGCGAGACGTCGGTCCGGCTCAATTCGACGCTGGCCAATTCGAGCATCGACTTTTCCGAAATGACGACGTCGGTGGTCGCTGTCATCACCGACGTCAAGCGCGACGGCGGACCGGTGACGGGCTTCGCATTCAATTCGACCGGACGCTATGCCTGCGGCGCGCAGATGCGGGCGCGTTTCATTCCGCGCATTCTCAAAGCGCCGCCGGCGTCGCTGCTGAACGAGACCGGCGACAATTTCGCACCGGAAAAAGTCCTCACGGTGATGCTGCAGAACGAGAAATCCGGCGGCCACAGCGAGCGCTCGGTCGGCATCGGCACGATCGAGGTCGCGATCTGGGACGCCGTCGCCAAGATCGCGGAGAAGCCGCTGCATCGCGTCCTTGCCGAGCGCTATAACGGCGGCAAAGTCGCGGAGAAAGTCTTTTGCTATGTCGGCGGCGGCTGGTACGCGCCGGGCAAGACCACCAAGGACCTGCAGGACGAGATGAAGGGTCATCTCGATTCCGGCTATACGATGGTGAAGATGAAAGTCGGCGGCATGCCGCTGCAAGACGATCTCAGCCGCGTCGAAGCCGTCAAATCGATCCTGCCGAAAGGCGGCAAGCTTGCGGTCGATGCCAACTCGAAATTTTCCCGCGACGAGGCGCTCGCTTATGCGAAGGGCCTGAAACCGTTCGGGCTGCGCTGGTTCGAGGAGCCGTGCGATCCGCTCGACTTCGCGTTGCTGGCCGAAATCGCCAGCGTCTATGACGCGCCACTCTCCACCGGCGAGAATCTGTTCTCGACCCAGGACGTCGAGAACCTGGTGCGTTTCGGCGGGCTGGAGCCGCAGCGCAACGACGTCATTCAGGTCGATCCGCCGCAGGCTTACGGCATCGTGCAATATGCCCGCACGCTCGACATGCTGGCGCGGCATCAATGGCCGCGCGCGCTGATGTTCCCGCATGGCGGCAACCAGATGTCGCTGGCGATTGCTGCGGGTTTTGGATTGGGCGGCGCCGAATCTTATCCGGGCGTGTTCGGCGATTTCGGCGGCTTTGCCGACGATGCCAAGCTCGAGAACGGCCACCTGACGCTGTCGGACCGGCCGGGCATCGGCTTCGAAGGCCAGGCGCGGCTTTATCGCCTCATGAAAGAACTCGCCGCGTAAACCCGGCTACTGGCTCTTCGGCGGCGTGGTCGTCGCCGACGCCCCGACCGCAGGCTTGGGCGCGCCAGGACCAGGCTTGGCAGTTCCGCTTGCGGTCTTCGTGCCGGTTGCGGTTTTGGCGACAGGCTTGGCAGGCGCCGGCGTATTCGGCCGCACCGCGCCCCAAGGATCGTTCGACGTCGGCGCCGCTTGCTGATTGTGAATTGCCTCCTGGTACTTCTGATCGTTTTCCATCCGATCCATATATT
>Ga0210395_10000053_pt1 | contig 111652 bp, 182 predicted proteins | sample IncBWH4OmetaG_FD_150861 | JGI IMG/M metagenome (GOLD analysis project Ga0210395, IMG submission 150861) | Forest soil microbial communities from Barre Woods Harvard Forest LTER site, Petersham, Massachusetts, United States - Inc-BW-H-4-O ...
GCGAAGCACGCACGCTTGCACGTCAATTAATGGATCAGCATGGACTCCAACGTTGGACGTTCCGAATAGATAAATGCAAATCTCGTTTCGGTCATTGCAACTGGCGTCGTGGTCGTATCTCTCTGTCGGGTCCACTGACCGAATTGAATGATCTAAACACAGTCCGAGATACCATTTTGCACGAGATTGCCCACGCCTTGACGCCTTTTGCTAATCATAATGCTACTTGGAAATTAAAAGCACGAGAGATCGGTGCTAATCCTATGGCCTGTTATAATTCTGTCAATGTTAAACTTCCTCCGGCACCGTGGCACGCCATTTGCCCAAAGTGTCATCGAGATATTAAGCGATACCGCATGAGTCGTCGCTTGCTGACTGGAAGATACTATTGCAAGTGTGTAAGCTTGCCTGCTGAAGAGGATATGTATTTAAAATGGGAGGGTTTAAAATTCCCGGTTTGATTATGACGAATCAAGAATCGATTTTGAGCAATGGGAGAATAAGGTGATCTGCTCAGAATGCCGAAGGAGAATAGTCCGGACTCATCACTTACAGAGAACGTGTCTGTCTCCCGAGTGTAAGAAGAAACATGCGAAACATAGGCAACGTTTGTTCGCACGTCATTATTATCATTATCAGGGACGTTGCAAAAATGGATACCAAGTTAAGCCGAGAGCACCACGCAGGCAGTGGCCCACGGTTGATCAGATTTTACTTGACAATAAAATGAGAGGATGCTAATTTTCGATCATGAAAAAGCAAATGAAGTTCCGGCGTCAAGGATGGTGCGAATGCTTTCCGACTGTTGTTGCAATGTTGACAAATCACACGCCACGGTACATCATCAAGCGGATGCTTGCGGTTGTGTCTTACACTTCTTGGGAAGAGTTTGTTAAATTCGGCACGCAGGATATTCCATCGATTGATAAAATGTTCCTCATTGTTCAAGAAATGTTGCCGTGGCTAACTCTTGAGTGTTTTAAAAGACTTTCTTATAATATGACGACAGGTTATCAATTAGAGGGATTGGATTTGACTGGCCGTGGTGTTATCACAATCGTGTGCTTATTTACTCGCCACATTGTTGCTTATCAAGATGGTATAATTTATGATCCTTTTCAGAAGAAACCGATGACTGTGCAGGAGTGGCGTAAAATATTGGATGAGCACGGTTGGACAATCGATTTAGTTCAACCAGAGAAAACAAATGTGTAGCGAATGTGGATGGGATCAGGAATACGAAATTGATGAAAGTGAAGATCAATACGCTATGAATCCAGATAGCGATCCAAGAGAAGATGCTGATAACATACAATACGACTGAGCATCGATTCGAGCTAAGCTTGCTCTCAGGCGCACCGTGGCAAGCTGAGATGGACCTTGCGAAGCAAGCGGGATTCAAGTGTGATGGTCCCCCCAGTTGGACTTGGGCCACATCTAAAGCATTGATCGTTGCAAAGCTTAAGGAGCACCGGCCTACCGTATTAGAGATTACGCCACAAGCATTGGAAGAATTTAACAAGCTGATCCATCAGGAGCAGGAGAATCAGAAGATTATAGATCAGGTTAAAGAATTAAAGAAGGAGCAGCGCAAAAAAGAAAAGAAAGCTGAGCGAGTAGAAGAATTACTAACTAGTATACCTGCATACTGGCAAGGTAAGGATCAAATCGGTCGAGAGGATTTGCCTCAAGAATTAATTGAACGATTGAGCAAAAGAACAATGTTGACAATAGGAAAATCATCTAATACACTATGTCAGTATTGCCATGAGCCAGTTTACTTTTATGAGAAACAGGACCCACCGACGTGCATTTCGTGTGAACTAGATTTTGAGCAATTTCAAAAGGAGACAGGATTATGACGCAGCTAGTTGAAGTCAAGCGATACAATTCAGTTGGGCAGTTTCTTTGTGCATATCAGGACGAAGTCATTGTTAAGGATTCACCCGAGTATCCCGATCTGAAAACGCAATTGAAAGCTGAGCAATGGACCTTGTCGCTCCCATCCGATCAAAAGTTAGATGAGCGTATTCTGCCCCGATTATTTGAAATAAAAAGCTTGACACGCAAGCGGTAATTTGGTAATATACTCTTAAGGAGACACAAATGAAAGCCAAAGTATTTCCAGCAAAGCCGAATGAAGATGAAGTTTTTCTGGCACTTGTGCAAGAGAATGATCGTGAGCTTCTTCTTATGTTGGCAGACTCAAATGGCAAACCGATTGAAGATTCGGAGATTTTGCGAATCGCTCCAGACTTTATAGAAGGAAAACTTCGAATCTTGAAGATTACCGGTCGTCAGTCGATTAAAGCAATCACGTCTAAATTTGTAATGGATGGGACGCAAGTTAAGGTTTTCTAATGCCTAAGAAGTTTACACAGGCGAACGAAGCACGGCGACGTTCTCGTAATGTCCTGGGAACGTTGCCGCAGACTCGGGTGATTCAGGATAAGCGGCGTAAGCCAGCAAAGCATAAGAAACCACTGCGGAGTGACGATGTTTAAATACGAGGACTATGCTGATGGTGCCCTGCTAGACAATGGCGGTAATTTGATTACCGAATCATTGCAGGAAGCAGCCCAGAGTGCCTTGTATCCGTCAAAGCGACAAAATAAGGAATCAAAGAATGAGAAATGTCAGGAGTGTCACATTCCGTTGTCTATTCCGGGTTCAATGTATTGCGATGTGTGCTCTGCTATGCGTGACTCTCTTAATCAAACTGGTTATTTCAACAAAGTCCACCTAGAGTGGGAAGAGGAAAATCAATCCAGGGCGAGTCACAAGCGCCAGATAATGGGGGAGTAATGAAAAGTTGTGCAAAGAAATTTCCTTCTGGCACCATACACGGACGCTATGATAGTAAAGTGTGCCCATCTTGCTCAATTCCTGAAAAATCCACAGCTGTGCAGGACGATTTTGTGTGGGATTTACCCGCACGTTACAAGCATGACGCATGTCCAAATTGCCGATATCTCGGTCGCTTTAACGATTACGATTTGTACTACTGCGAAGGTATAATGACTAAGACTGTTCTGGCTAGATTCTCCCATGAACCATCAGGTTATTCGAGTGGATGGGGATCAAGCTTAGCTCCGTTGCTTGTAGCCGAAGCTCTTGCATATCGGCAGAACCTTGTCAGTAAGGATAAAATCGGATGAGTCTACCGAAAGAAAAATTCGTCCCAAAGCCGTCTAAGTACGATCAGCTGCTAAAAGGTTTAAATGAGTTAATTATTAAGTGGCGAGCCGAAGCCCCTTGGGAGATACAATGGGACGTGGCTGCTTGTGAATTAGAGTCTGTCATTAATAAGGTAATTAAATGATTACAATAATCGGTGACGTACATGGCAAGACTCACGTCTACCAGAAGCGTCTACGTCAGCATTATGAAGGCAAACGGACGATTCAGATCGGCGACATGGGTATCGGATTCAAGGGTGTCGGTCTGCATGAAATGCCGATGAATCATCGTTGGTTTCGTGGCAATCATGACAATCCGGAGTTATGCCGACAGCACCCCAATTATCTTGGCGATTACGGCTATTTGCCTGAGGATTGCCTATTCTGGCTAGCAGGTGCGTGGTCTATTGACCGTGCTATGCGTATTACCGGTGTCAGTTGGTGGCCCGACGAAGAGTTATCTATTAAGGAGTTGGGCGAAGCGTTGTATCTTTATGAACAAGTAAAGCCGGAGTATGTTATTTCACACGAGGCTCCGCAAGAGGCCGCACGCTATTTAATAGGATCAACAGGTTCCGATGCTGGATATTTTAAAACTAAGATGGGCTGCATAGAGACTCGCACTAGCACAGCATTGCAGGCGATGCTCGATCTTCATCAGCCGAAGGAATGGGTGTTTGGTCATTATCACGTCAACATGCAATTTCAGATTTTTAATAAACAGGGTGAGGTGCTTAAGACGAAATTTACTTGTGTCGGTGAATTAGGTGAGTATACTTTACGTACGGAGCTGTTATGCACTCGCTGTAAACAGGAGCGATCTATGCACTCGATGGAGCCGCCTTATGATACGGATGATTGTCCTGGTTTTTCTTATATTCGTTAATTGCTATTGTCCGCTACCGCACCGGGACAAGTGTGATTGCTCTAAGCATATTTGTTCGTGGTGCGATCCAATAGAAAGTTTGAAATAAAGCTTGACAAGATTTCAGAATTATGAGACTATCAGGATAGGAGATGAAAAGATGAAGCCCATGTTGGCGGCACTCTGCGAAGATATCACCAAGCTTCGTTATCCAGTAATCGCTAGTCCAAAGCTAGATGGCATTCGAGCACTTGTTTTGAATGGTCAGCTTGTCAGTCGCACGTTAAAACCAATTCCGAATCGGCATGTACAGAAGCTATTTGCTGGTTTGCCTGAGGGTACCGATGGCGAGTTGATTATGGGTGCTGCGAACGACGATCCTTATCGACGCACCGTCAGTGCAGTTATGTCTGAGGATGGCGAGCCAGATGTTCATTACTATGTGTTCGATAATTTTCTGGCAAATGGGACATTTATAGATAGATTTTATAAAGTTCAGTATTTGGAAGAGCATAAAAATGTTAACGTAGTGTTGCATGAAGGAGTAACGGATGCTGATGATTTAGCATCATTTGAAACTAAGTGCATCGAGATGGGTTTCGAAGGAGCAATGATCCGTGATCCTAACGGTCCATATAAATTTGGCCGAAGCACCGCAAAAGAGGGCTACCTTCTAAAGCTTAAGCGTTATCGGGATTCGGATGCTAAGATTCTAAGTACCTATGAATTGATGCACAACGGTAATGAAGCAACGACAAACGCTCTCGGACGTACTGAGCGATCATCACATCAAGAAAATAAGACAGGTTTGAACGCTCTTGGTGGATTCGAATTGAGAGATATTCATTCCGGAGTCGAGTTTCGTTGCGGTACCGGCTTAACGCAGAATGATCGAGAGGCATTGTGGGATACCCGAGAGGAATTGATCGGCAAGATTATCAAATACAAGTTTTTTCCGACTGGCAGTAAGGATAAGCCAAGGCATCCGGTATTCCTAGGTTTTCGAAGTAAACTTGATTTGTGAGGGCAATAAAATGGCTTACAAATATCGAACAGATTATACGATTCTGGAGTGGCATGATTTAGGTTCGCTAGCTGTTCTTTTAAACCGAATGGTTAATGATGGTTGGCGAGTCGAGAATCATAAGCTTAGTGCTGGTGACGATAAAAGTGGTTGGACTATTTTCGTTCGTACAGTTACACTCGATCAACCTTTACTGGAACGAACGATCAATGTCGGTGAAGTTTACCGTATCCTGAACGCCCGTTTGACGCCGGGATCAGAAGAGTCTCGACAAATGGATGCCGATATTAAGAAAGTGGTCCGTCTGCCGGGAGACGAAAGATAAAGCTTGACAATTAACTGGAAAATGCTATGATTACTTTAGATAGCTTGAAAGCAGGTTCATGGATTTCTTCGGGATGGATAGATAATTCAAAAGGAGATAAAATGCAGATCAGAGAAGCAGCAAAAGTACAGAATAGGCAAACCACATGGTACGTAATCGGTGACTCTGGCACAGAGTACATCGTTCACAACAAACGTAATGCAGTTAGTCATCACAAGGTGTGGACGTGCAACTGTCCAGACTTTACTGAGCGTCGGCAATTCAAGAATCAGGAGTGTAAGCACATCTTGGAAGTTCGAAATTTCGTCAACTTGAAGGTTGCAGTACAGGCAGCGGAAGCGGCTGAATGTGCTTTGTCCGATGCGTCAGTTAAGAATGTTCTCAACTTGATTGTTAAGATTTTAAACGGTCCACGAGCCGAGGCTAGACAGTTGTGGGATGTTTTGACTATTTTGCGTGGTCCTGATAACGACGATCTTGATCTGAAAGAGAAAACAACGGCTGCACTCCGGGGAGCCATTGGACTTTTTTCAAACAGCCGTACTGGAGCGGTTGTCTCTAGTGAAAAACCATTCGGCTATAATTTCGACTTATGGAACGGATCGAATGATTATTACCGGCTGATTAGTGAGTTGACTAAACAGCATAATGCACAGAAACATTTTGCCATCCATTATCGGTCGGCTTTAATAACGTTGAAATCTCTCGGCTACATCAAGTAGCTTGTTTTCCTGAGGCCGTTGCGGGGAACACTTTGACCGTGCCTCTTGTAAAGACCGGTTACGGCTAAGAGCGGGAATTAGGCAACCAGCAGCGGGAAAGCGAAAGCTGAAGTCACACAGTGGCACCGAAAAGGTACCGTTGGCTGCTCCCTGGACCGTCAGTCGAAGCAAAGGACCGGCAAATCTTAGGAGTCAATAAATGTTCGATCCTGAAAGCTTGATGTTTCAAACCGATTGGAAACCGCTTGAGGATCGGTTCAGGCGTCGAGCGGAAGAGGCTGTCGCACGTGGTGAGATAAGCAACATTTATCAGCATCAGGAAGTTGTCACGGTTGAATCCGTTATCGATCCGAAGATAGCATCATCGGCATACGAATTGGGTAAAGCTGTAGGTCAGACAGTCGGCTTGATTTTAAAATCAAAGGAGACGTGATGGAACCGAAGGCGATCCGGGTAATTTCTAAGCCAAGAGTGTTGGAAGCACCATATCAGCTAGGAATGGAAGATGACGGTACTCGTGAAGAGTCACCTGCACCGGTTAAAAAATCGGTAGAGACGTACGAGCAGCGAATATCAAAAATGACCAACAGGCAATTGCGTCACGAAGTCCAAAAGGGAATTAAGGGAGAGTTGACCGGCTACCGTGCCGTCGCCGAGTCGGTCGTATTGGATGTGCTCCTAGAAAGCTTCAAGAATGGAATGAAGCCGTTCGTTAGCTAAGATGTTGTTTGTCATTATCTTGTTTCTAATAGCTTACATAAGCTTGGCAGACGTGGTCTGGAGATCACCATGCAAGAAAAACTCATCAGAGGAAATTATCATCAAGAAAAAGAAAGAATAGAGCGTCGAGAATTCAAATTGTTATTGTCTTTGATTCATAAACTTAAAACAGCAACAGCGGTGCTGGAGCGAATATGAAGTGGATCGCTCAAATGTGGAGATGGCTTTATCCAACACCGCCAATGTGGGTGGATTCTACTGTGTTTGAGTACTATCATCGAACAGTCGAGCGTAAACAGCACTGGAGTGAACGTACCGACTTAAAACTGCAGCAGAAAATGCCTTATTCGCCTTGTCAATAATCGTGTACCCTCTCCCGCCACTTTGGGATGACAGCGAGAGAGCGGATACTATTGCTTTGGTTTCAATTGACGGTTCCAGAATGGGACCTAATTGACGCATATCAGAATCACGTCTGTTTCATATGCGGTAAGCCCAATAAATCAGGTAAGCGACTCTCTACAGACCATGATCATAGAAAGACGGGTCCAACCGCCGGTTTAATCCGTGGACTGCTCTGCGCCACTTGCAATCGTATCTTAGGAAAAATTGAGGACCCCAGATTTTGGCGAGATGATTTAATTTCTAAGCTAGAACGTCTGATTCTTTACCTTAAAAATCCACCGGCAGTCAAAGCTCTTGGAAGAAGTGTATTCATATTTCCCGGTAAATTAGGGACCGACGTACATCGAGCATGGTTGAAGAAAAATCGTGTACCCTCAGCGACTACTTTGGGAAGAACATGACATTAGACAAACACCATATAATACTTTACGGAGTGGCAATTTTATTTGCTCTTGGATTGACTTACACAATTGAATCTAAAATAGCAGATAGAGCCGATCAAAAGTATCAAGATTTGAAAACACTATCTGATCAAAAAGACGCTACAAATGCACAATTTCAAAAGCAAATAACTGATCAAATGGCACAATTAGCCATGCAAAATTCACAATTGCAAGCTGAAAATACACAGCAAAATGCTATAGTTTCTAATTTGATAGCACAGCTTAAAGCGAATAAAACAAAAGACGCTACGCTTCCACCGACAGACTTAGCTATGAGAATCCAAACGTTAGCTCCAGGTGGTACTGTGACAGTTCTAGCTGACGGCTACAAACTAGATCAGTCAGAGGCTGTTAGTGTCACTCAGGCTTTAGAGGAAGCTCCGATTTTGCAACAACAATACGATGCCGATCAAAAAGTTATAGACAATGATACGACTATCATTGAAAACGACGCAAAAACTTTAAACGGTGAAAAGCAATCTCATAAAAGTGATGTAGAAGCAATACAAGCTAAGCTCGACACAGCGAATCAAGAAATTAAAACAGTAAAAGATGACGCACGCAAGAGTAAATTCAAGTGGTTTATCGCTGGAGTTGTGACAGGTTTTACATTAGGTCGGATTCATAATCTAACATTCTGATGAAACGATGCACTCAGTGTGGTAAGAGAAAAGATGTTTCCGAATTTTATAATAGAAAAGCTGAGTGTAGAAAATGCAGTAATGCGAGGTCTGTTGAGTGGGCTAAGCAGCACAGAGAGCGAGCGACTAGGAACTCACGGAAGTGGAGGAAAAACAATCCAGAGAAAGTCAAAGAAATAGTTAGGAGAAATCATCTAAAACGAAAGAAACTGTGTATTGTAAAATACGGTAAAAATGGTGGTTGTGTTTGTTGTGGCGAAAAAGAGATTAGTTTTCTTTCACTAGATCATATCAAAGACAACGGAGCGAAAGATAAAAGAAAGTATGGACCTGGAGAACGACTTCGTTATTGGATGATAATTAGAGATAAATTTCCAGAAGGGTTACAGACGTTGTGTTTTAATTGTCAGTGGGGAAAAAGAATTTATAAAGGATTCTGTCCGCATCATCCTAGGACAGACTTAAGGAAATCATGACTTCGTCACGTATAGTTTTTATCGATTTGGAAACGGCTCCGTCCTTGGGTTACGTTTGGGGAAAATGGGAGCAAAATGTTATAGAATTTGAAAAGGATTGGTATGTTTTGTCGGCGGCATACAAGAGAGCAGACGAAAAGAAGGTTCATGTTTTAGGATTAAATGATTTTCCAGAATACGCTGTGGATAAAGAGAATGATAAACCTTTAATGCAGGCGCTGTGGAGCGTTTTAGATCAAGCAGATATCGTTATTGGACATAACTTGGATAATTTCGATGTGAAAAAAGCAAATGCTAGATTTATTACTCATGGTATGCCACCTCCAAGCCCCTATCGAACATTAGATACTCTTAAGTTAGCTAGATCGGTTTTTAAATTTGACAGTAATAAATTAGACGAATTGGGGAAGTACTTAGGTGTTGGTCGTAAGGTTCAACATACCGGGTTTAGTCTTTGGAAAGCTTGTATGTCAGGAGATGCTCAAGCTTGGAAGTTGATGAAAAAGTATAATGCTCAAGATGTTATTCTTCTTGAGAAAGTTTATAATCTCATGCGACCTTGGGCAAAAAGCCATCCTAATGTTAATCAAGGAGATTTACAAGCGTGCCCAAAGTGTGGCTCTGCAAAAATTCAACGTCGTGGATTTAGTTATACACTACTGAGAAAGAAACAGCGGTATCAGTGTATGAGTTGTCTAGGCTGGCACTCAGGACCAGCTATTAAGGTGGATAAATAAATGTTACTTTTAGCTTTTGGTCACAAAGCTCGACAAGGTAAGGATACTGCTGGTCAGGGTGTATTTGATTATTACGAAAAGAAGCGTCAGTTGGCGTTACGGCATGGTTTGCGAGTCATTCCGAGCGTAGGTATCTATCGTTTTGCCGAAGCGCTGTATGAAGAGGCACGACGTGATTACGGCATGACTGAGAAGGATGCTCCGTTGCTTCAGCGAATCGGTTCAGAGCGTCGAGCACAGGACCCGGAGTATTGGGTTAAGAAAGTATTTGAGAAGATCGCTTATGATAAGCCTCATATCGCCGTCATTACTGATTGTCGATATCAAAATGAAGTTGCAGCGGTTAAGAAATTTGGTGGATATACCGTCAAAGTTGAACGGTTGAACGAGAATGGTACTCTTTATTTGGCTACGGATCGTCCAGCAAATCATCAATCCGAAATCGATCTAGACAACTACAATTTCGATTATTACATTCGAGCAAAGACAGGCCAAGTAGCTTGGGTAGAACAGCAAGCAATTACATTAGCCGAAATGCTTAGAGGATTGAAGTAAAATGTCAAAACCTTTTAAAGAATTGCTTGAGAAAATGTCTCCTGAAGCTCAGCAGATGGTTAAAGAAAGAGTGGAGCAAATTAAAGAGGAGATGCTGTTTATAGAGGAATTTAAGCGGCAGCAAGAAATTAATTACAAAATTAACGATGAACACGGTTTTGAAGATTTGTCTAGGGCAGCAAAGGGAACCGAGTATGAGATGGATAATCTCGGTTTAAAGATCGCTCTGATACATAGCGAATTATCTGAAGCGCTGGAATCGTTCCGTCATGGTGATCCGGCAAGCGATCACATACCTGAGTTTACTGGTGCCGAAGAAGAGTTTGCCGATGTGATTATCAGAATTATGAATATCGCACAGGGCAGAGGATTGCGAGTAGCAGAAGCGCTGATAGCAAAGCAGGCATTTAATAATTCTAGAGAATATAGACACGGGGGAAAGAAATTCTGATGAGAACTGAATACCATGTAGTTTTAAATCATGTTGGAAATCGTATTACAGTTTTTAGTCCGGGCGAGGGTCCTTCGGCATGGGACCCTAGTGGAGAGATTTGGGGAGTCGCTCGAACTTACGAAGTTGTCACAGATTCGTTTACCAAAACTCAAGAATTGGTTCCGTTAGGAGAAGGTGTTCAAGTCTCTACTAGAGTTATGAAACAGAGATTTCCCAAGGAATTTGAATTAGATGCCCAAAAAGCTTAAAGTTTATCTGGCAGCAGCTATTCATCGACGAGATGAAATGAAAATGGTCATCTCTGAAATAGAGCATCTGGCTGAAGTAACTAGTCGATGGGTCAGTGCTTCTCCAGTTGCTGGTGATTTGAATGAACATAGAAAGTTGTGGGCTAAGCGTGACTTGGCAGATGTTCGTAGAGCAGATGTTTTAGTAAGATTCACCGACGATTTAGATCGAAAAACTGTCCCGGCTAAACTTGCCACAGGCTCTAGAATGGTTGAGATGGGAATCGCTTTAGAACGAAAGATGAGAGTGGTTGTAGTTGGTGGGTATCAATGTATTTTTGATTATCTACCAGAAGTAATTCATTTGAAAAATGTAGTTGAGTTGAGAGTTTATTTGAGTGGTTTACAATAAGGAGACAATATGGGAATTGTAGATAATACGTATCGAACTTTGACTTGTGGCAAATGTGATAAAACTCTGACATTTAACATTCAGGAATTTCAAACTCCCGAAGGTCAGAAAAAGACGTTAGAAGAGGCTCCGTGGCTTCGTACATATCGTGTCTTGAATACTGTTCTTGACGGACGAGTCTTTGGATATTGTTCTGATGAATGCACCCTCCGAGGGATTGAATCAGGTGAAGTGAATCCAGTAGAGAAGAAAGTTATAGAGTTTCCTACCGGAGGCAATCTTCAAGCCATTAAGCGAGCAGCAGCAGAAGCAGCGGCTAAGGCTGAAGGGACTCGGCAATTGAAAGAGGGACAACCAGTTAATATTGTACCAGGATCGTGATGACAGACCATTTGATCACATTTTACGGGCATGTAATTAAGGCGAAGCGGCTGGAACTAGATTTGCCTGAAGTAGTTTGGTTCAACAAGATCGTCCGGGTTCAAAATAAAGAACAGCTTGAACTAGAGATCAATAAAGAAGCCGCCGTTATTATCATCAGGCAGCGGGGAATGGTCGTGACTAAGAATCAAGACCCCGGTCATGTGCAGGCTGGTGATGACGCAAGTTTTGAAAATCGTATGTTTGTTCCAATGGAGATGTTTGGTTTCATAGATTGTGAAGTAAAGGATATCACCGGAGAGACGCCAAATTTTGAAGATGGCGTCACGTTTGTCGGTAACGGTTTAGAGAAGAAAGAATTGAAGGAGAACTAATGGTAAAGACAAGATTCAGTGTAGGTGATGTTGTTCAATTGAATAGCGGTGGTCCGAAGATGACGGTTGTGGATGTTCAAGCACTTTCTGTGACATCTACGGCTAGTTATAGAACAGCGTGGTTTGATGAAGGTCGAGCGGTAGCATCTAATTTTCCCGAAGGTGCTTTGAAGAAAGGTAAATAAAATGGCGACAGTCTATCAGTGTGATCGTTGTAGTAAACAACAAGATGTTCGTCTATATGAATTACAGTTAGACGATACAGAGTATGATAATTTGGCGGAACGACTTTGCGATTCGCAAAAGCCACTTCATCAAAGTTTGTGTATAGATTGCACCAAAGATTTAGGTGAATGGCAGCGTAATCCGAAAAAGAAATATAAGGTTCAGTTAGTATGATTTGGCTTTCATTCGACGTAGAAACAACTGGTTTGGATGTAAACAATGATCGTGTCATTGAAGTAGGAGCGATCCTCTATTCGACAGGCCAGCATAAAGCGTTAGAGTCAGCTGGATTTCTGGTTAAATCAGACGTAGCGATTCCAAAAGAAGTTACCGATATTACCGGTATTCATCAGATAGCAGTAGATAAATTTGGTTTTGATTCATCAGCAGGATTAGAGAATGTTTTAGCTATGCTCGAATTGTCGGATGCGGTGATTGGGCACAATATTAAAAGATTTGATAAGCGGGTTCTCGAATCGTGGTGCATCAGAGAGAAGCATTTATTGGGAAGCAAATTAATCATCGATACGATGACCGATCTTCCGCAAGAGGGAAAGAAGTTAGGCTATATGGCTCTAGAGGCTCCTAGACCGTTCATTAATCCGTTTCCACACTCGGCATTCGCTGATGCTTTGACAGTTATTTGTCTTGCGGATCAGTACGACACAGATTTGATTGTCAAACGAGCTAAGTCTCCGACGTTAGTTGTCCAAAGTCATCAGGCTCGTAATGCAAATGATGACGCAAAGAAGTTTAAATTTCGTTGGAATCCCGACAGGAAAATGTGGTGGAAGGCGATCAAGGCAATTGATTTTGAAGCATTCCAGAAACAGGGACTTCCGTTTGATATTTCAGTCCGAGAAGATTTGCACGCAGAAGATTTATTTGATTGAGTTTCAACCTTAATCGGTTGATTGTAGAAGTACCTAACAGGAGAAAAGTATGATTATTGAGAAAAATAGTGGAAACTTTGAAAATCCTAAATCAGGAGCATACGTGGGTATCGTAGCAGACGTGGCGGAATTACTAAATGTCCCGACACGTTTCGGTCCTAAGAACAAAGTTCGTATCATCTGGATTTTGGATCAGAAGGATTCAACAGGTAAGCCGTATCGTGTCATGGAGCAAGTAAATGCCTCAATTAACGAGAAGGCTAGACTGTTTGAAATCGCAAAGGGTGTCCTAGGCGCTCCCCCAAACGCTAAGTCTTTCGATACAGAGAGTTTGATGGGACGGTCTAACCAGTTGTTTATCGTTGTAGAACGTGGTGAGGATGGAAAAGACTATGCTCATGTGAAGGGGATTTTGCCTCTTCCTCAGGGCGCAGCTGTACCAGTAGTTCCGGCTGAATTTGTTCGAAGCAAGGATAAGAAGCCGTTTACTCCTGGCGCAGGTAACGGTTCAGCATCGGTGCAGACTAATCCTGCAGCGACTGCGCAGCCTACACAGGCAACAACGCCTACTTCTAACGTTCAGTTCTAGAACTTCCCGGCCTGACGGTGAAAGCCAACCGAAAATAAGGCTTGACAGGCCACGCAGAGCGTGGTATTCTCACATCTGGAGAAATTGTGATTATAAATTCAAACGAATCCTTCGCATCAAAACCCTTTGAAGAACGGTTACGATTGGGTAAGTTATGCGAGGCTCAGATGTTTGAAAATCTTAAGAGCATCGGCTATTACCTTAAACCTGCCACTAAGCATGAAGATATAGAACTTAAAATTGATGGCTATCTGAGTAATGATCAGCATCTTTATATTCCGTTTCAATCTAAGTATCGTCAAACAGGTATCGATATCGGTTTAGATGTTTGGGAACCTTGGTTCGGTCCGAATGATCCCCGCAATGGAGTAGGCCGAGATTATAAAAGCAAAGCTGAGTTATATGTTACTCAGGTGAATGATCAGCTTTACGTGATGCATAGAACAGGTTTGCATTTGATTGTTGACCAGACGTTTTACGAATGGAAAAATCATAATCATAAATTTCATTTTGGTGATGGCATTAGTAGAGGTACTTTCAACCCGAGCATTCAAGGCGTTCAGCTAAAATTAAAAGTCGATGAATCTAATCGTAAAACTAAAATCATCGTCTATATTTCGCCTACCTCTGTGGATGAAAATTACCGCTTAGTACGTACCGTCAAACCAATCATTATCTAACTTTAGGACCGTGAATGGGCCAGTTTAAAGACATAGCTCTACCTCTAATTGCACGAGGCATTCCAGTAATGCCTCTGTTGCCTAAGGCTAAAAATGCTTTCCTTTCTGGGTGGCAAAATTTAGCTAGTTTCGATTTGAATCAAATTGAAGCTTGGGATACTCAATATCCTGATCATAACTGCGGATCGGTTGCTAAAGCTACGCCTAGTGGTTACTGGTTTCTAGAATTAGATAGGCCAGAAGCAGGACAACGTATTGAAGCTGAAACCGGGCATAGTGTCCCTCAGACATTTCGTGTACGTTCGTCTCCTGGTAGAGGGCATCTTTACTGGAAACAGAATGCAAAGTCGTTGGCGATGGGGAATATTTCGCAAAATTTTGTCAGAGACACAGATTGGTCAGCCCGTGTCGACAATGAATATGTGGTCAGTCCGGGCAGCTGGCACCCAAAGTCAGGTCGGCAATATGAGATTGTCAGCAACGCTGAAATTGTTGAAGCACCAGATTGGTTAATAGATTGGTGCATTAGTCAGAAACTTGACAAAAAAGTTGTCCAGAAAACTATTGAAGAGGGTGGTGTCATCCCTCATGGTGCTCGCAATGTTACGCTGGCTTCACTTGCTGGTAAGATGCGGCACCGAATGCAAGCCGACGAAGACGAGATTTATGCTTATCTGAGAGAAGTAAATAGAAAGCAGTGTCAGCCGCCCCTGGCAGATGAGGATATAAGAGTCATTGCGGCTTCGATAGCCCGTTATCCTGTAAAGAATGACATTCCCCTCGTCCGTGGAGTCCCGATTGACGTACGGGCTTCCCAAGCGCAGCAACCAGTAGCTCCGGAAGAAGCTCTGGAAGAAGCTCCGGAGCCAATAACGATATCTAGCGTACCTTACCCAAAGTTTCCAGAGTGGGTGATGAATGGTACTAGTTTATTTGAAGGCTTCGTTAAGCCAGTATGTGACGTTAATAGTCGATATCCTGAATATATGTGGATGTCGGCTATGGTTATCCTGATGAACTTTCTTGCACTGAAAGTCAACGTAAATAAAAAGCGTCTAATACCGTCGTTTTTCTTGATCAACATAGGTATGAAAGGACGACTGCACAAGTCCGCATCGGTTGAAGACGCAATCCGTTATTTCGCTTGTATGGGTGTGTGCGATAATGGCGGTGTGATGACCCGAAATGCTGAAGGAAAGAGCTTAATCTATAGCCCTGGATCACCCGAAGGATTGGGCTTGGAGATGCAGAGAACTCAGTGTAAAAACGCTATTCTTTATTACGACGAATTTATGACGTTAGTTAATAAAGCCGGAATAGATACGTCTGATCTCGTGGCAACACTGTTGAAGCTCTATGAGTCAGGTAAATTTTCGAATTTGATTAAGGCTCGCAAAGATAGTTTCTCATTAGAGTTTGGAACGTATTGCGTAAGCTTTATCGCTAATACAACCGACAAGAATTTCATTCGGCTCTGGAGCAAACTACTTGGCAACGAGAGTTCTGGTCTGAAAGACAGGTTCTTTTTCTTATATCAACCGCAGCGCTTGAAGGATCAGAAGCCATTCGTAGATGTGAATTGGGGCGAAGGTGTTCTGAGAACTCGGAAGTTGATTGACGCAGCTTTGTTAAAGAAAACTTATGATATTATTTACCCGGAAATGTTGGATAATATTTCAAAGCGGATGGATGATCGTCAAGAGCAACGAGTCGAGCGTCTTGCATTAGCCTTTGCTGTAGATTTGGGTTTGGACGCTATAGATGATGAATGTATCGAGCGTGCCATAGCAATCGTTGATTATGAACAAACCGTAAAGAAATATCTGAAAACTTTCGAGACACAGACAAAAGAAGCTCAAATTCAGATGGAAGTAATTGGTTATTTGATGCGGCATAACGGCACGGCTTTGCAACGAGATGTTGAGCGAGCCTTGCATCCTGTTGAGCAGTGGGGAACATTTTTGTGGAGTCGTTCATGGCAAGGATTAGTCATGTCGGGAAAAATTCAAGTTCTAGGTAGTGGTACAAGGGGTGATCCTAAGCAATGGCAACTTTTGTGGATTCCCGAAGAGGAAGAGTAATGAGTGACCTTCTTATTTATGGAAATCGTAAACAAGAGGATATTATTTGGGACATATCAACCCCCGAGAAACGAGCGGCAGGATTTTTAGCTTTGTTTCGTTTTCTTAATGAAGAGTGGGATGTTTATCAACCGGACGATTTAGACGCCGTTCAAGAAAAACTTTTCAATAAGGCCGTTGAAGGTGATGCCGTTGCGGCAGAACGCTTGTTGACTATACGTAAGAATTATGAATATGAAGAATGGGATTTTGGAGAATTAATCAACCCTCTGACAGGAAGAAAATGATACCTGAAATTAAGGTTCTAGATCACGGTTTTGTAAGTTTGGAAGATTCTTGTGCTACAGATTTGAGCGTAGTTAATTCGGCACGAGTCTCCTTTAATAAATATCACGAAAAGATGGAAGAGGGTGACGACAAGCTGATCGGTTTCTTGATGAAGAACCGGCACGGTACGCCATTCGAACAGAATTTCTTCCGGTTTCGAGTCAAAGCTCCTATCTTCGTGTTTAGGGAGTGGCATCGGCATAGGATTGGAATCAGTATTAATGAGTGGAGCGCTCGTTATTCTGAATTAAAAGGTGAGTTTTATATCCCAAGCTTAGAAAACGTTCGCATTCAATTGGGAAAACCGGGATATTATACTTATGAAACGGCTTCGTCAGAATTAGCCCAACAATTTATTAATAAGCTACAGATAAGTAGTGAGTTTTGTTTTAAAGATTACCAAGAGGCTTTAGAATGGGGAATAGCTAAAGAACAGGCACGTTTTCTTCTACCAGTAAATATTTATAGTGAGATGTACTGGTCTTGTAATGCTCGTAGCTTGATGAACTTTCTGAGTTTGCGGAATGCTCCTAAAGCTATGTGGGAAATTCGGCAGTATGCAGCACAATTGGAAAATATTTTTAAAGAAGTTATGCCGATCACATGGCAATATTTTGTAGAAAATGAAAGGATGGCACCATGAGTAATTATCCGTTATGGCATGAGAATGGATGTATGAAGTGGGACATTCGTTTTCTTGAGCTAGCGAAGCATATTTCCAGTTGGAGTAAAGACCCGTCAACAAAGGTCGGTGCCGTTCTAGTTAACGATCTTAAACAGGTTGTCGGTATGGGTTACAATGGTTTCGCTCGTGGTGTTCAAGATACTGATGAACGTTTAAATGATCGTGAAACAAAATATAAGTTAGTCGTTCACGCTGAAGTAAATGCGATTATTCAAGCTGGTTCTCAGGCTCGTAATTCGACATTATATGTTTATCCGTCTTTTATGATTCCACCGATTTGTCATGAGTGCTGTAAATCGGCCATTCAAGCGGGTATCAGAAAAATTGTCGGTTATGTACCAAATGAAGCGGACCCCCGTGTTCAGCGATGGAAGGATTCTATACTGACTTCACGGGAAATGTGGCTTGAAGCAGGATGTGTCTGGAGAACTTACGAGGAGACAGTATGAAATCGATTTATGTGATAGGAAGTTTACGGAATCCAAATATTCCATTGTTAGCGAATGATTTGCGAAAACTAGGCTTGGATGTTTTTGACGATTGGTTTAGCTCAGGTCCTGAGACGGATGATTATTGGCAGAAATATGAAAAGATTAGAGGGCGCACATACGGAGAGGCACTTAACGGAACTATGGCTGATCATATATTCTCGTATGACAAGTCCCATCTCGACCGTACCGACGCTGCTGTCCTAATGGCACCTGCCGGTAAATCTGGACATATGGAATTGGGCTACACTATCGGGAAGGGAAAGCCGGGATTCGTCTTGTTCGATAAAGAACCGGAGAGATACGACGTGATGTACCGATTTGCAACAGGAGTTTTCTTTGACCGGCAAAAGTTTTTAGATCATATATCACAGCGTTACCTTGGAGTTTACCCGAATAGTCTTCTATGTTGTGGAGGCGATGAAGCTGGAAATCATTTACGTCAATGTCCGAGTGTTGGAATTCCAGCAAATTTGTAATATGCGACTTGAAACTGATCTTAAATTAGATTTTAGCGATGTTCTTCTAAAACCGAAACGATCTACTTTGTCTAGTCGATCTGAAGTGGATTTGGAACGAGAATTTAAATTTAAGTATTCTGAAAGAACGTGGAGAGGTATTCCTGTTATTTCGGCTAATATGTCTAGTGTGACCAATAAAGCGGTTGCTGATGTTATGTTTGCAGAGCATATGTTAGCTGCTTTACCGAAGGGTTTTTTAATTACATCAAATTATTGTATTCAAACTGTAGGTTTAAAAGAAAATCCCGATGTGATTTTAAATAATCTGTGTGTAGATGTGGCCAACGGTTATTCTGAGCAACTGGTTCAAAGAGTTTCTCAGTTACGTTCATTATATAAAAATGTTACGATTATGGCTGGAAACGTTGTCACGGCAGAAATGACAGAAGCTTTGATCTTAGCAGGTGCCGACGTAGTTAAAGTTGGTATCGGTTCTGGAAGTGCTTGTTCAACTCGATTAAAGACCGGCGTTGGTTATCCGCAATTGAGTGCCATAGCAGAGGCTGCAGACGCTGCTCACGGCCTAGGAGCACATATTATTTCTGATGGCGGATGTACTGCTCCGGGTGATGTTGTTAAAGCATTCGCTGCAGGCGCAGACTTTGTCATGCTTGGCGGAATGCTTGCCGGTTGTCAAGAAAATGGTCCTGATTTCTACGGCATGTCATCTAGACGAGCCAATGAGGAAATGGCTGGCGGATTAAAAGATTATAAAGCGGCTGAAGGATGGGAGATGACACTTCCGCCTAAAGGTTCTCTGAAAGATGTTCTGCAAGATATTAAAGGTGGATTGCGAAGTGCTTGTGCTTATGTGGGAGCTAAGCGATTGAAAGATTTACCGAAATGCGCCACGTTTATTAGAGTGAATAATCAGATTAATAAATCGCTGCTGGATTATCGAATTTAATGGAACTATTCCATATCGACTACGAGTCTCGAAGTGAAGTTGAGATCGGAGATAAGAATAAACGTGAAGGTGTAGGCCTTTACAATTATCTGCATCATCCGACGACAAAGCCTTTAATGATGGCGTACGCTCTTGGTGATGCAAAACCGCAGCTGTGGGAGATAGCTCAGGGCGAGCCTATGCCTAAATTCGTTTGGGAACGTATGACAGACCCGAATCAGTTGATGGCAGCGTGGTACTCGGCGTTTGAACGTGGGATGACATTAGTGAAACTTGGAATAGATATTCCGATAGAACGTTGGTATGATCCACAAGCTAGTTCTAGATATCTGTCTTTGACGGGTAAATTGGAAATTGATAGTCAAGTTTTAAATCTTGGAAAAGAATTTGCGAAGGACGAACGTGGTGAAGATTTAATTCATTTGTTTAGCCGATTGACAGTTGTCAAAGCTACAAAGAAACGTCAAGCAGCAAGTTTCTTTAATGACTACAATTCACATCCTAAGGAGTGGCAGGAATTTGGAGAATATTGTCGCCAAGATATTGTTGCAGAACGAGAAAACGCTCGCCGACTTCAACTTCTCGGAGTATTTCCTTTGCCCGAGCGAGAGCGAAGAATCTGGATATTTGATCAAAAAGTCAACGACCGAGGGCTTCCAGTCAATATGGAGTTCGTCATTAAAGCATATAAATTAGCTTGTCGAGCTAAGGAAGCAGCCCTAGCAAATCAGCAGCGCTTGACTGGTTTAGAGAATGCTAATTCGCCTTTGCAAATGCTTGAGTGGGCACAGGGACAGGGTTATAAGCCAAATACGCTTCGTAAAGAACGTGTCACTGCTACTTTGAAATATGAGAAAGATACTATAACTCCATTATGTGTCCGGGTGTTAGAAGCTCGTGCAGCGGCTAGTTCCACAACGTACAAGAAATTGGCTGCCATCATCAGACAGGTTTGTCCAGACAACAGACTTCGTCACCAATTTATATATATGGGATCGGCACGGTGTGGTCGGTGGACAGGGAACGGATTCCAAGTTCACAATCTGGCACGCCCTGACAAGCGATTCGAGGATCAGAAAAATATTAAGAAAGCCCGAGCGCTGGTGTTGACTGAAGATTATCAGGGAATTATCGATGCGTTCGGTAAGAAGCCAGAAAATAACAATGGTGACATCGATTACGGCGCAGTCTTGATTGTTGTGAAAAATTTGATACGGACGGTATTCGAAGTTGCCAGATAATTGTATCTGCGGACATGCTAGAAAGGAACATCGTCAAATTTATTTAGATGATGAAGCAATCCGTGGGGAGTGTTTACACTGGTTTCCACAATGGCTTTCATTTTTGAAAATAGGTTCTCAGTGTCAATGTAAAGAATTTGAGTTACCATTACACGATAATTTTTATAAACAAGACGGCGTTTATTGGTGGAACGATGCGCCTCGTTATGTTCATGACACAAATAGATGCCGAGTTTGCAACGGGAGTTTGAGGACAGTTCGTGGACACTAGACTGAATGTCGCCGATCTTAATGCAATCGAGACGAGAGTAGCCGCTTGGATCGCTGGCTGCGAGCCTCTACTTCAAGTATTTTATGAGGGAAAAGACCCCTATTTAGCTTTCGCCGTCAAAATGTACGGCATACCTTATGAAACTTTAGAAGCTGATTTACATTCCGATGATCCGGTCAAGAAAGCCGCAGCGAAGTTCATGCGGCAGATGGCGAAGCCGGGAGTTCTTGCGGCGGTGTATCGTCAAGGTGCCGGTGGAATGGGTAAGGATAAAAAGACTGGTGATCCTAAGAAGCTAGGATTGTGGGGCTATGCTGAAAACATGGGCATAGATATGACTCTTGCAGAGGCTCAGAATATCACAAACGTTTTTCGTGAGTCATATCCCGAAATCGTCCATATGTGGTATGCGTTAGAAATAGCTATCAAGTCGGTTTTGCAGAATAGACCGGTGACAACGACGAATCCGGATATGTTGTTCTCCTTGAGCAGACTGGATCAAATAGGAATAAAGTTCGATAAGCTTCCTTTTAACGATAGAGGAAATGATCGCCAGATTCTTAGAATGCAATTGCCGTCAGGTAGATATCTTCATTATGTGGATGCTCACATCGACGATATTAGAATGCCGTGGAGCACTGAAGATAATGAAGTATTCAAACCCGGATTGATTTATAGTGGCGTCGATCAGGAAACAAAGCAGTGGAAGAACGGTATTGTCAGTCACGGTGGAAAAGTTTTTGAAAATGCTGTGCAAGCGATAGCCCGAGATGTTCTATGTGATAAACTTTTAGAAATCGATCAGATTTGTTCAATCTGTGGTCACGTACATGACGAAGGAATTAGTGAAACAGACAATGATCCGTTTCACCCTGGCTATCGAGAGATGGTTCATTTGATGTCACAGCCGGTCAGATGGGCACCAGATTTACCTCTAGGAGCAGATGGCTTTGAGGATGTTTATTATCATAAGTGAGGCAAAATGAAGTGGGATTTTAAAATAGATTTTACTATCAGTCGTGGCAGGAAACGTATCCTGGTGCTTGAAAGGATACTTCCGTTTCTTAAGAAGCTGAAAGAGCGTCATAAGAATGCGTATTATTCTTGCTTTCGAAAGACTCGTTTCACTTCGCACGGTGCAGCGATGAATGCAATGTGGTTCAAGAAGCATCCGGAAGCGCCAGCGTTTTCGGCATACAACTGTGAAATTTGCGAGGGCTTTCACATCACGACGGAGAAAGGTAATGGAAAAGATGACTAAGGATGACCGGTCTAAAAAGTACGTAGAGATAGTTTTGACTGGAATTCTAGGACCGTTTGTTATTCTGATGTTTATTGTTAGTATTCCGTTTTATTTATTGGGTTGTCTATTGAACAAATTAATTTTCGGGGAGTGGGAGCGATGAAATTTGTACCTATGTATGACTTGGATCGCTTGTCCAAGGAAGAACTTCAGCAGTATTATCTTGATGCATGTCAATTCCATGGTGTGCCGCCTGAGTTAAACGTCTTGGCATTCACCTACATGGATTCCGGAGACGGAGCACGTCGTCGAGTCCTGTACGCTAAGAAAGGTGCCACGGATATTATTCGTGAACGGTTGGGAATCTCCGTCGCTGATCTTAGAAAGGAAATCTTTAACGGTACCCTGACTTATACTTGCTTTGGTAAGAATAAAGACGGTCGATTTGAAATAGCTGTCGGTGCGTCTTATATCGATGGTTTGACGGGCAGAGCATTGGAAGTCGCCATAATGGTCGCTCAGACTCGGGCTATTCGGCGAATGACACTGCAGTTTGCTGGTGCAGGTTTAATCGATGAAACTGAGCTTCAAGCAGATTCAAAGACAACTGACGTTAAGGAAGCTTTAACAACGCCGCAGCCAGTGAATAGACCCAATGCAGCGGCGGGTAAAGATATAACTGACAGTGGAATCGGTAATCTTTCTAGCCCCATCGATCTAGAAGTAGTTAAAACGCTACGAAGTGAACCTCTAGGACCTACCCAAGCCCAATTAGAGGCTCAACAAGCCTTGTCTAAGGTGCCGGAGACGGTTCTAGCCAAGGAAGCCGGGGAAACGCTCCCTGAGGCTCCTAAACGTCGACAACGGCAGAAGCCAGTAGAGTTGGATACTCCATTCTCTTTTGATAACCCCGTTCCAGTGCCAAAGTCAGTGAACGCCGACATTCCGGAAAGTAAGCAAACGACGACACCGGTAAAAGAAGTATCGGTTATCGAAACCTGGAAATCTTATCCAGAGCATCTTACAGTAACTTTGCCAAAACCGGTTGACTTTGAACGTTTAGATGTAATGCCTGTTATTCCTAAGGCAGAAGATATCATTCCCGAGATGAAGGCTCCTATTCCTGAATTACCGAATGATCAGCAGATGAAAGCATTTCGTGATCGTTTGTTCACATATACGAATACGATCCTGCCACAAGCAGGTATGGTTCCAACAGAGAACATTGGTGGTATCGGCATGAAGGTTCGTTTATTTGCTCAAGCAACGTACGGTCAAGTCCTGAATCAACTGACTGTCGCTCAGTGGGAAAATATGTTTAAGATGTTTGATAGTTTAACTCCAGTAGGTTTGGTTAAGTTGATTGATGAAACAGCCTTGAAAACAAAAGCATGATACTTAATGATGAACAGCAGGCGGTAGTTAAGGCTATTGACGGAACGTGGGTGACCGTCGCAGGGCCGGGAAGCGGTAAGACGACTGTCTTAATTCAACGATATTTGAATATGTTGATGGGCGGTATTAAGTCTAAGGATATCCTTAATCTAACATTTACTGCTGCCGCAGCAGAAGAGATGGTCAACCGAGTCGGCTTATTGAATGCTAACAAAGTGTTTAGAACGTTTCATAGTTTCGCCTTGGAGTTGATTAAGAACGAACGGCAGCACCTGCCGTTCAAATTGTCAGATACGGTAATTCCAGTTGCTTTGGAAGATTACAAGTTGATATTTAAATTAGTCGAATCGTACAAAGCAATTAATAATTATCAGTTGTTGAAAGAGATGATCAGTGGTTGGAAACGTTCTAATATGGAGCCAGAGCAAGTTATAGCGGAGTCAAATAATGAACGAGAATACTTCTACGGATTGGCATATAGAGATTACGAGCGTCGTTGTCGAGAAGAAGGGTGGCTGGACTTTGATTCGCTTATGCGGGAAACGGTCAAGCTCCTTGAAGCCGATGGAACCGTTCGTTCTAGATATCAACGGTCCTACATCAGCGTGGATGAAGCCCAAGACACTGATATCGTCCAATTCCGACTGCTTCAGCTTATCTTCGCAGGAAACATCTTCGTTGTTGGAGATGAGAATCAGCTTATATACGAATGGCGAAGTGCTCAGCCAGGAAGCCTCTCAAACTTCGAAAGATTGTTTCCAGGCGCTAGAAAGTTGTATCTCGGAGAAAATTTTCGCTCCACGGGAGAGTTGGTCAGCTTTTTCAAAACGATCCTCCCGGTGGACAACGGCATTGCATCGCATATGGTCACTCGGAACCCTTTGGGAGAAAAGCCATCATTCACTAAATTTTTCGACGACTTTTCAGAAGCGAGTTGGATCATCGATCACTTACTTGATCCGCCACGGACAGCAATCTTAGCTAGAACGAATCGGCAGTTGTTTATTTATCAGCGATTAATGTCTAGTCGTGGAATTAAATATGTGTTCCTGGGTAAAAAAGATTTCTTTGATCAGAAGGAAATTAAACATATGTTGTCTTTAGCTAAAGGCTATCTTGAGGATACTCGACCAGCGCACCAAATTTTATCAGCGATCATACGTGAACATAATCTTCCAGCGTTATTTAGAAATTTTAATCCGGACGAGGCCGATCCTATAAATAATATGAACGGCTTAGTTAAAATCGCAGTGGAAAAAGGCGGTAATATAAAAGAGTTTTTAGATTTTATGCGGAAATTAATGTATGGTAGAAAATCTACGAAGAAAGTTAAAACTGTGACTCTTTCTACGGTTCATATGGCAAAAGGTCGAGAGTGGGATCATGTTTATGTTATTGGGGTAAATGAAGGTAGAATGCCCCATAGAGACGGAGAACTTAACGAAGAGAGACGAATATTTTTCGTCGCTTGCTCAAGAGCAGCCAAGACTCTGAGTATAAGTTATAATGGAGATCGATCTATGTTTTTAAATTCGTTCGGAGATCAAATTAAGGTTCATACAAGTGGCTTACAAAACTAAGAAGAAAGAAAAAGAGTGGCGTAAAAATCACCGAGCATTACTTAGAAAATACGGCAGAGAGTGGCATATTAAACATCGTGAGCATAAACGGATGGAAGGCCAGTTATATCAGTTGCGTCTCGCTTTAGCTAAACGAGGAAAGCTTTATTGTGGTTGGCCCGACGATGGATTTAGATTAGAGGTAAAACTTGGAAATGATCTTATTAAGCGAGATCAACTTAGAAGGTATGCGTGGTTAGAAAAGAATAATTTAGAACACGTTAAAATACGTTTATCGCCAGGACATCAAGAGTGCTTTGAAGGAAATTACGAGGATGTGTGCATTAAAACATTTTTGAATAGGATATGTGGAAGGAGAAAAGATTACGCTCTTACTTTATGGGATAAATTACTTGAAAAAATGGGGAAGATTTAAATGAACGAAAGAGAATGGACAGCAGTGACACTGGCTTTCACAGACTTGTTTGACAAGTTGAAGAAGATTGCTCCAGAACAAATTAATATTGATAAGTCATACGTGGCTGGAAAGATTCTTCAAGATGAGCTTAAACGAATTAGAGCCACATCAGCTCTAGAAAATTATTACATAACCAATGCTGGATGGCTTAGTTATGGCATTAGACCTACAGGAATACGTAGTACAGGAATGCGTAATAGTATGGATTGGCAGAAACAAAACGAGGAGTTAGAGAAAAAGAAAGAGGCGCAACGTGCCGAAGAGTTAGGTGATTTGACACAAGCGTTAAAGTTGTCGATTGAAAAAGCCGACCGAGATCGGCAGGGGGAGTAGTGGCATTTTTATATATTAATACGAAAGGAAAACCTCACAGAAAGCACAGTTATAGTGCGGGAAACGAATATGATCAGTGTCCACTTAAGTACTATCTACGCCGTATTGGTGGCTGGCGAGAAATTGAAAATAAAGCACGTTTTCTTTTCGGACGTGCGCTTGAAGAATCTATTCAGTGGCATCATGATCACGAAGGAATAGGTGCTCTTGAGGATTTTCAACATCGGTGGGCGCAACATAAAGATCGAAAGGATTTGCTGTATACCGCTACAGAGAAGGATTGGGAAACGCTGAATCTTGACGGTCAAGAAATGATCAAGTTGTATCAGATCATGCAGCCTAAACTTCCAATTCCTCTCGGCGGTTGTTCTGTCTTTCAACGAGAGATAGCCAAGGAAGTATTTCCCGGTGATCCTAATTACGGGGAGATTGAGGATGCAGGTAAGTTGGATATTATAACTTATGTTCAGCCTGACCATCCTATGCTTGAAACTGTCGTTTGGAATACTCAGGATGGAGTATATCGTCCTCTGATCGTTGATATTAAGACTAGCGGTATAGATTTTCCAGAACAATCTGGCATAGCTTCATTTGATACACAGCTTAGACGGTACTCTTGGCTATCAGGTATCCGAGACGTTGCTTTGTTAGTCTTCAAGAAAACCGGACGGTCATTACGAAAAGGAAGTCGAGTCACGTTGTTGGGTGATGCTCATTCGGCAAAGTTTAAAATAGACTATGAAGCTGGTCAGGAAGTTTTTATCGCTGAAGCTGGAGAAGAGACAAGTTTGATTGTACCTAGTGAAAATCTAGGAAAAGAGTACGGTATTCCAGTACCGAACTTTATCTTGACTCGACAGCGGTTACAATTCCTGACAGGTCGAGTCACAGAGAAATCTGCCATGGAAGCAGGAGAAATAGCAGCCCGGCAGATAGTTCAGATTGTAAACTCGTGGAAGAACAATTCTTGGCCGAATACCTTCGGCATAAGATATCCTCATGATGATCGAAATGATCCTTATTTTCGAGCATTTGTTCTTGAGGATCAGATGTTTAAAGAACAAAATTTTACAAAGACGGACGAAGAAAATTTCGACGACCTACTAGAGGATAATGAATGAAAATTCAATGCAGAATTAAAGATTGTCCATCATTTATTGAAGTAGAGAACGCTACGGAGAATACGACGTATCTATGTAGTAAACACCCGGAGCATGATCAAAATAAGGCGATAGGACGGAAACGAAAAACTCAAGAAGAAGTTTCATTTCAAGATCGTCAATTTGATCCCGATCTTAGACGATCAGTTAAACCTTTGGGTACAAATCATGTTCGTCGTCAAGGAAATCAGACGAACGAATTTGTCGGACGACAATTAAATGAATTGCTTTTGACTAATTTGATCTAATATGCCTAATCTGAGAGACACATTTAGTGAATTACGAACGGTTATGGATGGTTCTGATCCGTTTATGACTGACGGGCATCAGATTATCTCGCCACGATCAGATTCAAGAAAGAAGGTTCCAGCATGGAGTAAGGATGACGATGCCGTTAAGAAACTATTGTTGTGTTCTTTCCCTAAGTTGAAAACTAACATAAAGCACCGAGCCGGGGCGGCTCGTTGGATGCGAATAATTCATATGTATTATCGGGTTGGATTGACCGTTGGACATATAGCCGAAGAATTACATGCTAAACCTAATGTAATTAAAAGAGTTTTGATTAGTATAAGACGAGCGGCAAACGGAAAGAGTGCTGCCAAGGGATTAGCACGTCAAAAAAGGGGGCGACCGGCTAAAATTTAATCGTGTACCTACTGCGACCACTATGGGAAGAATGTTAAGCTTCCTCTAGGAGAAGTGTGCAAGAATGGGTGTTATTGTAAAGTCTGTATTAGTTCATTCGTGTGAAAAGGAAGCTATAAGTTATCCCGAGGCGAGCCTTCAAGTAGGTAAAAAGTACGTTCTTGATGGTATCGATCCAAAAGAAATGAGTATTATTCCGTTAGACGGGACGAAGTTTTACTTCGCTTTGGACGAAAATAGGACCGTTAACGGGGTTAAAATTCGAGGAAAATGTAACTGTCGTAAGTTTGAAACGTATTCTTACTCGGAGAGTTTGTTTGCCATCGGTGGAGCTAAAGCGGTTTGGACGTTGAATTTAAAGAAGCACCGAATGGAGTTGTTTACCGAGCGAAGATATGAAACAGAAACTGTCAATGGTGAAAAACGAAGAACCGGCACAATGCAGCTTATTTTTCACGTGTGGCGACGACAGCAGCCTAGAGTGCCCCGAGTAGATTTGATTACGCAAGAGGATATAGAAAGAGCTTATATAGATGGTCGGCATTTTTATATAGATCACATTGAAAATGTACATGATTTGTATATGTTAAATCGTTTAGATTTATTCGCTCCTGAAGTGGCCCAAGATTTGAAACGTCTTTATCATGCAGATCAGAACAAAACTAGAATTGTTCACGGCAAGGAAAGAAAACAGTTAGAAAATAAAGCCGATGAAATTAAGCGAAAAGGTTTCAAGGATGATCCAACAGAAGGTCGATTAATCTTTCCCTTTCCGAATGATGATCGGACACCTGGAGGACATAAATAATGGAACCGCACGAAGAAGCTTTAGGAAAATTGCAAAATGAATATGAACGTACGGAAATTCAGAATGCCATAGATAGATTTAGAGAAAAATATCACAATAAGTCTTTTTCTGGTCGGCACCCTGAGTTAGGTCGTATGATCAATTGTCCTATATGCGACCGTCGTCATAGAACTTCTGAAATCTGTCTACAGAGATTCGCTAAAACTGAGGAAGGTGTTGAGTTAGTAGCCCGAGGGCACGGTCACGGAAAAGGTCGAATTAATCGGCACTGGAATAAACGAAGTCTTGAACTGGTTGATTTGACACGTAAACTAATTATTTTTTATCCTAATGGTAATGAAGATGTTAAGAAAGCTCGTTCGGCTGCTATGAATGCACTTCGAAAAAAGTGGCACGCACGTAGTCAACAAATTCAGCATCAGCAGAAGTTGTCTAGAAAAATTAATAGAGGGTAGAATGTCGGTCACGGATCACGAATTCGAAATAAGAGAATTACATGCCAGAGAAGAGTGTGAAACTCTTGGCGTTATTGGGAAGACAGGGAAGCCGGATCATTGGTTTAACGCTTCTTTACGAGAATGCTTTGCTCGTGATAAGAAGTCTGGGGCTATTAATTGGCAGCAGACTCTAGAGCTTCGAAAGAAGTTAGTTGCTGGATATGAAAAGAGGAAAGAGCGTGGCTAGCCCATTTACAAATATCGCTATCGGTATAAAAACATTTTTGAGAGACGAGCATTTGGAAGTGGCTGTTAAAGGTATTCTTCATAATATGCCCGGTGCTCAAATTATCGTAGCTGACGATGGAAGAATGACTCCAGCGAAATCTTTATTTTATGATAATCTTAGATATTGGGGACATTATGTTATGTATATGCCTTATGACTCTGGTTTTGGAGCTAAAAGTAATGTCATATCGCAAGCAAATGAACATCCTTATCTCCTGATAGGATCAGATGATTTTGATTTTACATATGAAGCAGCGGAAGGTGTATTGAAGTTGCAAAGTATTCTGGATAACAATCCAGAAATAGCCGTTGCTAGTGGCCGAGTTAGAAATCGTCCTTATGAGTTTCTTCTAGAGGAAAAGGATGGAGTCATCACGGAACACCCTCTTGATGTTGATATTAATGGTCGTGGGCAGTCGTTCATAGAGTGTGACCTGACTGTCAATTATTCTCTGATTAGAAAGAAAGTTTTCAATTTTGTGCGATGGGATGATGATGTCAAGATCGGTGGTGGTGAGCACGGGGCGTGGTTCTTAGATGTTAAGAGGGCGGGATTTAAAGTGGCCTATGTACCAGGAGTAAATATTAATGAACAAAATCGTCCGAGTTCTCAAGAGTATCGGAAATATCGTGCTAGAGCACATTCTCCGAAGCGTCCTTGTTTTGAGCGAAGAGGTATCAAGCGTTACATCCTTGGAAATGGACAGGTAGATTACGATGCCATCAGTTAAATCTTATCAGAATCGCAAGAAAGAAATTGAAAGTCTTCGACATCTTCTTCAACAGTACGAAGTGTATTTGAAAAATAAGGACATGAGAATATGCCAACTAGAGGGACAGTTAAATCACTATGCTGGTGTGTTAGCCGATAATTTAGCTTTTCAAATTCAACCGCCTTTTATTGTAAATACAAAAGAAGCGGAGTTGCTTAAGAAGGAAATTGAAGCATTGAAAGTGACGTTGCGTCTTTATCGAGAGTACATCTTGAAGACTTATCACGACGCAGATTTCATAGATTTGATGGAAATTCCTAGTTGTTTGAAACCGTTTGACGCTATTAAATACGCCGGGGAGAAAAGTTTGTGGCTTTACAATGGAGAAAATAATGGACCTGATAATAAGTCATAAATCGTGTCCTGACGGCTTCTGTGCTTCGTTCATAGCACATAAGCGATATCCCGAGGCTGAAATTCTCCCGTTGAATCACGGTGATCCTCTGCCTATTGAACAGGTTAGAGGGAAAGATGTCATCGTTTTAGATTTTTCTTGGAAACGTCGAGAAGATAATGAAGCTGTCGCTGCTTCAGCCAAGTCAATCTGGATTTTAGACCATCATAAAACATCTCTTCAAGCTTGCCAGGGTTTACCATATGCTACGTTTGACATGAGTCGATCTGGTGCCGGGTTGACGTGGGATTATCTTTTCGGCAAAGATTCTCCACGAGCACAGGACGCAGCAAATTGCTCTGTTGTGGATATGTATAAATACAATAAAATTCTTGAAGAGATGAGACGCCCTTGGTACGTTAATTATATCGAGGATTACGATCTGTGGAATCATAAATTAATAAGCACTGAGGAAGTTAACGCCTTTTTGCATTCGTTAAATTTCGACTTCGCTGAGTGGGAAGAACTCGATAATATACACTGGCTTGATGCAGCAGAGCGTGGTAAGTATGTGGTTCGTAACAATGAACGTCGAGTTAAATTAGCACTACAGCAAGCTTTTGAAGGACGGTTAGTAATTAACCCAGGAGGATTCGATCCAGAAGCTTTTTCGTGCGATTACTCGGTGAAAATAGTCAATACTCAATATACGGATGCTTCTGAAGTCGGAGCAGCATTAGTTGAATCGGGCGCAGATATCGGCTTGACTTGGTTTGAACGTGGCGATGGAATGATTCAGTTCAGTCTTCGATCTTTAAAAGGCGGTCCTGTAGATGTTTCTAAAGTAGCTGCACTTATCGCACCTGGAGTCGGTGGTGGGCATCAGTCGGCGTCCGGAGCACCATTACCAATTTATCAGGGGCGAGCATTGATCGACTCTATTTTGAATCGAAAGTGTGGATTGGGAGTAAAGTTTCAGTGAGAACGTTGATAGCAGTAAAGTCGTGTCACGATGATCTAGATAAGGGTTGTCACGATACTATTAAACAAACTTGGGGTAAAAATGTTCAATGTGATTTACGTTTCTTCGTGGGTCAGAAAGTTGGAACACCTTGGAGATGGGGCGGTCTTTTAGATACTATTTATTTAGACGTGAAAGACGATTATAATAGTTTGCCTCAAAAAACAAAACGAATCCTTCAGTGGTCTTTTGGGAGGGATTACGATTTTATATTTCTTTGCGATGTAGACACATTCTTGATCCCGTATAAATTATTTCAAACTGATTTTCAGAAATTTGATTATTCGGGACGATTTGGTTCTTCGCCCAAGATAGGGTCTACTTTTCACTTTAAGGATGGAAGAGGAATTCATCACTTTCATTGCCACCCGTGGGCGTCAGGGGGATTTGGGTATGCGCTGTCCCGTAAAGCAGCTGAAATAGTTATTCGTACAGAATCTGGAATGTGGGCCGAGGACATGATGGTCGGCAATTGTCTTGGCCCTGAGATTCAGTCTGGTAATGTGACGGCGAGTGATTTAATGAGATTCGAGAATGAAGCAAGCTGGCATTATCCGGCGCATAAACTTGGGTGGACTCGGGAACGAATGAAACTGTGGATGTGTGAAATGTATAAGGAGCATTTCTTTGATAGTTAGATTAACTGGTGGCTTAGGAAATCAGTTGTTCATGTACGCATTCGGAAGATCAGTTGCAGCGATAGCTAATGAACCTTTGAAGTTTCATTGGTGTCGTTCAACGTGGGATTATGCTCTTGAACCCTTTCATCTTCCAATAATACTAGGTTCTCCTGATGGAGCGGAGCTTACATATGAAGAGTCAGGATTCTTTTACGATTCAAAAATAGCTAGTGGAATAAGGGTATCTTCCAGACCTCGTCCATGTGAAAGAATTTATTTTCGTGGTTATTGGCAGAGCGAAAAATATTTCAATGTAGATTTGATTAGAAAAGATTTCGATTGGTGGGTTAACTCTCCGCTGAGAGTACAGTTTAGAAACAAAGCCTTCATTCACGTCCGTCGTGGTGATTATCTAAATCGAGGTACTAAGGAATTCCATGGATCGCTTCCATTGGAATATTATCAAGCGGCAGTTGCCTATATTAAAGAGCGTGTTCCTGATATAACTTTTGAAGTCTTTACAGATGATCCCGACATGAAAGAGTTCATGGGTTATCCTGTAGTTTCAACTGGAAATCAGCATCTAGATTTACACACGATGACTAAGTATTCTCATGCAATCTTGGCTAACTCTACATTTTCGTGGTTCGGGGCATGGTTAGGCGAGCATTCAAGTCAAATTGTTATAGCTCCAAAGAAATGGTTTCAAGATGAAACAATTAATACTTCTGATTTAGTACCTGATCGCTGGATAAGGATTTAAATTATGTCGTCTCAAACTTATAGAGAAACACACCGAGAAATCAATAAAATTAAACAAAGGGAGTGGAGAGCGGCTAATCGAGAGCACCATCGTGCATATTCACGAAAATACAGTAAAGAACATCCTGAACGACGTAAAGCACAATAAAAGAAGTTACCAGCTAGATACGCTCGTTTGAAGGCTCACGCTAAAAGTTATGAATTGATTTGTTCAATTTCTTTTGAGCAATACAAATCATTAATAGAGAATCCCTGTTATTATTGCGGAGAAAAATTAGCACTATTGCAAACCGGCAGTGGATTAGATCGTATTAATTCTTCCGAAGGTTATACACTTGAAAATCTTCGTGCCTGTTGTATGATATGTAATCAAGCTAAAAATGTACGTTCAGAAAATGAATTTAGAGAATGGGTAAATAAAATTTACCACTATTGGATTAGCAAGGTGTCTTTATGAAACGAGCTTTAATTACCGGGGTTTCCGGACAAACAGGATCGTATTTAGCGGAGTCGCTTCTCGAAAAGGGATATGAAGTTCATGGAATTATACGTCGATCTAGTTCATTAAATACGGGTCGCATAGACCATATTTTTAATGATCTACATCTTCATTATGGAGATTTGACCGACGCCAATTCTATTCGTCATATTGTTCAGGAGTCGAAACCAGACGAAGTGTATAATCTTGGCGCACAATCACATGTTAAAGTTTCATTTGAGTTGCCGGTTTATACTGCCGAAGCTACCGGTCTAGGTGCTTTGAATATGTTAGAAGCTACTACTCAATATGGTCACGCTAAATTTTATCAAGCCTCATCAAGTGAGTTATTCGGAAAAGTTGTCGAAACTCCTCAGAAAGAAACTACTCCGTTCTGGCCACGTAGTCCTTACGGCATCGCAAAACAATTCGCATATTGGAGTACGGTGAACTATCGTGAAGCTTATAATATGTTTGCTTGTAATGGGATTCTTTTTAATCATGAGTCGCCTCGTAGAGGTGATACGTTTGTCACACAGAAAATAGTCAAAGCAGCTGTTCGGATCACTCAAGGTAAGCAGGACAAACTTTTCCTAGGTAATCTGGATGCCCGAAGGGATTGGGGCTACGCCAAGGATTATGTTGAGGCTATGTGGCTTATGCTTCAACAAGATAAACCAGATGATTACGTGATCGCCACGGGCGAAACCCACTCCATAAAAGAGTTCTTGACAGAAGCCTTCAGCTATGTTAATCTAGACTGGACTAAGTATGTAGAGATCGATTCTAAGTATTATCGCCCCGCTGAAGTGGATTTGTTATTGGGAGACGCTTCAAAGGCTAGACGACAGTTAGGTTGGGAGCCACGAGTGAAGTTTAAAGAGTTGGTTAAAATTATGATGGAAGCGGAGTTAAATGCTCGATCTTTTAATTCGTGACGCCGAAGAAACTTTAAACATAGTTGACTACAGTCCACTAGATGGTGCTCGTGTCTTTATTTCTGGGGCCACAGGTTTGATCGGTATGCACTTGATGACAATTTTGTACGTTCTTAAACAGCGAGGGTATAAGATAGAAGCTTTTGGACAGTATCATAACGAGCCTGCGTGGTATACTAACCAACTTGCAAAACGGGCTGGATTTAATCTCTATCACGATTCAATGCGATTTGTATCAGCCGATATTATTATTCATGCGGCTGGATACGGTCAACCTGTCATTTTTATGCAAAATCCAGCAGATACAATCCATGTAAATACAACTATCACGGAACGATTATTAAAATCTCTCGCTCCTGGCGGTCGCTTCCTTTTTGTAAGTTCGAATGAAGTTTATCATGGTTTACAGAAAGAATTCGCTACGGAAGAAGATATCGGGAGCACTACTCCTTACCATCCACGGGCAGGTTATGTCGAAGGAAAACGAAGCGGTGAAGCCATAACTTATGCCTATCGTAAAAATGGAGTAAATGCCTCTTCTGCCCGGTTAAATTTGACTTATGGCCCAGGCGTTCGTAAGGATGATAAACGTGCTTTGAGCCAATTTATTGATCAGGCGATCACGAAGAATCATATTGAGATGAAGTTTTCAGGCAAGGAAATGAGAACTTGTTGTTACGCCAAAGATGTCGCAACGATGCTCTGGAAGGTTGTTCTGCACGGCACTAAACCCGTCTATAACGTTGGTGAGCGCTCTACCACTAGTATTGCTGAATTAGCTACGATTGTTGCCCGATTAACTAATTCAACTATTCACATTCCGGAAGAGGATAAAGAATTACCCGGTTCCCACGCCTTACCTAGAATGGATATCGGTTTAATGGAAGCGGATATGGGAAAGATGAACTATACCACTTTGGAAGAAGGTCTGAAGAGAACAATTGAGTGGCAACGGAGATTATATGGATCATTTTAAGATTGAAGAGGAAAAGTTTAATGGACGTGTCAAGTTGATTCGTTCCACTTGCTTTGAAGATGAGCGTGGATATTTCAACATCACTTATCTCGATAATGAAATGCAAGAAATGGGACTTCCACGATTTGTTCGTGATCTTCACTCTCGGTCAATGAAAAATGTTATACGAGGTTTACACTTTCAATTTACGCCCCCAATGGCAAAATTAATGCGGGTCACTCAAGGAAGAATTTTTATGGTAGCAGTCGATGTTCACAAACAGTCCGCTACATTTTTACAGTACTATAGTCTTATTATGCAGAAGGGAGACAAACTTTTACTTTGGGGTGATTCTTATATCGCTCGTGGATTTTGTGCTTTACAGGAATCTGAAGTACAGTACAAATGTTCTAGTCATTTCGACAAAGCATCTGATGACGCAATTCTATGGAACGATCCTATGATAGGTATCGATTGGCCAGTTAAAGACCCCACTTTATCAGATAGGGATAGGCACGCCATGACTGCGAAGGAGTTTTTCCATCTATGAGATCGATAACTTTAGGACATTTGAATATCAGTGAAAACGGAAAACGTTATGTTAATAATGCGTTGAATGCTAATCGTTTAAGTCGTGGTAAATTTACCGAGTCGTTTGAATTTTCTTTCGCTGAACTACATCAAGTAAAACATGCGTTATTTTGTAATAGCGGTACATCTGCGCTACAAATCGCTTTGGCGGCATTGAAAGAAGTTTACGGATATAAAGATGGGGACGAAGTCATTGTTCCAGCAACTACGTTTATCGCTACGTCTAATATCGTCCTACAAAATAATCTTAAACCCGTGTTCGTTGATGTCAGTCCTGAAACTTATAATATCAATCCATTCAAAATTTCAAAAGCTATTACTGATAGAACACGTTGTATCATTCCTGTTCATTTGTTTGGCTTGCCAGCGGATATGCACAACATAATGATTACTGCGAAGGGTTACGGATTGCAGGTACTTGAAGATTCGTGTGAAACTATGTTTGCTACACAAAATGGTAAGTCAGTTGGAAGTTTTGGAGATTTAGCTTGTTTCTCAACTTATGTTGCTCATTTAATTGTCGGTGGAGTTGGTGGTATTGTCACTACATCGAATTCTAAATTATACGACATATGTCGCAGTTTGATGAATCATGGTCGTAGTACAGATTATATTTCAATAGATGATGATGATAACCTCCCGACGGACATTATGGATCGACGTTACGAATTTGAAAGAGTAGGCTATTCTTATAGAGCCACAGAGCTAGAAGCCGCCCTCGCTTTAGCAGAATTAGAACAACGTGAAAACAACATTATAGCACGGCGACGAAATGCCCACGAATTGACTACACTGTTGAAGGATGTTAATTGGTTGCAGTTACCGAAAATTCCCGAAAAGATGACGCATAGTTTTATGATGTATCCTATAGTCGTTAAACCTTTTACAAAGAAACGAAATGATTTTCTTATTTATTTAGAACGAAACGGAATTGAGACGAGATATATGTTTCCTCTGTTGAGTCAACCGATTTATCAGAAATTATTTCCACGAGAAGAGTCTAAACACTATAACGCTGTGGGATTAGCAGAACGGGGCTTTTTTATAGGAATTCACCAAGGTCTAAATGGTGATGACATGCAGTATATCGCTAAAGTGATCAAGGATTATTAAAGCAAAATGACGATTCAAGAAATAAGACGTGATGTAATCATTAGTATTTTAAAGGATGTAAAGTTTCCGGTTATCGTGGAAGCCGGAGCCTGTCACGGTGAAGATAGCCAAATGTTAACTTATGCAGCTACTTATCCCGAGAATATTATCCACGTAATGATCGAACCCGATCCCGAGAACTGTGAAGTTATTCGACGAACCGCACTAGACATTCCAGGCAGACGCTTGATTGAAGGCGCAGTAGCCAAATATTCTGGTTTTAGAAAGTTTAATCGTGCAATTGAAATAAAAACTGGTTATCGATTTTGTGGATCGTTATTAGAACCACGGAAAGATGCATTTCGGCAGATGAACTTCGATGAGGTGATTGAAGTTCAATGCTACACTCTCGATGAGATTTTTCAGCAACAGGGCTTAACTCACGTCGATTTACTGTGGGCCGACGTTCAAGGCGGGGAAAGAGGAATGCTTGAAGGCGGCGAAGCGGCCCTTTCTAAAACTCGTTACTTGTTTATGGAAGTCGTTAAAGAAGAACAATATGTAGGAGAAGCTCTTAAAGAAGAATTAGTTTCCTTATTAGAACAAAGAGGCTGGTCAATCGTAATCGATTTCGACACTATTGGCGATGTTCTGATGAAAAATGAGAGGTATCAATGAGAGTTTTAATAGCGATTATTTCTTTTCAGGGAGACGCTGAAAACGGGAATCACGATAAGATTCGGCAAACTTGGGGGAAAGACGTTGCTATAACCGGTGCCGATCTACGCTTTTTCCTTGGGCGACGTGATAAGTTTTATAAGCCAAAAGCTGATGAAACATCGATTCCTTGGCAAGAGGACGGAACTAGGAAGTGTCAGCACCCTTATTGGACAGCCGTAGCAGGCTGCTGCGTCGAATACTGGCAAGTCCTTTATAGAGGAATTCTTGATTGGTCGCTACGTAACGGATACGATTACACGTTTCTCGCTGAAAATGACACTTTCTTGATACCACGGAAGTTGATGAAAAGTGGTTTTGAAAACTACGATTTTTCTGGCTGGATGATGTATACCCACTCAGATAAGCCTGATCAATATTACGTTGAACCCGGTGCTGGATATTTTCTTTCACGACGAGCCTCTGAAGCTATTCTGAAAACAACTCCGGATCATTTGCATTTTGAAAATCTTGCTTGCGACGTTTTAAAGCCGATGCAGGAACGTGGGGAAATGACAATTAAGTCTCTAGATCATTTTTGGAACGAGACTTCGTGGCACTATAGAGCGCAAGGAATTATAGACCCGGTGATTAGAGACGGCTATCCGGTAGGCTCTCGTTGGATGTTCGATATGTATCGGCAGCACGGAGCAGATCAATGAGAATTCTAGTGGCTGTTTATTCTCATTCCGGAGATTCCGTCAATGGAAACCATCAAAAAATTCGAAATACCTGGGGTAAACATGTAGCGCCTTGGGATGTTCGCTTTATGATTGGGCACCGAGACGCCCCAGGCTGGCATATCCAGAACGATGAAGTGCTTTTACCTGAACGAGCCAATCGTGCTTGCGGAAATGACTGGTTACTTTGGAATCTTTATTATCAAGAATTAACTATTGAGATGCTTCGGTGGTCTTTAGAACAAGGTTACGATTTCACGTTTCTTTGCTGCAATGACACGTTCATTATCCCTAGTAAACTGAAAGCGACAGACTTCGAAAAATATGATTACTCGGGGATTTTTTATCCTCTTAGTCAGTTAGGAGAAACTTTTTACGAGCCTTTCTATAAGCGGCAGGCTTATGTAGCAGCGGACGCAGGCACGGGCTGGTTTATGAGTCGTAAAGCATCGGAAATAGTTCTTAACAGTACTCAGGGTGAGTATTTCGGCACTAGTGATCAATATACAGGACAAGTTTTGGGACCGTATATTAAGTCTGGAACAATTACTGCAAAGAATCTAGATAATTTTCATCACGTAGCCGCTTGGCATTACCGGGAAGAAGAGAATGCTTTATCAACTGGATATTCTATCGGTTCCACTTGGATGCATCAAATGTATCAGAAATACGGGGGATAGATGGAAAATAAAACTTACAAACCTGTCATCTACGCTAACCACGAGTTGAATGTTCCTGAATTGAATTGGAGAGCATCGATTTCGGTAGACTACTTCAATTTTGAAGATCGAACGCCGTACAAAATATTTTGGCAGTTAGAGCCTGAAGACATCACTCCAACGGAAAAGAAACTCATCAAGAATCACCAATTCTACGATCTCATTTTGACTTACAATAATACTGTACTAAGTGAATGCTCTAATGCTGTTTTCTTTTTGAACAATGGAGTTTGGACCCACGAAAGTGATGTATCACAGAAAAAATTTGCCGTTTCCTTTTTGACCAGTGCAAAGACGATGTGTCCTGGGCATAAATTCCGTGTCATGACTTTTAAGAAATTACAACAGTATTTAGAGGGAAGTAATTCTGCCCTACCTTGTCCTTTAACGATGCACATGTCCCCTCCTTATCTACCCGACAAGCGGAGTATGCTAATACCATTTCAATATGCAATTTCAATTCAAAATTCTCAGATGCATAACTACTTCTCGGAAATTCTTTTAGATTGTTTTGCTACTAAGACGATTCCTATTTTCTGGGGAAGCGCCAATGTCGGAGAATTTTTTAATCCAGACGGCATTTTGTCTTTTGGTAATCCTTACGATCCTAGAGCTAGGACAACCTTGAATGATGTTTTGTTGTCCTTGACACCTGATTTTTATCATTCACCTAAGGTCCAGGCAGCGATAGAAGAAAATTATCTGAAGTCTCTTACATACTCAGATAGGATAGGCCGTTTGGTTAACGCTATCACAGATTCGTGGACTCCGAAGATAACTAAAATTCATAGTGGAGAACCAAATGTCGCTCCCAACAGTTAGCCTAGTTTGTCCAACATATAATCGTCAACAATTTCTTCCTGTGGCTATACGTAGTTTTTTACAGCAGACATATCGACCTCTTGAACTGATTTTTGTTGATGATAGTGGTGATTTATCATGGACTCAAAATTTAGATATTCCATTTGTTTATGTCCGTCTGAGTAAACGTACACCGACAGGCACAAAAAGAAACATGGGTGCCGATTTAGCCACAGGTGATATAATCGCTAATTGGGATGATGACGACTGGAGTATGGCTCATAGAATTCAAACTCAAGTCATGCACTTAGAAAATTCTCAGAAAGCCGTCACAGGATACAACGTGACAATATGTTATGATGAAAAGACACGGGGTTTTTATAGGAATCAAGGCGGTCCTCCTTATTTCGCATCCGGAACGTCCCAGATGTACTGGAAAAGTTGGTGGCGTGAGCACCCGTATCCAGATGTAACTTTTGGCGAGGATAGCGTTTTCTCTAGAACAGCACGGCTTAAGGATCAATTAGCTATTTTTAGTCCAGGGAAAATGCTTGTCGCTAGAAAGCATCAAGCTAACACCGATAAAGTACCGCTTAAGTGGCTTAAAAACGTAGATTCGAGGGAAATTCATACCGACTTTTTCCGGGCGCTGGAAAGTCCGTCGTTTTCAGATACTTACTTGAAAGAAAAACACGTTTGTTATCAAGAGTGTCACGAGGAACTTGAACGAGATTTCGCTGGACAAATGATAGACTATCGTGTAAACTGGACTCCGGAGATTAAAACCCGATGAAGATATTGGCTGCTGTTGAGTCTTGTCAGGCAAATCGACATTTGCATCAAGCTATGCTCGATACGTGGCTTGGTACTTTATCCACTATGGATATAGACTGTCGTTTCTTTATCGGCGGTTTGAGTGAGCCTGAAAATCACCTTGAGGTATGGGTTCCTTGTTTAGATACATATGATAATCTAGCCGTTAAAACGAGAGGAATTTGTAGATGGGCTGCTACCAATAATTATGATTTTCTTTTCAAGTGTGATACTGATACCGTTGTTAATCCGAAGCGTCTTTTAGAAAGTGGATTCGAACAATATGATTATATGGGCGCTGAAAATTGTGATAATCTTCCGCCTAGTTTAAATGCGGCTTTTCCTGAATGCGTCGGAGGAAAAATTTCGTTTGCGAGTGGCGGTGCAGGCTATTGGTTAAGTCGAGATGCTATGTCCTACGTAGCGAATGGACCACTCGCATCATTTCCAGAAGATGTATATGTTTCTGGGGTATTAGGCGATAACTACATTTATCCGGTATGGCACAAGGGGTACCGCTGGCGACCAGGATCGAAGATTAAAGGCGCAACAACTTTCCATTTATCTAGTGCATTGCAGGTGAAATACCGCCCTGAGTTGATGTACGAATATTATAAGAAAATACTTGACAAATAAACTTAAGTTTGCTATTCTAGGAAAGTGAGGTTGAAATGGATTACGGACAGTTTCTTGAAGCCTTGAGTAAAACCACTGGTTGGTTTCTAGAAAAAGATGGGGCTATTAGACGTGGAGAGGGACCGATAATTGGTAATTTAGGTAGCGGTAAGGAGTGTCCGCTAATGGCTGTTTTCACTGATGGTACTACTTATGATCAACCTTACTCTAGAGAAGTTTGGCACGCTGCTGATAATTGGCCTGGAAATGATAGTCGTAGTCAAATTCGTCACGACCTTCTGAAAGCCTGCCACTTGGAGTCGTGATGGCTAAACTGACAGTTAATTTAAAAGATGTCACTGTCTCGGATATGCGTCGAAATTTGGCTCGTGTTTTGTCGAAGATGGACGGCACTCTGATGGTTGAGCACGCTTCTTTTTCAGTGGAAATTTTGTTTCCGAAACGAAAACTTCCGAATTTTCCTAAGGGTGACTAATGCACATTTTTCATAAATGGGCGAAGTGGGTAACAATTGAAACCCAACGATTCGGTGCTCGCTATCCTTGGACTGCTCCAGGGAAGTATGCGTCAATTGGCACCGTAGAAACTCAAAGACGTGTTTGTGAAATTTGTGGCGAAGTTCAATTTAAAACAGTGGAAAGTTCAATTTAGGTGACTAATGGAAATTACCCCAGGACAGCGTTTAGATTTATTGTCAGAAATTAAAACCCTTCTTCCTGACGCTGAATTTTCTGTGGAAGAATCTTTTAGGGGGAAAGATATCGTTTTTCAATCTGTCTGTAGTTGTTATTCTGAGTATACAACTGAGCCATGTTCTTTTGAAGTATGTATCAGCGGAACATTACCTACATCACAGGAAGATCAATACACGTTAAATCAAGCCGTTCAATCAAAAGTTAGCCGGTGGGTTGAATGTTCTTTAACGTGGTCTGGATGTGAATGTTGTGATGATGAAATTTCGGTTTGGACTCGTGTTTATCAAAAGAAGGTAAAATGAAAGACGAACGTACTGGACAGAAAAAGCCGTCTTATCAAAGAAAGAATCCTCGCTCGCATGATTTGTATGTAGAGCGAAAGCAAGCTCGTAATCAGGCTCGACCGAAGCAACAATTTCTTGGTGTTAATATTCAAACTGGACTAGGATTAGGGTGGACACGCAATGGCTAAAATTGGAAATGTTAATTTGATTCTTGTTGGCGATCAACCTGTATTTACCCTTAAGCCGGGTACACTCGTAAAGTATCAGGAACAATTCTGTATTCGTAATTGGGCGGGGATGGGCACTCTCGACGGTCAATTGTGGTGGAATAATGAAACTATTGAGAGACTTAAAATGTGCGCTGAAGTTCTGCCGTTTGGTGCCACGGTAGAAGTGATTCAGAAATGAGATTGATTAATAAAGATTTGGAGCGAGCCTTTCGTAAATTTAACAAAGATTATTTTAACGATGAGCTTCCCCCTGTCCTAATTAAATTCGATACTGACAAAGAATTAGATTCGGAGACTTACGGAGAGTTTACCGTTGATGGAGAAATTCTAATCAACGAATCTCTCCGAGAAATTCCAGAATACTGCTTCATAGTCGTTCTGCACGAAATGTCTCATGTAAAGCATCCTATGAATAGCCACGGGATTGCTCATAAAGCAGTTCTCTACGATCTGTTTATGCAGGGGGCATATGATCCATATCTTTAAACTTTTGTTTGCATTTTTGATAGTTCTATTCTGGATTCTTTTTGTGGTAGCTTTAAGTGCCACGCCAGTTAGGACATTGACTCTTCCTCTCGATTGCCGTAAATCTAGCATTCAAGCTGGCGTCCCTGTCCGAAGAAACAGTGACGGTCGAATCACCAAGGTGGATGTTTGCGGAGCCGCAGATTCTGGAGACGATACATTTCGAGATATTCCTTATCAGGCACAGTGTGAACAATTCGATACAGGGCAAATTTGCCGATGATCAATGGATTCACAGGTCGATATACTTTTCTGTCAAATTTCTATATCTATCCGATCAAATGGAGAGATAGAATTCTCATGTCAGCCGAACACGCCTACCAATCAGAGAAAACGACCGATCCAATTGACCGTGAGACTATCTACAATGCACCAAATCCGTCACAGGCAAAACGATTGGGCGGAAAGAAATATTTACATAGTTTACGTGCTGATTGGGATCGCATTAAAGATGCTATCATGCTTCAAATTCTTCGAGAAAAGTTTTTCGACTCGGACTTACGTATGAGACTTTTGGAAACCGGTGATCAGGAGTTAGTTGAAATGAATTGGTGGAATGACACATATTGGGGAGTCTGCAACGGAATCGGTAAGAATAAACTTGGAAAACTTTTAATGCAAGTTAGAGAGGAAATAAAATGAAGCATTTAGCTTGTTTAGGAATCGGTTTAAGCATACTCTTATTTGCATTCGCACCATTCTGCCTCATCGTGTTTGCGATTATAAAACCAATGATAGGAGTACCGATATTCGTAATTCTTTTTGCTTATTTACTAGGTTTAGCATTTACACAATAAGGGAGAAAAATGAACTACATCTGCCATAAATGTCGTGTTCGTCAACCGGTCAAACAAGATGCTCCTGTACCGAAATGTCAAGACTGCGGGGAACAAATGCAGCCGGATGTCCTGAATGATCAGGAAGCAACTAAGAAAGGAATTTATCGGCGATGGTAGAAATATCTCATAAACGAGAGCCGTTATGGAGCGGAATTAACGTTTGGGAAGTTGAATACAAAGTATATTGGAATAAGCGTTGGGAAGTGCGAAAGAAACTTGTCATCGGTTTAAATTCTACATCAGGATGTGAAATGGAAGCGTTTATGTCTGTTGCCGCCGTATATGGTGGTCGAAAGATTAAAGCTCTGTCAGCAAGATTTCTCGGAACCGGCGTATTAGCTGGACACCCTTGGGAGCTTCAAAAGAAACATTGGCAGGATTTAAATAAGGCTTGACAATATTCTGAAAGTTTGATATTCTCTTAAAGTGAGGACAAAATGGAAATAAGCAAGACAGCCCGAGCCAGTATGGGTAAGCAGGTTAAAGAAGTACATGTTGAGACTCCAGAAGAGGCGATTCGTCAGCTTCGTCTGAATCGGGAAGCTGGATTGCATATCGGCGATATGTCACGAGTGGACGCTCTTTTAAAGGCTTACGACGAAGCCATTAAACTAGGCGAAGCTTTAGTTCAAGCTGCACCTATTCATGTAGCGACGGGCATCGAGATGGCTGAGCTTCCGGCTCAGGAAGAGGACCCGAATCATATGAACGATTTTGAACCGGAACCGGTGACTAGAATTATTCATAATTCAGACGGCTCGAATAAGTTTAAACACGGTGTAGAGTGAAATACCTTTACATAGAAACGAAAGGTGATCGTAACTTTAGAATTGAAATAGGTGAACATGAGACTCGACCAGATTCAGCTATTGTAGTAGATTTTATACGGAATGTTCAACAAAATGGCTTTTATTATCATGGAGAAGATAAAGCGGGATTTCCTTGGCACTCAATAGTTCAAGTCACTTTAAAGGGAATATGATTGAAACGAAAAATGCTGTGATAGAATCTATAGAAATCACTTCCGATGATCACGGGTGTTTGTCTGCATGGCTCTATCTAGACTACGGCGGAAGTGGTCAAGGATTTGGTGGATATGCTTTATATCTTCCGAAATCTTTTAAGAACCATACAATCGATTCCGGAGCCGGTCATTTTATTTATCGCTGCATGGAAATAGCTGGAGTGACTGAATGGTCTAAGATGAAAGGAAAAACTATCCGTGTCCGTTGTGAACATGTTAAAGTTCACGCTATCGGGCACATTGTCAAGGATGATTGGTTTAATCCGTCTGAGGATTTTAAATCATGAGCTATCTAACGTTTACAGAAATTCCGAATCCGACTCGAAAGACTAAGCGATGGAAGGTTGAAAATATTCAATATGGGGGACAACTTGGAATCATTTCATTTAATCCTTCGTGGCGAACGTATGTGTTTTGTAATTCAAATTTGATACAATTAGATGCTGGATGCCTAGAAGAAATCGTAAATTTTCTTAAAGAACAAACTGGATTGTGGAGAAATAGTCTGTGACAAATTTTCGTTGTAAGTTTTACAAACGTGCTTTCAAGTATAACTCTGCTCCAATTGAGTTTGCCAAAATAGATTTAGAAATTGTTGTCAAGGCGTGGGATATAGAAGAGGCTATTTCAAACGGTAAAGCAGTTATCAAAAGTTTGGGAATAACAGAAGGTATTCTATCGTTAACTGAAATAGAGGAATCAAAATCGTGGGGAATTTGATCGATGCGAATTAACTTATTCGGCGGTCCAGGCAGTGGAAAGAGTACTACGGCAGCATGGTTGTTCTCGGAATTGAAGCGGCGATTGGTAAGTGTAGAGCACGTCAATGAGTACGTCAAAGCATGGGCCTACGCCAAGCGACCTGTCGATCACTATGATCAGATTTACATCATGGCGAAGCAGATGCAGTATGAGTACCGGTTTCTGAAGAATGGTATCAAGAACACTGTAACAGATTCGCCGGTTGATTTGAGTATCGTCTACTCGCCGGAACATTTGAAGCCAGCGATGCGTTTGCTTAGTCAGACGTACAATCAAGACTTCGCTTATGAGAACATTTTCATTCGTCGGGGAGATAAGCCGTACGTTCAAGAGGGACGATATCAAGATAAGATACGAGCTTTGGAAGTTGATCATAAAATCAAGGAAGAAATTGGCACCATGGTAGAGTTTGACTTCGGTGATCCGGCTGTGCTAGACTATGTTTTAGCGAGAATCAGATGAAGTGGTTAACGCCTGCACATCCAAAGCACGGAGACAAACGCTTCCGGAAGATATTTGCGTGGTTTCCAATCGAATGTGATGATGGAACTACTCGTTGGTTAGAAACTCTCTACGTAGAAGAGACTTGGTTTCAAAGTACTACTAGGAGTCACTGGCATTGGTGGTCTAAGAAAAAGTATATCACGGTGAACAAATGAAAACTTGGTTGATTTCAGACACGCATTTTAATCATCAGAATATCGCCACGTACTGTCAACGTCCGGATAATTTTACCGAGTTGATCGTCCGGAACTGGCAGAATAAAGTTCATCCAAATGATATGGTTATCCATGTGGGCGATGTTTTTATCGGCAAGCCGGATGGCTGGCGTCAGATTTACCCGCTGTTGCCCGGTAGAAAGGTATTGGTACGGGGCAACCACGATAAACATCCGTCTTTGTGGTGGATGGAGAATGGCTTCGATATCGCCATAGATGCCATGATCTTCCGGCACACGTGGATTACTCATCGACCGGCACAATCATTGCCGAAGCACACTTACTTGAACATTCACGGTCATTTGCACAACATCTGGCATGGTTTTCACAAAGATGAGCCAGATACCCGAGTGATCAATAACCAAGGCCGATTGCATAACCGTTGGCAGCGTTTGTTTGCTGTCGAATACGCTGATTACGGTCCTGTTGAGTTTGAAGATTTTCTTGCTCATCCGGACAAGTATCAGGCTCGTGGTCCCGCTGCCGAAGCTGAAGCAGATTATGAGGCACAAGTCTTTCAGGACGAGAAAGAAGCAAAACGTAAAGAACGACTTGCGAACCACATCTGTAAATCAGATAAGTGCCGTTGCCCAAAAGCAGAGGCGAATAGAACTCCTGAAATGATTGCCGAGAACTATTCGCCCTCTCCTATGGAGCGGGACTAGTGAGAAAATACACATCGATTTTCGCTACTGCTGAGCATAAACTGATTACTTCCATCAAAGATGTGAAGGGCCGGTGGAGCTATCATACAATGGGTTTCTTTTTAAACGGAGAAGCAATTGGGCACGGTTCGTTAAATTTAATAAGTAAAAGACGTAAAATTTTTGAAACTAGTGCCACGGAAATTTTCAAAAAGTTTAGAAACAAAGGGCATGGGATTCATCTTTATATAGCTCTGATTGAAACAGCCAGGAGCATTGGAGCTAAACAAATTCAATCTGATAATACGTTGAATCAATTTTCTCGACGTATGTGGCAGGAGAAATTAGCGAAAATTTATCCGGTTAAAATAAGAAAAACTAGACGACCATGTTCTCATTGTGACCAGGATGGATTGAGACGAAAATACTTCTACATAGAGCTAACATGAGTTGGGATACATTAACTGCCCCGCAATGGGCTACTTTGTTCGGTGTTCTCTTGATCGCTGTAGTCTTGATTGCAGCCGATTTGATAAATGATGAACCATGGGGAGGATTCAAGCTATGAATGGTATGACAACGTTACAGTATTTCGACAAGCAGAAGCGGGATGAAGTCTATAACCGATTACGTCAATCAGAGGAACCAAATGAGCGTCAAGTTATACGTTATTCGGACCCTGTTCCGATCATGCTCAGTGAAGAGGAATTCAAGTTGGATCAGAAAAATCGAGTCATATACAAAACTGGGTATTTTCTAGCGTATCCCGAGGAGTGTACATGGAAAAGATTGAAGAGAAAATCAGCAGAATAGTTCTTTCCGCACTGATGTTTGTGGCGATTCTTTTTATACTCATACCACTATTCGGTAAGTTGATCGCTCTAGGATTGTTGAAGTTGTTCACGTACTATCTATGATCGTAAACTTAGATAGATTCGAACACTGGAAAGAAATACTCGATAGGTTTGAAGCCGGAGAATTGATTGACACGACAGCCAGTAAAATGCTTCAAGATTTAAGAGACAAAGAACGTAAAGAATTTGAGGAATCATGCCCGACAACGACCAAGAAATAAAAGATCATTTGCTTGAAAAGTTTAATGAGCTAGCTGAGAAAGAAGTAATAGATAAGGCAAAGCGAGACGATTTTATGGCGAGAATGCAGAAAAAGATGCAAATTGAACTAATGAAAGTTCAGCAAGCTTGTTCACATAGGAAGGGGCAGGCGTGGACTATCCCGACTCCGGATATAAATAGCGAGAGTTTCCTAAAGTTTGAACCTAAACTTCCTTTATTTGTGTTCGATTTCTGTATAATCATGCACACATTTGTAGATGGCAATCAAATGATCAAATGTGTCATGTGCAACCGAACGTGGTATAACACTGATCCTGATTTTCCTGAAGCTTTGAAAATGGTCATGGCTTCTTCAAATAAGCCTTCCGCTAGTGAAAGATTAATCAATGGAGCGACGTCTGCTCTCCCGCCTAACATAGTCACGTATGTGACTCCCCTGAAAAAGAGTTTCTGGAAACGGTTTTGGATAGCTTTGACTACTCCGAATGAAAGAAAAGCTTTAAATGATGCAATAGAAGAATTCAAGGGAGATGATAATGTTTAGTCGGGAGGACCTTGTAATACCAGTCAGTGGTTGGGTACCGAATATCGAGCCGGGTAAAAAATGCACTCACGGAGTTTATATTCCGTCAACTCAAGAGCAGCAATTGTTTGCAGATAATTGCCAAGTATGCACCGGCTTGATAGGATATTTAACCAGGACCGGAAAGACTTTGGAAGAGGCTAATGCGAGAGTTAAATTTTTATGGAATCGTTTAGATAAAAAAGAGGAACAATGAAGTTAAATCTCGACCGGGTACAAGAACTTTCCGAAACCTTGGCTCTCTTATTAAAAGACCGTCATCCTGGCTTAGTAACGTGGAGAGAATCTGTACTACAAATTTTAGAGCAATTACGAAAAGAACTACTTTAGGAGAAGCAATTAAATGGCGGATTCAAAAATTGCAATAGCAAAAACCCTGATTAATGAGGGCGGGTATGTCGACAACCCAAACGATTCGGGTGGCCCGACAAAATACGGTATCACTCAGAAGGATATGCCTGGAGTGAACATTCAGGATATAACTTCAGATCAGGCAACGGCGTATTATCAGGAGCACTATTGGAAGAGTCTCTATTCTGAAATTAGCTCCCAACTAGTGACCGATAAAATTTTTGATATGGGCGTCCTGTTCGGCGTCGGCGAAGCTATCAAACTACTTCAAATTCTCCTAGGCGTCCAGGTGGACTGCGACTTCGGTCCCCATACCCTAGCCTGCTTGAATCAAATTGATCCTGCAAATTTGTTGACAACGTACAAGACGGCTCTAGTTACATATGCTATCGGTATCGCTAACGATAAGCCACAGGATCGGGTGTTCCTGAACGGGTGGATACGTCGAGTGAATAGTTAAATGATCTATGATTTTGAATTTAAAAAGCTGACTCCGAAGGAACGAGAAATACTCCGAGTTAATTCTCGATTGATCGATCAACTGTTAGAACGCTGTCCTGGTGAATGCGGTAATCCAGATTGTAAGTACCCGTTACCGTCAGTAGATAATTATCGCACTGTCGAATTTGGTGAAGTTTGTGAATTGTGCTACTATATGTATAAGATTTTGTATGAAAAAGCATACTTCTTAAAACTACACCGAGAATGGAAGCGAGATCACCCGGATAAAAATGGAAACACAGAAATATATTAGGAGAATAAAAATGAATAGACGAACATCAAATCCGTATGTAGAAAATTTTACAGATAGGGAAGATATTATCAACAACTACCATGCTCCTGATGACGCCCTGAAAGGAGCTAAGATATATCTAGCTTGGTATGGCTACGGCAATTACGACGGTCAATCGTTAGTGATCTTTGAAAAAGACGGCCAGCTTTATGAAGTAAACGGTTCACACTGCTCGTGCAACGGATTAGAGGGGCAGTGGTCGCCTGAAGAAACTTCATGGAAGGCTCTTTCTGGACGTAACATAGACGACAATCATACAACCGGAGCCGCAGTGGCAAATGAACTTCTGAAGAAATTAGTTAAAAAACATCTTGACAAGAAGAAGTAAATTTGTTAATCTAACAATAGAGGCGAACATGGAAAAAGAAACAAAAGAGCAGCGATTCACCCGGCTTGCCACAGCCCGAGTTAATAAGGCTATCAAGGCAATCCGAGTTGTCGGTAGGTTGGCGAAGCAGAATACCAATCCGGAGTACGCTACTAAAATTGTCAGTGCATTGGTAGCGGCTGTGGACTTGGTTGAGGCTCAGTTCCAGCCTAAGGCAGACGAGGAAAAGACGGGATTCGCACTCTAAGACATGACCGGGAAAGTGGAGGCGAGTGGCAGTACCACCGCTTTCGGCGAGTACCGGTCTAATTTTAAGGAGATAAAATGTGCATAGAAGAAGTTAGTAATAAGAAACCTGTGCTGAGTGGTTATGGTTACAAAGTTTTCCGAGTAGACAACAATACTTTGTATTCCGCATTCATGGACACGCCGAATCCGGGGAATGAGTGGCTTATAGCAGAAGATAGTGGACATGACGAACCTGGATTTCATATTTATACGACACGGGAAAAAGCTGACGAATGTGTTCGTTGGTACGATAACTTTATATGTAGGCGTGAGAAACCAGAAAACCGAGACATTTATAAGGTTTTTAAGGTTCGATATCGCAAAGCTACAAAACAAGGAATTGGAGACGGCGGATTCACTAAGAATCCACGAATAATCATAGCACAAGAAATGTACATTCTTTAGGAGAAACCATGCGAGACTGGTTAAAGGCACTTGGAATCACAGTAGCTTCAATGTCGCCACTAGGATTAATTTTCCTGATGCTTTTACCGGTACCGACACATACTATGGCGGTTAATCCTAGTCCCTACGATGTTCCAGCTTATCGCCAAGCCTTCTTTGACGCTAGCAGAATTTATGGCAAAGCTGGCTGCGGCGATATAACTCTTGCTGAAATGACCGCTGAGAATTCACTCAGAACTGGCGTACCAGCTAACATAATCGCTGCCATCATCAGCGTCGAATCGTCCTGCAATCCGCTGGCGATCAGCAATCGTGGCGCAGTTGGTTTGACTCAAGTGAACGTTAAAGTGCAATCTGAAAAATTTGAACAATTTAGTGCAATCAATCTTTTTAATCCGAAAGAGAACATGCGAGTCGGCACTCAAATTATGTCTGAAATGATCAAACAATATGGACTACGCTCTGGTATAAGTCACTACGACGGCGTAGGACCAGAAGCTGACGCCTATGTTCTAAAGGTGTTGGCACTGGCTGGCAAATGAACGATCTTATCAAACGCAATTCTGAACTAGAACAAGAGAATATTCAACTAAAGAAACGTGCCGAAAAAGCAGAACAAACACTACTAGAAATTCAAGCAGCGTGGAAAACTATCACCAGAATTATGAGATGCTATTCATGAGTTTACCTGGGGCTACAGACGTTGGTGTAGTGATCGGTCGATTTCAAGTGCCGAATCTTCACGAAGGTCATCGGAGTCTACTCGATTTAGTCGCAACTAGACATAAACGGGTTTTAATTCTACTAGGATCGCCTGCGTGGAAGGGTGGTAAGAGTGATCCTCTTGACTACCATACTCGGGCATTGATGTTTCATCAAGAGTATCCAGACTTTCTAGTTGCACCAGTGACAGATACGCAATCAAATGATCAGTGGTCAGAGCAAGTAGATAAAATTATCCAGAGTGTATTTTCACTTTGTCAAGTGACACTTTATGGAGCACGAGACAGTTTCATCGATCAATATAATGGGCGATACAAAACAAGCGAAATTATACAGTCTGTTGAATCTTCTGGCACAACTGTTCGAGAATATACAGCAGCCATGCCTCAGGAAAAAGAAAGTTTCCGTGCCGGTGCAATCTATGGAATTCTAAACAATCCAAGTCTGATAGTGCCATGCGTTGACGGCGCTGTCTTAAGAAAGAGCGAGGATGAAATTCGAGTTGTATTGATCAGGAAACCAGATGAAAAACTTCTCAAATTTCCTGGTGGGAAAGTGGAATACGATGACAAATCCTACGAATCCGCCGTCAATCGAGAAGTCCGAGAAGAAACCGGACTTGAAGTCGGAACCCCGATCTACGTCACGTCCAGTTGTAGTCTGCCTGATTGGAGAGCTATCGGCGCTGGAATTGCTGTACATACTTCTCTCTTTGCGCTCCGATTTATATATGGCGCTCCCAAAGGTCGAGACGACGCAGCTGAAGCCGGATGGTTCAACCTCTTTGAAATAAAAGAGGCGCAGATGGAAGATTGCCATAAAAAGTTGTTGACAACTTTGAAAGCTTGGGTTAGTATAAATTCAGGAGACTTCTTCAATGACGAATTTACTGCTGCAGACCGACTCATATAAACTGACACACTTCAAACAATACCCGCCAAAGACACAGTATGTCTACTCTTATCTAGAAAGTCGTGGCGGTCAATTCGACAACACAGTATTCTTTGGTCTGCAATATCTCTTGAAGAAATACTTGGTAGGGAAAGTATTCACACCGAAAGATATAGAAGCTGCAAATCGATTTGCTTTGGCACATTTCAGTCGAACCGATTGTTTCAACTATACCGGATGGTATCAGTTGTACAATAAATACGATGGTGTTCTGCCTATTAAGATTAAGGCAGTTCCTGAAGGCTCTGTTATTCCAGTTCATAATGTTTTGATGACAATCGAGAATACGGATGCGGACTTCCCGTGGCTGACGAATTATCTCGAAACGATTCTAATGAAGGTGTGGTATCCGACAACGGTTGCAACCCTGTCTCGGGAAATCAAGAAACTTATCACAGACTATCATACAAAGACAGGTTCAGACCTTAGTGGCATAAATTTCAAGCTACACGACTTTGGATACAGAGGGGTCAGTTCAGAGGAAACAGCAGGAGTTGGCGGGGCCGCTCATCTTCTTAATTTTCAGGGCACGGATACAATTGCCGGAATCTTGCATTTGCAAGAATATTATTCTAAAATCGAAGCAAAAGAGATAGTCACATCTACTCTTAAAAATGAGGGTGGTCAATTCCCAGGGCCAGGGATGTACGGATTCAGTATTCCTGCAGCAGAGCATTCAACAATCACATCCTGGGGCAAAGATAACGAATATCAGGCAATGAAAAATATGCTTGATCAATATCCCGGCACTGTGGCCATTGTCAGTGATTCTTACGATTTGAAGGAAGCCGTCAATGTAGTTCTTGGATGGAAACTTCGAAATCAGATCATTCACCGAGATGGGGCTGTCGTGGTACGTCCAGACTCAGGGGACCCGGCGACTGCTGTAGGAAATGTCCTCGAATGGCTCGATAGTAAATATGGGTCCGAAGTAAATAGTAAAGGATTCAAGGTTCTTAATCCACACGTTAGAGTGATTCAAGGAGACGGAGTAAACTATGAATCCATCAGAGGGATTCTAGCGCATATCCACAATCGGGGGTGGGCGGCTGAAAACGTCGCATTCGGCATGGGTGGGGCGCTTCTACAGAGACTGGACCGAGATACGCAACGATTTGCTATCAAATGTTCCTCCATTACAGTTGACGGTGTGGAAAGAGACGTATGGAAAGAGACGATCACTGATACAAGTAAGGCTAGTAAACGGGGCCGCTTAGTTCTCGGGCACAATGGCAGAGAATTCATCACCGTCAAAGCTGAACCCGGTCTGATATACACAAGCGATAATCTAAAAACAGTCTTTGAAAACGGGGAACTAAAAATCGACCAGACGGTAGAAGAAATTAGGAAAAGGGCAGAGTAATGGGTAGACCTCGTATTTATCCCGTTGAAACGTTGCCGCAAAGAGCACGCATTAACTTTAAACGATGGAGAAATAGTTTAACTTTAAAAGAATTTACTTTGAAATTATATACATATCGCTTAAAATACAGGTTCAATTTAACTCCCGAGACTGTAAAGCGAATGTTTGAAAAACAGAGTGGTTTATGTAAACTATGTAGAGTAGCATTGAAGAAATGGGTTATAGATCACGATCACAAATGTTGTCCCGGCAGGCGATCTTGTGGTAAATGTGTTCGAGGTCTTTTGTGTATCCCATGCAACGCAATGCTTGGGCAACTCGACCGCATGTTAAGAATCGGATTTAAAAGAATCTGTAAGTATTTGAGGCTAAAGCATGACTTGGCTATATGAAGCTTTGTTCTGTCCTCAACACGGTTTATTAAAGCCAGATAATTTTATGGCTATCTGGGCAACAATTCAAGTCTCAACAATTCACGCTAGGTTTTATCTAACGAAGTGGTTCGGCATATGAACACGATCTACATTCCATCGCTTGCCCATATTTTTATCGTTGAGGATGATCTAAGCCGTATTGGATGGTTTATTAATAAACTCGGTTCCAAAATTATTGGAATACACGACAAACCTGCAAATGCTATCCAAGCCCTGCGAGCATTTAACATAAACGAAATTGATATGTTCTTTCTCGATCACGATCTAGGCGGTCCATTCGAGCCACCTTTTAGCACTGATATAGCGAAGTATATGTTTGAACAAGACCCAAAGATTGGCAGACGAACTATCATACACAGCTGCAATCCCGCTGGTACACGAAACCTTGAAGTGATTCTGCCGGGAGCGATACAGCTTCCGTTTGGAACATTTGATATTCAGGACAAAGAATGAGAGAAAAACTACATAAAGCCGGGATAACTTTCGATGGGCACGTAACAAACGGAAGTCTTGACGCTCAAATAAAAGTCATCGTAGATTTCTTAGAGTCTGAGCGTGGCCCTGACAGTGGGGGAGAATACGCTAAAGAGGATTGGGACGAATTAATAGAGAGGATTAAATCGTGACGAGCATTAAACAGTTTTACCTTTTAAAATTGATTGAAGAGTGTTCCGAAGTAGCTCAACAAGCTGCCAAGCAAATACAGTTTGGACATTTCTCAACAAGTCAGACAACTGGCAAGAGATATGACAATACAGCGTTGCTACGTGCTGAAGTTAACGATATTCTCGCCACGCTAGATGTACTAATGGACTTGGGAGAGCTTCCTGAAATTTCTCCTCAAGAATTGCTTGAAGCTAAAAACAAGAAACGAAATCGAATCATGGAGTATCTACAACACTCACAGGCACTTGGTCTAGTTGAAAAAAACTTCAAGGATTATGAAGCCGTGGAATATCCACACCGATTTGGATCTATGTCCGATTTGTGCATAGACTGCGGAATCGGGACTGGTTGGTTTGGACGTAATTATGGAAAACCGTGTCCTGAAAGAAAACAAACTAAAAAATTTGAACGGGGATATTGCGGTTGTAGAGAATATCCTGACGGAGATGCTTGCCTTCTACCTAACAACCACGACGGGAGGCACGACTGGCAAAATAAGCCTTGACAAACATCTGAAAGTTTGATATTCTTCTGATTATGAAGCTAAGCGAACAGTCTGAAAGGTTCATCCGTCAAATCGCTAACCGGAAGCGTGCTCCTGCCCGTTTAGCTACGCTCAAGACCTTCCAAAACCGGTTAAATAGCGTTATCCTGCCTCGACTTGGCGAGATGGACCTTAAAGACATTGAAAATGGCGTCGTACGGCGGTTTATAGCTGACATTTCTCAGGAATTAGCTCCAAGCACCGTGACAGCTACTTTGTCACTCTTAAAGGCTGTAATAGCCTCTGCTGTGGATGAAAATGGCAATCGGACATATAACCGGACCTGGAATGCTGACTTTATAGACGCCCCTTTGATAGTCCAGAAAGACCTAAATGCCCCTGTAATAGGCCGGGAATCGCTTTCAGAGGCGATTTCCAAGGCTCAGGGAGTAGATAAGCCTCTATATGCCATCCTAGCCGGAACGGGGCTTAGAATCGGAGAGTGCCTAGCTCTGGGAACCGGACAGGGAACCGGTCTAAACATCTGGAATCCGGCTAAGGCTACTTTAAGCATTCGAAGCACTGTTTTACAGAACGGAGAGATTCAACCGATGCCTAAAACAGAAGCAGGCATTAGAGAGGTTGATATTCATCCAGAATTGAACAAATTTCTCACTGGCACTCTCTTAAGAGAGGGCGAGAAAAGGGGTTTGTTATTCCAAAACAGTAATAAACCCCTTGTTTATTCTACAGTACTTCGCCGGATGCATAAACTAGGAATCGAAGAGGCATTTCATGCCTTTCGCCGCTTTCGTGTGACACATCTTGAAGCCAATAACGTGCCGCATACTTTGATTCAATTTTGGGTTGGACATGCCGCCGGAGATATTACGGATCAATACACTAGGATTGGTTCCGATATTCAAACTCGAAAAGAATGGTGCGAAAAGGTTGGTTTAGGGTTCAAAATTCCTGATGTGGGATAGCACAGATTACATGATTTTAGGTATATTTAGTTTACTGTTAATTGCAATCGGCTCCATATGTTATGCTGTAATTTGTTTAATTCTAGACAAATAAAAAGAGGAGATATGGGAATATTGTTTTTTCTGTTGTTCGTAGCGGGGATTATTTTGGCAATTGTGTTGCCGATAGTAACATTCGTTCAGACTGAGAAGGTTAAGCTAAGCCGTTCGATTCCAGGTATTGGAGTCGCTCTGTTTTTCTTGACACTTGCTCTGTCTTTTACTACAATCGATGCTGGCAGTGTCGGTATTGTCAAGCGATTCGGACAGGCCACCCGCCAGCTACAACCAGGAGCGCACTTTGTTCTGCCATATGCAGACACTGTCACACCTGTTGCCGTTCAAACTAGAATTGTCAAGCCAAGCGAAGAGGCTTCTAGCCGTGATCTTCAGATGGTAAATTTTGAAGTCACATTCGCTTATCATGTTGATTCAGCGCACGCAACAGAAATCTTGACTCAATTAAATGATGATGCTGAATCCCGTGTGATCACTCCAGCTATTCTTGAAGCTATTAAGTCTGTCACAGCGCAATACGATGTGCAAGAATTGGTTGGCAAGCGACCGGAAGTTCGGGATAAGATCGAATCGTTTGTCAAGACCCGATTGCTCCCTTACCACATTGTAGCTGAAACCGTCAGCATCACTAACTTCAAATTTTCTGAGCAGTACGAACAGAGCATTGAAGCCAAGGTGACGGCTCAGCAAAATGCCGAGAAAGCCTTGAACGATCTACAGCGTATTAAAACTGAGGCGCAACAAAAGATCGAACAAGCTAAGGGAGAAGCTGAAGCTCTGAAGTCTCAGAAGGAACAAATCACGCCTGAACTTCTTCAGCTTCGCACGATTGAAATGATGTCAAAGAATTGGGATGGTCATCTACCAACTACCATGGTAGGCGGAAGCGGAGCACTCCCAATGTTGGATGTTCTTGAAGCAGCACGAAAGAAGTAGATGAGGAAAAGGGGCCGGAGCAATCCGGCTCCGATCCCAGAAAGACTAAAATGAAAAAGATAGGAATTGCGATAAGTATAATACTCGTGGTAGGATACTTCGTAATTAAAACTAAAGCACAACAATATCCGCCTGTATTTCAAAATTATCAAACATCTTTAACTTATTTTTGGGATTCACGAACGAATTTATGTTTTGCATATGTGGAAATCGACAATCTCTATAGAACTCCATCTTTAGGATTCACGATCACAAATGTTCCTTGTACAGATTCAGTTAAGAAAATAATAAATAAGGAACAATGATGATCGAAGGCATAGTCTGGACAAAGAAAGATGACAGATGGGAAATGACCGATAACTGGCCTGCAGGTCGCCGCAGTGCCCGAATTATCATAGACGATCAACCTGAGGCGTTTGGGAATTACAGCCAGTCTGAAGCCGTGAAGATCATCACTGATGCCATAACAAAAAAGCAAACTAAAGATCATTACAAATACACAATCATTCCGGGCAAAGAAATGACGCAGGAGTCAAAAGAAAAATTGATTGAATTTACAAAACGGAAGAAGCAGGAACGTGGTGAGATTGAGCCTGTGGAATCTTACATCTCAAAGGAAGAATGATGGAAACTTATACGCTAAGATTATTTTACGATGGACAGCGAGATTTTCAGGAAGAGGAATTCCAAGCGGTAACTTCGACTGTAGCTTTTTATCATGCAGCCGATGAAGCAAAGAAATTCAAAGCTAGTCACTTTAATGTTAATTTAGGAAGGATCGAACGAGAGGAATATGGAAAACAAAGGCGGTGATGTTCTAGCCAGCGGTGGAGTTAAATGCCAATTTCCCCCCGCAGGAAGCGGCGTGACTCAAAAGAAATGGGACGAGATATGGAAGGATTATGTCCCCGAAAAAACTTACATTAAACCGAAACGAAAGAAGAAATGATTCTTCCAAGAGACACATACGAATTGAATCATTTAATAGCTAAAGTACAAGCCGCTGAGCTATTATTTCGAATTGAACGAGACTCTTTTTCTGGTATACCAACAGAACTAGACTCCTGTGCTAGGCTATGGAAAGCAAAACAGGAACTAGAAATTTACTACAAAGTTCATTTTGAGTAAGCAATCAATGCACGATTGATTGTACTGCGACTGAGAACAAAGGAGTTACGAAATGTCGAAGAAATGCGAACATTGCGTCTATCCCGGCTGGAATCCGGTTTCGGTTTCTGACGGAAATGCTTACTCCTACAACTACGAATTACGACAGGACTCGCACATCGAATACCGGCCCTGTATATATTGCAATAAAGACGGCAAGAAACCGAGGACGTACCCGCACCTATGAGAAAAATTACGATCTATCGGGACGATTCAACAACGCAAGTCGTTTACGACCGAGTGAAACATTTCTTCTGGACGGCAAATAACTCTGTGTTAGTGATCGCCCAATATACAAAACCACCGAAGCACCGTTATATCCAGTGGCCTCGGGAGCGGTTTTGCTGGTTCAAGGACGAAGAAGATAAAGTGCAATCAAGAGCGTATTGATTGTACTCGGAACGGAAACAAAGGAGATAGCAAATGGACGTACTAAATTGGATTGGCGACCACCCGATACTCACTTTTGTGATACTCATCGTAGTGGCAAATTTTGTCCTTCGCCTATGCGGAAAGTAGCACGCTGATTGCACCGGAGGAAACGAAAATGGCCGAGATTGAACGCTGTCCGCAATGTGACGACTATACCGTATGCGGGCATCCTTATCACAAATTGATAGTCCAAGCCAATCTAATCGCTCTACGTGCACTGTGGATGGAGAGGGCGAAGCAATTAAGAAAAGATACCGCCTATACAGACTGCGCCGTGACGTTAGAGGCTTGCGCCGACGATCTTTCGTCTTTATTTCGTTAGAAAGTGCAATCAACACGCTAGTTGATTGTAGTTTTAAGAAGCCTTTCTTTGAGCAGCCTGTCTATATTGCTCTCGACTCTTTTCTAATTGCTCAGTGACGGCTTCTTTCGTAACCTTGTCTACCGGCAACGCTAATGTCGATCCCGAAGTAGGATCGTGAAATAAAGCCATATCTGGAATATTCAATTCTTTATCACCTTTCCAAATTCCACCGGGTATAGCACCAGCTTCCTTGATCGGCGCATCGTACTCTCCTGTTGTCCGCTCTGGCGGTAACGAATTCTCTGTTTTAAGCAATGTACCACCCGGCCCTGTACCGGTTGGAGGTGGTTTATAAGGCAATCTTAGAGATTCAAATAAGTCTCTTTTAAAAGCATCGTCATCGGTTTCTCTTATTTCGTCGGCGGCAGTTCCCGCAGCTTCTCCTGTATCGCTTGACGCAACACTCGTTTCTCGGTTGGATTCGCCTGCCGGATTGTGTTCCGTACCGACTCCATGAGTTCCTTCAGGGTTGTTTGCATTTTTTCCTCTCAAACTATCTAATCTATCTTTAAATTCCATCAATCTAATTACACTATAGTGATGTGATTCAGGAAGACCACGCTCTCGTGTATCCGAAAATTCGTTGATCAAATTTTCTACTTCTGGGTCCGATAGAGTAGCCTTTGCTCTTGTTATTCCCCACTCAATAAACTTATCTTTTTCTTCTTCTGACAAACCAAGTAAATCCAGCGCATCTTTAACTTCTCTAAGATCAGCTCCTAAAGCTTTATTATCTTCTATCTTAACACCATCGTATAATTCATTCGCAGCAGCACCAGCTAAATACATAGACAAAACATCAGGAAGACGTTCTTTTAATCCTTTAGGCTCTAATGTACCATCTGATCTTTTAACTAAGTCCTCTGGTAAACTAACACGTAAAGCAGCTATTGTCTGCGGAGAAGCAGCCACATGTTCACCGCTAATAATATCGTGAACTTCAAAACCCGCCATATATGCTAATACCGCATGAGCTAATTCGTGATTCAAGATAGCTTTTGTGTCTAATCCTGTTTGACTTTTAATTTCAGACGGTGCTTCAAATTCACCGTATGCCTTAACTAGTTTCGGCGCAGGCTCAGCTGCGCCCTGCTCTTTTGGGCGTTTAAAGCCCTCTGGAATTCTACCACCAAATATTTGTTCTAACTGATGTTGTGCTGCATCTTTCTCTACGGATGTGGCTGTAGGATTTTCGAGAGCTTCTCGTAAACTGTTTATATAATTACTAATTTTATTCAAATCCTCTGGATACATTTCTAGCGGAGTAGGTTTACCCTGAAGCCGTCCAAACAACGGTATAGGACCATATGGAATTTCTTCCTGACCTTTCGCCTCAGGAGTTTCTGGCTTCTGAATTCTTCCTCTGATCTGTTGTTCTTCTGGAGTCTCTGTGACAAACTTATCAGCCTCAGGGTGATTTAAAGCACGATCCAGCAATTCAGACCGAGTCAAATCCTCAGGAACTTCTGGCGGTGGAAGAAGCTTTTCTCCAGCTTCTCTTCCTAGATAAGCTCCAGCCGCAGCACCCAAAGCGCCTGATTTAGAACCCACTAAAGCACCAGCTACCGGAGCCACGCCTCGTGCGACTCTACGTGTCAAAGGTTCTTCAGGTGCTTCCGGCGCTGTTCCCTTAACTTGCTGATCAGCACCATAAACCTTATCCAACACAGCGTTCTTAAATGAAATAAGATTTCCGATAATATCTCGACGAAAATCACGAGCCGTGACACCTTTATCTAAACCGTGAGCATCAATTGTATCGTAAACTCCGTCACGAAGAACATCCTTAGCTACTTGTAAAGCAGCGTATTTAGGATCAACGTTTTCGATTCGAACTTGTTGATAATCTGGTTTCTTTTCTATAGCTGTTGTTTGATCATTCAATTGTCGACGAATTCTGTCCGCATCGCTAACCGTCACAGACTTACCTTTAGTCAAACCGAATTTTTCCAACTCATCCATCGCCTTATCTACGAATCCAGCTTCAGCGTACTTTCTAGAGTCTAATTCACTCTTAACTTCGTCCCAAACGTTGACGGGTTTGTTATTCTTTAAGATAGGCTCATCCGGAACCTGCTTAATAGCACCTTGCATAACCTTATCTTCAGCTTTGGTAATTTGGCTCTGTAAGGCTTCAGCCGCCTCTGCCGGATCGTGTATGGTGTTTAGCTTGTGTTCAGCCGCAAGAGCGTTATAAGCGACCTGAGGTGCCTTCTCAACGTCGTAAGGATTGGTCTTAGAAGGCGGAAAAGCGTCAGCGATATCCTTGATTGGATTTGACTTTACTTCTACCCTTGGCACAGATATCTTATCTTTAACAGCTGCAGCAACCTTACCTGGAGCCTCTTTAACTGCTGTAGCTGTTTTACCAGCTACTTCAGCAACCTTTCCAGCTACAGCACGATCTGTCGGAGAAGCGACTTCCAGCGGTTTACCAGCCATATCGTACATACCGGCCACAGTCAACGCACCACTCAACAAAAGATGAGTTCCTTCATACAGAACTTTTGAGGAATCGCCCTTATCCCACGCTTTCTTAACTTCAGGGAATCGATTGTACATATCGACAATCTGTTGTGAAGTCAAACCAAGATTCGCCAATTGATGCACTGCATAAATCTTTGCCGCAGAATCTATCATTCCCAAACCGCCAGATGCAGCAATCAAACCAAGATTAATTGGAGAAGTCATTCCTTCAGCGAATTCTAATCCGGCTTTCAAAATAGGATGCTTCTGTCCGTCGATTTGTTCTGAACCTTTTGTCAATGAAGCGGTAGCCATCTTTTTATAACCCTGTGCCGCTTGCTTAGCTCCACCGACAATATCTCCCTGAAGCATTCGGCGAATACCCTCACCAGCTGCCGGAGCTTCGCCCAAAACAGTCCCCGGACCGGCTACTTCCTGTTTCAACTGCTCTATCATCCCTTGTTGTTTCTGAACATCTTCAGGAACTGCCTCAGGTTTACCTGTCTGCTGAAGTACACTATCTAGAGTTCCAATATGTTCCGGATTCGTCAATGTTGTAGGTTGCAAAGCTGGAGCAGGCGCAGGGGACGGAGTATCAGGCGAATCTGGAGAATCGGCTGGTTTACCCGTTGCTCTTAAAATGTCATCTAGATTTTGAGGCATTACTGTGCTCCTTGCTGTTTCTCTAACGCCATCTTAGCTTGCATGTATTTAGCAAGAGGGGCCACTTCTGTGAATGTGTACGGTCTACCTTGAGAGTCTTTGATTGTAACTTTACCGTCATCGGCAACCAATTGAAGTGAAGCATAAGCTTCTGGACTTAAATCAGAATATTTCGTTTCATAAGCTGGAGACGGAGCCGCCTGCTTATATCGAGTCTTATATTCACTAATACCGTCTGCCATCAAACTAGCTACTTTTCTAAGATTTGCCTTAGCATTCCACGTCGCTGAAAACTCGCCGCCCAATGTTTTCTTAGCGTCTTCGATTTCAGTTTTACCAGGAGAATTTGATTGAGCATTAAATGAAGCTAATTCTTGAGCTAATTGATTATAAATAGATTCTTTTTCATGTATAGGTTCAAATCCTGGCACTAAGGCACCTAATGTAGTACCTTGGTAAAGCTGCAACAAGTGCTTAGAAGCAATACCGGCTGATCGCAGCCGTATGTTATCCTTACCGGCAGTCATGCTCTTAACCGCTTCCGCATATCCACCAACCTTTGAACTATCGAAGTTAGGATAGAAGAAATTAACAGCGTCAGCCAAGTTTGAATTTCGTGACAACAAATACGCAAGTCGACCTACGTCGCCTTTTCCTACGCCAATAGAATCTATTGTTGCCATTTCATTCGCAGGGAACGAAGCTCTGTAAGCTTGCTTTGCCATAACTTTTTCGGCGGGATCGGCTGTAGTTTCATACTTTTCTAACAATTCCGGATTACCCTCGTACTTATTCTTGGTAGCATCTTTCAATTTATTATTAGCTTCAAGAATTCGTTCTGTTTCTGCATCATGAGTTTCTCGTTCCTCTTCTCGACGCTGATCTTCGGCGTCTTTCTGCTGCTTTTCTAATGCTGTTGTATAGCCACTCTGTCCTGTTGGGTCTTCTTTCGTAGCAAACATTCTGACAATATCTTGATGCAAATTAGGAAATTTCTGTTTCATATCGGGAGAACTTTTCCAATCAGCCAACATATGCTTTTCAGCTTGAGCGATATCGCCTTTTGCAGCGCCAAGATATTTAGTCCACTCGCCCGACGGAGCAAAAGTGTTATACTCATTTGTCAGTTGCAAATCAGAGGCAGCTTTTTTAGTAGCCGCAGTCTGAGCCTGAATAGTCTGAGACTGCTTAAACAAACTGTTGGCCACGTATCCAGGCATTCTATCACTCTTATTTTCACTTCCATCGTATTTAATGTTATATTGATTACCACCAGGAATCTTATTGACAACATCAATCCAAGGCTGATCTTCCTTTGTCAACTGATATTCCGCAGGAACCGACATAACAGTGTAAGTCAAAGCATACTGTGGTTTCCCTTGCTTATCTTCACCCACATATTTCTTTCCGGTAGGAAACGCTGTATGTGTCGAGGCATAAGTTCCGGGTTTGTCATTTCTAGCAGCGTCTCTTGTCTTTATCAAATTCGTCAATTCAGACGCAGTAACATTCTCAGCGTCAACCTGAGACTGAGCCTTCGGTAATGATGACCACTGATCAGCCATTTGACTTCCGCTGGCAATAGACTTATCCATCTGTTCTTCGCCAAGCTGCCAAGTCAGAGCCTGCTCGTGACGCATCTGAGCATTAGCTGTCGCCACATTAGCCATAGCACGCCAATCTTCACGTGTATTCTCTCGGGCTTGCTGTTCCAACACTTCCTTATGCTCTTGTTCTTGCTTCTGTCGTGCCTGTGCCGCTTGCATAGTCTTCTGAGCACCATACAAGGCTCCTGCACCTTCTGGTACTTGCCCTACAGCACCGGCGTCGCCCATAGCAGCTGTAAATCCCTTCAAAGCGTTAGCCAGTTTAGCACCGAAACTTCCTGGTTTTACTGCAGGTTCCTGTGGAATAGGAGTCGCTGGTGCAGGTTTGTAGGGTGGAATCTGTTCCGGCTGCGTAGCCTGCATATCCGGTTGATTAGCTAATGTATCCAATCCCGCTTGTTCGGGAGTAACTACGTTTCCATCTGCCATGTTCATTCCTCTTTAAGTTATTCTGACGCACCTGGAGCAGCGCCCATGTTTAACCAATCTGTACCAAATTGTCCTTCTAGCGGTCCGGTAGCTGACGGAGTAGTGCTAGAGAACACACCTGGATTGGCAAAAGAGCCTATACCGCCATCACTTGAGCCACCGCCACCTAACAAACCACCACCTAAAACACCCAAACCAGCTTTAGCTAACCCTGTAACGGCACCAGTTATATCAGCCCATTTCTGATTCTTCTGCTGATTAATTGTCTTAGCTTGACCGAATGCCGCCTGATTAGCTTGAGATGCACCGCTAGCGAATGCTTCTGGGTTTTCTGCTCCAGCTAGTGTTTGTAAGCCACTTATTGATTGCAATAAATTCTGACGACCTAAATCAAAACTATTAATATTCAACTGATTCAAAAGATCAGCTTGTTTAGTGGCTCCAGCTGCGGCGATCTCACCCTGAATTTCTTGTTGAGGACCGCTAACCAAAGCGCTACCTGCTCCACCACCTTCACCTGCAATAGCGTTCCCGGCAGCTTGTCGAGCCGATCTCGTAGCGCCAGCCACATTATTCAATACACTAGCTTGCAATTGAGACATAACGGCAGGAGAGTAACCAGGAGGAAAATTACCTGATTGCAACTGACCTAATGCACCTTGCACTTGGCTAAGTATATTAGTCTGTGTAGCGAATCTATCTTTATAGGCGTTGTCGAGCGCAGTTGATAAAGATGCTTCCTGATTGGCTAATTGTTCTTCTTGTCCGCTAGGGCCACACATAGTTTGTACTCTCCAACAGATTCCTCTACAGGACGAAATCCTCTCGAAACCATAAATCTAATTAAACTCGAATTAGATGAATTAAAAATAATACTTTTTCCCTTACTCATTAAATGCATCAATAGGGGAGGTAAACCTTCGTTCATCGCTAATATGAGACGTAAACGACTAACTTCTTTTCTCGGACCGAATTGACAGTGAAGTCTAAACTGTTTTGTCTCTTCCTCAACTTTCAAATAAACAACCGGACCCATTTCGTCTTGCACACAGGCGCAAACATAAGCGTCGCTTCCCGTTAACCACCAATCGGGTTGTTTCTGATTTTGATGCCAAGGATCGGCCTCTGTCCACTCTCGTATTTGATCTATGTCTTCTTTAACTGACGGAATAAATTTAATCATTAGATAATCTTTTCAGCAGCAATGTAAAATGTGTACGCACGACCAGCCACAGACGATCCCCAAAATTTTCGTCGTCTTCTCTGGGAATTTGGTGGACCGTCTACAACAACTGGATTTCCAGTCGCTGTTCCAAAATTCTGATTTTGTGACAAGTCTTGCAACGGTGTTTGTTCATTAAACTTATAATTAACAGCCAGAGCACCATTATCTAAAGATATGGGAGTAATTTGCTGTGATGCCAATGACAAAATTTCACTCACCGATAAAGCCCGATTAAAAATAGCGAAATCGGACATGCGGCCAGCGCCCCAAAGTGTAGTGTTATTTCGACTCATAAGATTTAACGTAAAATTTCCGAAATTCCCCCCTGGCGATGCCCCTCCAGAAACTGTCTGTGACTTACCGTCTACCCAAACTTGAGCCTGAGCTGTCGTGCTAGCAATTATTCCATAATGATGCCACGTGGCGGCACTAGGACGAGGAAAATTACAAGAATTATAGTTGCTAGTGTGAACATTTACATCGAAGGCTGAACTAGTGGACGAATTGGGATCGATCAAGATTGCCCCATTATTACTATTATAGTTTGCGCTCGTTTCCAATGCCAACTCATCGTCATTAGCGAATGCGTTCCACCACAACCAAAACGATAAAGTAATTGTCGCTGTGTTAGACAAATTTACCGTAGATTGAGATTGAATTGCTTGACTAGTACCATTAAAAGATCGAGCCATTAAGCCACCGTCTGTGTTAAGCCCATATACTGAGATGTACTTGCGGCTGCGCCTAGTGATCCACCGTTAGTATTTTTAACTGCAAGACCCCAACGTTGGGGAACAGAGCCGCCAAAAGCCTGAGCCAATGAAAACATTCTAGACGTATACTGCGTCGTAGTTGACGGTGTTTGAATCGAACCTATAAAAACCAAATTTGGATTTGCAGTTGGGGTAAAAGCTGCATCTGAGCCTGATGCTCCATCAGAATACGAAGTTCCACCATCATTTGATGCATACGCCCACAAATCGACCGTACCGGCTGCAGTCCCTCCAGTTGTGACGATAACCTGAATTAAAGCATCTAGAAATAAATTAGTGCTGTTATCCACAAACGCAGATTGTCTCCACGACCCTGATCCTAAACTCGCTAATGTGATAGTTATCGCCGTAGATGAGCCAAAATTTTCTTTAATTGTCGCCATATATTCTCCAACTTATGATAAAGTAAAACTGTATGAAACATCGTGAATTCCATCTGATTCTATTACAGAATCAAATTGAATAATCGTCCCTATAGACGTTGTCGAAATAGATGCCGGAGTAAACGATTGAGAAGCAACTCCGTCATTCCAAGAAATAGATGCGGTTAAATTTCCGGTACCACCGGTTGTAACAACCACATAAACAGAAATTCTATACAATCCTGTAGGAAGAATAGCTCCACAAGCTCTCAAATTCCCTGTCACGGTTGTAGTATTTCCAAATTGTGTTACAGACGTAATCGAGAGATTCAAAAGGTCTGACCCTTGAATCTGTCGAGCGGTTATCGGACCTGGACCGGCACAAGCTGTCGGACCGATAATAGCAAAACTAGGAGATACAGTGCCCGATCCAATGGTAACTTTTCCTGATGCATCAGGACCTGTAGCCGTCAAAAACGACGGAACTGCTATACTATTTACACCGTGCCAAGTAAAATAATTTGTTCCGTCGGTGAAAATAAGGATGCCCTGATTTTGACCTAGAGTAAGACTACTTAACGAACCGTCAATCAATAATCCGTTCGGAGAAATAGTCAACGTCCCTGCACCTATGTTCTGAACTAAAATCCACCAACCCGAATCTGACAATCCTATGATTTGGGGGTGAGCCGGAACGGGATTTGGAAGAGTTAACGTAGCAGCAGAAGCCGAGTTAAATGATAGAAGAGTGCCTTCATCGCCTCGAACTGCCAAATAACTTCCCATCTTAGCTTGAACAAAGCCAGTCGCAGGACCTATCAGCGCCCAACTCGAAGGAGATGTAAAAGCATCACCAGTAGTTTCCGCTAAACAGACAAAAACTGAACCACGAAATTCAACCACATCGTAAGGAAGAAATTTTGAAGTACTTTGAACTGATCCTGGTAATTCAAAACCTATAGCACCCGAGGAAAGTTGTAATCCGCTGCTAAGAGGAAGAATAGTCGGTGTACTCAAGGCTCCATTATTTTGCGCCGCAGCTAGACAGGCACCGTCATCAGTATTTGCTAATTTATACACATTGGAAGGAATGTTGTTATCTCCTACCGACGATACGGCTCCGCTAGGGCCGGTGTGACCCTCCCACAAGTCCGTATAGATAAACGTACTTCCCTTAGTAGTAGCCTGAGTAAACCCAACCGCATTCGGACCACCACCACCGGATACCAATGCTGTTGCTTGCAACATGGTCAAAGATGCCGTACCGGTATCGGCTGTAGGACCATAATTAGGATTTCCGTAAACGCTGTTAATCGTAAACTGAGTTGGAGAAGCTGATGCCACGAATCCCGACTGACCATTCAAAAATGTAGCGTTAGCTAGATTGAAAAACGTTACATAATTTCCCGCCACAAGACTATTGTTAGCTGTAACCGTCAAAACAGTCGGCGAAGTTTGAATCTGCGTTATAGAAAACGGAGCAAACCCCCCGAAACCAAAAAATGCGATCAGAGCTTCCCAATCATCGCTAGAACTTAAGGTAGCCGTAAAAGTTACTGAAGAACCACCAGGAATAGCTTTCCAATACAAATGCGATCCACCCGAAATGTTGTATAATAAGTTCCAACCGGCAGGAGGAGTAAACGTGAATCCGGCATTATCGTTACTAACAAAAACAAGAGCTACTTCATTCGGAAAGGTACCGCTGGAAGTGGCCGTAACCGTAGGTGAGACTGTACTACCGGAAGCCCCTACAACTCCAGTCGCATCGATGGGACCGAATCCCCCTGCACTAAACTGAGCTGGATAAGTACCGTTAAATACAAGATTTTCTGATACTAAAGTCCAAGCAGACGGGGTAAGAGGCTGGTTAGTAGACTCTCCGATTTCTCCTACGGCATTTAAATCTGGCTGCAAGCCTATGCTTGTCGAATTCGCAACATACGTCGATACATTAAAAATTACCACGTCACCAGGATTATAAGTTACGAATCCAAGCCAATACCCACGAAATCGCATTCCTGTACCGGACGTTATAACCGTTGTTGTCGACTTATTCTCAGTAATAACGCTTTGAATAGCAGCGTTATTTTGTGGATTAGCCGACGGTGCAGTAGGCATGATTGGAATGCTTGTAACTCGTGGCGTACGATCTGTGCCGACAAGATAAGCGTCATGCTGCAAATTAGCTGGAATACTTCCCCGATAATACGGTGGAAGAACTATCGGAGTTGACGAAATCGGAGAAGGCACTTCACCCGGAACAATGGGCTTAGTTTCTACTTCTTGCCAATTTTCAGGAATGTCCGCTTCGTTTATAAAATTTGATTTCTGTTCTGCCATTATAGTTCAACAATTAATTTTCCAAAAATAGTCAAATTATACAACTCGTCGCCATTTGAAGTTGTTCCTAGGTCTACCTTAATTTGCAAGTGACGACAAACAGCTAGCGACGGATTACTCGCAAAATAATATCGATTAGGACTATATGATGCCGGAGAAATGGTTGTTCCGTAAATTGAAGGCGGATCGAACACCGGCTCTTGTGTAAACGGAGTAAACGTTCCGGATATTTCATTCAATAAATATGAAACCGTAGGAGTAAAATCCACTCCAGAAAAATCCACTTCTATGAACTTTAACAACGCTCGTTGACCAGGATGAGCCAACATAATTCCACCCATAGTGAAATTTGCATCGTATGGTGTTCCATTATCAGTAAAAACGGACAAACTTCTCTTCAAAATATTGTGTCCACCAGTTGACGCACCTACCAGCAAAGCCTTAATACCCGGAGTATACTCAATACTCTGAACCATGTGGCATCCACCAGTAATAGCGGCAAATGGACTCCAGATAGGTTCAGCGCCTTGCAAACCACCGGGAACTTGTCTAGGATTCAACCGATACCAACCTGTAGCACCGTCGCAAACAAAAATACAGTTATCTATTCCACTTTGGTGAACAGCCACATAACCAGTAGCGGCATTCCACGTCGTATCCGAAACACCAGAAGAAGGCAAATTGGCGAATTGATCGCCTAATGGGAAACCGAAATTCGCCAAATTCAAACTAGGACTCAATACCATGAATTCGTTATCAGCGCTAAAGAAGAATATTTCTCCCGCATAAACATCCAAGAAATTGAAACTCAACAACCCCACGCCAGGACATAATGTAACTGAATAGAAAGTTGCTGTCGCAGGACCACCAGCTATTAATTCAATAGAATCCACCGTAAATGTTATTATCCCTTGCGGAGTTCTAACTAAACGGGTAACGGAAGCCAAGAAAGGCAATGAGTTAATAGCTGGAAATGCGAAATTGGCATTCCCAGTTGGAGTATCAGGACCTCCGCTAGATAAAACATTTTGTCCTACAGTTCCCCAAATTCTTTGAAAATTAAATACCATCGGCAAGAAATTCGATGGAGCAGGATTATTAATACCATTTATCGGAGCTATAATTTGAGGATTCAAACCCGGAAACTGGTTTGTCGCAACGCTAGGTAGAAAGTCTTGAAATACCCAATCATATTTTACTCCATTAACTGTATACTTACCAGAGCCAGCCTGAGACGGAATGTTAGGAATTTCTGTCAATTCAAACATCTGCGTAGGACCGCCGCCGTCAGCCGAACGCCATATCACAATTGTATCGAATTGAATATCAGGAGAATATTGACCGTAAACAGAGAACACGGCTCCCGCATTAGCTCCTGTCAAAGTTGTAGCAGGAGACGCAGTCGTAATAAAACCCGTCTCACTTCCAGTTGGAGCAGGTAAAGCACCATTAAATGGTGGACCCGGAGGAGGAATATTTTGTGGGGTGCTAGTTCCTGGTATTAATACTGAATAAAAATCTGTCAAAGTTCGTGCTTTATACGAGTACGCCCACGAAAGAGATGTAGAGAATGATAACGAATTCTGCTTAAACGGCCCATTATTATACCAAACTACACCACCTGCAGCCGCAGGAGACGGATCATACGTTTCATTTGAACCCGGTGCTGTTGAAGTATTCCATGTTGGAGTACTACTTCCTGAAACTCCTGTTTGAACTACGTACTCTATATTAGTTCCATCATTAACATTAGCACCACCCAATGGAACTGAAATAGGAGCAAAAAATCCTGCGTTAGGCAAATAATACTTTTGACTTGCAATCCAAACAGCACTTCGTCCTACGTTTACCCATGTAAGACCATTAGTTCCATCCGGAACTGGTCCGAAACCATAAGCGGAACCCAAATTCTGCCATCGCAAAGTACCGTTATCAACAGTAGTGCCGCCTTGATTTCTATTCCAAACCGGAGCCGAACCTCCCGATGTTCCTGAAGCTGTCACCTGTTGACGATTAGAATTCGAATCTATGATAATTGTTCCAACACCATAGACATGACCAGTTTGGTAATACAGCTGAGCACCAGAGTTACCGAACGGATCGGATGCGCCTGAAGTTCCTGAACTAGCCGCAACCCACAAACTTCCGTTATTGTCCTTAACAACTCCGAACGCTGAACCCGGAGAAGACCACCCAATGTATGGAGTTCCCGATTGCCACAGCCCAGTTCCGTTATTGGTTGCTGTTACGCATAGCCACTTTAGAGTACTTCCATCTGAACCTGCTGGCTCAGTAGTAGTTTGACCGGCTGCTGTTTGCCATGTTATAGAAGTATTACTTGCTGCTGTTGTACCGGAACCGGTGTTTTCCTGCAAATAAATAGTTCCCGCAGGAAGTGGATGACCCGGCTGCGGCAATGTAAACGGCTCCAGAATACGAACAGACGGTGGAGGAGTCGCTATCACTTGGGAAGGTCGCCATATGCCTTGACAGTATCCATTTGGAATATTATTTATATTTCCCAAACTCATCCAAGTTACTTGACGATCTGGAATAACAGTACCTGGAGGTGGAGGATTTGCAGTTCCGTAACCTGCAGCAGCGAATGGATTTGACAGACCCGTATTCGCCGTTGCTTGACTTGAAATATTTACAAAGAAACAACCGGTTGCTTGATCGTAACAAATACATCGCAGAGCATTTGTACTAAAAGCCTGAGTTTCTGTTTCAAATGGGAAATTCGGCATCCACGGAATAACATCACTTAGATTTCTCCAAGTAACAGTATTATCCGATGTAGTGTTACCTGGAGTTTGATTCCAAGTAGGACCGCCTGTACTAGACGTACCTAAAACAGCCACAGAACCTATCACTACTGACGGATTATTAATAAAATTTAACTGTTGAATATTACCATTAGGATCGACAATCAATCCCATCGTCGAAAACCATGTACTCGCTTGCCAAGTTCCAGCCGCAGTACCAGACGGCGTAGCTACTACTGCTGGAGCATTTAAAGGACCTAAAGCTCCATAACTAAAAATCGTTCCATTAGGATTTAACGGAGTATATATTCTGGTTTCTACTCCGTCCCCCATGTACAAAATACCGGCGACAGCTAGAAAATAGGTTTGACCAGCACCGACACCTTTTCCAAACAAAAATGTAGTAGTTCCGTTTTGAACATCCCAATAAACAGCGCCTGCCGATACCGCAGTCGCCACATGGATTTCTGACACGGCGACAGAATTAGAAACAGTCAAAGTTGTTGTGGTTGAAGCTGTGACAGTAAAGGTTCCATTATTCCCAGGGTTTGTCGCAAAACCAGCGATCTGAAAAATAAATCCCTGATAAGCATTACTACCGCCATTAGGAAAAACTCCGGTATAAACAGCCGTAGAACCGACAGAGGACGCAACAGACGAGATAGCAAGCGGTCCCGTACTTCCAGTATCTACGATAACTCTAATTGTACCATCTGTTAATTGGAAGGAAAATGCCCGTAAAGGGGTGGTAGGATATATGTCAGCCGAAAAAGGAACCAGACCGGGACGACGCTGAAGAGTCAAGCGATTTGTAAGCTCGATATTCTTCCCCATCCACAATGCGTCTGGACGACCGCCATAAAATCTAGCTGTGGCGACATCAGAAGGATCATGCAGCACGTTTCTTTGAGTATACAATCCTGTAAACGCCCGATCCATAAAGATAGGCGTATACCGAGGCTGTTTTTGAGGCTGTGCTCCATGTGCCTGAAGTAAATTCATTAAATCCCTCTACCTTGAACTCCCTGTTGAAGTTTCAACGTTACCGAATTTTGCTCTCTGCCCTGAGCAAACCATTGTTGGGCAAATATATTCTTTTGAGTGTCGGACAGCCCTTCGGCTTTCGCCAAGAAAGCTGCGACTCCACGTTGTCTATAAATCTGCGATCTAGTATCGTCGACAACTGCCAGAGACTCACCCAAAAAGAGATTGTTATAAATATCCGAATACGAATCCGGAATTGGTGCCCAACTTTGATTTATTACCAAACCAGGATCGGTTTCAGCTTGACCATTTGGATTATTAAGTATCAAAGTTGTCAAATTGACAGACACAATAGAAAAAGCTCCGTTATTTGCGGCAGTTTTAAGACCCGATACAAAAGCACTCTGCCCTATTAAGAACGACAACGGATCAAATGTTCCAACATATTCAGTAGTTCCACCCGAAGCATTCATAACAGACGTAATCGGAAACGAGCCGAATTGAACAGCCAGCTTCTGATAAGTCAAAACAATTGTATAAACTTGATCGGGAATACCCATAAAACGAATCTTAAAACCAACTCCAGGAGTATTCAAAATAACTGCCACAGCATGAGGTTGTTGTTGATCTCCACCTAAAGACAAAGCTGCTGTATTATAAACATCCTTAATTTCTATAACTTGATTATTTGAATCTATCAAAGATGCTTTTTCCAAAAATCCGAAATCAGTGTTTGTATAAGTATAATCCTGAACATTAACTTGAGTTGATTTAGTAGAATCCTCAACTCGATTAAACGCCCACCCAATAGGCGGAAGAAACAACATAGAATTTCTAATCATTGAACAAATAGAAACCGCAGGCTCGTTACTTGTACCGGCATTCATAGGACTATATTCTATGTACGGTAAAGACCAATTTAAAGTCGATGTAAGCGTATTCGCCATTAACTCACCAAAAGAAAGGCAGGAGCCGTCAACGTCTCAGTGAATAGCACCTGTTGTGTCTGCTGTGGAGTATTTGTCACATTCAGTCCACCAATACTCTGAGAAACCGTCTCCACATTTGTGACTAAACATATAAATTGAAAACCGTTATCCGAAGTACTCAATACCGGTGTAGTGTAACTTGAGCCTTGTGCTCCAGTAATTTGCCAGAACCCATCAGCTTCGGCTCCAGGTAAAGGAGTGAATCCAGAAGCTGTAGAGATAGCATGATCCGTCGTAAACCACTGATATGACAACACGCCGTCTGCTTTCGCTACGACGAAAAATGTCGCCGTACTCCCATGGAGGACAGATTGATTCTGCGGTTGTACGGTAATGATAACAGGAGATTCAGGCATAGACACCAATAGAAAAGCCGCCTATATTTATGGGCGGCTCTGAGATTACGATAATTAAAATCTATTTACAGTACTGGCAAGAAGAATTGATAATATTGCGATTTACATGCCAACGGATGTGAAGATAACGTTTAGAACCTGCGACATGTTCTTCTTTATTCAAACCGCCATATTTCTTACCCACTGCCGACATGTGGCCGCTTTCTACATTTCTCTTTGCCGCTAATGCTCCAGCTACCTTACCACCTATTGAAGAAATCTTTTGAAGATGACCTGACTCGACGTTATTTTTACCCGCTTTGCGAGAACCTTCTCTACAAATTTCTTTATTTACAGGATTAAAGAAGCCGATCTTATTTTCAACACAAAATTTTCCACCGGCTTTAGCAGCATTAACCTGATGTTCTTTAGTAAAAATGATACCAGATACTCCGTCGCCACCATCCGTAAGATTACGAAGACAACCAGTTCCTAAATCTTTTCGTCCCCAATTTGCAATTAACTCTTTCTCAGTTTCAAAAGCTTCCTCTTCAGAGTCTCTCAATAAAATTAAAATTCGTGAATTATCTACAGGTTTGTGACAAGTATGATCTCTACTTGTAAATGCCCGATTACCTCGGCCTTTACCAACATAGTATGGAGTCCCATCTTTTCTTAGCCACAAATAAGCGTAAAATTGTGCCATGTTTTCTCCTTTATAAGAGTATATCACAACACGAGGCTATTGTCAAGAACAAATTAAATATTCGCCTAATTTTCGCTATAAATACTATAAGTCTTTTATTATTAATATTATCTGGTAGGGTACTGGAACGGCCATTGAGGACCGAACCAACGTTGACGACCAACTACTCCACCCATTATTCCACGATCTGGAACGAAACTGTTCTCTTCTAATTCGAAGTCTTCCTTGGCTCGCATAGAGTATGCAGCTGCTTGCCACAATGCCCACTCTTCTTTAAACTTCGCTCTGATTTTCGCTTCCGGAGAATATCTGTAGCACTGAGCAATAAATCCTTGTCGAAAAATAGGTTCGTATTCATCCGGCAACGGAGCTAATGTTTGCGAAAGACTTGTGAATCTAACCGGCACCGCCTGTCCACATAAGCTAAACTGCCATACGACACCAGTCTGAGACGGAGCAGGGAGAATTCTAAATCCAGCACCATTTGGATCAACTACAGTCCAAACTGTAGTCGAAGCGTCCTGACGAGTTGCTGCAGTCACCAAGAAACCCGGAGCCGAATTTGGAGGAGCTACAGGAGGGTTCACGCCCTCAGTTCCGAAAACTGTCAAGACCAAAAGATTGTTATTAGAATCCTTAATCTGCAAAATAGGATTAAACGGCATCGCTGTTAAATTAGGACTAACTAGCGGCTGATATACGGAACCCGCAACAGGATTATTACCGAAAGAAGTGCTTCCGGTATTTCCTTTACCCCATTGACCGTAATACAACGTACGATTTGGAAACCAATTGCACAAAAACAACGGAGAATTCGTAGCAGAATTAAAAAGCATACCAGTCTGTTGTGGCAACTGACGACCTACTTCAACCTGACGCCACGGCTTAGGAACAGCAGTATTGTTAATATCGACTACAATTCCTCTCTCTAACCACGACAAATTAAAAATAGATGAGCCGTCAAGATTTATACCCGCATAATCCTGTTGAAACGAGTTTGTATAAAATTGAGGTAAGTTGATCTCGTTCCATTTATGAGGAAAAGGTAGAGCGCAGATAGCATTCATAACATCGTTTGCAATTGTTTTGGCGGGTTGACCAGAAGACTGAGGGACATTAAGGACAGGTGCAATATCACCAAATCCCTGCGCTATTGTGACTATATCCTGAAGCTTTACGGTACTTAAAGAAGATGTGGGCATCTAGGCCTCAAATAAAAATCCGGTTGTTATCGCACAACCGGTAAAGCGGTAGAACGACTTCTTTATACTGTTGGCTGATCTTTAGTTCGTTCCAAGAACGCTCTACCTTCAGGACTACTCAATAGCGCTGAGATAAAGGATGGATCACGACCTTGCAACAACAAAGCAATGTCGCCGTCTACGTGCAACGGAGCTTCCGAACTAGACTCTTTATCCGTCGACTGCTTAGTCATCTCGACGGCTTCTGCCCAACCGACCTTTGTATGATTTGTGACTTGTTTTCCACTGATCATCAAGAATTCCTTGGTGTCTCCTGGTTTCCACTTCATCTTACAAATTCGGCACATAATGGTCTGAGAGTGATCGATAAAGGTATGAAGATAAACAGCATAGTCGACAACTGGACCTTTAATACTGCCCTTACCTAGACCCTTCTGATGCTTACACTGCGCCTGAGTCAGCAGACGAGTTCTATCGAACTCTCTAGCATTCAATCGGCGCTGCTTGTCTCTCTGTTCAATTCTTTCAATTAATGCTCGTTCTTCAACTTCTTTTCGAGCCTCTCGCTGAAACATCATCTGTGTCAGCTTTTGGTTTTCCACCTGCATCTGAACCAACATAGCGATAGCCCCTTCCAACGTAGTTGGTGCGGCGGCTGCTATAGGTTGTACTGCTGGAGCCTGTTCTTGAGGCTTCTCAACTTTCTTATCTACAGACAAAAGAAAATCACTGACTTCTTGTTTCTTATCCATAACATGTCCTTTCTCAGGCTAGACTTCTTCTGAGAACTAATCCGGATTACGTTCCGGTGACGAAATTTACAACGATGAAGTTTCGTGCCTTTTTCCATTACGAAATAGCCACAAAGTTCTTCTATAAACTCTACTAATCTTACTCAAAGCTGGCTTACCGAATATTCGATGAGCCTCATCTTCAGTAACAATTTCTTTAATTATTAATTGAGACAACACAGTTCGCCATCCCCTGAAATCTTCTCCCTGGGGAACATTGTGACGATCCAACTTCAAAACACTCCATTCATACATAGCTGGTACTTGAAGATAGCAGACGTAAACTGCTTGATCACTCCACTTTCGAATAGCCCACAAAGCAACTGTTTGAGGCGGGTATCCATTATCAACAGTGAAACAATGCACCCCATTATCTCGAAGTTTCTGAATAAAATCACGAGTAGATATGGCGTTTACTTTTCTACCTTCGGGATTTGCCAAGATATCTTGATCTTCGATCTGATAGGCTTTCGCCATCGTATCGCTGATTTCTTTTTCTTGGGCAAAACTTTCCTTAACAAATGCTTTATAATCATGCGGGAAACGAACCCAATCTGGAGTTCCATTAGCGAGTAACTTTTTTATAGTTGCTTGCGTGGTCTTCATATCGTGAACACTATTGATGGGATTTTCTGCTGGTGCTAAAAAATCCTCATACTGACGACCATTGATATTTTTCATTGTTCCTTCTTATAACTATTGACGTACTGAATAGCATTAGACAATATTTCAGGATTTTCCTGAAGCATTCCTAACCCTATGTTACAGCCCTCACACAACAAACCACGACGACACTTATCACAACTCTTTAACTTAGGGCAGCACTTATGGTCGTGATCAATATGCGGAGTTCTTTCAAATGGCTTACGACAAACGGCACACTTATTATCTTGCTCAACTAATTTCGTATCAAACCACTCTTGAGTTATACCGTGTCTAGTGTTTCTATGCCGCTTAGCTTGTGCTTCTTTATTGTCTCTATAAAACTGAGCATTACGAGCAAGGGATTGCTCTTTATGATTTTCGTAATATCTTTTATTTCTTTCTGACTGAGTTAACGGTCTGTCCGAAAATATTCTTCGCATTTTCTCTCCTCGAAAGAGCGAGTTGGAAGGTATGTTCGAGGCATACCTTCCCACTCTAATCTTAGCATAAGTTGCAACTTATGTCAAGAGTTAAATTTATTGAATGGCAGGAACGCTATCAATGTAGCGAATTCTCTGCGTGTTCAATCCTGTTGCTGGAGGAAGTGTAACGGTCTGGTGAAATTTGTACGATGCCCAGCCCCCGATTGTTCCTGTTGGATCAAATGAACTCTGAGGCGCATCTGTTACGACACGGCACTCAATTGTTCTCCAATCGCCTTCGTCTAGGTCTGTGTCACCGGGAACTTCCAACCATACACCGATAAAGGCATAGTTACCGTACACGTATGTACGATACGCTGTCTTACCTGTGCCGTTGTAATTCGCTGTTGTTGTCACAAACGGTGTCTGTCGCAACACAATGTTTGTGCCGGGAAGTTCAATATCCTGGGTCTGGTCAGAACCAGCCATCTTGTCGAACTTCTCCATGTTGGCGTACTTCCACAAATCAACAATGCTGTTGTTAACAGTTGTTGCGTTGTAAATATCACCCAACACGTTAGGACTTACAGAACCGCCGAACTTACCACGCTTGCAAGGCAACACGTTGTGCGAAACTAACTGCTGTTTCAATTCACGAACTGTTCCTAGGTCAAGTGTGTAAGGGGCTGATAGCAAACCGCTCTGGTTAACGTTAGCGTCAACTGTCGATGCCGAGTCAACTACGGCGCTATACAATTCAGAAATCGACTGACCAGCCTGATAGCCTAGTTCAACAGCCGAATTTCCGACCAACTCATCAATCGCTGCGGCAATCGCAAACGAAGAGAAGTTGGAATAGTTATTCCATTCACCAATCTGCGCCGGAGCGCTCAACTGGCTGATCAGTTCCGGACTTCCAACCGTACCGTCGGCTCGCTGTGTTGTATCACCAGATAGCGTGTTGTACTGGAAGAATGTTCGGTTGATACCCATGTGCAACGGTTGCACACGTCGCTCTGCCCATGCTACGAAAGCATCGGTTTCGCCCTTCAGGTTAGGAATCAGTTCCTTATCGAACAAGATAGCCTGCGCTGTTAAAACGTTTCCTACGTTCATTGCTGCTGGATTTGGTCCACTCATAAAATCTCTGCCTTAATATGCTTTACGAAGTTATCGAGGCTGTGCAAGGACTGCGTTAATCTCGGCCCGTGATTTCGGGTCTTTGACTAAGCGCTTCAATTTTTCCTTGTCCATCTTCAAAATACCTTCTCTTGTGTATTTCGGTTCACCTGAAACCGTCGGTCGCTGTGCTGATAGCGATCCTGGTTCAAGTCCACCGTTAATACCCGGTCTTGGCGTAGCAGGAGGTGTATTGTCTGCTGGCAAAGTTGCCGGTGGTACTGGCGCTGCTGGAGGAGCAGCCGCCGCTGCTTGTCTTGCCGCTAATTCGGCGGCAGGATGTTGCACGGCTGGTAACGCTTGTGGCACCGTTACCGGTGGATTAGCCACGGGCGGTACCTCTACTCGACTAGCTGGCACCACTACCGGAGCCAACTCGTGTTCCAATGCAATAAATGCAATTTCCAAATTATCTAAAGTAAACTCAAGTTGATTTTCCTCAAGATACTTTCCGATCAAATCAGAATTTGCTTTGCATGGATTAAAATCTTTAACGTGTCGCTGCATAAACTCAAAACCAATTTGCTTACCCTTAGCTTTTGCTTCAGCTTCTCGGGCTGCTTCTCGGTCTTTAGCGACTTCACTTCCGGCGATCTTTCTTGCCGCTGCAACAGCCTTGGCAGAATCGTCGCCTTTCAAATCTTTTAGTAATGCAGCCATATCTTCGTCTGTCAGAGGCTTATACTCTGGCTCCACGGGCTGCTGTTGTTTAAACGTAACTTTCTGAGTCTTCAAACGATTGAAGGCTCGTGTTGCTTGAACATGACACTCATCTTTCTTTGCGATAAACTCAGGCCACGTCTTAGCCTCAAGATGAGTAGGTCGTCCAATAGGATTACCAGATTCGTCTTTAACCTGATATTCCTGAACAATTCTTAAAATTTTACCTTCGGCATCACGAGTAACATGTATACCGTAAACAGCATAAGAAGCATCTTCTGCTTCCCACGGCTTAACTAATACTTGGTTTGCTGACGCTGCCGCCGTTGCCGCTTCTGATACTGCTTTGGCTGCTGCTGCATCCGCTGCGTCTTGTTCTGCTGCCGCCGCTTCTTTTGTCGCTTGATCTGCGGCTTCTTTCGCTGCTGCTTCTTCTGGAGTAATCACAGGAGCTTCTTCGGTTGCCTGAAGTGCTCGATTAATCTCAACTATACCTTCCGGCGTCGACATCTTTTTCTTCAGTTCTTCAGTACCGAGTTTATACACATCGGCCTTAGTACGCAGTATTTCTGACATATTAGTCTCCATCTTGTAATTTATTAGACAACACCACTGCTTGCGCTAGTGGATTACCCGGTCGAGCTTTAGATTCCGCCGCATTAATAACAGCACGAATTTCCTCTTCCGATACTTGCTGACTCAAAACAGCTACTCGCTCATGAAAATCAATTGACTTCATAACATCGGCACAAAATTCATTTATCGTTTGAGACTGTAAATGCAAACGACTAAGTTTCTTTTCATACTCCGCATCATCAGATTTAAGAGCAAGAAAACGTCTATTAACTCTCTCACACGATTTATTGAAAATCATGATCAAAACTTCGTAACCGGGATGATGAGCTAAATTAGCCAAAGCTGCTCGCTGTGGCATAGTTAATTCATCAAATAACAAAGGTTCTACGGACATTGTGACTCCTAACTATTGATTATATTTCTGTTGACGAACCGACTCCTGTTGTAGTTGGTTCACCAGATATTTCTGGTTGTAAAGCATGTTCTGTAGCCGCTCTGACGACTTCATTTGAAGCCTTTCCTAACTGCTCTTGTTCCTGTAAAGCCTGCTCTTGCTGGAACTTCTGCTGTTGCTGCTCTTGCTGTGCTTGAGCTTGACGAGCTTGAACTCCGGCAGGAGAATTTGCATCTCGCTGCTTAGTTTCATCAGGAGACATAGGAATCAAGAATTCTTGACTGTACTTCCATCCAGCTGCTGCGGCGTACATTTTAAATATCTGAGGATAATTCCACTTCACGCCTGCCTGAGTAAGCCCGTTATTAAATGCTGGTGCAGCAAAAAGTTGCATCAGAATAGGAAAAAATTGAGCCATCTCTTTCTTAGCGCCAAGATGAGCACCGGCAAGTACTTCATACTCTAACTGAGCATTTCTGAAATCGATATGATCGACACTCTTTATGGCGTCTTTACCCATCTTCTCGCCAAGGATTCTGTTCAAGACAGAAGTAGGTAATAAATCATTGTTCAATTCATCCATTGTCTGAAGCCAAGGCTCAAAAACTTGACGAATGATTCGACCGATAGGATTATCTAATCTCGATGCATTAGCCTGAATAACTCCAGCCGCACCGGTTCCTGATCGCATACCAGTTGACTTAATACCAGCCGAACTAGCGCCTTGAACAACTTGCTCATTGGCTCCAGACGAAGCCGCAGCCGCTGCTTGTGACTGCTGAATAGCCTGATAAGCTGCCGCAGGTGGCGACGGCATTTCTAGAATTCTAAATGCCTTATCTACGTCGTCATCTACGTCGATAATACCGCCCTGCTTCCACCGAATGTTCTGCGTAGGAGTATTAAATCCCTTCTTACGAACAAACGGAGGCTGCAAGCAATACGAAATCAAATCCAACGAAAGGTTTGTCACACCCTGCTCAACCAATTGTTCTGAACCGATCAAGATACCCAACCCTTGACCATAAAAACAATCCGGAATGTTTCTCCAGTTTGCTGAGAAGAACGGAATTCGCCCATACGGATTAGCTTCATTTCGAATCAAGATGTTGTGACCATCAAAAGTCATAATCACAATGACTCGTTCTTTATCCCATCGCTCAAGAATCTCAATTGGAGTTTCTTGTGGGTTTGCCGAAGTCTTATAGCTTCGAGGAAGAGCATGTTGCAAATAACCATACATACCTTCCGGAATAGTCAACGTGATGTTATCTGGTCCGGAAGTAGGTTTAGAAAAATACAGCCCTCTCAAAACATCTTCATCAGGAATGTTATAACCAGGAACATTTCGCAGACGATCTAAATCCGAAAACGTGGCGTAATCTCGATAGATAACCCACTTTGCTTTTCGAATATCACCAACACGAGTGCCGGGATCGACTAGGACAGTTCGAATATCGCAAAATTTAATCCAAGGTCGAGAATGAAGAACTTCAACTACTTCACTGACAAACTCATCCGATTCGGCAGTATGAATAGGCTCAATTTCTTGAGTCGCACCAACGAATGTTCCTGTTTTCTTCTTTCGGCTATATGTCTTTCTCTTTTCTTTATATTCGGAATATCCCCACTTCATTATCCCTGTTCCGAACAAAGCCATATGTTCCGCAAACAACTCAACTTCTTCTTCAAAATGCATTAAGTCTAATTGAGTAGTGAAAAGAGCTTTCTTCGCTTCGACTACAGTCTGTGTTGTTCCAGGTCGAGGACGTAGTTCAAACGGTGGTTTCTCATAAAAGATTCCGCCCATCACCTTAGGGATGATAGAACTAATATGATTCGAAACCATAAACTTCGGAACGTTAGCCTGAGCTACGTTACCACCATCAAAAGCGGTACTAGCTGCTGGCGATTGATACAACGTATCCGCCAAAGTCCAACCTGAAGGCCACTGATTTATATTGATGTAATTATCAGCTGAAGCACAATCATCCAATACCAACTTAACAGCTGCTTGCGCCTGTAGCATAAGGATGTTAGTTTCAACATCCACACTAGTATTATCTTTAGTTATTTCTCCCGCAGGCTCTACATATAGTTTTGAAATCTCTTCTGGTGCCGGTTGAGAACTACCGGGGACTGCTCCGATTCCTGCCATATTATTTCCATCCTTAAACGTGCATTCCATTACCACCGAAGATTTTATTTCGAGGGTCATTTGAAGGTCGCACATCTTCTGGTGCTGACGGTGCCTGCGTAGGCGTAGGATCACCCCATCCACCAAAAATTCTTTTGTGAAATTCAGCTTGCGCCATTGCGATTCGCTGAGTTTCTTTTGTTTTTTCTTGAGCCTTTATATCTTCCACTGAGGGAATATACGTTGGCAGAAAGAAATACAACATCGACATGGCGTCAGGAATATCATCCTTTCGACCACGATTTCTTCGCTCACCCGTGTAACGAGTTAACTGAGTAAATGCCTCATCATTCCATGCACCGAAACAGAACCAAAGCAAATCATTCGTAAGCAATATTTCCAACTGCTTAATGCGATTTCTTTTGGCATCAGGCTCGACAGAAGGTGTTCTCCACCAAATTCTGGGCATAACATCCAAACGCTTATACCAACGATCTAACTCTATTTGAAGCAGTTCAGAGCTTGGAGTTTTCTCAATCAATGTTTGTCGTGGATTCCAATCCCGATCCATCTTGACAATCTGCTGAGCTAACTCAGAAGGTGTCCAACGACCGAAACGAACATCTAAAATTGCTAATCCCCATCGCCCATCTTTTTGATAACGTCGAGCAGCTACACCAACTGAGTAGTCTGAATTCTTATTATGTGTCAGTGCCCAATCCCAAGCTATAAAAAGATCACCATCTTGAGGAGCCATTGTCATAGGATACAAATGCTTACGCAATGCATCCTCAGTGAACGTTACTCTGAAAGAATCTTCGGCTTCCAAAGCGGGTTCATTCAATTGCTGACAACGAAACAACTTCTCATTATCTAGAAGCTTTCCACGAAGAACTTGAAAAGCATTCTTAGACAACTCAGGAAAAGCTAAAACAACCATATCTTCCGTAAGTTGCTTCAAAGGTAAATCTTCAAACCCTGGTTTAACTATCCAACACGCACGACAAAAATACTTTAACGGCTTATCATCTCGAATAGCTATACGAGAACCATACCAATCGTCCGGAAAATATCTCGTACCAATACTGTCTGTAAACCCATGCCCATCAACTAGGTTGGAACTGTTATCTATCTGATCTTTCAACGATTCTCTGGTTTGCGTAGTTAAACAATTTTTATCGTTAACAGCATCATCATTCTTTTTAATATCGCAATGCCAACCCGACAAACCAGAATCAATCGAGTTAACCCATAAAGTAGGTTCTACTTGACTGTGTTTTCTACATCGCAAAAGAATAGGAGTATTGGCTCTACCAGCGGCTTTCCGCAAAACATACTCAGGAAATAACAGTTGAAAATCTGTCGGTGTTCCCTGCTCCGCTAAATAAAGATAACCCTTAATCGCCTTCATGAAAGCAAAAGCTAATTTCTTTTCAGCCGTCATGATCAAGATACGAACATCCGGAACGTTTAGCATCCATTGAATACAATCCACTCTATTCAACGTAGACTTAAAATGTCCTCTAGAATCCAGAATCAGGGACTCTTTTGTAAGACATCCGTGTTCATCAAATCGCTCTTGACGATCAATAGCCTTATGAACATCGCCGATGGTATAACCTTTATAATACACACCATCGAAATTTTTCTGAACGTACGTATCGGCTATTTCTTGATGAACTCGGCGTACAAAATCGTGACGTAGAATATCGATACCTAGAAATAGTAAATCCTTTCTAGCTTTATCTCTAAGATCAAGCCACTCTCTAAAATTACGATAAGCTCCGAGAATCTTTGAATCCAACGGCTTTGGAGTATTAGACTTCTTAGTCTTAGAACCTTTTGGACGACCACGAGGTCGTTTTACATCATCCTCTTCTTCCTCTTCTTCTGAAGCTAACCACTCGTCTCGACCAACATAAAGCTGACCTAACTGTGCCCAACTCAAACTCTCCGACCGTCTATCAACCTTACCAAGACTTCCTACATCAGCTAAAGGAAGTTCCGCCTCATCGAAGGGTGCTAATGTTTCACGAATAAACTGATTCTCTACTGTGACAAACTGTGCAGGAGCACTTTCTCTTACTGAAAGATCAAAGCCTAATCGTAACGCACGCTCTTTACTATACTTTCTCTCTTCTCGTGTTTCTTCTGTAGTATTACCCATTGATCCCTCGACATTAAGCCGATGGTATCAATGATCCTGTCGGCTTTAAACTTGGCTTCTTAGCAGCTTCGCCCCATCTTTTTATTAAGGAGTACGGAGCTTGTGAATACTCATTAGCGATTATATCTGGATTTGAAACTGAGTCTCTTTGTAAAGTCTTATCAAAAGTTTCAGCTGTTTCCAGAGGATTCTTTCCAAGACCACTCATATCTGGCATGTTACTGCCCCTCTGCTACCTTTCTTTGCTGAGCATTCCACTCTAGTGATTTCTCTTCGTCAGACTTAGGCTTTGCTGCCTTTGGAGCCGCCATCTTATAAGATGCACCAGAATACTCGTTGCTTAGTTCATGGGGCAACGGCACAGGAGAAGTCTTTCCAGGTCTACTGGAGACTTCCGACGTTCTTTTTACATCTTCAAAAATATCTGGCATTAGCTCACCATATCTTCCGAATGTTTAATCTCTTTCGTTAAAGCAATAGCTTTATATCCAGATGGGTCTTGATCATCTTTATAAACGCCTACAACTCCACCCGGCGCTACTTTTACTTTATTATGATCACCATGAAGTAATTGAGACAACTCGTGGACGATTGAACTATGAACAACTGAAATAGAAGGATATTTACTAGCTTCACCCTTGTGAATAGCCATCATAATCTTAGGATCGGTTCTCTTTCTAAAATCATTCAGCCGTTCACCCCGAGGAATTTTCTCATCAGGATTATCTTGATAATATCGAATCGTCGCTAAATTCTCTTTATCTTTTGGCTTACCTGATAGCTCACCGACATTAAAAGCATCGAAATCCTTAACCATCTTAGGCTTTATCTTAGACTTCGATTTTTCCAAAATCGGTTCTATAGTTTGCAGCGTTCGCTTTTTACTACTATGATAAGCTGCGCTAAACTTTCGACTCTTGAAAAAATTACCTAACTCTTCAGCCTGTTCTTTTCCTTTATCATCCAACGATACATCAACAGGGCCACGAAACTTCCCCGCATCATTTAATTCGGTACTACCGTGCCGAACAAAATATGCTACGGGTTTCAACATATTCATGCTTTCCCTACAAGTTCTATGTCTACTCCATATCCCTTCGAAGTAATAAGACGATATATGCCATCCATTTTTTCGATATAAACACGCTTCTTATAATAGATATCGGCCAATTCGAACCCTAAAACCTGAACTTGAAACTTGTATCCAGCTTGAACAAACGTTGGATTAGGACCGTGAACTTTCAACTTAAACGAATGTTCTTTACCAAATAGTTGTTTAAAATCGGTATCTGAAATAGACGGCTTAACAACTTCAACAGAGACAAGAGCATTCAAAAATGCTTGAAAATTATCTATAGACTCAACACCTAAGCCGACAGTTATTTGTGCTTCATCCTCATTACTAAATTGCATTGTGACGATTCCTACAATCTTATGTGTAGTCAGTGATATAAGAGCCGAACCTGAAGAACCTTCACTACCAAAAATTTGAGCTATGAAATAACCCGGCACTAGAATTCCTTCAGAGGTCAAATTAGCTGAAGATACTTTTCCTACGCTAAGTTGTTTAGCAGCAGATAAAGCGAAATTCACATCTATAACATCATCTCCAATAGAAACCCCACCTAGAGTTCCCAAAGGAATAACTGGATAAACCTTATCGGTCTTTAATTCAAATACGGCGAAATCGAATTTTTTATCGAATACCGATTTAACAACAGTCACGGGTGTAAAATCTTCATCCACATCATCAGCTACTGCATAAGTATAGCCCGTAGACTTACCGACACAATGACCTGCTCCGATCAAATGATAACCACCAGGAATAATTTCATACGCTGTCACTGTACAAAAATCTTGAACGTGATCTTTATAAATTCCTTCTAACAGCATTGTTGCCTTAAACACATCACCATTGAAACCTTTCGGTGATTGAATAACTGATCCTCCTGCCGCAAGAGGAAGCGAGAGAATTAAAACCAAAGCTAACGTGGCTAATTTTTTCACACTAATACCCTAACAGAGCATAGTTTAAAGCCGCCCTCTTACAAGGTCCTCTGCTCGGCTTACTGTTGATCGTCGTCTTTTCTAGCGGGTGAAAAAGCGTGGCTAGCGACACCGCCGACTACTACGCTGGTAAAAGCTACGAAAGTGGGGTCCATGTGATGGAACCACTGAAGAACTGCCCCCACCCCAAAAATACTACCTATCATCGGAAGGTGATAATCTTTAACATTAGTTAAAATTTTATCCCAATTCATTAGTGTTTAAACCCCGACATCGTTTGCGCAAAGTTTGCCATCTTTTGAACATGGGCGTTCTTGCTGTGAGTAGCGGCTTCGACCTTAGACTTAGGAATCGTTTCTCCCTCAGGAACACCTAGCGCCCGATGCAAACCACCTTTTCGAAGTTTATGCAGCGCTCTATAAAGAGAGGGATTTTTAGCTCTTGCCATATTACACTCCCTTCATAGGAATACCAGCCTTAACTGCTTCGGCGGCATCTACACCGTGATCTCCAGCTTCAGCTGCGCCTTCCTGTTCATCTGGCTCAGATGTGTGCTCCATAAGGCCGTCCATCATTCCGTCATGATCAGCACGAGCGTAATCCTTGTGCTTACCCTCTTCATGCTCGTGATGAATCGAATGCGAACCATCGGCGTGATGAGTAATGTGAGTGTGAGAATATTTATGAGTCTTAGCCATGATAATCTCCGTTACTTGGCATTATGCCGATTATTAAATTGTTCCGGAACTGCGTGTTCGCCTTTCTCATCATGACCACTGTCGACGCCTTCCTGCCACATAGCCAATCCATTTGCTCTGGCACTTGCGTTAGGCTTATGATATGGTCTGTGACCTGTTTCTTGATTAGTAGGCATTCTGTCATGAGCGCCATTGGCAGCATGACCGCCTGTAACTCCACGCTTCCAATTATCTAAAGCGGCTGCTCTTGTGCCCATTTGATGCTTTGCATCTTTAACAGGTACACCAGTGTTCATACCACTCTGACCTTCACCTTGACGAATGTCGGCCTCGTGATCACAAACCTCGCCTGTACCCGGAGTAGCCATAGCTACACCGATCTTATTTCCTCTTTTCGGACTGTGGTCCTTTGCATAATCTGACATATTATTTCTCCTGATCTTTTTTCTTGAAGGCTTCGACAAACTCGCAACATCCTTTTTCGATGTTAACGATAGGCAAACCCTTCGAATCTTTTTTAACTTGTGGATCAGCTAACATAACAGACTGAAGACAGCGACCACGACCATCTTCATCCTTAAAAATCTTATCTTGCTTAATACCTTTGAGGTATTCACACATACCACAATAATAAGGACCGTTTTCAGCATATCCTGCTAAATCCGTACTCTTAGGCCAAATTGGACCTACGTCAGAGATAAACTTTTTTAACTTACCGATTATTTTAAGCCAGGACTTAGCCATTTTTCCGTGCCTTATGTGCCACCTTATAAGATGGCAAATGCTTCTCAGAAGTCGAAGCGAAATCATGAAGCTGCTCATGGCTCATTTTCTTCAAACCTTTATTACGAGCATATAACTTTTCCGGATGATGTTCAGCGATTGCCATAGCTGTCCGTTGAGCTACTGAAACTGCTGGCATGTTATGCTCCGTGTCGACGACCAAGTAACATCAATAAGCCCTGAACGGCGTAAGTAACTAAAAACTTGCCATTCTCCCAATTCTTTGCTGTCTTAGCATCGTCTTTAAGATCATTGACTTGTTCTTTAAGTGCGTCATGTTTAGCTATAGCCGTTTTTACATCGCCAGCTAAAGTTTCTTGACCAGTTTGAATCTCGCCTACTTTTTCTACCATCCATAGACGAAACTGTTCTTCTGTTTGAGGGATTCCTTCCATTAAATTAACCCGAAGTTAAGCAACCGACTTTCACGGTGCCGCCCTGAATTCCACAGGCGTTGTCGAACTAGCAACTGGAGCCGCTTTGAGTCGGCTCCGGATGTCAGAACGAAGTTTATTGTTCTAGAGCGAACTGATACATACTAGCTGTGTTACCTGCGCCAGTTGTACCGAATGTTGCTCGAACAGCCAAAGCAAATGGTGCATTGGCACCTGACGTTCCAGTTGTACCAGCGGGAGCTGACATGTTTACGCCAGTTACAGCGTTTGTCAAAATGCTAAAATCACCAGCTGTTCCAGCTTCAAACGTGTTATCCAGTTCGTAGACCCACTTACCTTGAACTAGACCGCTTGTGTTATCCCCCTGAAGCCAACACTCCAACATCCAAGGCTGAGTCGCCAATTGTTCACCAGTACCACCGCCTAAGTTTCTAGCTGTAGTATCACAAATTGATGTATATGTCGGAGACGCTGCTGTATAGTTAGTCGAAAGAACCAACTCTAATTTAAAAGTTGGGCAAGCGATTGTAGGATCGGGTGTTACGTTACCCATAGCGATAACGTGCAGCAACTGGTTATTGGAAGCATTATTTCCCTGAGGATAAATGTATCCAACTTTAGACGAAGCTACGTTGATCGAAGGACCGGGAACTGGAGGAAAGAATTTAGCGGTTGTACCTGTACCGCCAACCGTTACCGGGGTGTTACCATTTAAAAGCAAATTACTTACTGTCTGCATGAGTCACCTTTGTGTTTCGTATGGGTATGAAACTCGCCTTAGGCTGTTGTTCAATCCGTACGTTCTTATTCAGAGACACTATTGTGCCATCTGTGATTCCAGGTACCGATGGCACCTGCGAATATCTTTACCCTTCGGTGAAGGGTTCGAAATCTTGTGTATAACGCCACGACGGATCAACGTTCTTTAAAATATTTCTCAGTTGATGAATACGTCGTTCGATATTTCCTATCGGTCTAAATTCTTCAGTACGACAATACATACGAAAACCCTGATGGGCTACCTTAGGAGTTTCCGGATACTTAACAAATCCATTAACCGAACGCATCACGTGGCGAATCAAACCGTCATCCAAATCACTAGCATCAGGAAATGGGGTGAAAATCTTATCTAAATAGCCTCTGCGATCATTGAAAAAACTATCGTTGATATGAGGAACAACCAAAACAAGAGATTCACGTCTAAATGAAGCGCCAGGGTTAGTGTAATAGTTTTCGCCGTATCTTTTAATGTACCGACCAGACGTTGCAAAACAACCACTGTCTTGTGCTTCAATTGACCAAGTAAAATAATCATGAAAGACTCGAACATCTTCCTCAACGAAGAAGATCAGGTCGGCTCCGGACTCATAACCACCTTTCATAGAGTTTAAAATATTCCAACACCCGCTTGGCGCACGAGGATGCTCTTTAGCGTGAAAGATCAAAGCACGTGGTAAGTAGGTGTCCCGAACATACTCCACTTCACTGAGACGCTTAGCATCAGTGTGGTCAACGTATATTCGAATATCGTCAGGCGATTGATCGGCCCGGTCAATTGATTCTAATGCTAGCGCCAACATTTCTGGACGCTTCAGTGTGGGCATTACGACAACATTTGACATAAAATTGTGCGGGTTTTGGCTCTCGCCGAGGCACCCGCCGCACCCCTTGTCGCCCGAGGATTCTTTCGTCTCTACTCAGACTCCAACCGTCTCATAAACGGTCAAGATTAAATTATCTGAAGAGAAGTTCCACAGCCTGAACAAAACTTGGCTGCTCCCTTCGCTCGTTTACCACAAGTCTGACACTTCGCTCTAATATCAACTGTCACTGGTCGTTGCACATCTACCTTACCGTGCTTACCGATCAGCTTCAAAGTCAATACTTCTGAAGCTTCTGTTTGAAATCCAGATACACTGACAAATTCTTGATTACTAACTGCTCCAGGTGCTGTAATACCAGCTGTATTTTCTTCTACCGATTTCGTGCACTGAGCCGATTTCGTGCACTGAGCCGACATCATATTCTGAGCGTGGACTGAATTACCCATCACTGTGTTAGTGTTCCACACAGGACCTAAATAATCATAAAAAGGACGATAAGGCCAGTACTGATGGTGGTAAGTATGATGCTCAACTACTTTCGGTATCTTAAACACGTACTCTTTCTTAAACTCAACCCGGAGTAAACCGTCTTCAAGCCGAACACCACGATGATCTTCAACCGCCTGGGTACGCTCGATAAACTTGAAACGATTACCCTGTTTCAAATTATCACTTCGCAGGAATCGCTCAACTTCCATTTCACCATTAGCTGGAAGAACTAACCACGTTGTAGCTTCCTTTCCATCAATTGAAATCTGAGCCATAGCTCTGACAGGATTCAAATTCTTCAACAGAACCGAATATTCACTTCCAAATGGTAACTGAACTTCCTCTCCACTTTCTCGGAGAATCTTTCCATTTACCTTTACTGCCAAGACAAAGTTTTTCTTATAAGTCATACATCTCCTTTAAACGGCACACAGAGTAAGTGCCCAAATTAGACTCTGTTAGATTTACTTCATTTATGCTTTAGGTCGTAAAGAGTACCTAGCACAAAAACCACGACATACATAATTCCAAATAAAATATAGCCAAACACCCGCTTCATCGCCACAGCCATCCGCAGATGCACTTGACAATACCGTCACCTTGACGAGGCTTTCGTAAAACGTTGCCGCAACGTGGACACTTTCTTTCCCACATAACGTCTCCGGCCTCAGGGATTGTCCACCGGGGTCTGCTAAATAAAAAACCCGCCACAATGGGCGGGTTGTTTTGGTTGGCTGACTAGGATTCGAACCTAGATTTTATCGTTCAGAGCGACACGTGCTGCCGATTGCACTATCTGCCAATATTGGTTGCCTCGCTTGGATTCGAACCAAGATACCATGTTTCAAAGACATGGGTCCTGCCGATTGAACGACAAGGCAATAGTCCGTTACTTTTTACGCCACGGTTTATACGACGACTTCCTTCGTACGGGCGATATCATCGATCCATGGTCACGACGACTGGCTCATCTGGAAGGATTCGAACCTACAACCCTCTCCTTAACAGGGAGTCGCTCTACCGTTGAGCTACAGATGAATCTTGGTGGACCGCCACGGACTCGAACCGTGAACCCACTCCTTAAAAGGGAGGTATGTTGCCTCTAACACCTGCAGTCCATTGGCGGAAGATCAGTGAATCGAACACTGTCAGGCTTTCACCTGTCACTATTTTCGAGATAGTTGCCGACCATTCAGCGCTATCTTCCCTTAAACAAACTTTGGCGGCGAACAAAAATCTTTTGAAGAGCCTACTTTAAATCCAGAAACAAAGTATCCAATCCATAAACCTAATCTGTGCATTATAAATGACATTTTATTCTCCATTGGCGGAACGTGGTCGAATCGAACGGCCTTACCCCTTGCGAGATATCACCGTTTTCAAGACAGATGCTCACCATTAAGCGCTACGCTCCGTTGGCGGAGAGTGCAGGATTTGAACCTGCACAAGCTTTCGCTTGACTTCAGTTTAGCAAACTGACACGTTGCCGGATTCCGTCAACTCTCCGAATTTTCTATCTTTGCATGATTCTTACGAGTGTCCACATCTCGTTTACAAACTTTACAATAAGTGCCGCTACGACTATCATAAAACTCAGAAACCGGTAGTGCTCTCTTGTGTCGTGAACACCATCTCATGCCATCTGGAACATTATACGGTGAACGATAGTATGAATGAGGACGATTACAATCACAATGAGAAAAAGCGATATTATCTAAATCCCAAAACAAAGACGAATCTCGTCCTTCCCAAGGCTCTTTATGCTCAACACTCAAATCTTCGGCTACAGAAATTACTTGTTTACACTTAAAACAAACATTCTGTTGTAAACAAACGAGTAAATGAAAAAGAATATTCTTTCTCAGTTTATTTGCCGCTGCACCATGCGACATTCCCAATTGCTGAAAAATACGCTGCTTTCGTAATTCATCCTTATTCATAAGCCTTTGACTCCTTAAAGTCGTTGACTATTTAGGACTTCCTTTTAATCGTTATATTCGGGGTGACAGAAAATTACTGCATTATCGTCATCTAACTTTTCAACTGTCAAGACAATCCGATCTGCACCATTCAACAACTGACGCTTAACTTCTTCAGTGATAATGTTAACAGTTTCTTCAAACATGGTTCCTCAAATTGGCAGGACGGGTCTGAGTCGAACAGACACTGCATCGTTTTGGAGACGAGCCGACTACCGCTATCTTACCGACCTATATGAACATAAATGTGTATAACGCTTCGTAAATGGAGCACGGAGTGAGACTCGAACTCACTAAGAAGCGTTTTGCAGACGCTCGCCTCGACCGATTCGGCATTCCGTGCATTGGTAGCGGATAAGGGACTCGGACCCATAACTTCCACTTTGTAGGAGTGGCACTCTAGCCATTGAGTTAATCCGCTATATGGTAGGGCTACCGGGACTCGAACCCGGACTACTTACTTGAAAGGCAAGCGTGCTACCATTGCACTATAACCCCATTGGTACTCTCAGTGTGATTCGAACACACGTCACTGCTTTGAGAAAGCAGTATCCTAAACCCCTAGAAGATGGGAGCACATGGTCGGACTCGCTGGTCGGTCTACTCGGATTCGAACCGAGATTTGCCGAGTAAGAGTCGGCGCTTCTAGCCGTTGAATTATAGACCGTGGTAGTCGGAGCCAGATTCGAACTGACATCGTGCGCCAATCTAGCGCTTATACAGTTTATAAGACTGCCGCTCTACCATTGAGCTATCCGACTATTGGCGATCCTAGCAGGACTCGAACCCGCATAACTAGTTTCGAAGACTAGCGCCTTTTCCATTAGACGATAGGACCATTGGCATCCCTGAGAGGACTCGAACCCCCATCCATCCGGTAGAAACGGAGTACTCTTTCCATTGAGCTACAGGGACATTGGCGATGACGAGGGGTATCGAACCCCCACACTCTGTCGTGACAGGACAGCGCACTACCATTATGCTACGTCACCAAATTGGCTGGCCCAGAGCGACTCGAACGCTCACCCTCTCCGTTAACAGCGGAGTGTACTACCGAATTATACGACAGGCCAATTAAAACTTCTGGAGCGGCTTGCGGGAATCGAACCCGCCTTTAATGCTTGGCAAGCATTCGTACTGCCAATGTACGAAAGCCGCATTGGGAGAGGATTCTCTGATCCATTCCGGTTTCAGATGCGAAGCATCAAGTCAAGCCTGTTTGGTCACGGTCGGCTTTCACCATCCCTTGCGGGAGTGGAGCGAACAACGGGATTCGAACCCGTACGTTAAGTTTGGAAGACTCACATGCTACCATTAACATCATGCTCGCATTGGTAGCGGGAGTCGGATTCGAACCGACGATAACGAGGTTATGAATCTCGTGTCTTAGGCCAGACTAGACGATCCCGCAATAGAAATCAAATTATGATCAAATTCCCAATGATGATTTGGACACAACGCTACCAAATTATTCAAATCATTTATTTGAGCAATCGTAGCGTCATCAGGAAACTCAGATACTGCTTTCAAATGAGCGATCTCAACGTAATTAGAATATCCACATTTCGAACACTTTAGTTTATTACCACTTCGTTCCCAAATAGCAGCAGCGTGTTTTCTTATTGAACTTCTAGCTGACTGCCAATTCTTTCTCGAAGAAAATAAATCTTTCTTAGTTCTACTGCCCATAACTGAGTGCGAACTCTTAAATCTAGCGGCACAAGGACGACTACAAAACCGTAATTTAGGTTTATACGCCTCGAATTCAACGCCACAACTTAAACATAAACGCATCATAATCCCACCGATTGATAGGAGCTACCTATCAACCAAATGAAAAGTAATCACTCACGAAAACATTTCGAACTGGACGCCTTTTCATGAGCGGGTGGCCAGCCTATGTTTCTAAACAGAACGAGTCTGATTAGAACAGCCCTACATCACGCCAGCTTAGCCCTGCAGAGCTTCAGCGTCTTGCCAGCATGATGTTATGTAAAGTGGCGGCTACTGAGGGAGTCGGACCCTCTCCTCTTGTTCTTCAGACAAGCGCTCTACCGTTGGAGCTACATAGCCATGGTGGACCTAGTCGGCTCTGCCCCGACCGCCTCTGCTGTGCAAGAGCAGCGCTCTTCTTAATGAGCTACAGGCCCAATTTAAACATTGTATCAAACTTCTAACAGTTTGTCAAGCTTTATTTTATACGTAATTGACAGTTACAATTACACCAGATGACGGGGAAACCGAACCCGCTGTTCCACCAGTGGTAACACAAAGTGCTGTCAAAGCTGTACCAAACGTTTTACCTGGAGCCGAACCAGTATTATAGTTCTGTGTAATTACCGCCCCACCGGGAACATACAAAATTTCATCAGGTGCTGTCGTTCCTACTACCACGGAACCTGCCGCTAAATTATACAACTTAACATACGATGCTGCGCCACCGTTAGCCGAATTATCAACTGAAATCCAGTAAACCTTTGCCGAGGACGCTTTGATAGCATCGGCTGTATTCCCCATGGCTGTATCTGTAAAGATAACCTCATTGGCTGGCGTTGCTACAGTCACTTGTGTAATAGACATTTAATTTCTCCTTATGCTCCGTGAGCTACGCCTAGATAATCAAGCCAATAAGAAATATTTCCACCAGGATTGATAACCTGTATAATATCTAACAACAAGGGATTATCAAACGCTGAAGCGAATAAAGTTGCTGTCGATCCTTGAAGAATAGGGGTAAAATAAACCCCCAAAACGGTTCCATCTGTTGGATTAACAGCTGGACTATGAACCTTACCAAGATAATCTACGTTAATCATAACGGAAGGAGCGCCACCTGTCTGACTACCAGGACTTGCAATTTGAATCAAATCTAAATTCTGCGCTTCGTTAGAAGAAAACGCATATTGAACCGACAAGCCATTAGTTACTGAAGCTTGAACTCTAGATAACACCGCCACTGATGTTGCTGCCGCCATGAATCACCTCACAAATTTGGTCGGAGTGAAAGGACTCGAACCTTCAAGGTCTTTCGACACCAGTTTCCAAAACTGGCAAGCTTCCATTTACTTAACTACACTCCGAAATGGTGGATGTGGTAGGAGTTGAACCTACAACGTCGTAAGCGACGAAGTGTTTTACAGACACCAGAACCTAGCCGGTTTGTTCATCACATCCATTGGAGCGGAGACACGGATTCGAACCGTGCATTCAGGCTTTACGAAAGCCAAATGGTGAGCCTCACTCACCGCATTGGGGTGGATAACGGGAGTCGGACCCGTCCTGGCTCTTTCACAGAGAGCAGTGCCTCACCGCTACACTATATCCACCATAGAAATTCTATCAAACTTCTTCAAGTTTGTCAAGCTATTTTAAGCGTGATCTCCTTTATCTCCCTTGGGACCTTGTGCTCCATCTTTTCCATCACGACCGGGAGCGCCATCTTTACCGGGATCGCCTTTCAAACCAGCTGGACCGAAAGGACCTTGATCACCCTTGTCTCCCTTCATACCATCTTTACCGTCTGCTCCAGCTTTACCATCTAAACCTTTCGATCCTGCGTCCCCTTTGTCGCCTTTATTTCCTTGAGGACCTGTAGGACCTTCTACTCCGGATTTACCTTGCGGACCTGCTGGACCTACTGAACCTACATGACCCGCTAGCCCTGCGGGACCGACTGGACCACGTGGACCTGCAGCACCAGGAACTCCGGAAACTTTATGAAACAAAGAAAAAATTAACGATACACCAGCAACACCAATAGCAATAAATGCTAGATCAATCATCTATCCCCCTCAGAACAGTGATTTACTTGGAGCAGGCTGGAAGACTCGAACTTCCGTGGGTTTTATCCGGCAGTTTACAAAACTGCTGCTGTCGCCTCTGAGCCAAGCCTGCGAATTTTTCTTCCTTTACCCATATTCAAACTTCTGTAAGTAGGAGTCAAAGAATGACAATTCGGACACAACAAAATAAGATTCTCAATTTTATTGTTATCCCAATGTCCATCGATGTGTTCCAACTCAACTGGAGAATGTCCTGTTAAAGGATTAATCTCGTTCCAACCACACCGCTCGCACTTTTCTCCACGAACTTTAATCAGATAAGTTCGTATGTGAGCCGATGTTTTATTAGCACCCTTATTTTGAATAATACCGGATTCTTCACCCGAAAGCCATCTTTGAATCCAGTCATTCTGTAAAACTAAACGGGCACACTTTCTACAACCCTTTGCTGCTTTTGAAACTCGTATTCCACAGTACAGGCACACTTTCATTTTTCCTCCTTTGAGAGCCTGTACTTTCTCAAAGAATGTTATGGAGCTAACTCAGTGAATCGAACACTGGTCTGCTAGGTACTAACTAGCGGTAATTCCACTATACGAAGTCAGCTTAAATCTTTTTCAAATATAACACAATGTCTCTAATCTTGTCAAACAAATTATACTGAAACTTGTACTCAGCATAACTAGTCAGAACACCACCGACAAATAAAGCAACGAACAAAGCGATGAATGCGTGTAGAGGCATTTTATCTCCTAGAGAAGTGCTTTCAAACGTGCTAACACATTTGCGGCTACGGATTCCCCTTCTGATTCTAGCTTAGCGATTTCAACTTTGATAGATTCTTTAACTTTAGCTATTTCTTTCAAAGCTGCATTTTCTTCGACTAGCAAATCGTTCACGACAGAAAGATTACCCACTTTTGCCATTAAACGCTCAATTGTTATATTCATTTCTTCTTCCTTTTATGTTCTAGAACAAAAAATTTCCCGTGACCGTGATCTGTGATCCTGTTGGCGCAACAGGCCAGTTAATGGTCAAGACTCCCGACGCTACAGAGCCGGTGATAATTTGACCGTCAGACGATCTCAGATTCGTGACCCCAGAAAGTGTCACCGAACTTGCGCTGAACGCCGGATTAAATTCAAAACCTGGGCTAAGATAAACAGTTAACGGCACTTTTGACAACGTAAGAGTGACAGAGGTAGACGTGCCATCAGGAACAAGATTGACCGAAAAATTTATAGTTGCGACGATGGCCATTTATTCCTCCGTCCACTCAAACCACACACTGGCTAGAGGAGTAGTTCCTACATTATTTATAGTAACCCCGATATAATCATTAAGCCCTCGGATAACTCCAGTTTGCGAAAAGTAATTTCCAAACGTCCACTCAATTACCTGTGGTTGAACAGAAACTGAAGTAGTAACAATCTCATACTGATCAGCAGCTAATGGTGATGTTCCTGCTCGTGTAGCTGATGTTGGAGCCGTTGCCCACCCAGTAGCTGTAGCCGAAGGTGTTGGATTATTTATATCCAATGAAACAAACGCCGAATTGCCCGTACCGCCACTCAAACTGCTGTATCTAAAAACTTGAAGATCAGCGCTTGCACCTGTTGCTGCCGTCGCCGAAAATCGTATTCTCGTCAATCTAACTACTTTTGCTGGACTTCCTTGAAGAGAGAAAAAAGGCCCATTAACTATACCACCTACAGGAGGTGTAAAACCCGAAAGTCCTGACCGATACGTTGCCTTACGGCCCTCGGTGTTAACACTTAAAGCTCCAGTCGTATCAATTATAGTAGGCCACGACTGACCATTCACAAGAGACGGAACAACAGACTGGAACTTGTTAAATAGATACTGTCTAAGAGCCATGTTAAACTGGGAACTCAGCCCACAACAAAGAAGAAGCTGCAGAATGTCCAACTGGAGTTGTTGTAGCAAATAGGCCTAAAATACCTCCAGGTGATATAATTAAACTCCCATCGAAATTCTCTGTATTTTGTGATTGCATTTGTGTCATAAAACCGGCAGCAGTTGCAGTTTCAGCAACGTTGTAAATCTGACCACCACCCAAACCGGATGCACAAAGAACCGACGTTTGAATTGAGGCTAATCCTGTTAACGCTAATCCTGCAAGACCCTTACATTGCGAACCAGCCTGAGTCAGAGTCTTTCTATTAAAAGGTGCTGTACCTGTAGTAATTGCATTATTGCCTGTGTATGCAATCCAAACCAAACCACCGGGTCCGACCGCTGTTGTCAGGGTTGTTAAGGTAACTGAAAGAGTTGCTTGTAAAATTACAGCATTAACACCCGATATCAATGGATTATAAATTCCTATAATTGGGGTTGCGGTAGCTGCCGTAGCCAATGTAGCTGAATTAGCATCTGCTGTTGTAAAAGTGGCGGCATTAATACTTGTAGTGGTCATACCAGAACTAAACATCTGACCACGATAAGTTGCTTCATAAAAACGACCTTGAAGATCGCTAACAAGAACTTCGCCAAACTCACCCGCAGAAGCTACCGGAACCTGTCCGACTTGCTTACCTGTCGCCCCTTGCTGAACACCTATATTCATAAATCCTCTTAAATCACTGGCTGAAAATCTTGAGATGTAGGATCGAAATCAGAACTTTCAACATCTCCATTTTCAGTAACCATATGGACTATGGCTGTACGCATGGCTCTAACTTCTAAAATCAACATTTGAATCAACTCTGTCAAGCCACGAGTGTCTTGGCTATTAGGAGAAATAGTAACCACTAAAGCCGAATCCGTATTAAGTGGCGCTATAGTTCCCGGTTTAACCGCAACCGGACCATTCACACCATCCGTAATTTCCATTGGCCAAGCGTTCACTAATGTATTAGGCGTGCCCTGATTCGCTGTGACTGTTCCGGAAATAGGAATTGCTATTCCACCTGTAAATCCTTCAATAATAACAGAACGACCACCTGCACCTAACGGTACGGGCTGATATTGAGGAGTGGCGTCATTTGATTCACCACCTATCACCAAGAAATTCGTTTCTGCGGTTGTACCGTCAGTTGTTGTACCGACAACATCGACATTTCCTGTGATAGTTGTTGATGTCAAAGATACAACCCAAGGACTTGTACCTTGAGTAACACTGACAGTTCCAGTAATGGCAACTGTGCCATTTGAACCTATATCTACTTTAAGTACACCGGTTCCGGCGTCTACTTGAACTCTGCGCCAAACAGAATTGGTTGCATCCCATCCACCAAGCAAAGCAAATGTGTCTTCAGCATCCGTTGGATTTGCAAACGTATCTGATGGAGTCTTTGCTCCCGCTACAATCCAAGGACTTGTCCCTTGTGTTACGCTGACTGTGCCGGTTATAGTTGTAGAACTTAGTGATACAACCCAAGGAGACGTTCCTTGAGTAACACTAACTGTTCCGGAGTCTACGATGACGTGTTGTGGAGCAGAAAAACTTATCGATCCGCTAATTGGAACAGCTGTTCCACCAGCGACACCTTCAATAATTACACTGCGACCAGCGGCTCCAAGCGGAATTGGTTGATACTGAGCAGTTGCATCGTTAGACTCGCCGCCAACTACTAGAAAAGGTGTCTCTGTTGTGCTACCATCTGTCGTTGTTCCGACAACGTTTACGTTTCCGGTAATCGTTGTAGAAACTAACGATACAACCCAAGGCGAGGTTCCTTGCGTGACACTGACACTTCCAGAAACAGTCACAGCAGGAGTATTCTCAATCAAAACTTTAAGTTGACCAGCCGCATCCGTTGATAGAACTCTTACATCAGCTCCATCCCATCCTAACGCTGCTGTTCCTGTAGGAGTCGCAACTGCGGTACCCGTTGCGTACTGAGTGCCGCCACCGAAACTGGTAATTTGATCACCGTTAGCATTGACGATAGCTACGGCTATTGGAGTGGAATCTGTCAGATTGAATCCAGTGACACCAAACAAAGTGCCACCGATATTCACGCCTAGATAATCAGCGTCTGCTGGAACAGGAGCACCAGTAGGACCAGCTGCGGCGTTACCGCTTCCCCCGCCACCACCGATGCTGGTAACTTTTAAATTACCATTTATATCGAACTGAAGAGAACAAGCCTGACCATCTGTTAAAGTAAAAGGAGCGAGATTATAAAATCCGCCGACTGTGAAAGGACCGTTATTCTGTCTTGTACTTCCCGGTCCCTGCGCCATGTCTTCCTCTTTACAAATTCATTTTTATCTTTTGAATAACAGCTGTGACGATCTCACTTATACTTGGAGAATAACCAGGATCACCTTTTGGACCCTGTACTCCGGTTGCCCCGGTCGCTCCGGTCGCTCCTTGCGACCCCTGCGGACCCCGCTCCCCTGTGTCTCCCTTGGCACCTTGTGGTCCGGGTGTGTGACTGACACCTGCCTCACCACGATCCCCTTTGGGTCCGGGGATGCCTTGTGGTCCTCGTGGACCCGGCAGATTGGAAATGCCTGGATCGCCTTTTGGTCCTTGCCCACCAGGATCACCTTTGCGACTGGAAATTTGCTTTTGCTGTAATGTTATGTGATCTAAAAACTGTTGAACAGTCTTATTTTTTAAATCATTAAATTCAGCTCTAAGTTGTTCAATTTCTTTTTCTAAATCTACGCTCATTACAAAACTCCTGATTCCAAATATTTAATTCGTTCTCGTAATTGCTTAATTTCCAAAGCTTGTTTAAAAACTAACTCTTCCCTCTTGTGTCGATCTCTAGGAACCCACACAAGATTACCCGGCATTATTCCTACAGATTTATCCACAACGTGGAGATCATAAAACTTACCTGGCTTAGGTCCTATTTCTTTTAACAAACAATTTTCGCCCTCAATAAAGGAACCACCTTTGTCATAATTCCAAGCATCATAAAAGGGCATATCCACATACCACTTTGTTTTAAGTCTAAAAATATAACGATGATGATTTCTAAGACTAGCAGCAATTGGGTGGCTTTGACTCCAGTTCCTACACCACTCATTTCTAAGCTTAGCGTGCCGCTGAACACTTTCAGACACCTTAGAATTAAGTTGAAAATTCAAAACGGCTGCTTCGTCATCGCTTCTTTCTGAAATGAATCCCACACTTTGTTTTTCTTGCAAAGAAAAATTCTTTATAAAATAATCTTTTTCTTGTAGTGGAATCGCCCACCTGAAATCGCTACGTCCTCGACTTACAAATCTAACCTTAGTAAGTAAATTAGGGCATCGTCTATTAATTTGCGTTACTAATGTAGTACAATCGCTCTTGGTAATAGCCTTAGAAAAATTCAACTCTTTTGCTAAATCGACTAATGGAATAAATTTTGAAGAATCTACGCCGTATCCTAATTTCTTTATAACACATTCTTTTTCCGATGCGGGAATGGCCCATACCAAACCATCACGTACTCCAGATACTTTATCTAAATGAATTTTCCTAACTAAACCTGGAAATGCTCGCTCTATGAGTTCTCTAAAATTAGTAGAATCTGATTTCCTAATAGCCGCAGGCAAACCTAACTCTTTTGCTAAATCTAAAACCGTAATAAACCTTTCTTTCATTCTTTCCTCCACTAAGGAAAGCAGGGAGCAGTAGTGGCTGCTCCCGCCCGTTTAGCTAAACAAACTTAAATCTTTATTTATCGATAACTTACGTCAGTTCCCCCGGTACCCGTTGCCACTGACGCCGGGTGCTCCGTCACTACCAATGTCATTAAATCCTAGTTGCTGCCGATGTGCTTTCTTAGCAGCTGCGCCGTCATCACACTTTGCTTCTATAACTGCGCTAGCAGAAGGAAGAGAACCTTTTCTCAATGTAGCCTCTTCAGCGTTTGACTTACCACGACTATGCACCCCCGCATCGGGGTGGCTCATGTCGTGCTCGAATGCACAATCAGGAATCGTTGTTTTAAAATTCATAAAAATCCTTTTAAACCAAAAGAAAAAGCGGAAGTGTCTCCGTTTTCTTCCGCTTATTTTAATAGAAAGAGTAGCTCTGGATGTCTGCGGCATATTATGCCCCAGAATCTGTAACCTGAATAACAACCGTGTCTGTGACGGCTGCGGTAGGAGTACCACTAATTAATCCACTAGATGATAGTGTTAAACCAGCTGGAAGACTACTTCCTGCTTGAAGCGACCATACATAAGGAGCGGTACCACCACTAGCTACAAGTTGTTCTGAATAAGCTTGTCCAACTTGTCCATTAGGCAACGATGTGGTAACAATAACTAGCGGTGATGGTGTAACAACTAAAGAAAAACTAGCAGTTGCTGTTTGTGGCATATAAGTCCCCCTCAGAACTAATTTACAAATCATCTGCTCCTAAAATTCCTCTATTATCGAGCGGTGTTAATCCTACTCGTGTCAAAATAAAAATTATCTTGTCGCCAGCATACGTTTCTATCCGAAACTTAAAATCGCCATTAGCTTGTTTCTTTGTGACTAAGCGATATTCAGTCACACCTGCTTTCTCTCTTTCTGAAAAATAATTATAAAGTGCCTGCATTATTTCTTCCGTGTCAAAACGTACTCAAACTTCTTTTTCAAGAAAGTGACTAAAGTATTATGCTGCTTTTCCCACTCTTTATACGTCAGTTCTTGCTCAATTTTCTTATCCACTATTCACCTTTTAACTTAAGTGCCAGTTGTTTACCGTGGTGACTGGCAACCACTCTGGTCGGTCACAGAGGATTTGAACCTCTATGCTGTTAAGCGGCGGGGTTTAAGTCCGCTGCGTATGCCATTCCGCCAGTGACCGAAGATTGTTTCTTATTTCTTCCACAATATGTTGATGTTTGTGAATTGGTACGGCTAGAGGGATTTGAACCCCCATGGCTGTTAACCGGTAGGGTCTAAACCTACTGTGTCTGCCTTTCCACCACAGCCGTATAGTTTATTTCTGGTCGGTAATGAGGGAGTCGAACCCACATGAATTGCTTCGCCGCTTTTTGAGAACGGTGCGTCTGCCAGTTCCGCCAATCACCGAAAATTACATAATGTTTCCAAACAATAAAGCTGTTAACGAACAGCCTAACACAAAGAATAAGAAATCTATTCCAGAACTAAACCACGTTTGTTTATCTTCCCAAGGAGCACATCCTAAAGACTCCAGCGCCTCTTTGAAACCTGTAAAAAGAAGAGTCAACATAAATGGATGCCAGAAATGAACACGAGCGAATAAGAAAGGAAGATAAGCTCCCCAAGCTAAATGTGCTAACTGAGCCACCATCCAATTAAAATTATTTGGTTTCATGTCCATCTGGATACTTTGTATAATCCGATTCGATCTGCTTGACTGCTTCGGTCAAAGTCTTGAAACCGTAAACTGCCCATTTAGGTGCCGATTCGTTATCTACAGCTAAGCCTAGATTCCAAACATCTTCTGCTGGATGCTGATACAACCCAATCAAGTTATGTTCTTTTGCAAAAGCGTTAAACTGATCCCACGCTACTTGAGCTTCCTGTTCCGTTTCCGGACTATAAGCTATCGGCTGCATCATAACAATCTTATTGTGCATCGGTTTAAATACTTCTACTCGGTGCATCTTCTGCAAATCGACAGCTGCTTGATCTAACTTCACTTTTACTACACCAAGAGACAGTAAGGAAACCAACATTAGCAGAACTATTTTCATTTTCCACCGGGAAGGCTTAGTGATTCTGCCTTCAATTTTCTTAACTCTTCGTCCATAGCTTTCTTAAACATCTTAACGTGTCGCTTTGTCAAGATATAATCGTCGACAATCAAGCCTAACCAAATACAAATCAGATAAAAGATCAACCAAACTGGTAGCATTATCTACCGACAAAAAATGGGTTAGCTGATCCATCTAAATGCAATCGAACTTTCGGATTCGCTGGACCCCAAATAGTAATAACATAAGGATTAGGAGTTCCATCACTTAGTTTCGTTGCTTGCGAATGCAATGCGCCTGCGGCTTGCACCGATTCTTCTTCAATTTTAAATCCAACAACCGGTTTAGTTGCTGCCATAAAATCTCCTTAAAATCCACCAGGGGCTGGATTGTTACTTGAATTCAAATTAACAATTTGAAAATTTACACCTGAGACATTAGCACCTGCCATCGTGACGCTATGAGAATAACGACAAGTCGTCGTAGCAACTCCTGTTGATATAACCGTCAAAACGTATGTTCTCAAGTCGGGAACAGTAAATGTAAAATTTCCGCTGGCATCACAAATATACGTTTGATTGATGTCACCTCTATCGGAGATTAATTCTATGGTGGCTCCGGAGCCAGTTGCTCCACCTACGTTTCCTGTGATCGTGAAATTTGCCATGATACCTCAAAAGTGACTAGCCTTTCGTTTTCACACCGGCATAGCCCTGGTAGACCATCAGGGATTCGAACCCCGATTTCTCGTTAATCGGACGAGCGTCCTACCGTTGGACGAATAGTCTATTTTATATTTATCACTGAATCTATACAAAGCCAAATCAAAACTGATAACAATATTGCTATAAGCCAAAACATTAAAATGGTGTCAGAAAAGGAATCGAATCTTGAAGTGCTTTCTCAAATATGAAAGGACCCATGCCGGGAACTAAATCCCAAATTTCGTCATCAGTAAGTTCATCCTTTTCCGGTTTCTCTTTGTCTTCGTTCATAAAATTCCTTTGGAGAGTCGATAGCCCGGATTCTGTCTTCGCTCGTGCGAACGGAGATGATCATTCGTCTGAGCTTCCTACCCGACCAGCAAAACTTGAGCTAGAAGGTCTGTTTGGAATTGCTACTCGTATGGAGTTATCTCCAGCCTGTAGGATATCACTTAGGGCTGGCAGCTTTACCCGTCACGTTACCGTGCTTGCAGCTTCCACAATACGATTGCTCGTGTAGTCCGGAACTTCCTCAATCGACCAGCCGCCAATCTTATGAAGATTTGACGCTGCAATCGACTGCGATCATCTGACTCTCCAGAATCAGAATATCGAACTCTTGGAACATTGTCAAGCGTTATTTGCTGTCCCAAAGCTGTTGCAGAGGGTACACGAATTGTTCCAGAGTTGATAATAAAGGAATTATGCACGAAAATGAGTACAGACCTTTATTCTGTCACCGAGTACTGTCACTTAATGCTGTCACAAAATGGCGATCCTGTATACACCTATATAGATGTATATACCTTTATTGTCTATATAGGCGTATACACCTTATACCGTTACACTATGTCGCCGGTCGAATTTTATGCATTTTGATACAATGACAGAATCTTTTATGCAGTGCGTCTGCAAGTTCTTTAGAATCAATTCACCACAGACGACGGAAATATACTGTCACCTAGATAGTGTCACCTAGACGGAGAAAGAGAGAAAAGCTTATTTTTTAAATTTTTATATCAAAAGGAGAAGAAAAAGAATATAGATGGAGAACTATACCTCTTTTTATTGAAAACAAAGGACTTATAAGAAATTGAAAATAAAATGTAAAATAATCATTCAAAAATGAGATCAGATTTTTAAAATATAAGGTTTTAGTGTCTCTCCCACGGGGTGACAGTATTTTCATCGTTTTGCCAGCTAAGTCCTTTGTTCAGTAGGAGAAATACTGTCACTGAACTCGCTCGTATTGTGTCACCTAGCCTAAGTGACACCTTCCGGCTTAACTTTTGAAAATAAAATGCAAAATAAAATTGAAAATTATTTTTAAATTTAGATGTGAACTTTTTCTATAGAAATTATTATTTTGAATTCGTCGTCTCCAGCTTCTAATACTTCACTAACTAGTAGTGCCCAAGATCGCAGAGCAGTAGCCATTTCTTTCGCTCTTCCAGTTTTTTGAAATTTTGTGTAATCAGATGGTAGGTGTAATCCAGAGAGTTTAGCTCGTTCTACTAAATCCCACACTCCTAAGCCAGGACATTTGTTGGTAGCAGCTAAATGAAAGTTTTTAGAAGCTAGTTTTTGAGCAAGGTTGAGAGTTTCTTTACTCTCTTGTAGGCATGTTTTGAGTTCCCGAAGAGTTTTCTGTAATATGTTGTCATCGTTTAAATCTTTGTTTTCAAGAGCTTGTCTAAGTTGCAGTTTTAAGCAACCACAACTTTTAGTTCTTCCCGATTGAAGCTTATCTCCTCTAGCGATGGTAGTTTTACCGCAGTCACAATGGCATAACCATAATTGATGGCTTGAGTGGCTCCTCTCAAATTTTTCTACAACTAATCTTTCAAACCGATCACCTTCTTTAATCATAATCGCTCCTGGGCGGGGTATTATACCCCGGTCAAGTATAGGATAACACAAGTGTTAGTTAATGTCAAGAGGTATTTTGGGTTTAATAAGTCCTGGGCGGGTGTAGTGGGTGGTATACCCCACCCTGTAAGTATATGAAAATAAAGTATTTGTGGCAAATTTTAATTTCTGCCGATCTACCCTTGGGGGCTGGTCGCACGGGTCCGATTCTAATAGACTGATTCTAAAATACTTAGCAATCAAAGCGATTTAGCCTCTTCACTAAGTCTTTTATTTTGAATAACTTAACTTTTGCCCTCGATTCCCTTGCGTTCCGGAACGTTGCATCGCTTGCAAAACGCCTAAAATCGTTGATTCATTGCAGGTTTAAGTCTTTTATTATCATTACATTAGCCTTGCAATAGAATACACTAATCAATCTCCCTACTGCGAGCCGAAAACAGTGAATTTTCCGCATAAATTGCTGAAAACAAACAATTTGTTGCGTATTTTCTCGAATTTTTCGGCAAAATTTTCATTTCTATAGTATTTCCTCGCACGTGTAACCTGTCCAATCGGCTCGCTATCGCTTATAACTCTTTTATTTTGTTCAATTTATCTAAGTATAAAATTATTCTTCGTTTCGCCTTGAAAATATGTTGACAGGACACACTCAATATGGTAAGATAATTGCGGGAGAATTGTATGCGAAAATGTAGAAAATGCAGTGTGGAAACAGTTTAAAATCAGACGCTTCCGACAAAGAGTTAATCGCTCTGGGAAGAGACGCAAAACGAAGAAAATTATCCTCGTAATATTATCATTCTAAACGTGATATTTTCTTGTAAATAAAGCTTGCAATTGTCAGAGTGAACTGTGATATACTCTGATCGAAGGGAGAACCGATGCGACGATACCAAACAAAGAAGTATACCAAAGCACAAGGTGAGCATATTCTTTGGCACGTTCTAGGACACTTGCAATACGATCAACCCGGAACGTCCGAAGGATACCCGGAGACATGGCTTGCGATTCAACAAATCAAGCAATTGCTAGGCGTCTCAGTAGCTTAGGTAATTGAGAGTAAAATCTACTCAAAGAGGATAAACAAAATGCGAACCTATCACGCAATGAGCAACGAAGAGATACAACGATACGCTCCGTCGGCGTTCGCAGGGCAACCGTATCAAGCGATGTCTGATCGTTATGCCTTCGTCCCAACGTCCGAAGTAATTGACGGTATGCGTTCCGCCGGATTCAATCCAGTTCTGGCATCGCAGTCTTCTAGCAGGATTGCAGACAAGAAAAACTTCACTAAGCATATGATTCGTTTCCGGTCCGCAAACAGTCAATTGACTAACGTCGGAGACTCGGACCTTGAAACGGTTTTGATTAACTCTCACGATGGAACGTCACGCTACGTTTTGATGCTTGGCGTGTTCCGTCTTGTCTGTAGCAATGGTTTAATCGTGGCAGATTCGCTTGTCACTGCCATTAAGGTCCGACACATTGGCAACATCATACAGAGCGTAATCGATGGTTCACTCGAATTGATCGATCAGGCACCGAAAATACAGAAGACTATCGACACTTGGCGAACAATCACGTTAACGGAACAGGAGCAAGGTGTATTTGCGCAGTCTGCACATATGCTCCGTTTTCCGGAACAGGAAAGCACGCTGGCACAAGCCATCAAACCCGCATCATTGCTTAAGGCTCGCCGGTATGACGATACTGGCAGTGACCTTTGGTCTACATTCAACCGTGTGCAAGAAAACGCCATTCAAGGCGGTATGCGTGGCATAGTTCGCAATGGTTACCGCCTGTCACGTCGAACCGCACGTTCTGTCACTGGAATAGATCAGAACGTCAACCTGAACAAAGCACTATGGCGTCTAGCAGAGGAAACGGCACAAGCAAAGCAGAGCAACTAGTTTGATTGTAGTCTCTGTCCTATTCTCTCGGAGTAGGACAGGGGAAACAATCAAGCAATGAAAGGAGAAAACGTGTTTACTATCAGTCAAGGCAAAGGGTTTCAATTGACGTTCAAAAATGGTTGGACAGTCTCTGTCCAATTCGGAACGGGCAACTATTGCGAACGTCAAAACTACCAAGCAAAATTTGAGTCAGAGCGTAACACTCGCCGATGGCAGAGTCTGACGGCGGAAATAGCTGCATGGTCCGCCCTATACCAGTTAGAAGAGACTGCCAGAGCACAAGCTAAACTCTGGCGCAACCCCGACACTGCGGAGCAACAAAAACTCGAAAGGGAACACAATATCTATTCACTCTAAGGAGCAATGATGCGAATATCGAACGATGCAATCCCTAAGCAACCATCAATGCTTTGTTACAATGATCAAGCAAAACTGGCACACTCTAGAAACATGCGGAGCATATACCGTCAAGCATCAAAGCTTTTGCCTGAGTTTACGCTCAAGGTACATTTTAACAAAGGCGGAATTGCTGTTTGGGGAGAAACAAGCGCACACATATGTGCTGTAGACAATTCGCTTCCACTTGGCGAACGTCCCGTAGTCGAAGCATACGATACTTCGATGGGTTTATTGGTTCGCCAATGGAACGGGAGCAATTCCGGCGGTAATCACTACGTGCAAACGTTGGAGCAATTCGTCAACCTAGTTAAGGAGTTAGCCAGCAAACCATTCGTCAGGTTTTAACTCAAATTGAAAGGAGCATTAACAATGAGCACACGTTGTCAGATAGAATTTTATGATGCGGAACGATTGTACGAAGGGGAGTCTTCACAATTCATCGGTGAGCCTACAGCACGCATATACCATCATTCAGACGGGTATCCTTCGTATATTCTCCCGTCCCTAAGATGGCTTGAAAAGTTTTTGTCTACTCCTTTGCCGATGTACGGCACACGGCAAACAGATACCGCATGGGCCGCCACAGAATTTGTCGTACAGCATCGGTTGCGGTCCGATGCAAAACGCCCGAAAAATTGTACCACTAATTTTGCTGGCGGGTATCGTTCGCACGGTTGCGTCTATATTGACAATCAAATACACGGAGATATTGAATATTTATACCGTGTAATCTGTTCCGAGCAATGGACAATCAAGGTATACCGTCCCATCTCACAGGGGTTTGAGATTACGGGATTCACAGAGATAACTCCAGATGAATTGAAAGCTTTAATCAAAGAATAGATTACAGTGTCTATCCTATTCGCTTGAATGGGATAGGCGAAGTAATCTCGAATTGAAAGGAGCACTATGTCTAAATTGCTAAGTGTGTCTGCCGATGCAAAGACAATCAAAGGCAAAAAGTACGGATACCTGACTGGTATCTTGTACCTTGCGCCTAGTGACATATCAGGAATCAATGTTTGCGCTATGGCTACACCCGGCTGTAAAACGGGATGCCTGTTCACTGCGGGACGTGCCAGCATGTATCCCAAAATTAACAAGGCTCGAATACGAAAGACTCAGGAACTATTCAGCGACCGTCAAGCTTTCCTAGATCAATTACGCAAGGATATTAGCACAGTCGTTCGCAAGGCAAAGCGTGAACGTCTCCAGCCATGTATACGCTTGAATGGAACATCTGATCTCCCATGGATCCCCCTGCTATTGTCTAAGGAATTTCCAGACGTACAATTCTACGACTATACCAAACTGCCCAAACCCTACACCCGGATTCGTCCGAATTATCATCTAACCTTTTCTCATTCCGAGACTAACCTGTTTGACTGTCTCGATTCACTGTGGAATGGCGTCAATGTGGCAGTAGTATTCGACACTAAGAAGGGTAGGCCTTTGCCTGATAGCTGGCATGGTTACAAGGTTATCGATGGTGACTTGTCAGACTTGCGATTCACTGATCAGACTAGAGTAGTCGTCGGACTACGAGCGAAAGGCAAAGCTAAGAAAGATTGCTCCGGGTTTGTCGAGCCTAGCAAGCTTGTCTCTATCCTTTGACGTTCGATAGTAGGCCTACCACGCATTAAAGAGTAGGCCTATCGATGGCACGTCATCCTAGCAAAGGGAGAATACTGTGCAATGCAAAAATTGTCATCTGCCAATTGAGGAAACAGAGATAGCCTACTCTATTCTCCGGCACCATCCGACACTAGAGCGCATGGCAAACGTTGACGGAGTAGACGTACGAATCCCTGTCACGTTCTGTCCCGATGATCTAGGTGAAGCTACGCCAGAGTGATTCCTAGGCGTCTAGGCGAACGTAAAATCTTGTCTGGTAGGGAGACACTAGGCAATGTTAGCACGTGCCTAGAATCGAACGAAAGGAGCACTAATGTTTGATCTATACAATGCAAAATACTTTTGGCAGTGTGATAAATTGTTAGGTAGAAAATTGCACACTAGGGTAATCAGATTTTTCGATCACCTATTTCTAACAACGTGGCGCTACAATCGATATGTCAAAAGGAATACCCCGGTTAAAAATTCGGGGATCGATTAAGCGCTTTCGATTTTCCATTTCGGGAATCGGTCATTGAGATAGGCCTGTTCAGAATGACGAATGAAAGGATGGTCACGTGGATATAGGCGAAGCACGCACACTGGCACGTCAATTAATGGATCAGCATGGACTCCAACGTTGGACGTTCCGAATAGATAAATGCAAATCTCGTTTCGGTCATTGCAACTGGCGTCGTGGTCGTATCTCTCTG
>Ga0210395_10000054_pt1 | contig 107124 bp, 86 predicted proteins | sample IncBWH4OmetaG_FD_150861 | JGI IMG/M metagenome (GOLD analysis project Ga0210395, IMG submission 150861) | Forest soil microbial communities from Barre Woods Harvard Forest LTER site, Petersham, Massachusetts, United States - Inc-BW-H-4-O ...
CCGTTGCTGGAAAAAGTCTTAGCCTATGGGGTCCCAACTTCGCCGAAGTTGCAGTCTGGGCCCGCGACTTGAGCTCAAAATCGATCGAGGAATCTCTATGAAACCACCTTCAACTTCGGTTTTCAGGTTTAACACGGTGGATTACTCACCTGTGCGCGCCGACATTTCTCTTCTTGGCGGGAGCAGGGATTCGTCTTCAGTATGAGAAAAATCCTGTAGGGTGCCCCCGTGGAGACAATACTTCCACGAGGCACGCACGCTTCTCTGCGCTTTTGGATCTCGGACGGCAGACTCGAGCTCAGGGCCGCTTGTCGAAAAACATGTAAAGCGCTACGATCCGGCCGTCCCGCACGATGACGAAATCCCTCCCGGAGTAAGCCGGCACTTCACCAGGGCGTCCCGATATCCATGGAACCATCCCTGCATCGCAATATTCCTGAGGAGCGGCAGTCACTTGATATCGAAAGTCCGGATGAGTCGCCTTGACCGCGCCCGCGACGCGATCGATCTCGTCGCGGCCACGAATAGCGCCCTTGCTGGGATCGTAGAACACTCCATCTTCGGCCCAGAGTTCGTCGATGGCCGCGCGCCGACGCGCGGGATCGTTTTCACCAAACACGTCGCGTAGATTCCGGATCAGTAAGTCCGAGATGCTGTAGGACATGGCTCGTCTCCTTAATTTTAAAAAAAACCACGACAAATCGTTTCACGGATGATTATCAACCTCGCTACTCACGATTCTTACCCCATCGAAACTTTGCGTGATCCTCGCCTTCATAGTCAGGATCAAGATAGAAGTAAGTAGTGTTGCCCTCAGTAACCCACGCCGTCGTGCCGATCAGGGCAACCGATGTCGGGGTAGAAAAATTTGCCATACATCGGAGTGACCGCAAATCCGTTGTCTTTGATCACGACGCGATCTAATGTTCCCGCCCCTTCCACCAAGAGGAAACTGTTGTCACCGAGCTTCCGGAGTGCGTCGGGAAATCTCAGTTGATGGTCACCCGAGAGTGCGGTGATGCGCTCCGCCCTTCCCGCTTTGACTTCCACGCGAAAGAGGCCGCCGGCCGCGTAGTTAGTAACGTAAAGATTGCCGTCGCTGCCGAAGGCAATACCGTCGAGCCCGGCGCTGCCACTTTGAGGCGCAGAAAATGCGGAATCCTGAGCGAATATCTCAAACGTTGTGGCGCCGGGAAAGAGTCTTAGGATTGTGGGATTTGCGCTGTCCGTGACGTAGATAGATCCCTTCGCATCAACAGCGATGTCATTGCAAAACGCGTGGGTTCCAGGCAACGAGACGCTGCGTTTTCCATTCCCCGTGCTGAGGTCAAAAGCCTTCAACGTGCTTAAAGTGTCGCTGCCCGTTGCAGGTGCGCTCAAGGCGCTCAAGTCGTTCGAGCAAGCCCAGAGCGTGTTCGACGCTTCATCTGCGAAAACTCCCAAAATCGAGCGAGAACCTAATGCGCCTGGTTGGACAAAAACCGCGTTTTCCTGCGTGTGCGGTCTGATACGGACGATTCCACCATCCCCGAGACGGCCGATATAAAGCGTGCCTTCCGTAGTCGACGTGATGCTCTCTGGAAAGGCTTTCATTCCTGGAATGGGAATTGATTCGACCTTCTGGGCCGCCGCTTCAACCGTGGTGTAAGAGGCCGACCGGCCATCGATGCCTTGCGCGACGAAGAGCACAAGAGACACGTTTAAGCAAAATGTTAGATACGAAGCCGGCTGAAACCTCATTCGGTTTCATCCTTTCCGAACCCAACAAATATGGAACACCACAAATTTTGCATCTTGTCTGATTTCGCTGTTTTTGGTCTGTTTCTGCTTTCACGTCTTCGGTGATCTTGCTACTGTTAATCTGCGCCCGCTACTTCGAAGGGTTCATCTAATTTTCTGTTTGCCCGGTGGCCAAGGAAAGAAATATGAACCAATCGCAGCCATTTGAATTTCGTTCACCGCACGGGATCAGAAAGATCGAAAGCCAGACGCGCAGTTGGAATGGGATTACGGTGCGTAACATCGTGCACTATCCCGATGTTGGAAAGGCCTGGCATGACATCTCTTCACACGAAACAACCGTTGCGATTGTTCTCGGCCAAGTAGGGGGATATTGCGAGCCTCGCCTGAATCTCAAGCGTCCGACCCTCCGGTCTCGCTTTGACGTAGGGCATACGACTTTTGTGCCCGCGGGCATGACAGTGTGGGCCTATACCGATGGACTTCGATCAGTTCGCGAACTCAGGATGAGCTTCGCTCCGAAGGTCCCGGAATCGATCCTCGGCGACGACTTGGATTCGGCAAAAACCGATACGCCGGTCCTGTTGTTGTACGACGACAAAGTGGCAAGATGCGCAGAGCTTCTGGCAGAGGAATGCCAAGAACCCTCATGTGGTGGCCGCCTCTACGGTGAGAGCCTAACGACAGCATTGACGGCTACCCTGTTTACTCGCCGAAACGCCCAGATGCAGCGGGGAAACGGACTTGCCCCATGGCAGTTGCGTCGAGCGATGGAGTATCTCGAAGCCCGCATGACGCAGGACATAAGCCTTGAGGAGATGGCCAAACTGGTAGGGCTTTCCCAATCACAGTTCGCCCGATCCTTTAAAACTTCGACCGGAATGCCGCCATATAAATGGTCTCTCGACGCCCGGATCAAACGCGCACAAGAGCTTCTGTTACGTTGCAGGGAACCCATTGCGGCTATCGCGCTCCAAACAGGCTTCGCCGACCAGAGCCATTTCACGAAGACGTTTCGCCGTGCCACGGGCGCAACACCCAAAGACTGGCAGCGAAGTCGCAAACTCTGACCTCGGGTCGAACCGCTCCCCACGCTGTTCAGGAGCCTAGAAAAAGTTTCCAGTTAATCCAGGGGACATCACTGAATCAAGATAACCGGCTGACCAGAACCGTTGTCCTCGCAGTGGAGATCGATGTTGCTCGAATTTTCGCAAAATCCTCGGTGACGGTGAAACTCCAAAGTCGCGCGCCCAAGAAGCTTGGCGTAGCATTGGCCGTTTAGCCCCGAGTCGCGAGGGCAAGCCTGAAGTAATCCGCGCTTCCCAACGTGTGCACGACAAAACTGTCTCACTCTAGGGGTTCACTCCATGGCGTGCCAGCCGCTCCCAATTTAGAAGATTGAGGGTCGTTTAGCGGCGGAGCAAACGGAAGCCAATTTCCAGGCCGAGCCTCTGCCCGAATGCCAGAGTTCCCCAAAAGCCCGCGAGCATTTCGAGGTACTTGGAATTTACTAGCGGTCCGGCGTCGAGAGGCTCGAAGCCTAAATCAGTGGCCAACTGTGCGGCCGCTTTCTTTGCGGAGGCGTCATCGCCAACATAAAACATAGTTACGACCTCGTTTCCGTATTTCGGATTCGCCATATTCAAGTAACCCGTAGTGTTGAAGATTTTCACGACTGACGCGCCCGCCGCCCATCGCGCTACCTGCTCTGCTCCTGACAATTCGGCGCCGATTTCAACTTCCGGCCACTTTGTGACGGGATTTGTGCAGTCTAGGAGGATTTTCCCAGCGAGGTTACCGGCGCTTCTGATTGCGTCTTCTGCTACGGGCCACGGGACAGCGAGTACAACGACATCACCAAACGCAGATGCGTCCGCAGCCGTATCCATCTTGGCATTCAATTCCTTCGCAAGGTTCTGTGCCTTTGGATCGCTCGGATTTCGAACGCCAAACACGACCTCGTGGCCATGTTGTCGCCAACGAGCCCCGAGCGTTCCCCCAACATTGCCACTGCCCAATATTCCGATTTTCATGGTGGCTCCGGACTTAGCGTCGACCCTCATTTTCGTTTCTTGGCCGAGGTTAACTGATAGTGGCGCATCTCTTCGATGTCCTTCACGTACGGCTGAATCGCCGCGAAAAATGTTTTGAACTCGGAACTAGATCGAAATCCTTTCGTGTGCCCCTCTTCGGAATCCCATTCGATCCGGAGGACGTAGCTTTCCTTCGCTTCCGTGCACTGGGCGAGCTCATAGGCCTGGCAGTGGCTGGAAGCGTCCAGCGATGCCCCTGCGTCTTGGTAGGCTTTCTCAAAGTCTGCACGTCTCGGCTCATCAATCTTGTATCGGATGTATTCAACGATCATGGCTTGCTCCCCCTTGCCCTTTTGCGTCGCCGCCGTGAGGCGGTATTCTGTTTTCACATATGCGGCTTGGCGCGTCCAGTAGGCACAAATTTGTTACCGGGAGTTCCGAATGTATCTTTCTGACTGTCCTGTTCGAGCGACGATCGATGTAGTTGACGGTAAATGGAAACCGATTGTCGTCAATGCACTGAAACTGAAGTCCTTGCGCTTTGGCGAACTAACACGCCACGTGCCGGAAGCAACGAAGAAAGTGCTTACGGAACAGTTGCGCGAGCTTGAGCAGGATCAAATCATCGCCAGAGCGATTCACGGGCATCGCGGAGAGCGTGTGGAATATAGGCTTACGTCGTATGGTCGGACATTATTACCGGTGTTAACACTGATGTCGAAGTGGGGAAAGAAACACAAGCGGGCTACTCATTCGACCCATGGGCTTGATCGGAAAAGAAAATCTTTGATGAGAATTCGCTAGTTGGTTGGATCGCCAGTCTTGTGTTCTTCAATTTGGAATTTCAAGAAGTTATGGATCGCTTCGACCGCGTCTTGATTCCCTGAAGAAATTACGACGCGCCCTCCATTAGGGCTTTCCTCAAAGGAGTACCGAATTTCTTTCTGCAGCCGCTTCATTTGCGGCACGCCGGGAGGGACGGTGTCGTGAACAAACATCGGGATATCAAAGTCTCCGCTTTGGAACGCCTTCGCTATATGTGCGAGGTGCATTCTGATCGCATCACGGTTTGCTGCGTCAGACCCATCTTTCACAGACACTTCAATTGTTCCACCGGTCGGGTTGATTAGGAAGTGGTGAGTCGTAGATGTTTGAGAAAAACCCATCCCTTTTTCCCCACGCTCCTCCATCTGCGCATGCGCGTCATGCATCGGGCACTTGGCTGGCAATTCTGTTTTCTGAGCTGATAGCGTGGAAAGTCCTGCGGTAACCGCGACGACAAGGATCATCTTCATGGCTCTCTCCGCTTCTGAATGCCGCGACCCATAAATCGAGAATGGGCCTTCGGGCGAATTGCCAGTTGTTCCAAGAGTCGAGCCTGTTTGCCGCGAGGTGTCTTCGCCAGCGCACGATCCCATGCAGAAATCGTCGAACGGAGCTCACGCCTCCACGATTGCAACTCGCGCAGCCGTTTCTCAAGGAGCACCAGTTTTTCGGCGGCCAACTTCCGAACCCGCCGACACGGTGCGCCACCGCTGTTCCGCTCGCGAAGGATCTCTGCCAATTCGCTTACCGAGAATCCGATAGACAATCCGGATCGAATCAGTTGCATTCGACCAATACTGTCCGGGTCAAACACGCGGTAGCCAGCGGCAGTGCGAGAGGCGGGGATCAACAAATTCCTCCTCTCGTAGAAGCGGACCGTGTCTGGGCTTACGCCGCAGATGCGAGCCAATTCACCGCAATACAGGGGCCGAGGTTTGGAAACTTTGGTAATCACGGGACTAGCCTAAAGGTTGGAACTAGTTCCAAGGTCAAGCGCATTTTCTACACTGCCCGTACCTCGCAAACGTCACGGAATGTAAGGTCCTTTGACTTCGCCCCAACCCCATTGCGGCATCGGCGCAGCCGGCCCGATCGGATTGTCGACGGCCGAAGAGTTGATGACCGCGATGCGAGACCCCCATTCCAGGTATCCGACAAGGGCGGAGCGAAATTCTGGATCATCAGGCATGCCCATCTCGTCAGCAGTATCGAGCAGCAGAACCACCCAACGCTTTCGTTGCTGCTCGGTCAGACGCCTTTGAAGGTGTTTCGCAACCATGGTTGAATGGTTGTGCTTCCCGTCGCCGGTGTAGAGCTTAGGTCCCCCTAACACTTCCGAGACAAAGTGAGCGACAGTCTGAAAATGTTCCTCTGGCATCTCGGCGAATACCGGGCCGAGCAGAGAGTCAGCGCGGACGTATTCATAGAATTTCTTGAAGAGTGCTTCGATTCGCTGCATGCCTCCGCACCATTCATAAAGAGTGGGCACGTTTCCTTTGGTCATGAATCCCTCAGGGCTCCGGCACTTGTGATGGGTGCGGAGCATACTCAGAAAGAGCTTGGCAGAAGACCTGCTCAAAATCCAAGAGTTCAGCCACTACCAGGGACTGAACAAACTAATTCTGTAGAGGACGAAGCGATGCGGTTCAGGTCCGCTGAATTCTCTTGCTGCTACGGCTCGTAACTTGAGCCTTGCCGACAGGCGCAGCAACCTAAATTCTGACCGGCGGTTTTACAAACCGCCGCCGAGCAGAACTTCGTTATGCATCTGAGCAAGAATCGGCCGGTGCATTCACAGGAATTGCTTACAAAAGATAGCAAATAGCAGGCCTGCTCACGAGGCAGATGCGCCAGCTTGAATCCGAGCTTCAGATGAAGATGGCGGGAAGACGTATCTTAGGCACAGTTTGGCACCCGGCATCGCACTGGCCGTGAAGAGGAAGTGACCCCCTCCTTGAAACAATCGGCATAGGCACACCAGTGGCGAGCCCACGTTTGCCAGCTAAGCCCTTTGTTTAATGGCCGCTAGCCGCGACTTGCCAGTCGCTAATTTCGTGATCTTCTAGATCGGGCGCTTCAGATGTTCAGAATCGCTCCCTTGAAAGAAGCGCTGCCCCACCCGAATCAGCTGACGTTTCATATTCGTCCGGGGGGCTGATACCCCAAGGCGGAGTGCAACCGCTGGCCGTTGTAGTAACGCTCGATGAATGTTTCAATGTTTTTTTGAAGATCCTCCAGGCTTTGAAAAACTCCAACCTGGATTTCTTCCCCTTTCAGAGTTCTCATGAAGCTTTCACAGCTCGCATTATCGAGGGGAGTCCCTGGCCGGCTTACGCTGGGGAACATGCCGCGTTTCTGCAGAAGACCTCTGTAGTCGCCTGAAGTGTACTGAACTCCCTGATCAGAATGGTGTACCAAACCGAGAAAAGGTCTTCTCGCCTCGATCGCCCGCTTCAATGCTGGGTAGCGGTTCGCCAATAGAGTCGGTTACTTCAAAATCCTCTCTCCACTTGTAGAGCAGCCGCCGCTGGATACCGAGTACTTTCGCCAGCGCCACGATGTTCTCGCAACTATTGAAACGCTCTACTGCCATTCGTCGAAAATCGTTCGAATGTCGCCACACTCTTTTCTTTGCCATTTGCAGACCTCCCAGCAAAGTTTACCGGGATCGTTAAAACTGTCTCAATTTAGGGGTTCACTCCACGTGGGGTAAAAACGATGAGACGGACTAGGAGTAAAGTTGGGAAGTGCTTTAGAATGAATAAAGCAGTCACTGTCGGGGCGTAGCGCAGCCTGGTAGCGCGCCTGCCTTGGGCGCGGACCGACCGACTCCAACAGCTCCATTCCCTATTTTGGCTTCTCTGTGTTTTCAGTAATTTGGGGAATCTGCTTTTCGCTCAAAGCTAACCCCAATGGCATGAAGACGTCGGATTCTGGCACAGTTTTGGCACAGGGGACGCGCCTGCTCTTTGAGGACTGCGCGTTAGGAAATTCATTTCCTTTCGCAAGAATGTGCACTACGAAACTGTCTCACTTCAGGGCTCCACTAAGAGAACACCTGCTCGGAACAAAGCAAACGCTCTGCCGATTCTGTAGATTAACCCTCCATGGGTTAAAGGGGACTGCTGGTTCCCTAGGCTTGGTCGGCAGCACATTGGTATGTCAGACGACCGGGCGTGTCATGTTTAGTCCGCAATAGTCTCAAGAGAGACGCCCGCCTCCTGCAACAAATTATACAGGGGACCGATGGTCGTCCGCTCTTGAGGTTCGGCCGGCGTCCCTGCCGGTTTTTCTCGGTGGTCACAGTAGGTGAATACAACCCGCTGTTTCGCCCGCGAAAAAGCAACGAAGAACGCACAGGTCTCCTCGGTCGGATTCTTGCGGTAGCCCCAGAACGCAGAATCCTCGAATCCCACGAAAACGACCGTGTGGTACTCAAGTCCCTTGCTCTTGTGAATAGTCATGATCGGCACCGAATCGGCCCCTTCCAGTTCATCGAGCGCAGCGTCCCATTTCATGGTTTTGCGAAACCGCGAAAGATGCGACAGGAGCTGCCGTAACGTGTCTCGGTAGAGCTGACCCTGCGCATATTGTGGATAAAGGGCCTTGATGGAGTCCTCGCCCAAGAAAGACAGGATCGCGCGCAGCAGGTTCTGAATCTCGGTTTCCTTTGTGTCTGTATTTTCCAGAAGAATGCGCAGCTTCCTTAGGAATTGAGAAAGTTTGGTTTCGATTTCGCGCTCGGACTCTTCCGAATCTCCACCCATGATCTCAAGGAGGACATCAAGCGCTCTCGTCCACGCAGCCGGTGCTCTCGGGACGGCTGCCATCCTCAAGAAATCGAGAAGCACGCTCGTGATCGGTTCGGCGAGCAGATCTTGGAGTTCCGCCTCGACGCGCGCCTTGATTCCTACCTTGTGCAGCTGCTCCTGAACGTCCCCGGTGTATTCGGGAGGTTTATTCCTCGTCAGGATGCACACATCCCTTGGTTTCAGCGAATCCGCATCGATCCAGCTCCTTACGAGCGAAGCCAGATGCCTGGCCTCCTGGCTCGAATCTTCAAAAGACAAAATACGGCACTCGCCGCCAACGTTTGAGTTACCTTCGGACGAGACCGCAGGGATGCTGTGCTTTTCCAGCGCGGCGGCCAAAATTCCCTGGATCCGAACCAGCTCGGGAGCGGAACGATAGTTTACGACTGGGCGCAATACGGAAGCTTGAAAGTCTTCTTTGAAATGCTTAAAAATCCCGCTCAAAGCGCCAGCCCATTGCATGATTCTCTGCTTCGGATCGCCAACCGCAGTGAGCACGGCTTCGGACCCGAGAAATGCTGTCTTCACGAGCTGATATTGCAGGTCGGTTGTGTCCTGAAATTCGTCCAAAAACACGTACCGATAGGTTCCGCGCAAGGCCTTAAGAACGAAGGGATTCAATGCGAAGATGTGTTCGGCAAGTACAGAGAGCATAGGGAAGTTCATCCAGGAGGGCTTTTTGTCCTCGACGAACTTCTTCCAGAGTGCGGTATTCGCCGGCGGCTCCTCCGCAATGCGAGCAGAAGGTTTCCAGTTCAGCTCTTTCAATCTCAATTCGTAGTCTTTGGTGGGGCGCCAAGGTTTGGGCAAACCACTACTAAAGTGGTCCACAAGACGCTTCGCAAAGGAGTCAAACGTAAAAGAGTTGAATCTTGACGATAACTCGTGGCCACAACGCAGGCGCACGCGGTCCGCGAGGTTCCGGGCCGCGTCACGCTTAAAGCTGATCGCGAGGATCCGAAATGGCCACTCGCACATCGCGGTTTGCAAGAGAAAACACGCCCGCTGAGCGAGCAGCTCTGTCTTCCCGGCGCCAGGGCCGGCGACGACCAAGGTGTTCGACGAAGATCGGACCGCCCGTTCGGCAACCGGCTCCAAACTCTCGACACCAATCGGGCGCCAGACAGACAGTCTCATCAACATCGGTGCCTACCGGTCCATCCCTAATTTGTCTTTCATCGTGCCGATCAACCGCTTGAGCACTGAGGGCGTCTCACTCGCTAATTCCTCCGCTGAGAGTTGACTCATTGCCGCGAAATGAGTGCTGGGTTTTCCGCGGCCGAGGAAGAGATACCGATACCAGAAGAACAGCTCTTGGCCCGAGGTTGAATAAGCCACGAGTTCAGAACAATCGCGTCTCAAAACCGCAGTCACTACGTCGCTCAGCATTTCCTGGTAGTCTTCGCTGTTCGGCTTTGGAATCGAGGGCCCGAATCCCTCCTCAACTAGGCTTTTGTACGTTTCCGGGAACTTTCGAAGAAGGGCAAAATCGAGATCGAGCGGCTTTGAGAAAAAGACGCCGTATTTTTCCAGGCAACTAACCCAAGCCTTTAAGTGATCAAAGTCTTCTTTGTTTTTGACAGTCCACGTGTGCATTCTCTCCAGGTCATGGTCGGAGAGCGTGCTGCGTTTCCCCGAATCGTCAGTGACCTCAAGCAATTCCTTTCGACTGACACCGAGTCGCAACAATTCCTTGCAGGCGTATTTCACTCTTCCCCATCCTCCCCCCTGCCGTCCAACGTCGAGGTCCAGCAACGTGAGATACGGAATGCGCAGGTCCGAAAGAAGCTTCCAGAAGTGGTTGACGTGACGCCCGCCCAGGGGCACGAAGGACACGAAATTCACGTCCAGCGGAACTCCCAAAGCCTTCGCCACCTCCGGCAACACAACCTGCTCCGAGTCGCCCTCACCCAGGATGACGAGATTTGAGAAATATAGCTCGGGATAGGCCCGCACGGCTTCGTTCACGTACTTGAAAGCAGCATCCTCGTCGGCTGGCAAAATGATCTTGTGCACCTCGGTTTCTCTCTCCGTGTCGAGCCGTAGGTAGCGCACGTTGGTCGGGCGTACACGAGACAGGATGCCGGGCGAATGGCTTGCCAGTAACACCTGCCCCCGAGGAGACTCAGAAAGCCTAAGGAGCCGTTGCATGATCCGACCGAGATAATGCGGGGCCAGGTGGTTTTCCGGCTCCTCAATGGCTAGGACGACCAGCGCAGGTGGGTTTAACCGATCAAGGAGGATTCCATATTCCGCATTCTCACCGTCGTCGTTGCTGTCTTCTTCTTTCTCTGGTTCATCGTCCTCTTCGGCGCTCTCGTCAGACTCGGATTCGATCGATTCCTTTATCAGCCGTTCTTCCAAATCGAACATCATCCCCACGAGCGCTAAATAAAATAACGACTGGAGGCCCTCACTCAACTGATCGATCTGCCCGAGTCTTCCCTCCGTTTCCGCATTGAAGACCAGCTCCAAGTTTTTGACGAGTTCTTCGAATCTCGGATTTAACGGGCGCAGCGTGGGGTTGTCAAAGGCGCTGAGATTCTCGAGCTCTTCCCAGTTCTTCCGGATTGCTTCAGTGATGCTTTTGATCGCCGGCTCGTCTTGAAACGCATCGAGAATTTCCTCCGCGCCGTCCTTGAGTTTGGAGCGAATCGCCGGAGACCATCGAACGGCTCGAAATAAGCGGCCGAACACCGATCCACGGGCCGCCCGGAGGTGCCTCGAAGGGTCCCGAGATGCGGGGACGTAAATAGCGTGGATCTGCGAGCGTTGTACTGCGGTCATCGGCTGTTTCATCTCGTCGGCCTCACCTTCCGGAGTCGTTACCCAATACAGATTCTGCTCTACGTCTCCTTCGGGCAGGTTCGTGGCGGTCCAAGTGGCCTCTAGCCGGACCCGGCAAAAAGGACCGGTGTCAACGTCTTCCACAATCATCTGATTAAAGCATTCTGGTAAAGCCAAGATATTCGTGGCTTCCTCATCACCGAGTTCTGGAAACTCCAGCTGAACTTCGATCGACAGCGATTGTTTTTCGACTTCTTCGTCCTCCGAGTCATGGGGAATATGAAAATCCGCCTTTACAATCGTTCGTTCCGCTCCCGATAAGCCGAAGAGCCTACACATTGCTTCGAGAATGGCTGATTTTCCAGAACCATTGGCTCCGACAAAGCATGTCCAATCGCAGAGATCGACGGTCACAGGCTGCGACCCGAAAGACCGAAAATTAGAAATCGTAATTCGCGATATCTTCATACGTTTCTGTTCGATGAACCACTTGAGTGTTTCGACATAATTAAGAGCAGCAAGCGGTGTTGAACTCTTAAGTTCTCCGCTCCACCACGATGACCTCGCGGGCAGCGCGCAATCTCTCCGCCGCTATCGCAAGGTAGAATATATACGTATGGATATATCGAAGTCGAACCGTGATCCTAACGAATGAGGAATTCCAGGAACTGAACCGGATGCGCGGGCGCATCCCGGAGAAGGGAGGGTAGCTGTGCAAATTCCTGATTGGGTTCGAAGCGTTTTGGACGGCTACGCGGTGCAAGAAAAGCCGTTCCAGGAGTGCGAGATCAGCAGCGCGCTGAACAAGGCCGCCAAAGAGAAGAGTGAGTTAAGCGATCAGGACCGTAAATGCATGCTGACAGAGTGGTCCGCGTTTAACTTTGACGGGAGTAGGCAAAGAGACAGCGTTTGGGGCATTTACTTTGGTCCCATGATGACGCGCAAGCGGTCTGACGGGGTTGTGTTTTACTCGCCGGACGTAAAGGACTTGGACGCTGAGAGTTTTGCCCACTTGGAGGAGCGCGCGACGAACTGCATAAACCCCGTCATGCGTGCCAGGTACGCGGACCTTGCGTGGGATATGAAGAACAAGGCCATAGCGCAAAGGCCGAACGTCGAGTTTGCCAGGATCGCCATCGACTCGTATCTGGAGGCTATCGAAAAGGGACGCTACGAAATGGAGATGTTCGGCGTTGAGTGGCTCGCCCGAGCTCTCCAACTCGCACGCTCGATCAAGGACGAGGAGCGCACCAAGCGAGTAGTCGATGCGATCTTCGCCTTCCACGACAAGGTCGCAGAAGTAGGACGAGCCGGAACATGGATTTTCCTGTTCGACCTTTTGTACGGAGAGAAATGCACTAATGCGGACCAGGAGACGCGAATCGTCGCGCAGCTTGAGGAGATGTTCGCGAAAGTAACCGACACAAAGCCGTCGGCGTCCGGCGCGTACAGTGCCGACCCATTTGCGGCTGAAGCAGCCGCGGACCGACTCTTGCGGCACTACCACAAACTGAATGACAGGCCGAATGCCGAACGCGTGATGAAGGCTTTTGGAGCCACTTTTGAAGATATGGCGCGGAAGGCGAATCCCATGATGTCAAGCATCTTTCTCCCACGCATAATCGAGCGTTATCAGCAGGAAGGGCTGAAGGAAGACGCGGAGCGAGCGCAGTTGCTCGCACAAGAAAAGGGGAAGAATATTGCAGGCGACATGAAAACGATCTCCGTCGAAAGCGAGCTCAAAAAAGAGGACGTTGACAATCTCGTCGCGAAGTTGGTGCTGCCAGGTGATCTCGATACTTCTCTGACGCGCATTGGCGTGTATTTTATGCCAGACGTTGACGCAGCGCGGACGCTGTTAGAGCGGCTACGTACCGATGCTCCATTCCTGAGCATGATTCCGGTCAGTTTCGTGGATGAAGAGGGGAATCCAACGGCAGTTATGGGGGCCCTTGACGACGATGAAGATGGACGGGTCTATCAGCAATTAGGGCGTAGCTTGCAATTCTTGCAACCGATCCTCGGGTATACGCTTAAGAAGTTGGGAGAAGTGCTCCACCCAAGCGTAGACGATCTCTTGGGGTTTCTCTCGAAGTCCCCGCTATTCGCCGGTCTGCACCAGAAACTCCTGCGGGACGGGCTCGCTGCCTACGAGCAGGGCGATTTCGTCAAAGCCATTCACGTTTTGATACCTCAGGTGGAATGCGCTCTCCGAGAGTTCCTCGGAAGATTGGGCGTCCCGACACGAAAGCCTGCACGGAATCATCCGGGTGTTAACGAGGCCAAGAACCTGAACGACATCCTGGCCGATCAGCGGATGCGTGGAGTACTCAAGGAGAGGCTCTGGAGATACCTTACGCTCGTCTACGTTGAAAAGCGCGGCGGCCTCAATCTCAGAAATGATGTTGCTCACGGTCTGCTCGATCCTGCCGCGTTTAATCAGCAGATTGCGGACTACGTTTTCCACTCTCTGCTGGCCCTCAGCCTCATACGTGAACGGAAGAAAGAGGAGGGGGCAGCTTGATCGATTACAAGAGCCCAAGCAATGATATGCGCTGTCAATCGTTCCGCACTGCGGGCTTATACTAATTCGCATGCAGGGATTTCAGGCCGGAAACATCGATGCGATCCGCAGCGGACGCGTGGTGTGCGTAGTCACAGCCGGCGAACTCCGTGTGAAAGCCTTTCAAATAGTGTTTGGCGGCGACGGAAGTTTATTTATTACGTTCCCTTACTTCCGGCACCGCACAGGAATTCTTTCGGCCTCCGCAATCCCCGCCACGGGCACAAGGCAATCTCAGGTGAACCTCGAACAGGGCGGTAAAGTTACATCCCATCTCGTCAAATATTCCCATCACACGGACGGACGTGCTCATTTTTCTCAGACTGGGAAAATAGTCACTGCAATTAAGCGGCTGTCCATCGCCCTCGAAAAGCAGCATGGCCATATGTTCTCGCTGCTGATTCAAGGGCTACACGCGCTCGAACTTGTCGATCCGAAAAAAGATACGGTAACGTCTTCGAAGCGGGCACTCGTCGAATTTGCCGTCGATTCTTCACAAGCGATCAAATTCGCTGGCCACTGGTTCGATGTAAATAAAATGCGTTTCAATAACCCGACGCCCACCATAGGCCCGACGCTTCTCACGACGGACCCCGATGGAATCCAAAGAAATGCATGCATGTTCGCTAACCCGAATGCGAATGCCAGGCACGTGCTCGCTATTACTTGTGAGCCGATTTCGAAGCTCGGCCCGGACCCGGAGATGTTCTTGTTTTACGGCGGCTTCGATCCGGCCGAAATGATGAAGGATGCGACGAAGGAAGCTGGATTTCTGGCGTTCCTGTATCCCCTATCAGAAGCGGACAAGATGCGAGAACGACTTGGCAGCGTGGATTACATTCCGAAGCCATAGACAAGAGCTCATACATCGCGTGCTTTCCAAACGTACAAACTGTCTCCAGCAAAGCATTTCTCATAAAAGTGTCTCAATTTAGGGGTTCACTCCAGGACGCGCCTGCTTTTGTAGCAGGCCGTGCTGGAATAGACCCTTTCTTGAGACAACCTCAATTGGCACACTTGCTGTTCCCAGAAACCTCACAAAGGCGGCTTCCCGTCCGCGATTCCCACTTTCATCGAAACGCGTTATTCGGATGCAAGGCGGGGGATGCCGCGACGTGTCGAGCGCGGACAGCAGCAGCGGGCTCTATTTGCACGGGCGCCTGGCACGGCAACTGGAAGACCTGCGCCTTGGTGCAGACGCGCTCGAACGCACACGTGCGGCAGCACAGGCGCTGCTCAAAACTCCATATCTCGCAGAAGGCCTCGCCGTCCTCTCCGCTGCGCCGACCGCAGCGCGCCCTGTTCTCCGCAGTGATTTCGCTCGACTTTGCTAGGAGCACGTTTCCATGCGCGCAGTGATGAGTTTCGCCCGAAGGAAAGAAGGAGCGCTCCCTCACATTGGAAACGGTGATGGGGCCGGGTGGCGCGGCGACTCCCGCAGCGTTGCTCTTACCCCCATTCATGGTACGGACAGTCAGGTACGGACGGCTCAGCCAGGAGGTAATGCGTGTGCTGGCCGGTAACGACGAAATACTCGTCCTCCGACGATTGGGTCACGGCCTTATGTACGTCGAACGACTGGGGGTCTGTGAAGTGATCCTCAAGCGGAGTCGGAACCAAGGCGGTTTGAAGGCGTTCCGAGATTTCCCCCAAAAGGTCTTCCGCAGCGTGTCCTACATCGGCGAGGTGCGTGCCGAGCTGGCCTGCGGCATGCGGTAATTCAAACTGGGCGCGCGGGTCTGGGTTCTCCACGCGGATCGTAGTCCCGAGTTTTGTACGGAGGATAACGACGGGTGCAACGTGAATGATCGGTGCGGGCTGTTTGATCGCGGGCGTCTGCTGATAACGGAGACGCAGCGCGTGCATCGCGTTTCGCACGAAAGGTGCGGTAACATGGAAAGGCACTTCGACAGGAGCCAAGAACGGAAGTTCATCGAGGACATGCTGATGTTCGAGCGCCAGGTACAGTTCGGCGCTGTTGCTCGCGATGGCATCCGCATCTCCGTAAACTAGGATGTCTTCTGGCGGACAGGCCGCGTCGCCTAAAAACGCCGTAGGCTCGCGGAAGAGAATGAGCCACTCACCATTCGTCATGGCGACGCGCTTCGGAACTTGCTTGGTTTTCGTGTGAATCGACCGTATGTAGTCCTTCAGCTCCACAAGCCAGTAGTTCCAATCGCCGGTCAATTTGTCGCCGGCGAGTCCACGCGAAACGATCGCAGAGGGCCCCCCGACGGGATCGACTGGAATCGCTGCAGCGGCTGAAGCGCCGGGTGCCGGAAGAGTCGCAAGTAAAGGCAGCGGCGCCTTTAAGCGTTTTGCTTCGACGACGAGAAGCGGTTTGAGGGTGTTTTGCTCGAATCCCAGATAGTCGAGAAACCGTCGCGTCCCGGAGGCGTCGGATCGCACCGCAGCCTCGGGAACAAGGTTTGGCAGTCCTTCTTCAACCTTGGCATTCAGTCGCCAGTTGAGCGCTTCGAGCAGCGCGTTGATGATGTAGCAACGCGCATGATATTCAAGCGAATCGTCGATGTCGGCTTTGGTGAAGGACAGAGCTGCGTCCTCGAGCGCGGCGCGGAGTTTGTCAATCCTCTCGCGAAAGACATACTCATATTTCAACTTGGCCCCGCGAAACGCGGTCTTGAAATCGGTCGCGTTTCGAGTGCGGTTCACCGGTAGATTTCCTGAAGCCGATAGGTGAGGCGCCGGGCGTTGGACCAGCCGGCTTTGACGAACGTGTCGAGCAGCTCGACGAGCGCCGTTCGGCAAGCGTCATCGTTCTGGAGCAGATCACGATATTCCGCCAGGTATCGTTCGACGAGCTGCACCACGAGATCGGCGGCCATCTGCTCGAACTGATAACCGCCCTTGGCGCTCGAACGGACGACCTTCCCGGCCGTCAGAAATACCGCGCGCGGATCGAACGCGACAAATGTTTCGAGCGCCTGCAGCAGATTGTGGGCGATGCTGGGGAAACTGAGTGCGGCGAGCTCGTCGATGATCAGGCGAGATTCTTCGAAGAGGCGCCTTCTTTCGGCCGAGCCCGGCTGTTTCTGACCTGGTTGTCTGGATTGCTGCTTGAGTTCGAAGGCACCCGAACCGAAGTAGTATTCCCGTGCGGCGGTATCGAGCAGACGCACGAATTGCCGAGCGCGCTCCTGGTCGGTTTCTGGCCAGTCGTCAAACGGTGTCTGGCGGCGCGCTTCTTCGAGCGCCGCGAGTTCCGCCTTGACCGACTGCACGATGCGGCGGAAGACATCGAGCGCGCGAAGGCGAATCGCATTGTCTTTCGCGGACGGCGTTTCCGCGGAACCGTGGGTGATCAAGCTCCGGAGGTTGAGGAGGACACGCTGGAGAAGTTGGGGATTCTTCCCAGGAGTGGTGATGAAGCCCGAAAGGAGTTCGCCGCTCAGGGGATGTTCTTGCCAAACGTGGAGTCCGGTCAGAATACCGATTGCGGCTCCAGAGACTTCTTCCGCGTCCGTGAGTTTCCGGTCGAGCACCGTGCGCACGCAAAGTGTCGAGCGGTCGGGCTGTGCGCCGGCGAGCTGCGATACGGGACTCGTGAGCAAACCTGAGAGTACGCCCCGGCTTGCGTCGCTTGAGGCGATTTGTTCGATGATGCGCCACATGCGGTCGGGATCGGTCAGGTACAAACTCGTCAGGCGTACGACGATCTGAAACCGCACCGCGGGCACCGGGTCTCGGCTCAGGTCCTCGACGGCAGTGAGAAGGTCTTCAGTGGCACAGGACTTCGTGCGCGCAAGATTCGTGAGGCCTTGGGCCGCGGAGATGCGCGCCGCGGGCCCGCCCCACGACGGAGATTTATCGAATTGAGCATCTTGAGCGGGATGAGGCACCGGTGACGGGTGATTTCGGAAACCGAGAAGCACCACTTTCGCAAACGCGCCCACCGGAGAATCACAGGAGACTCCGTGATTTTGGGTGATTGAGACGCAGGCTTCAGCGAGCACACCGGCCGCGTAGTCGGCTTGCCTTGCGTCCACGCCCGCGGCGGCGGCAGTCGACAGGGCTTGGTGAAGCATGCGGAGAGACGGCAGGATTTTCTCGATTTCTTCCGGCGTAGGACTAGTGTTTCGATGTCTCGCCGCGAAGGTAACGGCGGGTTCTTCAAGCCGGCGGACGTTTGCATTGGCGTCGGAATCGACGGCGACACCTTGGTCTGTCAGATATTCGACTTCGCCGTACGCTCGGTTGAAGCTCTCGAGCCGCGCGAGAGGCTCGTTTTGGGGGACACGTTGTTCCTCGACCATTCTGGTGAGAAGCGCTTTGGCTTCGGCTGTGGTCAGAGATTCGAAGGACAGACGTCCGAGAAGGCGATCGCGAATGGCCTCGCCTTGCAAACGGTGGTCCGGTGAAACGGTATCGGGTATGGCCAGGATGGCTTGTTCGGTCCGTTCGCGCTCGCCGGCCGCGAGAGACGCAAAACAGGACTCAAGATACTCTCCAGCGGCGTGCATCGTGTCGGTTCCCGTAAGGACAGGAAACGCGGAAGCGAGAGGCGCGACTTCTTGGCCGATTGTCGCCGGGAACTTGGCCCCGAGCTGGAGCAGTCGCGCCCAGAGCACGGCCGTCTGGTTTTGTTCGACGATCACGCGAAGAATCTTTCGAAACTCATCGAGACCATCAGCGGAAGCGCCCAAGCCCTCGCAACGAGCCACGAGCGCTTCGAGCATGCGAAGTGGGTCTTCGTGGCGGGCACTCAAGCCGCCATCCCAGATCGAGCTGTAATCGGTCAGGATGCGGGCTGTTCGCTGTCCGAAGGGAAACGTGGCGGCGACATCGGTATCGTGCACGGATCGTTCTTCTCGCACGTGGGCTTCGACTGCGCGAATTACCGCGCTCGTGGCTCGTTCGGCTTCAGCCACGAGGAAGTCGGGAAATACTGTCGCCAACTCGTATCGAGCCATGTCGTAGTCCTGACGGCGGTTTCCCGAAAGCCGAAAGATACGGCTAGGATTCATGGCCGTCGGCGCATCGGATTTCTCGCGAAAGCCAAAGGCTGCGATGTAGAGGTCTTCGATGAACTGCGGATCGAGGGGCAAGAGCCGACGGGCCTGACGGCAGAGCCAAGGCATTTCCTCGAAACCGTAATTCTTCAAATGTTCGTGCTCGAAAGTGCGGCGCAAGAGTGCCGCCGATTCCTGAGCGTTGCTTTCAAATGTCTTTGCGACGCACTCGATCGCGCGTGCGATAAACCATTCATCGCGCCGATCGGTCTGCCAGGCAAATTCGAGCAGACGCCTCGCGGCGGTGCCTAAGTCGGCCAGTTGTCCAGGAGTCGCTTCGCCGACCGACTCGCACGCTTCTGTGACCAGCGACCGCAACGAATATGCGAGGGGAAGGCGGAGACCGCGGCTGACGCGTTCCATCAATCGAGCCCACGGTTCGCCATGGGGCCCGACGAGAGGATGATTCCTGCGCGAGGCAACCAGAATCGAACCATTCACATGCTCGAAGACTTGATCGGCAAGGGATTGCTGTCGAGCGTCTCGACCCTCGAGGCGCGCGAGGAGTGGTTCGAAGTCCTCAATGGCGCCCGTGAGTTCTGCGGCGGCGGCAGGGCCAACGAGTTTGCCGATTTCAGGTATGCCCGCACTTTCGACGAACAGAAACGCGAGATTCCAAAACGCCGGCTTCCCCGCACTGGTCCAAAGATGGTGGAAATGCAGAGTGAAGCTCGGGTGCAGGATGAGGGTAAGCTCCGGCTTTTGCTCGACCGTCCGAACCAGCGCTCCCGGATCCCCGCGCAGTAGCAATCTCGCGGCGGCGTAGTCGAACAGAACGTGATGCGAAAACGCGAGCACGTAGCGATTCGGTTGTTGGTCGAGCGAAGGCTGCCATTCGACGAGAACCTGAGCACTCTTGAGGTTTGTGAGGGCCTCGCCGCTTGCCGCGTCCGAGACTTGGGCGGAATCCACGCGCAGCATGCGTGCTTCGGTCATCGCTTGGCAGACGCGGTGCAGTACGCGTTCGCGTGTCTCTCCCTGTCCATCCGAGCCAAGAACACGGTAACGCCAGTAGCGGTCGAGGAGTTCGAGCTGCGTGCGAATCGGAGTGATCTCCTCGACGGCCATCCCCCCGGAAAGTAGAGCCGCGAGCAGCCGCAGGTTGAACGGATTGCGAAGAAGATCGCGGAGGCCCTCGGGTGCGCGGCCGACCAGTGCGGAAAGCTCGGGCGATTGCGACTGAACCTCGCGCAGTTCGGCATCGGAAAGCAGTCGAACGTTGACGTGCGAAATCGTAAGGAATTCGTCATCCCGATATTCCGGTGACTCCCCGGTCGACGGACGCACCTGGAAAAGATCCCGGAGTTCCTCGCTATAACGGAGATCGAACTTGCGAATCGAAGCGATCACACGCCAGCGCGTCTTGAATGTGGTCGCATGAGCAATGAGTTCGCGGAGGGTTTGCGCGGCGGATCCTCCGCGCGCGGCGTCGAGTGCGTCGATGATTAGGAATGCAGGAGCGTCGCCGACCCAATTGTCAAGAACATCGGCCAGATTGTGATCGAGCCCGAGTTCCTGGCGCAGCTGCCCTTCGCTGGCCGCGGTCAGTCGGTCGACAGCCAGCATCACATAGTCCTGCCCCTGCGACTTCAGCCGGTCGGCGAAGTGAACCAAGGTCCCGGATTTTCCAGCGCCTGGTTCGCCAACCACGAGAATTGACTGCGCGATCGAGAGCCGTTCTATTTCTCGCGTGACGGCGCGGTCAATCTGGACGACCTTGTTCGCCACACGGATTTTTGCTAGGTCGGAGAGTGCGTCTTCGGTCCGCTGAGTGATCTGCCGCAATTTCGCAAGATCGGGTTCGTAACTACGGGGAACGTTCAGGCTTGATCCGGCCGCGAGTAGTTCGCGCTGCAATGCAGCGCGATCAGCGCCACCGTGATTTTCCGCGATTCGGGCGCAGAATTGCAGAAGCGTCGCCCACGCAGCATCGGCCTGGGTTTCGTCGGCGAGCACGATGTCCCGAAGCAGGGTCTTGGCCTCACGCTCCGTATCCCCGCCCGGATCGACGCCAAGAACTTCCACGCGGATGAGGGAGATTGCATCCCGGACTTGGGCGTCGGTTGGCGGGGCACCGGTTTCTTTGCGATATGAATCTCGCAAGAGAGTCTCGAGTATGCGAAGCGCGCGCGTTTCGTCCTTGTTGCTCGGAGCGTCATCGAGCCGCTGAACAGGCAGCAACGTGTGAACTTTGGAGAGGACTGCCTGGAGATGCACGCGCACGGGAGCGGAAGTTGTCGGACCGACAACGATCACAAGCGCATCGCGAGCCGGATCGAGGGGCCTTTCCCACGGTCGAGTGCCCGGAGCAGAGCGAAAGGCCAAGATCTGCCGCGCGAATTGATGGACCACGGTTCCCAGAACAGAATTAGCGGCGCTCGAAAGGTCGAGTGAATGCTTCACATTGACGAAGGCGAAGGAAGAGATCGAAGTACCCACCAAAAGGTCGTCGACGGGCTGTTCGGTTTCACACCGAACGAGAGTCGGAATTCCCGCGAGCCCGAAGATGCCGCCACCGGACGATTCGCACAGGATGCGAACCGCGACCCAAGCGGAGACGCGGTTCTGGAAATTGATTCCGGCCTGGGCGGCAGCGCCGCCGGCGTTTCGTTTGGTTTTTGTCTTCGGTGGCATGAAATCAATCTCCGAAACGTTACCTCAATCCGCTGCTGCAAAGACATAGTTTATGGTGGCCAAATATCAATTAAAACTTCGAGCTGGCGAATGGCAACTCAGTCTCCTATTCAGCAAACACGGGACAGAAACGCCCTTGTGGTAATTTACGGGCGGAATCACAGATTGTCGTGGATTCGGAAGTTATCACCCGATCTGATTTGAATAATAAACATCAGCAAACCCACTTCCCTGAAAGTGTCTCAATATAAGGGTTCAGTCCACCACGCGCCTCCTTTTGTATAGAGCCATCCTTGTGGACATCTGCTAGATGCCCAGGATTGGTTTCACGAACATTCGTAGGACAGTGAACGCCTCTTCGAGTTGACCTGATAGATCGCATTCGCGCGCAAGCGCGCGGTACGGGTTCTGCCACTCGGCAGGAGGTACTGGAAGCGTGTCTGGCAACAAGTGCGTCTTGCGACGTTCGAAAGTAACGCGGATTGCCTCAGCGACCTTGTCATTGGTCAACGTGCGGGACTGAATCAATAGAACCATGTCTACGAGATCTCTGACGCGGGTATTCGCGGCACCGTGTCGTGGCAGAGTGTAGGCGTGAAGTTTTTCGCCAAACTGTTGCTCGCGAGGGATCATATACAACGACGGGCTCGCAATACCGGCAAACCCCAACCAGTCGCGCCCTTCAATGACTTCGAGCGGCTCCATCACAGCATCACCTATCCCTACGTCTAGGTGGAATCCAACGAATACGCGGCCATCGAGGCGAGCTTCAACCGGAAACCTCGCGCCGCCATACGGGGCAGCATCTAGGTCAGAAATTGGCTCACCTATCGTGTAAACGAAAAAGTCGTCACTACTCGATGAAGCGGCTTCTTGCAACTTCTCCAGCACGGCGAGATTATTCTTGTCGTCTTTCCTTTCGCCAGAACTGAAGACGCTGCGCATTGTCAGGTCAATGTCCTTCGTCGTGCGCGCGGCCTTGATCCGCAGCTCCATCGCGTAACCGCCCTTCAGTGCCCAAGGTAGCGGACGAAGCTGTGCCGCGTGAAACAGTCGCGCTAAGAGCCGGTCAAAGGCAACCTGACGCCGCAGACGCTGCAAGTCAACGCTTTCCTTCCTGGCAATATCTTGAAGCCTGTCCTCCAGTGCCCTTCGAAAGGCTGCGGCTGTCGCGTACTTCTTTGGCTCCATTAGGCGGCTACTTTCTGAAACAAATTTCGCAGTTGCTTACTATCAGCAAGCCGTTTCCTAGCCTCCGCAATTTCGCTTCTGCGAATGAGCCCTCGCCGTAGCCCTTCACGGAGTGCTTGCCGAAGGGTCGCAGGCGGCACCTCCCCGCCTTCCAGCAGATCAAGAATTGTTCGCATAGGCCTTGTTACCCGCACTCCATGACCAACTCCGATATCGCACTGAGGGAGATCAGCGAAATGCAGGTCAAGCACGCGGGGGATTTCGCTATTTCGCCGGAAGCTTCTCGGCACAGTCATGTACAGCTTCGCTGGCATTACGTCCGAGAGATCGTGAAGGCTCAGAGCAGTTTGATGACTGTAGACTCCCTGGACGACTTCTTCGCGACTCCTCGACCAGAGCGACCAAAGCATCAGGTCAGGGCGCTCGCCTTGCGGAAAGCTGGCCAGCCGGTAGATTCCCCGATGCTCACGAATCCAGTTGCCCACCTGAACGTGATATGGGTGAGTATTCTCCGCGAACCCCGCAGCCTTACCCTGCTTCGTCGTGAAGAACCCCTGCTGCCCTTCCGCGATCTCGTAGAGCCGCCTGGCGGCTTCTTTCCGCTCTTTCCCCATAGCACAATACTACAACTTATTTGAGGTATTGTGTAGTACGGGTTTCTTGAGCACGGACCAGCCAACGTCATCGTGGCTGAGCCTTGTTACCGAAAAACGTGGCCTAGGACTGAAGACCGTCAGCGAGAACAGGTACATCTGCGTGCGGACAAGGAAACCCCGGTCAACAGCTATAGAAAAGTCCAACGGAAGGGGCACGGTAATTTTATTGACACTGGCAATTAAGAGTGTAGAATATATCTGGCGTCGGATGACCAGGCACTGCGGCTTCCGATGACTATTTAGCTTCGCGGCACACGCTGCGAAGGAGGATAAAATGATTTACCCTACCCGTACTATCGAAGTATTTTCCCGCGACAACGACCACTGCAAGAGACTAAAAGACCCTACAACCGCGAATTTGTATCACTTGGAAGCTTTTCTTCCGTTCACGGAAGCAGTGAAACTCGAAAAGGGTAACGCAAACCTTCGTCCGCCTTCTGAGTTGAAGAAGCCATTCCAGGACATGATTGCAAGCGTTGAAGACGACCCCGCATCATTCCACAAGAAGAATCGTGGAATCACTTACCTCTGCGACAAATTCGAGTTCGACAACGCAAAGAAGCGTCTGCAGGTAAACGTCCCTGCTCTGCAACCCTCAACCAATGGCGCCGACGTCAGTGAAGACGAGCCACGATTCGGAATTGCTGATGGTGGGCACACGTATGAGGTAATTCGGCAGACCGTCGACAGGCTCAATGAGCTTAAGGAACTGGACGGTTGGACCGAGCCTTTCGTGAGAGTCCATTTCCTTGCCGGTGAAGCCGTGGTCTCAGGCGAAATTGACCAAATCGTCGAAGCTCTCAACACTTCGTCTCAAGTGCAGCAATATACTTTGGACGAGTATCAGAACAAGTTCGATAAACTCAAGACGGCTCTGTCGGATGCCGGCTTCGATATTAGTCTAATTGCATTTCGGGAGAACGAAGATAAGGAGTGGGATATTCGTGAAATAGTCCAACGAATGGCCTGTTTCTTGAAGGACCGTTGGAAATTCACGCAACCGACCTCAATGTACAGGTCGAAGGGAAAAGCCCTCGACCTGTTCACCAACGACGCCACGGGGCCAGAATTCGAAAAGCTGTACGGAGTGATTCGGGACATCATCACACTTCCTGAGTTCGTTCAGTCGCAGTTTAGCCGGGGGAGCGCTACGCAAGGGAAGAGATTTGGGGGCCTTCGAGCGGTAAAAACTCTGAAGAAGCCGCAAACACGTCCCGGGACCGATTACCCGACTGACCACTTAATGGACTTGGGAGCTTCCTTACCAATCGCCGCAGCTTTCAGAGAACTCCTGGAGCTAAAAGGGGACAAATATGTCTGGAAAGTCCAGCCAGCCGCGATCTTCAATACGTGCGGGGAAGAACTTTACAAGGTGCTCGCATCGAAGAGCCGCACTGCGAAGTCCGTGAACAGTCTTGGTTCAGACACAGAACTGTGGACTCAAGCGGTCAACATTCTCCTCCGAGCAAAGGACGAAATACTCTCCGAACCAGCCCGGAAGAAATAGTGTGAAGAGCAAGAAGCCTCGGTCGCTCTCACGAGCGACCGAGGCTTCCTGTCTCAGTGCCGCACCAGAATCTGCCTATGCCGCTTCGCCTAGACGGTCGGTCACTTCATAGAATGAACAAACTCGTGGCAATTTCTATTGCATAATGAGGAATTCCGGCGTGGCTCGAAACATCGGCATCAGCGACGTGAAGCGTCTTCTCTTAGAGTCCGGCGGCATATGTGCGTTTTCGCACTGTAACCGCCCCTTGATCAGTCCGGACTCACCATTTGAAGATGGTGCCCTCATCGCTGAGTTGGCGCATATCGTCGCGGACAGTCGCGACGGACCGAGAGGCAAGACACCTCTAAGCGATGAAGAGCGGAATCAGCACGACAATTTGATCGTCCTATGTCCCAACCATCACACGATTGTTGATTCTCAACCGAATACCTTCAGCATCGAAGTACTCCGTCAAATGAAGCGGGACCATCTCGCCACGATTCGCAGCAAACTCCAGCCGGATATCACGGTCACACAAAGACTCTTGATTGCTGAAAAGATACAAAGCTCCGCTCTCTCCGTCACACACCTACCGTCCGCTATTTACGAAGCAAAATGCTCCTTCGGACCAGGACAAGAAGAGGAGGTCCGCACACGCATTTCTCCACCGCAGGATCACGAAGTCCTGCTTCCATACGTCCTGGCCAGCGGCAAGCTGTTTTGTTTTCAAAACCTCCAAGCACAGAATAATCCCTTCTCCAAAGTCATCGATTCCGCAACGGCCCTGCCCCGACCTGCCACAGCACTCTGGAGTGACGACGATGGAAAGCGTCTCTATGTCCGCCTCCTAAACCGGTCCCTCTACAAATACGCGGGACACCGTGGGGTTCGCTTCGATCCACTTCACAGACGATTTTTCTTTGTTCCCTTGGAGAAAAGCAAGCCGCGGTCCGTCAGATACAAGTCCCTCACCGGAAGGAACGTTCAGCGAAAAGTCGTTTGGCAGCCTGTCCGCAAGAAAACTGGTGAAGTCAGCAACGTCTGGTGGCATGTAGCTGTGGGTCTTCGCTTTCACCAGATTGGTACTCGACAGTGGTGTCTTAGCGTTCGTCCTGAATGGCATCTCACAAAGGACAGCGAAATCCCACTTGAGCCGAAACGGGTCGGGCGAAGAGTCACCAGCAAAAAGTCCCGCATGTTCAATTACCAATACCTCCGCGAAATTAGTTTCTGGCGGGACTTTCTAGCTGACGGAAAGCCAAGAATCGTTCTCAATTTTGATGATCAAACGGCCATCATTGAAGCCCGCCTGCTGGAGTTCTCCATTATGTGGCCAGGCATTCCAGGCGACTCCGTCGAATTCGATTCGACCGTTGCTGAGGACGACCTTTTCACGCTGGCAGAGTTCCAAGGCGCGCTCGAAGGCGACGAAATTGACTGGGACGAAGATGATGATGAAGGGCAGGAACCCGATGCGGAAAGCGGACTCTAAGCTTCAACCAATCGAATTGGAGCCACCCCAGATTGATGCGGGCTGGGACGAGGAACCATCACTGGTATTTGCAAATGGCCATCTTCATCCCGATCCAAAGGTGGGAATCCCTTTGTACGGTCCGCGCTCGCTGACCACCCCAAGGCACAAAGCCGAGGCTCATATCGCGTTCATCGGGACATCCGAGGCAATCGAGAGTGCCCGTAGCCTATATGAAAAGTTCGCGGCCGGGATAAGCGGTGACCTAGAGCACGCTCCTTTCCCTGGATCTCAACGCGACCGGGGATTCCGTTGCGAACTCCGGTTAGACTCGGCCGCCGTGGAATGCATCACGCGGCAGGAACAGCTAGAAATAACGAACCGACGCCGCGTTCGCGAGAAATTTGAACTCCTCCTCGAACTTTCCAAAGCCAAATTGGAAATCCTCACGCAAAAAGATCACCCGCTGGACTACGTGGTATTCGCTATTTCCGAGGACCTTTATAGACAATGCCGCGTGACAGACTACGTCGAAAAGGGCAAAGGGCCGATTCACCGGGACTTCCGGCGGGCATTCAAGGCCATGGCGATGAACTTCTTGAAGCCGACGCAAATCCTTCGCGAATCTACTGCGGGGACACTAACTTCCTCATCCCGAGAACTTGATCACGCTTCGCGGATCGCTTGGAATTTGTTTACAGGCTTGTACTTCAAGATCGATGGACTGCCCTGGGGACCCACCGGTCTTGCTCCCGCTACTTGCTTCATCGGCATTAGTTTTTTTCGACCGTTGGGCAGCACTTCCACGCTTCGCGCTAGTGTCGTGCAGGCATTTGATGAAAATGGCGAAGGCCTCGTCCTTCGAGGGCACAACTTTCATTGGAACGAAACTGACCGCAGTCCGCATATTTCCGCAGAAATGGCCCAACAGTTGGTGGAAATGGTTCTCGCGCGTTATCAAGATGAGCGCAAACAACTTCCTCAACGCGTCGTAATTCATAAGTCTTCACGATTTGAATCAGATGAACGAGCCGGATTCGAGAAGGCACTCTCCTGCGTCTCGCAATATGATCTCGTGGCCTTGGTACCCGTCAGTGAAATTCGCCTCGCCCGTGCCGGTCACTATCCGCCCTTACGGGGAACTCATTTCAACATCGGTCTGGATTCATTCCTCTACACGAGCGGGTATTTGGAAACTGTCGCTAAGTATCCCCATGGCCATGTGCCGTCACCGCTGCAAATTACCGATCATGTCGGAGACACACTTCGTTCGCAGTTGTTGCGCGAGATCCTTGTGCTTACGAAAATGAACTGGAATTCTGCCAACTTTTCGGGCCTCTTGCCGATTACGTTGCGTTTCTCAAGACTGGTTGGCGATATTCTACGCGAAGTTCCGGAGGGCCAGACGCCCCAGCCAAAATTCAAGTTCTACATGTAGTGGCATCACGCGCACGCAAGTAAATCTGCCGTTCTCTACCGAGTTATTTGAGAGCAAGAGCACCACGCCACCAATTAGCTCCTTTCCGGCGGTGCCAACCTGATGGTATATACGTAACTTCTTTTATCTAGTCTCTTTCCTAGCAGATAGGCGGGTTTCAAGAATCGTGGCCACCGAACAGAAGTTCGACGTAGAGCTCTCACCTCAGGACATTCAGTCCTTCAGCTCTGCCGACGCGCTTGTCACTTTTTTCACGAGGCTCGGCTACAACACCACTTCTCGAATAACACAGACACCAGCGAATCTTGCCATTCCCGAAGCCGCCGCTCGTCCCATCAAACGAATCGAGCTAATAGCCGACCACCAGAAGCTTCTGCAGGTGTATCTCTTCGAACTAAAGACCGTGACTGTCGCGGAGATTAAGGCGCTTGCGCGCGTATTCCGTAATTTCGCGGGGCAGTTCCTCCTGGTTCTCACGGCTGACTACGAATACATCGAATTTATCTTGTTAGACCGTCAGTTCAGTGACCAGAAAAACCCTACCGCCATTGGAACTGCGCAGCCGCTTCTGGTGCAACGCCGCTTCGGTGTGGATCGCCGGCGTCCGACGACCGTACACTTACGAGTGCTACGTCGGTTCACATGGACAGAAGCGGATGCCTTCAGCCAATTCGATAAATTGCGCTTCGCTTACGACCTTGCACACTGGTCGGAGGTGTACTTCAACAATCGGGGCCTGTTTTCCGACTACTACCTCTCGGAGCGCCTGCGCCCAAAGGATGGTGGCGAACCCGAGTTCCCTGAGTGGCGCGAAGATCCAAAACCAGCGTATCAACGGCTCCGCGCCATCTACGATGAAGCTTCTACCCGCTTCGCAGGCAAGAAAACACCCGAACTCGTTGGCCTACTCTACGACCCCCTTCTGAAGGAACTTGGGTTCCGACCCTCGACTCAAAAGTCTGGGGAAACGCGCATACATCTACGACTTGATGATCCTCAATCTGGGACCCAGCTTGGGATCTGTCTCCCCTTCCCGTGGGGTCGTGAGCTTGACCGCAAAGACGAGATGCACGATACCGAAAACCCAGAGGCGACGCCGACATTCGCGGTAGTAGAACTTCTGGCCAAAGAGGAGGCCCCGTGGGTCATAGTGACCAACGGTAAGCTCTGGCGACTCTACTCTCAGCGCGCCCACTCTCGCTCCACCAACTATTATGAAGTCGATCTCGACGAGGTGCTTGGCAGACAGGGTTTCCATCAGGACATACAGGACGCGTTCCGTTTCTTTTGGCTGTTGTTTCGCTTGCAAGCATTCCGACCCACCGAAGTCCAGTGGCAAGGCAAAACCCAGTCACTCAGCATGTTAGATCGACTCTTGTTAGGTAGCGAAGAGTATGCCAAACAGCTTGGCGACAATCTGAAGGATCGCGTCTTTACTGAAGTATTCCCGGTTCTTGCCGAAGGGTTCATCGCCAACGCGCGTCAGCGCTCGAGTGATTCACCCAAGCTGGACGACGAACGGCTTGGTACGATATTCCAGGGCACTCTGACACTTCTTTATCGATTGCTCTTTCTGCTTTACGCTGAATCGCGTGACCTGCTGCCGGTCCACTCGCGGGAATACCATGACGCCAGTCTGCGTCGGTTGAACGAGGAGATAAGCGAATCAGCTGGCAAGATCGCAGACGAAACCGAAAAGCACATCAGCAAGAGATACGACAACGGTTCATATGGATTGTGGCAGCGTCTGAAAGCGTTGTTCCGAGTGATCGATCAAGGAAGTGAAGAACTCAATGTACCGCACTACAACGGTGGCCTGTTCATGTCCGCACGGGACAAACATGATCACAGTCCCGAGGCAGAAGCGGCTCATTTCCTCGAACGGGAGCGGATTCCGGACCGCCATCTCGCCCGCGCCATGGATTTACTTGCCCGTGGCATCGATCCGAAGCGTCACGACCTAGTTTTCGTGGATTATAAGTCACTCGGCGTACGCCAGCTTGGGTCCATTTACGAAGGGCTCCTTGAGTTTCGTCTGCGCATTGCCGATGAAAAGCTCGGCATTGTCAAAGAAAAGGGACGCGAGGTCTATAAACCTTTCAGCGAACTGAGCGACCGAGAGAAGACGCGGGCGGAAACCGAGAATACGCATGTTCTTCGCGGCCATGCCTACCTTGAGAACGACAATCGCGAGCGAAAGGCCACTGGCTCATACTACACGCCCAACCACATAGTGAAGTACATCGTGGAGAACGCTGTCGGCCCTATCTTAGAAGAAAGATTCGACGCCTTGCGACCCAAACTCCGCGAAGCCCAGCACAAAAGGCGTCAGTTCTTCAAGCAGCAAGAAGAGTTCACCAAGCGGGGGATGAAGCATAAACCCTATGAGCAGGCTGACCTCATAGGTAGGGAGATTGTAGACGCGCTCTTCAGCGCAAAGGTGCTTGATCCCGCGATGGGTTCCGGCCACTTCTTGGTCGAAGCTGTTGATTTCATTACGGACAAAACCCTCGAATTTCTTAACGCTTTTCCATGGAACCCTGTTCTGGTTCATTTGGAACAGATGAGGAAGACGATCCAAGAACAAATGGACGAGCAAAGCGTCGAAATAGATGCCAACCGTCTCACAGATGTAAACTTGCTCAAACGCCATGTTCTGAAACGCTGCATCTATGGCGTGGACCTGAATCCGATGGCTGTAGAGCTGGCGAAAGTGTCGCTTTGGCTCGACTGCTTTACACTAGGCGCACCTCTGTCATTTTTGGACCACCACCTGCGATGCGGCAACTCACTAATAGGCAGCACGATGGCTGAGGTCGATACGATTCGCAGGGCGAAGGGCCAGCTTGCTCTTACTGGAACCAGCGACTGGCAAGGGCTGACCCAAGCTGTTCAGGGAATGATTGCGATCGGCGGCATGCCGGACATCACTGCCGACCAAGTAGCCGTCTCGAAGCAGCAGTTTAGATCCGCACTCGCTGACGTCGAAGTATTCAAACACGTTCTGGACCTCCATATCGCGCGATGGTTCGTCGACGAAGACAATTCGCCGAAGAACACGAGAAAGAACAAAACTGACATCTTTGACGAAATGTTGCGCAGCGGCGATCTCTTCGAATGGGCGCACGGCCGTATGGCGACGCCCGTAAGCCATACGGCGATGGCTACTCCCGCCCTGACAGTGGTGGAAAGGGCGTCTCGCACCGCCGAGAACAAGCGGTTCTTTCACTGGGAGCTTGAGTTCCCGGAAGTATTCTATGGCGCTCGCCCAGGGACTCAGACCGCCGTGGAACGGCTGAAGAACGCGGGGTTTGATACTGTGATAGGTAATCCCCCATATGACGTAATTTCTGAACGGGAATTGGGAAGGGATGTATCGAACGAACTGGGGTTCTATCGCGGCGCACCAGTATACGCGCCGGCTGACCGCGGGAAGCACAACCTGTACAAGTTCTTCGTCTGTCGCGCGGTCGCCCTGCTCAATCCAGCAGGCTACGCTTCGTTCATCGTTCCAATGTCTATCTTAGGTAACGAGCAGGATTCTGGGCTCCGCACGCTGCTTCTCCACGATGCACGCATAATTCGCATTGAAGCATTTCCGCAGAAGGACGATCCAACCAACCGCGTGTTCCAGGAAGCAAAGTTATCAACAGCAATTTTCCTCGCAAAGAGAGAAGGACCTCAGGCACGAATGCGAATCCGTACCCACCCGGGAAGCGAGGTCCTTGAATCTTCTCCCTCTCTGAGTGTGACGCTCGAAGAAATCACGAAATTTGACGCGGAAAATCTTCCTTTGCCATCTTGCACCCAACGAGACTGGGAAATCGCGACAAGAATAATGAGCAATTCTGGCGTACGCAGACTTCGCTATTTTTGCCGGGCTTCTCAAGGTGAAATCAACGAAACCACTGACGGGAAGAAGGGTTATGTATCCCACGACCCTGCCGACGGGCCTCTTATCCTAAGGGGGGCCGCCGTCAGCCTCTATGTCATTCGCGACGCCTCTCAGGGCGAACCAATCTACCTCCGCAGAGACCGCTTCATAAAGGGCAAGCCGGATAGCGAAAAGGCACAGCATTACACCCAAATTAGAGTTGGGTGGCAGGAGAGTTCCGCGCAGAACAACTTTCGACGCATCATTGCAGCCGCAATTCCCAAAGGAAGCTTTTGCAATCACAAGATCAACTATATCCCCGAAAACGCGAGTCAACTGCCTCTCGATTTTGTGCTCGCGCTCTTAAATAGCAAGATTAGCGACTGGATATTCCGTCTGAGCAGCACTAGCGCCGCAGTCAGTCATTATCAAATTGACCAACTACCTGTGCCAACTATAACAAAAGGCATTCCACCCCAAAATTGGGCAACATTGATCGAGCAACGTCGATGGACCGAGCTTTCCGAGCTTGTATCTCTGGAGCAGCCGGGCTTTATGCCAGACTATGCCGCTTTAGCCATCGAGCAGATGTGCCGGCGCATTCGTCAAATCGAAGAACAAAGGCGATTGACCAACAAATCAGGCAGATCTCACCTCGCGGAAGAGAGTCAGCCTATTCAAGACACAATCGATCACATAATGTTCGCTTGTATGGGTTTATCTCAGGAAGAAGCGCGTTTCGTCGATGCTCGTTTGCGGGAGATGCTATGAGTCAACAAGACAGAGCATCTGACCCAAGCCGTATTTACACAACTCGGCTGCCCTACGTGATTGACAATCGAGAGCACATTCTAGCGAATGTGCTAAACGCCATCCTTGCAGAGCATGTTGGGCGTTCCCTCGATGCTGCCTCGGCCTACTTCACAGTGGGAGGGTTCGGGCTTCTGCAGAAGGGGCTCGAGAATCTTGGAAATTTTCGACTCATTCTTGGTGCCGAGCCGACAAGCGGTGAAGATCTCGGCCTCAGGCCCGATGCTGGGCTTGTCATGAAATTGATCACGAACGATTTGGAATCGTTGCCTTTCAAAGAGAAGACGCTCCGACTAATCGAGGATTTAATCGCGTATTTTCAGCGAGACTCCGTGCAGATTCGGATTCACGACAATGGCTTTCTTCACGCCAAATGCTGGTTGTTTTACTCCGACCGCCCAGGCCAACAGATGCTATTTGATCGGTTTCGGCCCATTCTTGCCATCGTTGGTTCGTCCAACTTCACTGGCCCCGGACTGACCACCAATCGCGAACTAAACCTGGCACACAAGGTTCTTCTAGATTCGACTGAAGTGGATGACAAGGAGGCAGCATATGCAGTGGCCTGGCTAAGCGAAAGCAAAGCAAATCCAAGCATTACGCTTGAGAACCGTCAGCTGCTGAAGAGTGAGGTTGGCGCTCGCGCGATCATCGACCTGGAGCAGTGGTACGAACGTCAATGGGCCGAGAGTCGAGATTTTAAGCGTGACCTCATTGACCTGCTCGATGCTTCGAAGTTCGGACGCAAGGAGTACACGCCTTACGACGTTTATATGAAGGCGCTATACGAGTACTTCAAGGACGAGCTTGCGGACGAGCAACAAGGCCCCATGCGCTCTGCTCTGGAGCTGGCCGAATTCCAGGAAGATGCAGTGAAGAAGGCGCGCAAGATTTTAGCTCGCTACGACGGCGTGATGATCGCCGATTCCGTAGGTTTGGGCAAAACATGGATTGGTAAAAAGCTGCTAGAAGACTACGCATACCACATGCGCCAGAGGGCGCTGGTAGTTTGCCCGGCGAGCCTGCGCCCCATATGGGAACGCGAGCTAGCAGACGCTACGATTTCAGCCACGATTCTGTCACAGGAAGAGTTAGGTCGGGAAGAATTTGACCCGTCGGAGTTTGCTGATATCGACGTGGCGCTGATAGACGAATCGCACAACTTTCGGAACCGCAACGCCCAGCGATTCGGTAATTTGGAGCGCCTCCTCGGAGGAAACGGCGGGCGGGGCAGAGATGGACAGCGCAAGAGGGTGATACTTCTTACTGCAACTCCCGTTAGCAATGATCTGTTCGACTTGTATAACCAGTTCTCGCTGATAACGCAAGGTGACCGCAGCTATTTCTCCGTGGCTGGCATCGGCGATTTGTACCGCTATTTCCTACAGGCACGACGGGACTCACGCCACGATGTTCCTGGAATCGCACTCTTCAACCTTCTGGAAGAAATCGTCATTCGTCGCACAAGGAGCTTTATTCGGAAGGCTTACCCGAACGCGACCATCGCTGGGGAAAAAGTCCGTTTTCCTAAACGCGAACTTAAGACGGTTGAATACAACCTAGAGGCCACATACCACGGAATCTATGAATTCATCGTCAGCGGGGTCGAGAGTCTGAAGTTGGCACCATACAGCCTAGAATCCTACAAGAAAAAGGGCATTGCAGTAGACGAATTCGAGGCAGGCCGTGAGCAGGCGTTAGTCGGCATCTTCAAGAGCCGTTACCTCAAGCGATTCGAATCCAGTATTGAAGCTTTCCGGATCAGCATACGGCGAGCCTTAACTTTCCTCCAAACCTTCGAGTCTTACATCCTCGGCGGTCGATTACTGAAAAGCAGTGATTTCCACAAAGCACTCCAGTACCTCGAACGCGAGGACGAAGAAGATGATGTCGTGCCCGAGTCACTTGCAGACGTTTTGGACGAGAACGAGGATGCACGCCGTATTCTGGACTCCATGGCAGCGGTGGACCCCGCTCTCTATGACCTTCGTAAGCTTCATGACGAGGTTCAACATGACGTTCATGTGCTACTCGGGATATGGGAAAAGGTAAAACAAATAGATTCGCAACATGACACCAAACTTAAGCGCTTGAAGAAGTTGCTGTCGGAGGAGCTGAAGGGCAACAAGGTTTTGATCTTCACCTACTACAAAGATACAGTTCGCTACCTGTTTCGCCACTTGGGCAGTCCCGATAACAGCGAGGCCATAGAGTTCCGCGAACAAGCCGGTAATCCTCACGTGAGGCGGATGGATAGTGGCAATCATCCGGACGAGCGCATAAAGATCGTGCAAGCATTTGCCCCGAAGGCGAATGGCAAAGCAGAATGGGCAGGCACGGACAAGGAAATCGACATCCTCCTCTCCACCGACGTGCTTTCAGAAGGGCAGAACCTTCAGGACTGTGGATACCTGCTGAATTACGACCTCCACTGGAACCCCACGCGTATGGTCCAACGGGCTGGCCGGATAGACCGTATCGGAACGAACTTCGACGTTTTGTGGGTCTACAACATGTTTCCGGACCAGGGCCTGGAGCGACTCCTCGGGCTGGTGCAGAGTCTAAACCGTAAGATAGCGGACATAGATCGGCTTGGAATGCTTGATGCCAGCGTTCTGGGAGAGGAAGTGCACCCACAAACTTTCAATACGCTCAAGCGCATTAGACAAGAAGACGACAGCGTAATCGAAGAGGAGGAGCAGTTTACTGAATTGGCCAGCAGCGAAGTTCTGCTGCAGCAATTGCGCACGTTCCTCGATATCGGTGGGAGAGAAGTCTTGCAAAACTTGCCTGACGGTATCCACTCAGGACTTCAACGCAACGGTGCTCGCGGCCTATTCTTTTATTTCAGAAGCAACAAAGGGGGCAAGGGACAACACTTTTGGCGTTACTACGACCTCAAGACAAATAATATTCTGGATAACCGCCATGTGCTGGCGAATTTGATCGCTTGCAGCCCCGATACGCCTCGCGTTGTAGACACGGAAATATACAAGGAAGTCTTCACAATTCAGGAGAAAGTCATCGAAGAATTGTTGCGAGGATACGAGGAAAAGGCAGCCTTGCAAGTTGCCCCACAGGCGCTCGATTCGCTTCAACAAACAGTTGGCACGGTCATCCAGGGATTCTTAAATCACCCAGACGTGGAACGTAAGCGGGCGATCTCTGCCATCGAATTTCTGAATGCACCTATGCTGCGCGTCCAACTGACAGAATTGAAGAAGCTCTACAAGGAATACCAACAAACGCAGAGCATTAAGGAGCTAATGGGCGCTCTTGAGACAATGCGCAACTCTTATGGGATTGACACAAAGTCCCCGAAGGCCACTGAGGTCTCTTCTACACCCAAGCTTGAGCGCTCAGACTTGAGACTAGTTTGTTTCGACGTGCTTTCGAGCGACTGACTGAATTGGGATCACCGATTAAAGAAGATGCTCACGATCCATCCCCCAAGCGCTGAGTTACATACTGTTACGCTCTTCGATCCACTCCTGTAAAATACCTCGGAAGACGCGGTACCGAGATCGTGATGTCGTGCCGTCCAGATGCCTAGAGTATTCAGTCCAAGTTTCGGGGTTTGCATCGATTTTGACCCACTTGTCGAAAAATTGAGGCATTCCAACTGCCCTCTCAAGGCAGACGAACGACTGGTGGATCTCGCGGACCGAACCGGAACCAAAGCCGAAAACTGCTATCGCTGGGCAATGAATCAGGGGGAAGCGACGTTCGTCAAGATAATCGCGGTCACATGTCAACAGGAAGAGGTCATGCTTGAGTGCGTAGGCGGCGTGGTTCTCGTCCGGGTGTCTCTTAAGACCTTCATTCCGGGCAGTAGTTACCCGAGCTCTCATTTTTCGCAAAAGTTGGACCGCGATTGAAGGAAAGTTCTCATCCGCGTAGAAACTGACCTTCGCATTCCGGCGCTTATATTCTATTACCTGCTCAATCTCTTTCTGCGTCGGCGGATTCGCGCGGACCACATCGACTATGTTCACCCAGCCCACTTTGGACCCCAACGGATTCAACTCTGGAATATAGTCTCTGCGTCGATCAGTCTGATGTCAATCTGGCCAGCACAATACGACGCTGCTTCAGGACGCGAACGCTGGAGGATTGTTCCCCCGTCTTTTTTCTTTGTTTTGGGTGGCGGGTCAGTTCCTTACTATATGATCGTCCCAGGAGGCCTTCCGAGCATGGATATTACCTTCCGCCAAACACGCGTTGGGACAATAGAATTCGCGACCGGCGCGTCAGCGGCGACGCCCAACGCGGTCAAGGGCTTCGACATCGTTACCATTGGAATCCCCCTTCAGTTCTACCTTGAGGGTTGTGTAGCCAACCAAAGGTGGGTTCTCTCCGAACTCAATGTCGACCTTCGTGCCCAGTTACCCGGAGCACAAAATTGGTTGCTAGGCTCAGGAGTCCACGTGGAAACTCTGGTGCCCGCCACAGGCACCCTGAAATTGCCTAGATTGGTCAGTGTCCGTTGTTCGCCTAGGGCTTTGCTGCAATACGAAGCTTCCAGAGAGGGAGCTCCGGTTCAACTACGTTGCGAGATGCGCGGTACAATCTACGGCTTGCTTCAAATGAACGGGAGGGAATGCCTGTCCGATTCTTCTCTTGTCTGGGGTTGGATAGACTTCGAGTTTCCCAAACAGACCTGGGCGTCCATGCTGCGCTCCTGCGAACTTTCGGCGAGCGTCTTTGTCGAAATTCCACTACCGGCAGCTCACGAGGCCCAGCTTGACGACGGCCACCGCGCGCTCCTTGACGCGTTTGAAGCCTTCGAGCATGGTGGAGCAACGGCCTGGAAAGACTCCATTGGCCATGTCCGACCTTATCTCGAAGCATGGAGCAAGCAACAACCTTTGCCAATCGCGCAGCCACCGAAGGATGGAACAAACGCTGACCGCGAGTGGAAGCTTTTAAACTTGCGGGATGCGCTGTATAAGTGCTGTCATCCTTTGGTCCACAATCCCAAGTCCTCCTGTACTCGGAAGGATGCCCTGCTCATCCTAACTACCTTTGCGTGTCTCTTGGACGTTCGACCCTGAACTCCCTCTTGGGGCGTGCGGTTTGGTATTCAAAAGGCCTTTCAACGCTGCCGGGATGGTGGTTTGCGGCGCGTCACAGATCGAACATGGAAGGCTGTTTGTGAATTGGTGTCGGCAATCCCTTGTCCCCCCAAAGCTGGCGGAATAGTTCGAGAGTTCCAGGCCCGTGCCCCGCGTAGTGATTGTTCGCAAACGCCAGAATCATGATGCGGCGTTCCTGAACATTCTTGAGCAATTTGACCCACTCAAGAAGATCTCCTTGACGATCAATGATGACCTTGTCCCACGTCGTCGTTTGGTCCTCAATTTCCTTTCGGTCGCCGAGCCAACGTACGTATGTGAAATCGGAAGTAATTAAGTCCAACTTGCCGTTCATTTCCCAGGGGCGCGGCATCCAGCTTTGATCGATGAGCGCGAGAGCAACGCCATGCTCCCGCAGCACATCGACAAAACGCTCATCCAACCAGGCTTTGTTCCGAATCTCGACGGCGAACTTGTATCCCTTGGGCAACTTTTCGAGAAACGGTTTCAGGCGCGACAGGAATTCTCCGCCACTTTTGAATTTTGAAGCGTTGAAGTATCCAAACTGAAAAAGGAGCGGGCCGAGTTTCTCGCCCAACGCATCCATTGTTTTCAGAAAATGATTGAGATCCTCGTCACAGTTCACAAGCACTTTTTCATGCGTCACCACTTGCGGGACCTTAGCGGCGAATAGGAAGCCCGGTGACGTCTTCGCATACCATCCTTTCACCGTCGAAAGGGTAGGCGTTCGATAGAACGTGTTGTCCAGCTCGACCGTGTTGTATCTCGTCGCATAGAAGGAGAGATACTCCGCGGGTTTAATCCCCCGAGGGTAGAAACTGCCTTCCCACCCGGCAGCCGTGAATGCCGAAGTCCCGATGCGAATTTCCGCCATAGCTTCGCCATTCTACGTCGGGCAACCGGTGGTCCGTTCGCAACGGCGCACAATGTCGCCTGACTTGTTCGTCGCTCCGGACCATAAACCGCGGAACGGGTCAGTTCCAAATCGAATGGCACAACTAACAAACTCGGTTGCTTGCAGGCTTGCAACGACCGGCGAAGGACATTGTGAGCGTTCCACTCTTCCCCCTCCTTTGAAAAGGACCGGTCGTCCGCGGCTGTCTAAATCACCCTTCCCTGAATAAAAAAGCTAACAATTTCTTCATATATTGAGTCGGGAAACGTCGCGAAATCGAATATAACGAAAAGAGGCTCGCATATTGTTTTGACTATCTTGATGATTTCCGATTGATTGATTCCGATTCGAAAGGTCGCTGTGCCGGTTACTTCGTCTTCCAGCGAGCTCTGACGGAGGTCCAAAGGAGCACGATTTGACGAAGCGACGGCCAACTTTCGCCCTCGCAGCCCTCCGTGTCGAATCGTAAATGAGACAGTCGCGCTAGCTTCAACTCCGAACGCCTTATAGAGATTAATGCAGTGCAGCACTGCTTCTGTCGTTCGGACTATACGTGTGTCGAGGAAGAGCACTCGCTCGGCCCGGTCGTCTTCAAACAGAGACATGAGCGTATAAAAGTCACCATTTTTTGTTAGCGTCCAATAGTCGTAATCGTGGTCGGTGTGTATTTGGGCGACGATGCCGTCGTTCGTTGGTCGCGGCCGAAATTCTTCGCGACTTCGGAGAACAACGCCTATTGGCCATCCAAATGTATGGATTGACGCCTGCTCTGCGATGGCAAGCAACTCCCGCTGCTGCTTCGTGACAACGGAATCAACACAAAGATGGTACAACTCTACAAACCCCGGCTTCTTTGACTCCTTCAAGCCCTCCATCGCGGCAGTGCGATGTCTTTTGAGCCATACTTCGTCGATCTCGCGAATCCTAGAAGGCGCAGGAGGTAGTTTGCGGCCCTCAAAAGCCTCGTACCAGTTGAGCCGAGTCACTAGAAGGCGAGCCAGAATTTCGTAAGCATAACCGAGACTACTGGGGTCGCTAGTTCCCTCGACAAGAACCGGGAGCTGCTCGCCAAAGCTCCAGTAAGGAACATACGGAATACGCAGAACATCTATTGCATCCCGGGGCTTTACCCCACTCGGGAGCCAGTCGTTATAAAGGTCAGAAAAACGCTCCGCAAAAACATTTTTCCATTGCGTTGCCCGGTCGTATTCCGTTCGACTCTCGTCTCTAGAGGGGACGGGTACGGCGATAAGGTGTCCGCGATCAAGAGGAAGGCGTTCCTGCGCTTCTCTGGCACGTCGAACTATGTCCATCCCACCTTCCGTGCTTGAGTCGTTGGCGGTAAAAAAGAGCACGAGAATATCCGGAAGATGGACGGTACAGATGCCGCCAATATCTGTGACGCCTGTGCGACTATCAATGAGCACAAAATCAAAAGATGAAATCCATTCTGTTCGGAGGCGCTCGATGTACTCTCCCAAATTGTACGTTTCGAATAGGGTTTCGAAATTAAGACGCTGCATTTTATTGACGTACTTGCCGTCATCACGCCCGGCGTTGATCAAGGAAACTCCTGACTCAAGTTGTGTCACGCATTCTCGCCATTCGAGCGCAACGCCGTCGATCCGTGCCCGCATGAGATCCGTTACACCTGGATGCGATGCTCGGAGACTCTGGGCCTCCTTGCTGTTGGAACTAAAGAACCTCTCAATACCGGGAGCCTCAAGGTCCCAGTCGACGACAAGTACCGAATGACCCCACTTAGCGAGCAAGGCGGACACGTTGGCAAGCGCCATCGTCCGCCCCGTTCCACCTTTGAATGCATAGAACGTGTAAATCATCCCCCGTTTAACTTCGCTCTTGGACTTGTTCATAGCTTCGCCAATCTAATCTTTGGAATCTGCGATCCCTTACTCTCTACAATTGGCCAGTCCGCCCGAAATGCCGGCGCCCTTTTGATGATCTTCGCTACGGAGCCTGCAAAGGATTTTAGTTTTTCTTCGAGTTCTATCGCCTTCGCGCTATCCCAAAAAGCTGGCACGGTGGCGGCGTAGGGTGCAACATCCACCCACTCTACATTCCGCGCCTCCGCCGGGAAATGTTCTCCATCGTGAAACTTGAGAGGTGCAATTAGACCGTGGGCCTTGATTTTTAGCATTTGTTCGCGCTCAAGGAAGCTCTTCCATTCCGACACACACCAAGAAGACTGAAAATAGGAGGGTGACCATACGCACACCATGCAACGCGATTGCTTCAGGGCGTTCCTGATGCTATCAGGCCATTGATCCCCAGCTTCAATACTCGCCTCGTCCACAAAAATCTTCGCTGGAGTACCCCCAAGCTCCTCCGTTATCCAAAGCTGTAGCCGCTGAGATACCTGGCGTGTCCAGTTAAGGGTCAAATCGTGTCGCTTATAACTGAAGAACACATCGTGTTGGTAATCGTCTGGCATGTGCTAAAGCCTGCTTTACAAGACAGCATTCGTCCAAGTGAGTTCAACGACCGTGTATCTTAACAAATGCAACAACATACCCGCCTTTTTCTTTGTTTCCATGATCTCGACCGTCGCCCCAATCACGCAAAGAAAACAAAGACTGCGAAAACACCGACGACTAGTATCCATTCATACGCGCTCACGCTTTGACTCTAACACCGGCATTTCTACGCGATGCCTATCCAGTCCTGATATAAAACCATCCTGCGGGACCGACTCGGATTTTCGCCGTTGAAGGCTTTTCTGCCATCGGGAAACCCCTACCGGAACGAAAAGCGGTACCCTTGACTATTCGCCTTTTGTTCGCCTACTATCTTATCAGCATCGAGGGCTGAGGGCACGTCATCATGAGCTTACCCATTGCAGTATCCAAGACGGAACAGTCGGCAACTCCAAACCCTTGGGTCCTGCCCGAACGCACTCTCACCGTTTTATACGGCTGCCCCGAAATCCAGCGCCTCTCGCACTATTTTCTTCCGAGGATTCTGCTCAACCAGAAACGGGTTTTGTATTTGGACGGTGCCAACCAAATCAGTCCGCTCCTCATCGCCCGCTTTGCCAGAGAACGCAGCCTCGAACCGTCGGAGTTGAACAGGTTCATTCGAATCGCACGGGCGTTTACTTGTTTTCAACTGACGGAACTCATCCGGCGTGTCCCGAAAGTCCTTGCGACGTTCTCCGCCCAAGTGCTGATCGTTACAGCGTTGCCGGATTTATTTTTTGATGAGGATGTTCAGGACCGCCCGGCCCGCGCTTCCTTTGAACATGCGCTGGAAGGGTTGCAGGAACTTGCGCCACTTCCACTCTCCATCGCTGTTTTTTCCGATGCCACTTCGTTCAAAACAAAACGACGCGATTTCTTTAAGAAACTCAGCAATCAGGCAGACCATGTCCTGAAAGTCGAACCCGGTCCCGAAAATAAACTTTCCTTTACGCGCGAGAAAAATACACCGCTCCTATTTGTCTGAATGGAAAGTTCGAGGTGCGCTATGGGCAGGACCGTCCCCACATTCGTCCAATTGATTCAACAGGCCGCGGAGCGCTGGAAAAAATTCCGGCGCGCTCTGCGGCGCGAAGACCACGAGCATTTCGACCGCCTCTTTGTCCGTGTGCGGTATTACACCCAAGCCGCCACCTACCAGTGTCACGACAACCCGATGGAGGCCATTCTTCTCTCCATCGCCCTTGACCAGGAGAAGCGGCTCACCGCCGTGGAGAAGGTTCTCCAGAACGCGGGGGTGCTTTGTGAAATTGCGACAAGGATGGATTCTCGACCTCTACCCGAACCAACACGGGATGACGCTGTGGCTGCTCGACCGGAACCAGTCGCATTACCGTTTGACAGATAGCTTCGCGCCGGCATTCTACGTCTCGGGAGACCACGAAAGACTCGTCCAGTTACGCGACACCGCCCGACAAAAAACCACGGAGCTGCGGACCCAGTTTACAGAACGCACCGACCTGTGGCTCAATGCGCCCCGCCCGGTCCTCGAAGTCTCCGTTCTTTGCCCGACCAATTTCATGGGTTGGGGACGATGGGTCCACAAGCTCGACTCCAGATTGCAGCTCTACAACAGCGACCTCATGGTGGCTTCGCTCTACTGCTGGGAGAAACGAATTTTCCCGCTGGCGTACGTCGAAGTGGAAACCGACGACGACGGAAAAATCCAATCCATCGAATGCCGCGATGATGAATGGGCTCTCAATTATGAAATGCCCCCGCTCAAGATCATGCAGATTCGGCTCGCCGGGCTGTCGCGCATCGACCCCACGCACGGACGCCGCGCGGCGCTCGAAATTGAAATGGATGGGACGTGCTGGGAACTCGACGAGGCGGGCGAACCTCCCGCACAGGGATTTGCGCGGTTGGTTAAACGCGAAGACCCCGACGTGATCCTTTCCGAATGGGGCGATTCCACGATTCTTCCCCTGCTTCGCCAGCAGGCCGAACGCTTGAACTTTTCATTACGTCTCAATCGCGACGAATCCGCTGCCGTTCACCAATCGAGAGGACGCAGCTACACGAGCTACGGAAGAATCTTGTTCAAGGCGAGTGCGATAACTCTCTTTGGTCGCATCCATGTGGACAAGCAGAATTCTTTCATCTCGGAGAAGTGCGATTTTGCCGGCCTGTGGGAACTCGCCCGCATCACGAAACTTCCGATTCAATACGCAGCGCGGACGACCACGGGCACCGGCATCTCCTACATGCAAATGGAACTTGCGCATCGCGATGGCGTGCTGATTCCCGAACAGAAAGCCGAGCCCGAAGATCCCAAACATCCCGATGAACTTCTGTGCGCGGACCGGGGCGGTCTGGTCTTCGTGCCGAAACTTGGCTTTACCGCGAATGTTGCGGAACTCGACTTCGTGAGCCAGTTTCCCAGCATCATGGCGCGCTTCAACATCTCGCCCGAGACCGTGAACTGCCCGTGCTGTCCCGACGCTCCGCGGATTCCCGAGCTGGGTTATCGCATCTGCGAGAAGAGGCGCGGCATCACCAGCCGTGTCGTCGAACGGCTGATCGCCAAGCGCACCGAACTTAAGAAATTGCAGAAAGTGTCTCCGCCGGACGCCGCGCTGCGATTCAAGCTACAACGCGATTCCATGAAATGGCTTCTCGTCTGCTGCTTTGGCTACACGGGCTACAAGAACGCTCGTTTCGGAAAAATCGAAGCCCACGAAGCGATCAATGCCGTCGCGCGAGAAACCCTTCTCGTCGCGAAAGAGATTGCGGAAAACGATGGCTTTCAACTAATTCATTCTTTGGTGGACTCCCTGTACGTCTGGAAAGAAGGGGCAACACGGGAAGACTTCGAGCGGTTGGCTAGCGAAATCGAAACAAAAACACGGCTCCCTCTCGCGATTGAATCCGTATATCGCTACGTTGTATTTCTACCCTCAAAGCGATATGCAGACGTGCCCGTGCCGAACCGTTTCTTTGCCGTGGGAGAAGACGGCGAACTAAAAGTACGCGGACTGGAATGCCGACGCCATGACACCCCTCCACTGCTTAAACGGATGCAGCACGAGGTCCTGGCGATCCTCGCGGAAGCACACGACTTTGAATCGTACATTCACAAGATCGATGCCGCACGCATGGTCCTGGCCGACTACCAAGAGCGTCTTGTCAGCGGAGAAGTGGATATTCGGGAACTCATCGTTAGCAAACGCATCACGCGGGAGCCACGCGACTACCAGAAAGCCGGCGTCACCGCGATCGCGGCGCAGCAACTCTTCGGCAGCGGCGTAAAACTGCGGCCCGGCCAAACTGTCGAATACGTCATCACTGACAGCGACTCCGCCGTGCCGAATGATCGCGTTCGGGCCTTTGCGCTATGGGAAGGATGGTTCGGCTATGACCGGAAGAAATACGCGGCGATGCTGCGGGAAGCGTTTGAACCGTTTGTGCTGTGCCTCCCTAAAACTGAGGAAGAGAATCTTCTGACTGATTCACTTACCGAAGAAGAATTGAAACGGTTTCCCCTCTTTGCTGCCTTGGCACTTCTTCGACCCCTGAAGATTTGATTTGTTCCTGTAGCACTTCCTCTACACCAGTCTCCCCGGATTTACAAAACCGCAACTTCCATTGGTAGGTTCCCACCGGAACTGTCTTTTCTCCTGCCTGCCCTTCCTGCGTGAAGACTGCGCCTAGCCGCCCGCTTCTCCTGTCAAGGGTCTCCGCTGCGCTCCGATGAACGCGAAAACCACGCGCCCTTGACAGCGCGGACGGCTAGGCGCCGGGGACCACTTAGGAAGGGCATTGCTTCTTTTTTTCAAGCGAAAACCATGCTTGAAAAACGGAAGAAACGAGGAAAGGCAAAATGCCAGAAAAACAACAAGCCACTTGGGGGGAACTCCTTCGCGATGCGGTCGAAAAACCGGGCCGGATGCTCGCAGCCTACACCGCATTTCACAACTACAGCTTCGGGAATGCTTTGCTCGCGCTCGAACAGTGCGTTCGACGCAACTTGCAGCCCGGACCGCTCAACACCTATCGCGGCTGGCTCGAAAAGAAACGGCAGGTCCATAAGGGAGAGCGAGGAATCACCCTCTGTATGCCCATGCCGTTCAAGCGGAGCACGCACGCCGACAGCACAGAGGAAGAACCAGCAGAGCCACAGACACGCGTTGCCTTCCGGTTTCGGGCGTACTGGTTTGTGCTCGCACAAACCGAGGGCGCAGAAACCTACGTTGCGCCGATTCCGGGCTTTGACTTGGAAACAGCGCTCCGTACTTTGCAGGTTACGCGCACGCCGTTTGACGAAATAAACGGCAACATTCAGGGGTTTGCGAGGCAACGGGAAATTGCAGTGAATCCCCTTGCGGCGCTCCACCACAAAACCACATTTCACGAAATTGCCCACATCCTTCTGGGGCATACCACTTCCGAAAAACTCGTGGACCACGAAAACACCCCCGTCCATCTCCGCGAGGTGGAAGCGGAATCCGTCGCCCTCATCTGTTGCGAAACGCTGGGTCTCGAAGGGGCGCAGTTCTGCCGTGGCTATATCCAACACTGGCTGAAAACCGAAAAGGAAATTCCTAACCACAATGCGGCTCGCATCTTCGCCGCCGCTACCTCCATTTTGAAAGCGGGAACTCCCCCAGCGGACAGCCAATAGGCTGCCCGCTCCCTGTTTGTATCCGACTGGCCGTTCCAGTGTGAAGAAATACGAAAAACTTTGCGAAATAAATAAAAAGGAGAAAAAGGGATGAACACGAAAGAAGTAGTGAATCCGTTGCAAGAGACCGTGAAGGAGACAGAAACAATTGAACTTTACTTCCAGCAAGGTAGTTCAGACAAGGTGTATCACCTCCAACTGGAAAGCGTTAAAGAACAGTGGTCGGTCCATGCGCAGTGGGGGCGGCGTGGTTCAACTTTGCAAAGCGATGCGAAGGTGAGCAGCGTCGCTTATGCGGAAGCCAAGCGCGTCTATGACCGAATCATTCGAGAAAAGACGGGCAAGGGTTATCGCATCGCGCAGGCAACATCCAACGGCGATACGCCTATTTCCGTTGGGCTGCCTTCCGGCAAAGAGCATTCCGGTCACGCGCCGGAATTGCTTTTCCCCATCGAGGAACCGGAGGCCGTGCGGTTGGTAGGGGATGAGGCTTGGTGGTTCCAGCAGAAGTTCGATGGGCGACGACTGGCCGTACAAAAAACGGACGGCCAATATTCGGGAATTAACAAACTCGGCCAGCTTATTCCAATCGATTCTCGGTTAACAAAATGCCTAGAGTCCGTCCAAGCGCAAGCCTTCCTTGTAGACGGTGAAATCACCGATTCGCGGTTCCATCTCTGGGACTTGCTCAGCATAAACGGAACTGACCTGCGGATTCAGCCATACGAAATCCGTTACGCACGCCTTGGCCTGGTGTTTCGGGGCGTGGACGAGGCCCTCCGCGTTTGCGAGACGGCTATGACACCGAAAGCAAAACGCGCCTTCGTGAAAGCCATGCACGAAATTCGTGCCGAAGGGTTCGTTTGCAAGAACCGGTACGCCGCATATGCGGGAGGACGAGCAGGACAGCACTTCAAATGCAAGTTTGTCACGACCTCTTCCTTCATTGTCGGCCCGAAGCCAGCAGCAAAGACCGCCGATGGACACCGCTCCATCGCTCTCTATCTATTCGAGGAAAACCGCCAGCGCTTCATGGGCACTGTCGGAGTACCGGAGCGTTACGCGCTTCCACGCGACGGGCAGATCGTTGAGGTGCGTTATCTCTACTGCCATCCGGGAGCCGAGGGAAAACTCATCCAAGCGAAGTATTTCGGGAAGATTCGTAACGATGTAGCGCTAGGCGACTGCTCGGTGAATCAGTTGAAACTCAAAGCCGACGAGAGCGACCCGACCGAATCCTAAGCACCTGCGGAATGACCGCAAACATGAACCTGCCAAACCGAACACTTACAACCATTCTTTCGCCCGATGACTTTTGAGATTGATGAAGATTCAAAAACAAAAAAAGGAGAAATACGATGAGCACGACAGAAGTAGTGAAGTCCTCGAAAGAGTACATGAACGTTCCGATTGCGGAGTTGATTGAATCAAGTACGAATCCGCGCAAGGTCTTTGACCAAACGTTCCTTGAGGGACTGGCGGAGAGCATTCGCAATAAGGGCATTCTGTCACCCCTGCTAGTGCGGCCAGTCAACAACCATCTGGAAATCGTGACAGGAGCGCAACGATACCGTGCGGCGAAGTTGGCGGGATTGGAGGTAGCTCCTATCCGGCTGCAAGCCCTGTCCGACTTGGAGGCCCAAGAGGTACAGCAAATTGAAAATGTGCAGCGCAAGGACGTGCATCCCTTCGAGGAGGCGCAGGGCTTTCGCACGCTTCTCGGGTTTGCGGGGGCAAACTACACCATTGAAAAAATTGGTGCCCGAATCGGAAAACGCCCGGAATACGTGGCCGAAAGGCTAAAGCTGTTGGACTTGAGGGAACCAGTAGCAAACGCATTCGTCGCCGGACACATCGGCTTGGGTCATGCCTTGCTCATTGCCAAACTCGCAACGGACATGCAGGAGCAGGCGTTGACGCGTTGCTTTGATGGCTACTACGCGGCGAACGACACCGAGCGGAGCCTCGTACCCGTAAGCCGTTTGCAGGCGTGGATAGCGCAGAACATCTACCTAAGTCTCAAATCCATTCCGTTCTCGAAAGAGGACGAAACGCTCGTGCCGGAAGCGGGGAGTTGCGCCAACTGCCCGAAGCGAACCGGGTTTAACAGGTTACTTTTCTCCGAAGTCCGCGAGGATTCCGATTCGTGCGCCGATGCCGCGTGTTTCAATCGCAAGCTCGACGCGCACATCGCACAGCGCGTTTCCAAAATACCGAATCTGGTGCAGATTTCGGAGAACTACAACGCGACGGGCGAAACGCCCGTTCTGCCTCGCCGCAACTACGTCGAGGTCGTGACCCGCAAAGGCAAGAAAGGCAGGGACACACGGCCCGAAGAAAAACTCTGCGCACACTTGACCCCGGCCATTCATACGGATGGCATGAGTAAGGGCCGTCTTTTGAAAATCTGCGCGGACCCAAACTGCAAGATTCACTTTGGGGACAGGCAACAGGAAGAGAAACAGCGGCTCCAATGGAAGGCGGAAAAGACCGCCGCCAACCGGAAGGCAAAAGAGACTCTCGCCTTTCGGCACCGCCTTTTGGCCGACGTGCTCAAGCGAGTTAAGCCCCAGTTCGGAACCGAGGAACTACGCATGGTGGCGCAGTTTGTCTTGCAATCCCTCTCGCACGAACTGGCGTGCCGCCTTGCCAAGCGCCACGGCTTGCAAAACCCGAAAGACGCTCACGATTGGCAAGTGGCCGAGAAAGTGCGGACGCTCTACAAGAAGGCGGACGCCGCTGGACTCGCCGCGCTTGTCTTCGAGGCCATGCTCATCGGCCCCGCCGCGAGCGCGACCATAACCAAAGACGACGACCCTCTGGCGGACGCTGCCTGCCTTTACAAGATTGATGTGCGGGCATTGCGCACCGCCGTTACCAACGCCGAAAAAGAAAGAGCAAGGAAGAACGCGGAAACGACGCGTGCGAAGGAGAAGCCCACGCCCAAAGCAAAAGCGGCTCGCAAGTAACGGAACGCCCAAACCGAACGAGGCCGTCCTTCGCCGGACGGCCTCGTTCTCCTCACTGGCCCTCACCTTCCGAAAATGCTCTGGCATAGCAATGCCCCTCGGTTGCGAACACAACTCCGAGTCGGATGCTCCGGGCAGCTCTCGCCAGTCACGGGCGCTGTCGGTACCGCAAAATATCCGACCGGTCCAGCGAAATCGATCCGCCTAGCCCCCGCCGTGGGACACGTTTTTCCCTTTGCCTCTTCTCTTCGACTCCCGACGATCCTCGACACGTAGGTCGCCCCTTCGGTTTGCCGGCCCCCGCGAAGCCATCCCAGCCATGCGATGCCCCACGCGTTCCTCGTCCGTACCCATCCACCAGCCGGCGATGCGAGAGCGAGCGTCCCGTGTGGATTGTGCTTCCCGTTCCCCAAAATCGAGTTCGACTCATTTCATTCTTCGCTTCCATTCTGCCCTCTCCATTGGGCACGGCTTCGGGGGAATTCCTGCGCCCGGCGGCTTCGGCTCTTCTGCTTTTCCGTTTCCTCCCAAAAATCTTCGGGAACGAAATCGAACATTTTTGTGCCCCTCCCGAAATGCAGACCCTCGCCTTGGGAGCAGACCCCTCTCGCTTTCGAGTGCCCCAATTACAAGGGCAGAAAATGGAGCTTGAAAAAAAATGTACGAAAATCGCGTCGAACTCATCGGATTTTTAGGGAAGGCCCCGGAACGCAAATCCACAAAGAACACGGGACGGACACTCGCCAACCTCTCCCTCGCCACCAAGACCTGGTGGAAGGACAAGGACGAGCAGCCGCAGGAAAAAACCGAGTGGCATCGCATCGTCGTTTGGAATGGCCTCGCGGAATACGCGGCGGACAAACTGAAGAAGGGCGACCATCTGTATGTCGTGGGAACGCTCGTGAGCAACGTCTACGAGAAAGAAGTTGGCAAAGGGAAAAACAAATCCAAGGTCCAGATCACGGCGTGGCAAATCAAGGCGTTTTCGATTCGCAAGCTGGACCGGAAGGAGACGGTACCGACAGCGCCCGCGACGGAGAAATCGCAGCCCGAGGAGGAGGCACCCTTCTGAATCTCGCAACCGAGGGAGGCTCCGGCTTTTGCCGGAGCCTTTTTTGTTGCGTTGACCGACGAATTCATTGCGTAAATCGACCGAGCCAGACACGAAGCGAGCACCTTACTGTACTGGCCGAGTCCCTCAACCATGTTCAACGCCCCCGCGCATGGCGATCATCATCGCGATCACCCTGACCTCATTGCCGCGGATTCGCTGGTCAATTGTTGCAGCACCGTCGAGAGTGTTGCATATCCCCGACTGGTCCAGATTGCGACTCATTTGTCGCGCGGCGAGTCTCGTCGCTCTGCTATTCTTTCTCCAACAATCCGCATCGTCACGCCTGTCACCCGCCCAACGATTTCCGCCTGGGACGGGTAATCGAACCGCTTCACCTGCAGCTGGGAGTAAGGATGAGGAATGACGAGGAGTTGCCCACGATCAACTTCGCACCAACTGCACACGTAGCCGTCTCGCAACTCCGTGAAGTAGACCGCTCGTTCGTACTCGTTCTTCCATTTCGCGTTACTGATCTTCCTTTGGCTGGCATCAATCTGCACCAGAGAACCGGGGCGAATTATAGGAAAAAGTGTAAAGTCTTCGAGACCTACGTAGCCGTACATCGATTTGCGTAGGTCGAGATGTTGCAACAGACCGACCGGAACCTCGTCCCATTTCTCCACGACCCTCGCCAAGAGATTCGTTTTCTCGAAACGAAAGCCCGGTTTGAATTCAACGGGAACTGAGACACTCTCAGCCTCAGGGTCTCCCGCGCTATGCAGGAGATGCGTTCTTGGCAAACCGATTGATGCGCTGTCTCGACTAAAGTCTCCGATCTGCAATCCAAACTTTGACGCCACTTCCGAAAATCTCCGATGATAGATCACTGAAACTGAATAAAGTTTGAACATGCCAGGAATAAATTTATCCATCTCAATGTCGGTGATCCAATTGTGTGACAGATGGAACTCATGGTTCTGTTTCAATGCTGCGATCTTCTCGCTCATTTCTTGTACGTCGCGGGTTGATAGCCCCAAACGCTCGCGCACTGCCTTCAACCATTTACCGGCAACGAGATTCGCCCTGCGTGCGTCCATAAGCGGGCATCCTACTCTTGGCGTCAGTCAGTGTCCAGCTACGTCACTCTCTTAGCTATATTCATTCCTGTTTCTTCGCGGAGAAAATCTCTAAAGTGGTCGCAACAGCGGCCACTGGCGTGATTTGTTCCCACCGGCTCGACAAGTCCCGTATATCGAACGCGACCTCGGGGAACGCTCATGCAGACCGCTGAACGGGTGCGCCAGATTCTTTCATCAAGAGGTTTGACCCTCTATCAAGTGTCGCAACGCTCGGCGGAGATTTTCGGCCACTCGTCGCTCTATTTCATCCCGCAACGTCTGTACCACGAACTTGCCATTGCTTCTCTCAGCCCCAACATCCATCAATTGGCGGCCTTCAGCCGAATCTCCAACTATCGCCTGTCCGACTGGCTGGCAGTCTTCGGATTCCGATTGGACGACATTCCCCGATTGCAGGTTCTCATCCCGTGGCAGCGGACGGTCCTCCTCGACTCGTCAGTCTACGACCAGGAACAGTGGATTCCTTGGTTTGCCGAAAGGCTGGCCGAATTCCACCAGCCCGCCATTGCACCATTAGGACAATTGTTGAAGCCGGACGCACCAAAGCGCGCACGAGAGTTGCTCGGCCTCAGCAAGAGACGATTTCTCTATGCCAAGGTAGGTAGGGACGATACGTTCGCATTTCCGAGTCTCGCTCCGGGAAGCATCGCTCGAATCGATGGCCGGCCTACTCCTGATCTGTTATCTGCGCTTGGACCGAGCAATAGCAAAACCGTGTTCCTTGTTGAGAACGGCCTCTCCCTCAACTGTGGTCACCTGAGACGCATCGACAAAACCAGAATCATGCTTTGCTCGACACACTTTCCGTTCCCACAAGTTGAGTTAACGATTGGTGGCGCCGTCAGAATCCTTGGATTGGTGGACGCAGAAATACGGCCATTTACGGGCAAACCGGCGTCGGAAATCGCTCCGAGCACATCAACCCTCCCAAAGGCCATTGCAGCGATGACGCTTGATTCCCGAGCTGACCTTCGACAGTTGGTTCGAATATCTCGAATGCGAGTCGGGATCTCTTTCCGGGAAGCCTCTACCACGAGCCAGTGGATAGCCCGTACGCTCGCTGACCAAATGTACTTCGCATCGGCGGGAACACTTTCTGACTATGAGAATGTCTCTTCTCCGCTCCGTCACGTCCAAAAGATTGTTTCTCTGTGCATTCTTTACTGCATTGATTTCTGGAGCTTCCTTCGCGCTGCGGGCATCCCGGTTGATTTTCTCGGAAACGATCCTCTGCCCGACCAATTGATCCCACGTGCTATCTCATATCAAGACCAATCCCCCAGTGAAGCGACCGGGGCAACTCAGCCTAGCGGTAGGGGCGTCGGATTTCTTTCAGCTCTAATCGACGAATGGGAGGAATTGCCTCTGTTCATCAAAAATGCTCTACCCGCGATCTCTGGGCTGAAGGACATCTCCTTGTCCGACATCTTCTGGGTCGGCGGAAACCAAAACCCAATCCATCCGTCTCTCGTCGGCGCGTCACTTCTCGCCGTCAACCGTCGAGTCAAAATGCCGGTGCAATCGACAGCGCCGACGCTGTGGGAACAGCCTCTTTATGTCGTTCTTTTGCGTGGCGGGAGCTTTCTCTGTGGCTCCTGCGAGCTACGGCGCGGCGTTCTCATCGTTCATCCCCACTCCGAAAGGCCGCACAGTTCTATCCAGCTCAGAAACGGAATCGATGCCGAAGTGATCGGCCAAATTACTGCGATTGTCAGGCATCTTTCCTAGCGCACTGCCTCACCATCCCGTGTGAATCCCAAAACTACTACGGAAAGGCGAACACCATCTGAACCCTGTATGCGTGATGGAGTTTCGTATCTCCATGCAGTCACAGCTCTTTGCACGCGGTACTTCGGATTAGCGAACGGAGGTTGAAATGTCTGGCTTCCTTTTTCGCCGGGTGCGACATTGCCCAGCAGAGCAAACTTTTCAACTCAACGCCGCACACCGAGGCATACGAACCAAGCCATGCTGAATACGTCCGACACCGTTCGAAGCACAAAGACCGAGGATGGGCGAGTCCTTCTCGATGTCCGTCACGGGCAGATGTTTTCTGTCAATGTCGTCGGCTCGAAAATTCTCGAGTTGGTAGAGCAGGGATGGGACGAGGCACCCATTGCGGAGGAAATCAGCCGGACCTACACAATCGGCATTGAGATTGTGCGCCCGGACGTTCACGATTTCATCGAGACCTTGCGTAAGCACGAAATTCTCCGGGGCCGATGATTCTGTTGATTCCAGGTAAAGACGCCATCAGACGCGACCAACCAATGAAACGCTTCGACCAATCCGACACAAACACTTTCCGCCTCATCATCGTCAGGCGCAACGGCTCAGAAATCCTCTTCACATCCGGCGAGTCAGGTTGGACGCTGCCCTGCGTACAAGTGTTTCCCCGAGAAAGGCTCGCTCAACAGTTGACGGCAGCGTTGAACGAACAGTTGGGGATGCAGGCATACTGCTTGTTCCTTCCAAGATTCACAGCACCCGAAAGAAATGCGCCCCGAACAGCCTACGCCGTCCTGGAATCTATAAAGCACAACGACTATGCACCGAGAGGAACGTGTTGGATGCCTCGCACTGCATCGGGGTGTCAGCATATTCATCCCGTTGAGGGGAGAGGCACAATTGAGGAATCCCTTCGCCAACTGGATTCATACATCAATGAACCAAACGCCGGGCCGTTCGGAAGACCCGGCTGGCTCAGAGAGCTCTTCGACTGGACTCAGGCGCAACTCAGTCCGCTGGGCCTCCGCGTGAACGGGAGTTTTCGCCAACTCAACGCTAGCCCGACATTCAGTCTGATTAGGTTTGAAACGAACGGTCCTGCTGTTTGGTTCAAGGCGACGGGAGAACCGAACCTTCACGAACTTCCCATTACGTTGTCCCTAACTCGGCTCTTTCCCGGACATCTGCCTGCAATCCTTGGAGTCCGTCCGTCGTGGAATGCGTGGCTTTCGGAAGAAGTTTCAAACACCACGCTGGATCAATTCACAGAGCTTTCAGTCTGGGAAAGGGTCACGGAAGGTCTTGCGGAACTTCAAATCGCCTCGATCGGAAAGTGTTGCCCGCTCCTGGACGCCCAGTGCAGAGACCTAAGACTCCCAAATCTCATCGATCTGATTCCGCCTTTCCTTGCTCGCATGGCCGAATTCATGGACGTGCAGGAAAAGCAGTCTCCACCGCCTCTCACGGCTCCCGCACTTGATTTTATTGGAGAACGATTGCAGGAGGCTATTTCAGTCCTTCAAGATCTCCGCTTACCCGACACGCTGGGGCACATCGATTTGAATCCCGGAAACATTCTGGTCTCTTCCGCGCGTTGCGTCTTTCTGGATTGGGCCGAGGCCTGCGTCAGTCACCCCTTAATCACATTCGAGTACCTACGCGAGTACGCTCGACGTAGTCTTCGCCGGAATGACGCGCTGGGTGAGCGAATTGCAGCTGCTTACCTCCACCGCTGGCAGTCCTTCTTCTCTCCAGATGCGTTGACACAAGCGTTGGCCGTTTCCCCCCTCATTGCTGTTTTTGTCTCTGCCATTGCCGGCAAAACATGGCGTTCCCTCGACCCGGTACAGGACCCGGAGGTCGCTGGATACTTTCGCAGCCTGACGCGGCGGATGTATCGCGAAGCAACAGAAATGGTGGAACGGAGCGAGCGATGCCTCAATTAACCTCTGCTCCTCCATTTTCACTGACCGAGCCTGTCACCGACATTATTCATGGCGTCCCTGTGACAGACCCTTACCGCTGGCTCGAAGACCCGGCGTCTCCTCGCACTAGAAGCTGGATTGAACAGCAAACGCAGTACGCCCGCGCCTACCTGGACTACATCCCAGGACGAGAGTCCATTCGGAAACGCATCCGTGAGTTGCTTGCTGTCGAAACCTACGACTCACTGCAAAAGGTCGGCAGCCGCTATTTCTTTCGAAAGCGCCTTCCCGATCAGGAGCAGCCATGCATTTACATGCGCGAGCGACCAGACGGCGAGGATCAGCTCCTATTAGATCCAGCTCAGCATGGAACTGGCAAATACAGGGCGGTTAAACCCATTCGGGTGTCGCCAGATGGACGACTGCTGCTCTATGAAATCAAGGAAGGCGGAGAACGCACCGGGACCTTTGCACTATTAGAGATCGAAAGCCGCCGCACACTTTCAGATGTTCTTCCTCAAGGATATTTGCGCGGTTTTGCATTCGCCCCGGATGGAAGGAGTTTTTACTATGTCCACGAGCCTTTCAGTGCCAAGAGACCCTTCTATCGAGCTGCCTATCTGCATCAATTGGGCTCCGATTTCAGCGAAGATCAAGAGATTTTCTACGCGGGGGAGGACAAGTTCCTCCGGCTGTCTCTGATATCGGATGCGAAACGCCTCGGGTTTCTCGTCTACAGGTTCCTTGAAACTAAGTCCACAGACTTTTATTTAAGGTCCTTTGACCACGGCGGTTCACCCGAACCAGTCATCACAGACGCCCGTTACATGTTTGGCCCACTCCTGGCTTGCGAGCGAATCCTGGCCATCACCAACCGCGATGCTCCGAACTTCCGCATTGTGGAACTGCGTGTTCACCAACATCGTGATCTCGAATGGATCGACCTAGTCCCGGAAAGCGAATACCGAATCAATCAATGGCTCGTCGTCCGCGATCGCATCTTCGTTTCGTTCATCCGGCAAACCGAAACACACGTCTCAATCTTTGACTTCTCAGGCGGAAAGATAGGGGAGATGCCGGTCAGCGCCGATGAAACCGTTCGCCTCATCGGGGGCCCACCGGAGAACGACGAGCTGCTGATTGAGGTCGAATCGTTTACAGACCCAATCAGCATTTTCCGGCACTTTGCTGACAGTGGAAAACGCGCGCTCTGGGCAAAGAGACGCATTCCGTTTGACTCCGCGAATTACGCCCATTCCCAGATTTGCTACACGTCGAAGGATGGAACTCGAATATCCATGTTGCTCATGGGCCGTCGAGACGTTCTGGCGGGCGGCATCCATCCAACGATCATGACCTCTTACGGAGGCTACGGCGTCTCGATGACGCCGCAGTTCAGCGTCTTTGTGGCCTTCCTTGTCGAACAGGGATGCCTGTTCGCGCTGCCCAACATCCGGGGCGGCTCGGAATTCGGCGTGCAATGGCACAACGCCGCCAAAGGGCGCAAGAGACAAAACGCTTACGACGATTTCCTGTGCGCTACAGAATGGCTCATTACAACAGGTCGAACCACGCCGGACAAAGTGGCTATTTTCGGCGGCTCGAATTCCGGGTTGCTGGTCGGCGCAGCGATGACTCAACGCCCGGACCTCTACCGTGCCGTTGTTTGTATGGTTCCGATGTTGGACATGCTCCGCTACCATCTCTTCGATAATGCGCATGTATGGCGGGAGGAGTTCGGCACCGCAGATGACCCGAACGACTTCCCTGTGCTGGCGAGTTATTCTCCGTATCATCAGGTTCGACCCGGCGTTCCGTATCCAGCCACGATGATTGTCTCGGGCGAAGCCGACAGAAACTGCAATCCTCTCCACGCACGAAAAATGACGGCTCGCCTCCAAGCTGCAAATTTCTCTAAATCTCCAATCCTGCTCGACTATAGCCAATATCGTGGCCACTCCCCAGTGCTTCCTCTGAGCGACAAAATCGAAGGTCTTACGGACCGAATGGCATTCCTCTGTGATCAGCTGGGGCTACCTGTGTGAACTAGGAGAGCTGTGTTATGTCATTTCTTATTCTGAAAGCGTATTGGAATCTAGCCTTTTTCGATCTGTACCTCGTGCGCGGTAACTTTGCCGCCCTCTATGGCAAGGTCCGTACTTGCCCGATCGCTAAGGAGACTCCATCCACGGATGCAGTGGAACGCATCTGTTCCGCGGTCAACATGGCGTCTATTTGGTACTGGAAAGAAGTGCTCTGTCTGCAGCGGTCCGCAGCGACAGCGTGTTTGCTGAAACAGTGTGGGGTGCCCGCTCAGATGGTCATCGGTGCGCAGCAGGTGCCGTTCAAGGCGCACGCATGGATCGAAATCGATGGATGCGTCGTCAACGATAAGCCCTACACGCCGGAAATGTATGTAGTGCTCGACAGATGTTAGCAACGCATTAAATGGCAAGTGCGGGGGAACCAATCATGAGTATCCAATTCGGACGATGGAGCTTCGATGGTAGGCCGCCAGCGCCCGACTACATCGAAAAAGTAAGCAGTGTCCTCGCTCCCTACGGACCCGATGGAGCAGACTCCTATTCCGAAGGCGGAGTAAGCATCCTCTATCGTGCCTTCCACACCGCGAAAGAATCTCGTTGTGAAACGCAACCACTTCTCTCGACTTCAGGTGAAGTTATCACCTGGGACGGCCGTCTCGACAATCGCGCGGTACTCATCGATCGTTTCAAGGACCGACTGACGACCGGCTCCCCGGATGTCTCGGTCGTTGCCGCTGCTTACGAGCGGTGGAAACTAAACTGCTTCGCGGAGCTCATTGGCGACTGGGCAGTCTCTATTTGGAACCCAAACAACAGCTCACTCATCCTGGCAAAGGACCCGATTGGCACACGCCATCTCTACTACATGCTCGACAACGGCAAACTCACGTGGTGCACGATCCTAGACCCCCTCGTTGTATTTGCCGGAAAAAGTTTTGATTTGGACGAAGAATACATCGCCGGCTGGCTCTCATTCTTCCCCGCGACTCGACTCACGCCCTACGTTGGGATTCACTCGGTCCCGCCGTCGTCTTACGTCCTACTTAGGCCTGAGGGCCAGAAGGTCACGAAGTATTGGGATTTTGATCCCTCCAAGAGCATCCGATATCGCAACGAGACTGAATATGAGGAACATTTTCGCACTGTCTTCGCGCAATCCGTCCGACGGCGCCTGCGCTCCGACTCGCCTGTCCTCGCGGAACTGAGTGGAGGAATGGACTCCTCGTCGATCGTGTGTATTGGGGACATCATCATGGCTGAAGGAGCGGCCGAGACGCCGAGGCTCGATACACTTTCTTACTACAACGACTCCGAACCCAACTGGAACGAGCGCCCTTATTTTACTAAGGTAGAGGAACAGCGCGGCCGTGCCGGTTCCCACATCCTTATCACTTGTGAAGAAGCTTTCAATTTCGACTTCGGGAGTGACCGTTTCGCGGTCACTCCCGCGTCTGGAGGACATCCCACAGAATCAGGGCGGCGATTCACAGAATGCATGATGTCTCGCGGGAATCGCGTCATGCTTTCTGGCGTCGGGGGAGATGAAGTGACAGGCGGCGTGCCAGTCCCAACGCCGGAACTTGCAGATCTTCTGGCAAGAGGACACTTCAGGGCTCTGGCCCATCAGCTTAAGTTATGGGCCCTGAGCAAGAGAAAACCCTGGCTCCAGTTGCTCTTCGAAACCGTCCGTCGATTCGGCCTTCCCGCTCTTGTCGGCGTGCCGAAACGTAGACGCCCAGCTCAGTGGCTGCATCCGTCCTTCGTCAAACGCCATCGATTTGCCCTCCTTGGCTATGAACCGAGACTAAAGATGTTTGGTCCCCTGCCAACTTTTCAGGAGAACCTGAGCACATTGGAAGCGCTGAGAAGGCAGCTGGCCTGTTCTGTCTTGTCGCTCGAACCGCCCCACGAGAACCGTTATCCCTATCTCGACCGCGACCTTCTCGAATTCATTTACGCAGTTCCCTCAGAGCAGTTGCTTCGACCGGGCCAACGCCGCTCCCTCATGCGCAGGGCCCTAAACGGGATCGTTCCAGATGAAGTCCTGACGAGAAGAAGAAAGGCTTCTGTGGCGCGGGGCCCCAGACTGGCCATCGCCGCCGAGTGGGCCGGGCTGATCCATGTCAGCCGGGACATGATAACTGGTTCGCTCGGAATCGTTGATCCGAACGCCTACCTTGGAGCGCTGGAAAAAGCGCGAAATGGACAGGACATACCGATCGTCCCTTTAATGCGAACGCTCGGAATCGAAATGTGGCTGAGATCCTTGGTCCATCGGAATCTGCTGCGTGGTAGGGAAGTGAATCAGCGAGGCCCCAGCTCGGGCGTTCCTGTAAGGAATCCCCGCACACACAGCATAGAAACTTCTCTCAGCTGAGAACAATCCAAAGAAGAAAGGAGGTGAAAATCATGGAATACACAAAGCCACAAATCGTCATGTCGGGAAATGCAATCGACGCGATTCAAGGCCAGAAGGACCTCGGTGAAGCTGACAACGTGCCCCATCAGCAGAAACCGAGCATCGCTGCCTATGAGGCGGACGAGTAGCTAAGTCGCCAGGGCGTGATCGGGTGCCCCGCGCCCTGGCGTTTCTTTCGCCCTCGTATGTCGTGAGGAAACCGATGAAAGTGGACCGTCATTGAGCAAAAAACAGCCGAGCCTGCGGTGCAGGGCAAACAAACTTGGCCAGCCGCAGCGCGCACGTACCGGTCAGTTGTTCGAATGGACATCTGGATTCGTCGCTTCGCGAGTTAGAAGGGAGCGCAACCCTTCCCACCGTTCGTACTGGCCTCTCTTCGCTGAACTTGAGTCTTCCTCGCCCTTGAGCCAAAACGAAAACCAATCGACACTTCCCCCCTGTGACGTGAGCCGTTCCCTTGGTTTCACAAGCAGGTGAGTCCCATCGGGAAACCAGACGAAATCCACTGGCTTCTCAAGGAGTGACAAACCGGAGAACCATTGCCATCCTTCGAGAAATCCAGCGGGACCGTAGTACTCAATACGAACTGGAGCTTTGACCTTGTCCAGATTAAAACCGGGAGAATTCGTCAACCATGAGGCCAACGTCGAGCCAAACGGAGGACCGCCGTTTACACGAACAAAGTCCGGGCTTGGCCATAGGAGATAATTCATATATCCACCGTCAAAGCCATCGGCAAGTGTTGCTGCGGCGAATGTGTATCTCGAATGTGTTAGCGTGTACTCAATGTAGAATACGGTCCGGCTAAAGCCAATGAGCCCGACGTGACTGCGGTCGACTAAACCCCGCTCGTCCAAATAATCGACCGCGCCCTCATAGGCAGCCATTTGCCTTTGGCCCTCCTCGGGTGTATTGGAGTGCTTCAAATCCTCACCCAGGTCACTTGAGTTACCGACTTGGAGAACAACAATTCCCTTTGCAGCTAACGGCTGCGCCGCAAATGCACTGCTCCAGGGACCGTCAATCCAAAATCTGTCCTTTCTAAAGCCGTGCGTTTGGATCACCAATGGATATCGGTTTCCTGGCGTGTAGTCCGGCGGCAGATAGAGCCCCCCTGCGACCTCATGTCCATCTGTAGCCATCCAGCTCACGCTTTCGACTTTTCCAAACTGAAGCTGCCCGAACTGCGGATTCAAATCTAAGAGTAATGCTCTTCGATGCTCTTTCGTGTCAGCTGCGAAAATCCTTGGTGGAGTATTGGCATCCTCTTCCAGGGTCACGTTCAGCGGGTTATCCGTTGAAGCGTTTTCTTGCCCCAAGGCAACCTGTTTCCAGGTTAGGCCGATTCTCCGGTACGCCTCTGGAGGTAGATTCTTCCACCAGTATCCCGACTTCAACCGTACGGTGTCCGTCGCGTGGTCCCACTGCACAACCTTAAGGTCTTTGTCGGCGATCTTCACAGTATCTCTGCTTGGGAGTTTGACCTCTGCAACGAAAGTCTGTTTCTTCCGGGCCTCGCGCTCGACAGGGTCAGAGACTCCCAATGGAAGATACATCCCCGACAGGACAACAGAGTTCCCATCCTTCGCCCACGCAAACCCGTTGTTAAACCAATACATCGGAGTATCGAGCAGCGGTGTCAATTCCATGCTCTCCGTATCCAACACCATGTAACGCGCCACATTGGAGCGCGTACCTGACTTCCGTCGCTCCACAATGTACGGGTGAAGCAGCTTGTCTTGATATTCCGACCAGGACGGCGGAATATCTTTAACATACGCTGCCAGCAAGGCGTACCGACCAGTCGGAGAGAGCGAAAGCGGTAGGTTTTCCGTGACAAAATCGACGGAGGGAACTCGCGACGGAACTTGGCCATTTTTCTGTAAGAATAGCTCTCTATCTGTCTCCTGAGATTTCTGATTGGCGTCGCAACCGCAGATCAAAAGATCAGATGGATCCTGTGCCGTGATGACTACACTGGTTCTTCGAATCTCGTCTGGAGCGGCCGTTCTTCGCGCGTCTGCCTCGTAAACAATTTCTTGGCCATTGCTACTGATATCGTAGGCTACGATTGGAGTAGGTTGACTCGCTAGCTTTTTGAGCTTCCTCGTCCCAATGTTGAAGCCGTAGACCTTGGGTATTTCCCCGGGATTCTCACCCAGAAACACGATGGTCTGACTATCATCCAGCCACTTCAGGTGCGTGATGGCATCTCGATTCGAAGAGGACGACATGGTCAGAACCACTTGAGGCTTCTCGGATTGCAGCATCTCACTTGTTCGGAAGAGAAGGAGAGAGTACTCGTTCGAATTGCGTTCAAGGTTCCCTCTCTTGACGACGATTATGAATTGCTTGCTGTCAGGTGAAAACAGACCCACCGGTCCATCCGGTTCTCCGCCGAGAAAGTATCCAGGGTCAGCCCACCGTCTCATCTGAATCGCATCCGTGACGGTCACTCGCCGATTCTCCAGATGTCTATTTTGCCCATCCCCATTAGACGGAACGGCGAGGACTGTGAGTCCCAACAAGCAAGCACAGCAGAAACGATACAGGCGAAATCCATTTGCCAAGACGACTCTTCCTCTCTCGTTCAGTCGGCGCACAACCTTCACGCTGACCTTCAGAAATTGAGCTTTAGGGAAAGTTGCAGCGACCGAGGACCGCCCTCTTGAAACAGCGGATTTTGTCCTCCGAGCCCGCGATTGAGCATTGAGGGAGATTGGAGGTACGTCGTGATTGGCAGTGATCCAAAGTAGAAGCCAAACGGATTCGCAAAATTCGGATGATTGAGAAGATTGAAAGCGTCGGCCCGAAACTGAAGATTCAGACGCCCCGCGATCGCAAATTTCCTGCTCAGCGAGAGGTCAACCTGAGTCAGCCCAAAGCCGGGAATGTCATTTCGACCTTCCGTTCCTTCTTGTCCTGCAGGTGGGTCTGTGAAAGCAGCCGGGTTGACGCTCTTGCCTCCACCAGCGGTCGGATTCGGAATCCACAAGGGCTGCCCAGCTATCCGGTTCGGGCGCGCATAGAGGGACGGATTTCCTGTGATCAGTTGGGGCACCGCCGCCGCGAGCAGGTTGAATGGGAAGCCACTGCGGACAACAAGGACCGTGTCCAGCGACCAATCCTTGGTGGCCAAAGCCACTGGCCCGGACTTCCCGACACCGGGAACCGCAAACGTGAGGGCACCTGAAAGAGTGTGCCGCACATCAAAGTCCGACGACGCATAATTGCTGGCTGCCGAGACGCTATTGCTCAAAAGGCTGGGCAAGATGTCGTTGGAGGCGTTATCAAGAGAATGGCTCCACGTATAGTTGACCAACGCTTGGAGACGACTCGAAAATGGCCTTCGATACTGTATCTGTAGCGCGTTGTAATGTGAGACAGCATTGCCTTGAGTCAGGATGAAATATCCTGAGAAGTTTGCGTTCGGCTGATTGATCCCCTCTTGGTTGAAGAGATCGCTACCCGTCTGCCCAACGTACGCCAAGGACACTGCTTGTTTTTCGCCGAACGACTTCTCAAGAGCAACATTCCACTGATACGAGCGAGGAAGCTTCAAGTCCGGCGCGAAACCGTGCGCGTCGTTCGGATAAGGAGGCTGGAATGAGAGCGCAGGCACGTACGGCGTGGCATTGGTCAAAGGCAAGGGAATATTGAAAGCAAGACTGTTGACAGTCGTGGGAAAAAAGAAACCCAATTGCGCCGCTGAGTCTGAGCCCGAATCGTAAAATATCCCCCAACCTCCCCTCAGGACAAAATCCGCTTTTGGTGTCAGCGCATAGGCCACTCCAATTCGAGGAGCAAAGTTTGTGTATGTTGTCCTCCACGGTGGAGTGCCGAAAGGAGCAAGCGCAAGTGAGGCGGGGTTGTTAACATTCTCCCAAGAGGCGATCTTCGTTCCATCCCGAGGCGATGGTGCGGGACTCAGTTCCCAGCGCAGCCCGTAGGTCACAGTAAGCCGAGGCGAAATCTTCCAAGTATCCTGGCCGTACACGGATGTCGCCTGAGCAAGGAAATGGGACGAATTTACAAACGTGCCAAAAATATCCAATGCCTGACTCGATGACAAGAAATCGGACACGCTGTTCACGTCGTATTCGAGGCCTACGTTAGAGGGCCGCAGGTCCAAGAAGATAGCCCGATAGTCGGCACCCACTTTCAGTTGATGCTTGCCCACCGCGATGCCGAGGTCATCGGCGAAATTAAGCTGCATACTCCGGTTCTTTGTCTGTGGCCCAGTCGTGTAGCATCGCGTGTCAAACGAACAAAATGTGAAACTCGCATTGCCGGCGTTTGGCACATTCGCGGAAAGAACGCCGAGACTCGGAGGAACTGCGCCTCCGAACGAATCCAGTGTATTTACGAAGCTCGAATTCTGGACCGAGTAATTGCCACGAAGGTCGTTTGAGACTCCAGGGTTCAGAGCCATTGCCACTCCCACCGTCAATGTCCTTGTCCCCACCTCGGTCAGGTCCAACTCGCTTAAGGCGTTACTGCGAACCACTGCCTCGGAGGGGGCCTCGTTGTATCGCCCAAATAACGCGAATCGACTATTGAACGCGTGGTCGATCCGAACGCTTCCCGCATTCAGCGTGGACGGGTTGGAGAAATTTCCGGTGAACATCCCCGTGTAAACGCCGGTTGTCACCGTCTTATCATCCGGCTGCGGAAATGCGTCGATGAAAGGAGCTATCGGACCCGGCGCAGTCGTCCGAGCATATTCCGATGGCACTGAGATAACCGAAGTATTTGGTTGACGCAGCCGTGCGGCCTCGTACGAAATAAAAAAGAACGTTCTATCACTCCTAATTGGCCCTCCCACAAACCCGCCGAAGTCATTGTGTCGTTCTGGAGCGCGCGGCAAACCTGCACGACTTGCGAACCAATCGTTGGCATCAAGCACATCGTTTCGAAAGTATTCATAGATCCCCCCATGAAGATTGTTCGTTCCCGAGCGCGTCGTGAGAATTACCTGCCCGCCTGGGGAGCGACCAAATTCCGGCGCAAACGAGGATGTCTCGATACGGAACTCCTGCAATGCCTCCACGGAGACTAGACTGCTCGTACCGCCGAGGACGCTGAACGCCTGGGCCGCGCCAGTTCCAGCCGTGCCCTGGCCAAGAACAGGTCCAACACCAAAGTTCGCGGAAACTCCATCAATCAGGAAATTATTTGCGCTCGTTCTTTGACCTGCGATGCTGAATTGGCCCCCATTATTCGCAAAGGCGCTATTGGTTGGCGCAACGACCACCCCCGGCGTCAGCTGTAACAATGTGTTGAAGCTGCGACCATTGAGCGGCAGGTTCTCGACGAAGTTCCTGTCGATTACGGTGCTCACCGATGCCGACTCGGTATTCACCAGAGGCGCGCCGGCCTCAATCGTTACAGTCTCAGATACAGATCCGATTGGCAGAGTGAAGTTGATGGCCAAAGCATCTTGCACGTTCAAGGTGATGTCCGGCTTGATGAGCGTCTTGAAGCCAAGCTTCGCGACTTGCAGGCGATACGACCCAGGCGGAAGATTCGGTACAACGTAAACACCGTCGCTATTCGTCTTCGTAAAGTTTTGCACGCGAGTTGCGTCGTTCGCGATCGTGATTTCGGCGCCCGCAATCACTTTGCCCACTGGATCGAATACCGTTCCACTAATCGTTCCATTGGGAGATTGCGCGTGCGCCGCGCGAATAAAAAGAGCGCTTATAAATAAAACGACAATGAATTGACGCATACGCACGCGACATCTCCTCTGGCAGACGGATTTGGTGACGCTCTCTCGGTCTACGCGGGAGAATCCACGCTTGTATCATTCCGCTGCCATCGAAGAACAAACTTGACGATATCAGACGGAGTTGCGACTAGGGGTGATTTGGGGGGAGTTGCAGATAAGCGTCGAGCACCGGCTTGCCGCTTGGCTTGTGACTTCCGCCTTTTGGCTCTACCGTCACGAAAACGGCATCGATCTGCTCAAGCACCTTCGGGTCATTGAATTTGAGGACCCACCGTTTCTTCGCCGCGTTGTCCTCGTAGAAAATTCCCAGATTCAAAACCTGTTCTCTGTCAGGTCCGCGCCGGCCCCAAGCCTGAAACGCGCTGGCGTTTCTGGCCCCGGGCTCTTGGTCCAAGTCGTAGGCGTAAAAGATGAGCGATTTGCCCTTGGTGTAAAAGAGGCGTCCGGTTGATTTTTGAGTAGTGCCGTCGCGCGCGACATCGTAGACCTCGGCGACATACAAGTCCCGCGCTCCCATTAACTCCCGTATGTCGCGGTCATGCGACAGGAGCTCGTCTTGCTTGGAGACCGTCTGCTCTTGTTCACGAAGTTGGCCCGAAAGATCCTTAATCTGGTTCTGAAGGCTCGCGTCCTGGGCTTCGTCCTGAGATCGCTGCCGACTCACCGAATCGAGTTCCGATTGCATCTTTTGCAGCGACACCTGAGCGTCGTCAAATTTCTTCGCAAGGCCAGCTCGTTCATCGGCGATTCGCTGCTTCTCAGTGTCGTCAGTCTGGAGCGACTGTTCCAGATTGGCCTGCGCACCCTTCATTTCATTGAGCGATCTCGCCTGCTGTTCGGTCTGGCGGCGCAGATCGGCAATCACCCTATCGCGCTCGCCGAGCTGTGTTCTTAGGACTTCGCGCTCGTGTCCCGCGTCGCTTATACGCTGTTCTAGGGCCTCAACTTGCGTATCGCTACTGCCAGAAGTCGCGTGCGCGACTTCGACCTTGTGGCCTTGCCCGGCTCGGTATGCAGAGATTCCCAATGCGATCGTGAGCAGAACGCAAGCGGCAAACGGCATCCACACATAGCTCCAATTTACCTGCGAGGGTCGGTAGCCTTTTCTCTGAGCGAACGCAAAACCCCTCTCTTCCTCACCTGTCGAAACACCAGCTTTTTTCTGGGGCGTCTCTGGGACCGCGCCGCTCGATGACGCGGGTCCCGCCAATTCTTTTTGGGACATTGCGGATTCTTCGGCAGGAACAGCGGCCAACTTGGAAGCTAGCAAGGGCACACCAACATCGACGGCAGCCTCGAACTCCCTCAAGGCTTGCCGGCATTCAGCACACCCCGACAGGTGCGCTTGAAGCTTTTTCTGCTCTTCCTCGGTCAGGTCGCCCGAGGTCGAGACGGCGCAGAGTTCGAGGAATTCCTCATGCGGGCCCATCTCCGAACACTCCCCGGCTTCTTTTTCTCCACCGCTATTTCCCATGCCGTTCAACAATCCGCACATTACTCCCAGACATCTGCTTTCGCAACTGAGCCAAGCCCCGATAGTAGTGGTTCCTGACGTTCCCGTGGAGTTGACCCAATTTCTCGCTGATCTCAGCGAGGGTGTAGCCTTCAAAAAAGTGCAGCCGTAGGGTTTCGCGTTGATCGTCCGTCAGAGATTCCATCACCTTTTCTAAACCATTACGCCCCAACACCGCCTCCGCGGAATAATCGTTCTCGGTGGTCGCTACACCGACCACCTGCGCGCCAATGCCTTCAACATCCGCATGCGCATAGAACTGGCGCGTGACCAGATATCGGCGCCGTGAAATCGCTCTGTGATACGCCATCTGCACAATCCATGAGCGCCCTGAACTCTTTGAGCCGTCAAAAATTGCAGATTTTCGAAGGATGAACAGAAACAAGTCCTGGACGAGATCTTCGGCTTCTGAGCCGTCTCCGAGAATTCTCGCTGCTATGCTGCGCAAAAGCCGACCGTACCGTTGAAACAAACACCCAAGGGCTTGTTGGTCTCCTGCGGCGACATGAGTCAGCAATGCCTCGTCGGAGGCTTCAGGCTGGGGAGGAAAATACTCAATTGATATAGAGGTCCTATCCGCTATCTCCTTAGAAAGCGGTAGAGCTGGAAAGCGGGTTGCGGCCAAATCACTCAAATCTGCCTCAGAAGCCTGGAGTGCGCTGAATTGCTGCTTTCGTCCTCATCGCCTAATTACAAATTGTCGGTAACTGACCCTTGGTCTATGACCGACAGTCGAGCACGATAATCGTCGACATGGCGAAACGGGGAAAACAAATTCAACCCCGCTCTGGGGTAGAAAAAGCGTTTGGCCAGGTCGTTCGGACCATTCGAGAGGAAGAAATCCACATATCGCAGGCTGAACTAGAAAAAAGAACGGGCCTCAATCGGACGTTCATTAGTGATCTTGAACGAGGTATCCAGGGTCCCGGCATTAGAACAATATTCCGCATCGCTAAAGGCCTTGAAACCTCTCCAGATTCGCTTTTGCGCCGGACAACCCGGTCGAAATACTTCGAGTTTCCGGTCGGCAGAGACGTGCGTTGAAAATACCGCTCTCAGCCTATATATGCAACATCAATATAGGCCATTGGCAGATTCTCGCCCTAATGCTTCAACTGTAAGTTGTCTCAAGCTAATGGAGAGTCAGCCCCTAGTTCTATTTGGAAGAAAGGTCCGTGCGGTTCGAGATGCCGCACATATCTCGCGGGAGCTCGCCGCCGAGAAGTCTGGCATTACCGCGAGCTATCTGGGCGAAGTAGAGAGAGGCGAAAAATGGCCTTCCCTGGAAATCATATGCGCTATCGCCACGTCTCTAGGTGTTTCGCCTCCGATATTCTTCGACTTCGAAGCTCAGGAAACCGACCCTGGCATCTTGATCCAGAAACTTAATCGCATCATCGAGAATCGCACCACCGAAGAACAGCAACAGGCACTTAGGGTCTTGAAGGGCCTTTTAGAACCATGAAGCCAATCTAGTCCCTTCAATCACTGCGTCCTCGTGACCTGGGCCGAGCGTATTTGGGTAGCCAGTTCTCCGATCGTTGCGAACTTTACGTTGTGCGTTACAGCGAGCCACAGGCGATTGTCTGCATCAAGAATTGACCCGCCACGAGCGCTCTTACCTTGGTCTTCCGTACAAAAGACATCGTTGTTATATGCAACGTGCGCTGCCACTGAATCTCCGTCCGCCCATTCGGCAACGGCCAGCACGAATTCTTTTTCTCCCTTTGTCTCGGGCTTACGTCCGGTCTCTGCCTCTAGTCGGCGCAGTACCGCAGATCCTACACCGCGTTGCTCGATCGTCTCGACCACATCTCCCCAACGATTGTCACGCGCCGCTGAAGTGGGAACATCGACCTCGTCTGCGAAAACGGACAAATCCAAGAACGATGCAGGAACGGGGATACCGATATGTGGCGCCCGCATGAGGCGCATCCCGAGCGCGAACGCGAGTTCAAGTCGCTCTCTGAGAACATTTGGCAGACCTGGGTGCTGATCATGATTCGTACCGATGTTTATGGTCAGGAGAGCCTGACCACCTTGGACATCGGCCTTTACCTCCACGATCGGTTTGATGGAAGTGAAGTACGCCTTTCGACCTGCTCGCCTTACCGCTTCCAAAGTGCCGACCGTCTCACAAATGAAGCCCTGAATCTGCTTCATGCGTAACGCCTCGTTGACAGTTGTGAAAGCATCGTAGAGGCTAGTCTTGCTGGCAAGACTAGGCAATACGACCATCTGCCAAACGTTGCTGTCAAATGTCACGCGCATGGGGGAAGAATAGCGGAAGTTGTCCTAACTACTACTCTCGCATCTTGTAAAAAGGCAATACAAGAACCCTGCCAGCTAGCTTCGTGCGCCTGGGTCATTGGAGTCATGTCTGATCCGGTGTTGCTCACCCGCAATGACAACCCTCGAAGCTAGCGATTAGCCATTTTCTGGGCCATGTAGAGAATAAGCTTCCGGTCGCCTTCTTCCGTCTTGCCCAACAGGCGGCGAAGCTTGTTGAGATAACGGGCGTCCTTACCGGCGCTGCCCCAGACGATGTCGTCAGACGACTTCCGCTTCAGGAGGTTCGGCAATTGGGGCGGCTCTTCGCCCTCATAGAAAAGTTGATAAAGTGGGCATTCGAGCGCGCGCGCCAGCTTTTCCAGCGTTTCGATGGCCGGGACAGTATGACCATTTTCTACGCGGGAAATATAACAACGAAGCAAGCCGGTACGCTTTTCGATGTCGCCCTGGGAGAGTTTCTTCTCCTCGCGCATTTCGCGGAGGCGGTCACCAATAATCATGGGGCATTATTGCATCCCAGTTTGTACCGGGCAAGGACCCGCATCTCCAGGAGCGAGCGGGTCGTGCATACTGCCACTCGCTCGCCGCACCGCCCGAAACATGATCGAGGGCTATTCTCCTCTTGCTCGGGACCACGAGCACAGACGTATTGACTCCCCGCAGGTCTAGGGCGTAGCATCCTCCTCAACGGTGACGGTATTAAGGCGTAACTAGCCGATCTCCGTTACCGTGCAACGGCCTTGCCGCAGGCGAAAGGCCCACCGTCCCCCCGAGCGGCAGCGTCATGAAGACATTTCCTTCAATTCGCAATGAAAGCGCCCTCCGACGTTGGGTGCGAGCCGGTTTGCTGCTCATCTCTTTTGCGGTAGTTGTCCTGCTTGTCGCCACGTTCGGACCGCGATCTTATAGCGGTCCCTTGTCTTCTCTGTTGCTCGCACTTGTCCTCATCGCTCTTTGTGTGGCGATTGTCCTTCAAGCCCGCTTCATGATTCAGGCACGCGACGAACAGCGCGAGACTGCCGGCGTTCTTGATGCCACGGAGCGCGAATTCCAATCCATCTTCGATAGCGCCCTCGACGGCATTTTGATCCTAGACGACCGCGGAATCTGTCTCGAAACAAATCCGGCGGCGCTCGCCCTCCTCGGAGCCCAGCGCAACGAACTCGTTGGTCAGTCGATTCAGAAATTCCATTCACCAGTAGATGATTTCGAAAATGCGTGGATGCGCTTCCTCGACCGCAAAGAAGTGCACGGCGAAGCGCAACTCATCCGCCAGGATCGCGAACGGATATTAGTCGAATATACCGCCAAGGCGAATTATCTTCCGGGCAGACACGTTGCCGTACTCCGCGATATCACTGTGAGAAAACAAGTGGAAGCCGCCCTCCGAGAGAGCGATGAGCGCTTCCAGCAGATGGCCAACAATATCGGCGAGATCTACTGGATGCTCGACGCTCAGACGAAACACGTCATCTACGTCAACCCGGCGTACGAGACGATCACAGGCCGTTCCCTCGCGAGCCTTCGCGACAATCCCGCGTCGTATCAGGAAACCTTCCACCCCGAGGACCGTGTTCGCGTGCTCACCCGGCTTGACGAGGCCACACGAACCGGACAATTCGACGAAGAGTTTCGAATTGTTCGACCCGATCACGTGTTCCGCTGGGTCTCGGTCCGGGGGTTCGCCGTGCGCGACTCGGCTGGCGTTATTCGCAGACTAGCTGGAATTTCTCAAGACATCACCGCACGGAAATTAGCTGAGGAGCAGATGGCCAAAAATCTCGCATTGGCCGAGTCTGCGTGGGCCGAAGCCGACGCGTTCCGCAAAACCACGCTCGCCCTCACACAGGATCTCAGAATGGATTGTGTTTTGGACACACTGCTTGAGTCCTTGCTGAAGCTCATCCCATGTGAATCCGCGCGCGTTCTGCTAGTGGAAACAGATACGCACCTCTTTCTTGAGCGCGAGCTTCAACACCCCGAAACAAACCGGCGCCCTCCCAAGTGCCCCAATACACTCGATGCCAAGGACAGTCGTTTTCTCATGCAAGTGCTTGTCACGAAGAACAGCGTTCTCATTTCTGACACGAACGAAGAGCCGGAATGGCCGGGCTTCAAAGGACACGCACACATGCGGTCATGGTTATGCGTTCCGCTCGTTGCTTCGCAGCAGGTGTTGGGTTTGTTGTCGCTGGGCGATACGCGCCCCCATTTCTTCACGCACGAACATTTGCGCCTAGCGAAGTCTCTTGCCATTCCCGCCGCAGTCGCCATTCAGAACGCGCGCCTCTACGAACGTGCAGAAATCTATGGCACAGAGCTGGAACAGCGTCTCGCGGACTTGAATGAGACAGAACAAGCGTTGCAGCAAGCAGAAAAGAGTCGCACTCTGTCAGAGGACAAATTCACAAAAGTTTTCAAGTCGAGTCCCATTGCGTTTTCCATCACAACCGAGGCGGAGGGTCGCTTCATCGATGTCAACGAAGCGTTTGAGCGCAGGTATGGCTACTCCTGCGCGGAACTCGTCGGCCGCACCGTCTTCGACATCGGCGTTTGGGACAACCCCGGCGAACGCCCTGAAATGCTAGATCAGGTTCATGAGCAGGGCCGGGTCAGGAACCGCATTACACGCTTTCGCACGCGCTCGGGTGAACTGCTTGACACAATTTATTCTGCGGACATTATCGAACTCGACGGCCAGCGATGCGTTCTAGCGGTTTCCGAAGACCTGCCTGACCGCACCATCTTGCAAACGTCTTTAGCTCACAAAACAGCCCTTGCTCGATAGTCCTTCGCCGAGCCTACTTTCTACCCTCGTTTTAGTAATCTCAGTCAAACTGGGCATACACTCATCTCAGCATGGACGAGATATATAGTCGAATCGGCCGTTTTTTCCTCGGGCGTCGCGCGAGCATGTGGGAGGCCACCGATCCCACCCATGTAAACTTTGAGCAGCCAACCCGTCGGGAGCGTAAAATGCAGGATTGATGGCCAGCACCACATCACCTTCCTCTTCAGACCTCGTAGGTCGCGTCCAACGCCTTCAGTTTCTGACCATCGCTTGGATGACCCTAGAGGCTGGAATAGCGCTCGCGTCGGCATGGAAGGCACGAAGTCCGGCTCTCTTCGGATTCGGCGGCGACAGCCTCATTGAGTTGCTTTCGGGAATGGTTGTTCTTTGGAGATTCCGCTCTCAAACAGAAACCGAGGCGGCGCGAGCCGAAAAGATAGCTGCTCGCATCGCCGGCGGATTGCTCTTCACCGTCGCTCTATTTGTGGCGACTGCCTCTTCTCTTGCCCTTCTCGGGTACTACGAACCACGAACGAGCCTCGTCGGCATCGCGTTGTTGGTGGTGGCGGCCTTCGGCATGCCCTGGTTGGCAAACCAGAAACGGAACTTAGCAACCCAACTTTCAAGCGCTTCCCTCAGAGCTGATGCCGCAGAATCTTCGCTCTGTGGGTACCTAGCGTGGATTGCGCTTGCAGGACTCGTCGCCAACGCACTCTTTGGGATTTGGTGGGCTGACCCGGTTGCCGCACTGACTCTTCTTCCATTCGTCCTGAAGGAAGGATGGCAAGCCATCCATGCCTCTCGCCCCGGCTGTGATTGCTGTTCAGTCGAGCCTACCAAAGGCGGTGTGGCAGCAGATAGGTGAAGCTTCCGAAACAACGGAGTGCGCGCCCTTCTACCGAAACAGTGCGCCGGGCGCTGGCGTTTTACCCGGGGCTTTTTTTGTGCTGGCCGCGACTCCGACCGAACCGCACAAATCTTCCACACTGCGTGCGCTGCATAGCAACATTCATCCATTGCACGCGGGCCCGCTTTTCCGACCACACGTGCGAGGGATTCGTCCCGCTCGAAGAACGTCAGGGCACGATTCCCGAAAACGCCAGGCGTTGTCCCCCGGCCGGCGTGAAACCAGAATCATGTCCGAAAACTGAAAACCGGGCCATTCCCTTTTTCGACCGCAGACAGGGAAAAACCTGAGACGCCGGAGCATCCTATGATGACCGCGTCCTACTGCGACTGTCTTATCTGCCGATTGGAAGCGAGCTTCATCGCCGAACTCAGCGATGACCGAAGCAACCAAGAATTTCGGTTATTCGCTGTTTCCAGCCCAATACTGTCCGCGTTTTCGAGCCCTTCCGAACTCATCCAGAAACTTCGCGACCACGACAATCATTTACAGAACCCCACTTCCGATGAACTCCTTCTCGATCTTCTGGGGCGCGGCAGCGACATGCTATTCCACCCTATGTGGCAGCGGCTCTTACTGCTGGTCTTCATTCCGACCGTTCATCGCACCACGAGCCAGATCACCGGCACGTTTCCTTCACTCACGCGCGATGACACGGCCCAACACCTTTTTGCCGTCCTTCTCGAATTCCTTCATTCCAAAGAACTGCGTTCCCGCCACTCGCATCTTGGGTTTACTATCGCGCGAAAAATACGCCGGAGCGCATTCCGGTGGGCGATTCGAGACTCGCACAGATCTTTGCGGAATGAAACGGACGGAACTTCAACCACGGTTTTTGAAACGGATGTGAGCGACAAGGATTCCCACGCCGACATCCTGTTGCAACAGTTTCTCGATGACTGCCAGCGCAGGGGATGGCTCTCTTCCGAAGAACGGGACCTACTGACCCAATTCAAGCTCGAAGGCATCTCCTGCCCGGAGCTCGCGCGCCGTAGCGGTCATTCGGTGGTCGCGATCCGGCATCGCATCCAGCGCCTGCTCGATCGACTCCGCCGCATTGCCCAGACATCGGGCAACGGGACACACGAACAACTGAATCTCTTCCCTCAATGAATCGCAATGCTTTGAGAGTGAGCTACTCGACTGACTGTAAGCATTCGTTGCAAGAAAGTACCAGCGAAAAAATATTTCACTAGTACCCGGTCTGTTTTCATTTTGGCTGGCTGATAAGTATAGAGAGGGGAGTTCTCGCCGGTTAACTCCCGCGGACAGGGCGCGACCGATTCCTTCGGTGTTTCGCACTGTGTCGCGTACGGCCCGCTAATGGGGACGGACGCGATTGTGGGACAACGCTGTACACGGAGCGAACGCTCCAAGTGTGCCTGGACGGGGGGAAGTCCAGGACCCGGCGCATACAGCCGTCCCATCAATCGCCATCTGCTTTCCTTCCTGCAGCCGTAGCCGGGGACTCCCTCTCATCGGCCCATTTTCAAAACTCGGACGAGATAGGGAGACCCCGAACATGAAGCGATTTCTCTGCAAATACCTGCGCAGCTCTTGGCTGCGCTCACCACTGATTACCGTCGGTTTCATATTGCTCCTCGCCGCGCCAGCGTTTGCGCAAGGGACTTCTCCCTGGGAAAACGCCGTCAACGTTTTGATGACGGCCTTCACCAGCACCATCGCTCGCGGCCTCTCGCTCGTTGCCATCGTGGTAGCCGGCCTCACCTTCGCCTTCGGCGAAGGCGGCTCCAAGCGAGTCCTGGCCGGCGTCCTGTTCGGCGTCGGTATGGCTATCGCGGCGGTGAATTTCCTCGCGTGGCTTTTCCCTGGGAGCTGAATCGCGCAAGTCACAGAGGAGAAGCACATGGTGGAGACAAGACGAATCAACAGAGTGCACCGGTCGCTGTCCCGGCCACTGACGATCCTCGGGGCCGAGCGAAAGCTCTTCTTCTTCGCCATGTGCCTCGGTGCCGCCACGTTCAACCTTCTCAACAGCTTGTTCGGCGGGTTGATGATGTTTTTGTTGCTCTACTTCCTGGCCCGCTGGGCCACCCAGACCGATCCGCAGATTCTGCGATTTCTACTGACCGCCGCAAGACTGCGCGCGGAATACGACCCGATGAAGTTCAGTCCCGTCGCGATCCGAAGGGATGGCCATGCTCAGGCTTAGCCGAATCTTCAAAAACTACAATGAAACCGGCTCCCTCAGCGAGCAGATCAATCTCTACGGTTTCATCGGCCCGCACGTTTTTCTCACCAAGAGCGGCGAAGTGGGCGTCATCCTCGAAGTTCGCGGTGTGGACTATGAGTGTCTCGACGGTGCATCGCTTGACGGCTTCACGAAGCGCCTTGAGTCTGCGCTGAAGCTTTTCCATGAAAACTACCGCCTCTACCAATACCTCTTCAAGCGCAACAACGAAACTATCCCCTACAAGCTCTACGACAATCCGATCGTTGATACCGCGATCAAAAATCGCATCGCCTACTTGGGCAGCAAGGCCGACACGCTATTTTCCCTGTCGGTCTATTACGTCGTGCTGTACCAGGGATTTCAGACTTCGCAGAAGCTCGGAAGTGCGCTCGCCGAGTTTCCCAAGAATCCGAAAAAGGCCCTTTCGGATCTGCGGGCACATTTTTCTGGTCAGAAGCAGACCGTCGTTCTTGGCCAGCACGTCAGCAATGCTCAGGCGGCGCTGCTTCAAAAAGCACGCAGCTTCATCCTCCAAGTCAGCGATTTCCTCGCTGTTCGGATTCTCGACAAACAGGAAGCATTCCGCGTTCTCAAGAGAACGCTCAACTTTCATCCCGACAAACTCGATCTCGCCAAGCTCAAATACGATACCTTCCTCGACTACTATCTGCCCGAATCGCCCGTCGAATGCCATCGTGGCTATCTTCGAGTGGACGACTACTACGTCAAGGTTCTGACGCTCAAAGAACCCTCCGCCCAAAGCTTTCCGCTCATTTTCAAACGACTGCTGGAAGTAGAAGCGAACTATTACGTCGTCACGGAGTGGAAAAAGGAAGATTCCGGCAAGATGCGCCGGGTCATCCAGACCAAGCGCCGCCATTTTCACAACACGAAGCGCTCGTTCGCGAGTCAAGTCAGCCTCAACGAGGCTCCCACACAAGATGTGCTCCTCGACGATTCCAAGGAATCCCAGGTCCGGGAACTTGGCGAAGGCATTAAGGAGATCGAGCTGCACGGGAATTACTTTGGTCACTTCTCGCTCACCGTCGTGATTTACGACCTCGACATGGCCAAGGTGGACCGCGCTTGCTCCGACTTCTATAAGGTGTTCAGCGTCCACGACGCCCAACTCTACGAGGAAAAATACAACCTGCTGAACGCATTCCTCGCGGCCGTTCCCGGCAATCACGTCTTCAACTTGCGCTTCCTGTATCTCCTCAACACCAACTATGCGGATTTCTCGTTTCTCTTCACCCTTCACTGTGGCGAGCCTCGCAATCAGCATCTCCGCCAGGAATATCTCGCGGTCCTTGAGACCAACCATCACACCCCTTACTACCTGAATCTCCATTATCGCGATGTCGCGCACACCATGATTCTCGGACGGACGGGCGCTGGAAAAAGTTTCTTGCTCAATTTCCTCATCACCAATCTCCAGAAATATGACCCATACACGTTCATCTTCGACTTGGGTGGAAGTTTTGAAAGTCTCACGCAGCTTTTTGGCGGCTCGTATGTTCGCGTGGGCCTCGAATCCGGCGACTTCAAGATCAACCCGTTTTCGCTGCCCCCGACGAAAGAGAATCTCGATTTCCTCGCTCTCTTCCTGAAAGTGTTGATCCAGGGACAGAGGGCGGGTGACCTCGACCCCGCCACCGAGCGCGATCTCTTTCACCAGGTCGAAAACCTGTATGCGGTGGACCCGGCGCTGCGCACGCTGGGCGTGCTGGCGAACACGCTCGGGCACGACATTTCAAGCCGCCTCTCCAAATGGACTCGGGGCGGCCAGTTTGGATTCCTGTTCGACAACGCCGAGGACACCATCTCGTTTTCCCGCTTTCAGTGCTTCGACTTCCAGCGCATGAGCCAGTACCCGGAACTTTTGGAGCCGCTGCTCTTCTACATTCTGCATCGAGCCAACGCCGTCATCGCGGACCGCCAGATTACCTCCATTTTCAAAGCGTTCTTCATCGACGAAGCGTGGGTCTTCTTGAAGAACCCGGCCATTCAACGGTACGTGGTCGAAGCCCTCAAGACGTGGCGGAAGCACAATGCCGCGATGGTCCTCTCGACGCAATCTCTCGACGAACTCAAGCGCTCGGACATCCTCGACGTAATCATCGAAAGCTGCGCCACCAAAATCTTTCTCGCGAACCCTGATATGGACCGCGATCTCTACCGTCGCCAGTTTCATTTGAACGAAAACGAAGTCGAGCTGATATCCGGCCTCATCCCCAAACAGCAATTCCTGATAAAGACGCCGGAACTCGCGAAGGTTGCCAATCTCACCGTGGATGCCAAGAGCTATTGGCTCTACACCAACGACCCGTACGACAACAAGAAACGGAAAGAGGCGTTCGAGACCTACGGCTTTGAAAAAGGCCTCGAAATCCTGGCGGGAGCGCAGCCGTGAGCCCTCTTTACCGTCTCTTCGATGAAGCGGCTCATCGCGACCCGCTGTATCTGTTCCTGCCGCTGCTCCTAAGCGGAGCCTTAACTGCATTCGTTTTTTCCGTGCAGTGGTTTGTCGGACTCCGTTCCGATCGCAACCAAAGTTTCCAGCAACACCAATCCACCTCAAAAGGAGCAACTCGATGAAACACATGTTTCGTACCCAGTGGCACAATCTTTTCCTTCGCGTCTTCGCTATCGTTATTGTTGGCGTGGCGTCTTTCCAGGCCTCGCCTGCGCACGCCACGACCGACGCTGCGGCGCGCGTCGTGAAGTATTCGAAGGAAGACATTGTCCCCGTTCGCGCCAAGCTTCGCTTTTCGACGCTCATCGTTCTACCCGATGACGAAGAGATCCTCGATTTCACCACCGGCGACAAGGAATTCTGGGTCATCAATGGCGCGCACAACCTCTGCTACGTTCATCCGGCCCAGGCCGGCATCCGCAGCAATCTGAATCTAATCACGGCGAGCGGCCACGTGTATTCGTTCCTGCTCACCGAAATTAGCAACCAGCCGAACGTCGAACCCGATCTGAAAATATTCGTCGAGCCGAAAGAAGGCTCGGGCTTCGCCGTGAGCACGGGACTGCGCGGGTATGTGAGCGCAGGCGAGGCCGAAGCATACAAGAAGGAACTTGAAACGCTCCGCTCTCAGACGGCGGATCAAATCCACGCGGCGCAAGCCCAGTCTGCCGAGCAGACGGGCCGCTTCCGCTCCGGCTACGCAACGAAGCTCCAATTCGACTATCTCCTCGACTCGAAGGCAGCGCGAGAGCCGTTCCTGGTATCGGTTATCTACCACGACGACTCGTTCACCTATATCAAGTGCGCGGCGCGCGAAAAACCCGCTCTCTATGAAATAAAAGACGGCAAGCCCAACTTGATTTCTTTCCAGTTCGAAAACGGCGTGTACATCGCACCCAAGATCATCGACTCCGGCTACCTCGCCATTGGCAAAAAGAAGCTGCCATTCGCGCGGCGCGTTGCCGCGAACTGAGGAACAACCATGACTCAACCAAACCAACCCGCGCAGGTGCAGGAAAAGGCCCCGAAACCCCAAGGCCTTCTGCCGAAGAACGTCCAGTCCTGGCTTCTCATAGGACTGGCATTCCTCATGGTCGCCATCATGTGGCTGACGGGAGGCAAAAAGCCCCCTACTCCGGCGAGGACGGCCTCGTCCGCAGTCCCAGTCTTGGCGCCGCTCGAAGTCAACGAAACCAAGATCAGCGAATTGCAAAACCGCATCGAGCAAATGCAGCGCGATGAACTGGTGGCCCAGAACGCTCTTACGCAGCAGACTCGCCTGCTCGGTGGCACCCCGCAAGATTCGCAGCAAGCCCAGCAGCAGAGTGCGTCCGGTAACTCGCCCGACCAGCGGGCGGAAGACCCCATTCAGGCGGAGCGAAAGCGGCGTGCCTACGTATCGCTGTTTGCCTCGAATGTCGCTTTGACCTACCGCAAAACTCCGTCAACTCCATCCGTTGCGCCACCGCCTGATACCGAAGCATCTCCAGCCACCCCAACCCTCGTTCCCGTGGGACCCGACTCCCCTCAGGTCGCTCAACTCTTGAAGGAGATGCAAGCGAATCCGGCTTCGCCCGAGCCAGGGCGAAAAGATTCCCCAGAATCAACCCATGATCGAAAGGAGGAAGGCAAAAATCCTGCCGCCGTGTCGGTCGTCTCCGCCAATGCGGCGGCAGGAAAAACCTACGTTCTATTTGAGGGAACCATCCTCGAAACCGTGCTCATCAACCGACTCGACGGGGGCTTCGCAGGCCCCGTCGAGTGCCTGCTCTCAACCGACGTTTACTCGAACGACCGCCAGCACCTGCTGATACCGGCAGGTTCGAAGTTGCTCGGGGAAACCAAGAAAGTGGACGCCCTCGGCCAGACACGTCTGGCCGTCGTGTTCCATCGCGTGCTCATGCCCGACGGCTACTCTGTCAGCCTCGACCAATTCAAGGGACTCAATCAGATCGGCGACACCGGGTTGCGGGATCAGATCAACAACCACTACCTCCGCATCTTCGGAGTGTCGCTCGCGGTCGGTGCTCTGGGAGCCGTCGCCGAAGCCGGAACAGCAGGCTCTCTCAACGCATCCAGTACCGACCTTATGCGTCAGGGATTCGCGCAAAGCACCGCGCAATCTTCGGCGCAGATCCTCGACAAGTTCCTCAACATCATGCCCACGGTGACCATCCGGGAAGGCCACCGAGTCAAAGTCTATCTCTCGGGTGATCTCGCGTTGCCCGATTACACCAACCACAAAATGCCTTCCGATTTCTGAAGGCAAAAAGGAGAAAAGTCCGTGAAAAGAAAGATTCTGATTTGCTTGCTTGTGTTGGGATTGGGAGTCGGCACCGCGACCGCGCAACTCGGCAGCGGGATCGTCTACGACCCAACCAACTACCAGAACGCCTTGCTTCGCTACTACCAGCTCCAGCAACACCTGCTTCAACTGCAAAAGAGCTACACCCAAATCACCAACCATCTCAACCTTGCCCTGCAGATGGCGCAGTTCGTCAAAAACATGCCCGCTCGCTACCGCGCGATCTTTTCGCAATGGCGAAATGTGACCTCGCTCAACACCTTCGGGAACACGGTTTCGTGGATCAATGGCATCAACACCGGCGTGCTTCCCAACATCAACACGGGCTACCTGAAGGCCACAACCCCGTTGTCTCAGTACGACCCGTACGAACTCTCGGGAATGGACGCCTCGGAACTCGGGCGCGTGCAGTCCCAATACGCGTCTGTCCAACTCGTGGACGGCGCAAACATGAATGCGATGGCCACCATCGGTTCGATCCGCGGCACTGCCGACAACATCCAGACCCAGATCGCAAACCTCGAACAAGATTCATTTTCGGGCGACTCAACTCTCAACACTGAGGTTTCCGTCTTGAACAAGATCAATGCGGCGGGCGTCTTGACGCTCCGCACCGTCCAGGACTCAAACAAACTCCTCGCGTCGCTTCTGGAACAACAAACCATCCTCGCGAAGCAGCAGCGCGACGCCACCACCAATGCCATTAACACCGATATCGGTCGCCAGGCGAGCATGGCCGGCAACATCGCCCAAGTGACCGGCAGCATCACCGATTCACTTCAAAACTTCCGCATGCCGTAGGCATGCGCTTAGAGGTGCCCGGCGTCGAAGGAGCTGACGGCAATGCAAACCGATTTCCTGCAGTACATCTTTCAGGCGATCAACAACTTGCTCACGCAAAACCTCGGCTTCTTCGACGTAATGGGCCAGAATCTTTTCCGCTCGTTCGCCACCATCCTAGTGGTTTGGTTTGGAATCAAATCCGCTCTCGCCTCCGCCAGCGGCAGACCTTCCTTCCAGTTCGATCATTTTGCCAGTTTGCTTCTGACCATCAGCTTTGGCTTCGCGATGGTCAATTACTACAGCACGCCCATCCCCGGCATTGGAGTCAGTTTCCACAACCTCGTCACCAATGAAGCCCAGTTTCTCTCGACGCAGATCAATCAGGCGCAGCTCCAAACCGTGGTCACCCAGGTTGCCAACTTCGAAGCTCGCATGGACTCTCCCGCTTGGGGAGATCTTTTCGGAACCGCCATCTACATCATCGTCACCATTCTGCTCGCCGCGGCCCAGGCGATAGCGATTGTGGTCATCGCCTATGGGTTCATCGCCACTGCGGTTTGTGTGCTGGTAGGGCCGGTCTTCGTCCCGTTTTTCATCGTTCCGAAAATGGAGTGGCTCTTCTGGGGTTGGTTCCGCTGTTTCATTCAATATGCCTTCTATCAGGTCATCGCCGCAGCCGTGGTGTATGTCATTGGAAACCTCATGCTTGGCGCTCTCAGCCTTCCGCCTGCTGGCACCCTTTCGACCGTCCAATTGATTGCCTGGTTTCCGGTCCTTTTTATTACGTTTCTCGCCTCGATCTATGTCCTCCTGAAAATCCCTGCCCTTACGAACCACATATTCAGTGGCACCGCGGGCGGATCTTCGGCCGCAATTCTCGACAAGGTGTTCGGATGAACAACGACGCGAGCTTTCACGATGCCAAGCGCCTCTACCTCGAACAGTACGGGGATCCTATGGTGACAAATACTTATCTCAAGATCGCACTCGCTCTGCTGTCCGTCGTCTGTGTGGCCCTTGCACTCATCGACCTCAAGACCATTCGCACCTTCCAGAATTTTCGCCCGCTCGTCATCCGCATTGACGATCTGGGCCGCGCCGAGGCCATCAATTACCACAACCTCGAATACAAGCCCCAGGACGCCGAAGCAAAGTATTTCCTCTCCGAGTTTTGCAACCTCTATTACCGCCGCAACCGTTACACGATTCAGGATGATTTCTCGAAGTCCCTGTACTTCCTCGACGGCAAGCTCGCCAATGGCATTTTCGATGCGTACCGCAAGGACGACATCATCAAGAAATTCATCACCAACACCGCTGCTCCCGAGATCGATGTGGACGTGCAGAAAGTCTCGCTCGAAGAGATGCAAACGCCGCCCTTCCGCGCACGGGTGGACTTCTACATGGTCTATTACTCGCCCGCCGACCATACCGAGCTGAAGCGCGATCTGTACACCGCGAACTTTGTCTTCGTTTTTAAGTCCCAGGTGCCCAACGAATTGATTCCGATCAACCCCCTCGGAATGACCATCACCTATTTCCGCGAAGACCAGGCATTCAAATGACGATCCAAGTCCACACGCAAACCGAAGAGGTCGCGGGCGGACGCAGCGCAACATCGGCCCAACCTCGCCGCGCCACATCTTCCTTTATCCCGCGATTGCCGTCCTCCCACGGGCCACATCCCAACCCACCGTTGTTTGCCTTTGGAACAACCGGCGCGCCTCAGGAGAGCCTCCGTTGCTACCCGCTTTCCGCTCGCTCCCAGACCCGCGCGATATTTCTGGGAACACCGTCACCTAAACCGAGGGGTACGCGATGATCGCCAACGCACTGCTGTTCACCATCGTCATCCTGTTGGGCTACGGATTTTGGCTCCTCGACCAGTTGAAGTTCATGGCCCGCTACAAGGCGGTGCTGTACCACGCTTACGGACCAACGATTCTGATTTTCCTCGCAGTGCTCTCCGTCAACCTGTTTGGCGCTGCGCTTGCCATCGGCCGCCGCTTCTTCCTCAAGAATACCGGGCGCAAACTCTCGCACCTCGACAAGCAATTTAACGTCAGCCACGCCGACATGCCCGGTCCCGTGAGCGAGGAGGATTTCAACTAATGTCGCGCGACGCCTTTTCCTATGATCCGCAAGATGCCGGCGAGACGCGCGACACTTCCACGCGCCGCCCTGTCCGACAACACAGACCGGCTTCTTCCGATGCGCAAGAGGGAAGGAGTCCGGCCCCGGAAGCCCCTGGCCGCGGCGATGGGACCGAGGTTCGGGAGCAGCATTCGACCCGCGAGGAACGGAATGATTCTCCGCGTGCCTATTACGTCCGCGATCGCGCGCATCTCCTCCGCGATTCCGAGATGAACTCCCTCAAGGAAATTGGCAAGTTCCGTGTGATTCCGGTGTCAGACCTCGCGAAGTTTGCCTACGGCGGGAATCGCGAACGAATGGAGAAGGATATTCGCGCCCTCGCACGCCAGTCTCTCGTCAAGGATAGGACCCTTGAAATCTCGCAGAAGAAGACGTTGCGAGTGGTCACGCTTACGAAATCCGGGCACCGCCTTCTCAAGAACACGAACCAAGTGCCCGACGATCAGCCCATCTACCACGGTTTGGTGAAACCCCGCGAAGTCAAACACGACGCCGATCTCTACCGCCTTTATCAGAAGGAAGTTGCCCGCATTGAGCGCGGCGGAGGCCGCCCGGTCCGCGTGCTCCTCGACTATGAACTCAAGCGGAATCTGAATCGCGATCTGGCCCTGCTGGGACCGGAGAAAGACGATCTGGACCGAAAGGGCGAAGTCGCGGAAAAGCACGGCCTGCAGCTCGTCGACGGAAAGATTCCCGTTCCCGATTTGCGTGTGGAGTATGAGACCCCCGAATTGGAATTGCGTCACGTGGACCTGGAACTCGCGACGCGTGATTACCGGCCACGCGCGATGGCGGCAAAAGCCGCCGCGGGCTTCTCGATGTATGCGCGCTCGGAAGACGCATCGCGTTTGCGTCGCGTTCTCGACGAACGCGAAATCACCGCAGGAATCCTCACGCTATGAACATAGCGCCCGCCCATCTCGAAGCCCTAAAAGCTCTCGGCTACACGGAAGTGGAAGCCCGCTTTCTCTACATTGTAGCGACACATTCCGGCTACTTTGTGGCGCGTCAGTTCCTCGCCTTCACCGACGCCCATTGGGGCAAGCGCACCACTCTCTTCTGGAACAAACTTCACAACAACCGGCATGCCCGAACCGAGTGCTTTCCAAAGAGCGGAACCGTCTATCACCTGTTCTCCCGCCGTCTCTACCGCCAGATTGACCGCGAGAACATTCGCAATCGCCGGGAACACGAAATCGAGTTCATTCAGCGGCGCATCGGAATGCTCGATTTTGTCCTCTTGAACCAAGGGCATCAGTACCTCGAAACCGAGCCCGAAAAAATCCGTTTTTTCTGCAATCAATTGAAGGTTCCGAATCAGTACCTTCCTTCCAAGATCTATCATGGACAGAGAACCTCCCAGCCGACCGTCCGCTACTTCGTCGATAAATTTCCGATGTTTGTTGCGAGTGACGCCTCTTCGCCTGCGGTGACGTTTACCTACCTCCCCGGATCGGAAGCAAGCCTCACCGAATTTGTGCACCATCTCGAAGCTTACCTCCCGCTCTTTCGCCAACTTTCCGAGTTCCGATTTCTCTATCTGGCGAGAGTCGATTCGCACTTCGAAAAGGCCAAAGAACTTTTCGATTCTCTGGTGACCATTCCACTCGGCTCTGACGTATCTGCGGACCTGTTGCGCTACTTCCAAATCCGCAAGACCTGGGACCTCAGCCGGTACGCGTCCTTGACCGAAGCTGACCTGATTTTCCGTAATCAGACTAAGACCCGATTCGCCGGGCAACGCTTCGAACATCTCTATCGCGGATGGAAAGTCGGCCGAGTCACCGAATCCGATATCCGTCAGGACTTTGGCGGTAGCGAGCGTCGCGTCACCGTGCACTTCGCGACCGAAGTGCTTTGCCGGTTTGCGGTTCCTGAGCAGGGACCTGAGGAGAAAGGGTGCAGAAGGTAAGGACTACACACTCCACCTTCGTCTTCACCTGTTTCTTCACCCTGTGGCGCCAGCAATTTCTTTGAGGAGAGCCAGATGCAAAAGGCAGCGCAAGCAAGAGTCACCGTGGGAAAAACACCAAAAAGGGCGGGAGCGACCCCACTTTTTCGGCTTTCAGCCGCCCAAAAAGTTCGTGGGGTCGCTCCCGCCCTGCGGCACGGTAAATCGTGCCGGCCGTTTTTTCCACGGTGACGGGGAGTTCGGAAGAAACACAAATCACCAGAGGAGAAACAGAATGTCGATCGTTAAGAAGGCACCAGGGATCATGACTCGTGAAGTAAAGCTCGAAGAGCCGGTCAACCAACTGCTCGAAGACTACGCCAGATTCATTGAGAGCAACGCCGACCATGTCATCAACGCCGTCCTGAAGAAAGTGCTCTGGCGGGATCAGGACTACCGCAAGTGGCGCGAAGCGCGCCGCACGGCCCAGTCCGGCACCGACAAAGCCCAACCCACCGAAGCGCGAGCGAGGGCCTAATGCAAAGAACACTCGAATCGCGCGTCTTCATCTCGGCCATCCTCGCAATGGCCGCAGGAGCGTTCCTGTTTTACACGCACCCGTTCCCGGACGAGCAGATCTTTCTGCACGTCATCAGCCTGCGCGCTCCCCACGCTTTCTTGAGCTTCAAATACCTCTATTACGCGCTCCTGTTCACCACGCCTTACCTGGTCTGCTCGACGGCGCTTTCGGGCCTCTACATTTTTACTCTGAAAGCGCGTCGCACCATCTCGCCAGGACGCCTTCCCCAATATCCCGATCCCAGCAAGCGAGATGACCTCTTTCTTGTCGTCGGCGAAGTCCACAACCCGCGCAAGCCGGTGCCCGCCAAGGCTCCCTATTGGCTCACCATTCCCGAGCGCGGTCTATTCACAGGAATCGCCATCTTGGGGGCTATTGGCAGTGGCAAAACGAGTTGCTGCATGCTTCCGTTCGCCGAACAAATTCTGGCCTACAAAGCCGCCGACAAAGAGAAGCGTATCGGCGGATTGATCCTTGAGGTGAAGGGCGATTTTTGCGGCAAGGCAAAAGACATCCTCGTGCGTCACCAGCGCGCCGAGGATTACATCGAAATCAGTCTCGATTCCGAGTACTGCTACAACCCTCTCCACAATGATCTGGACGCTTACGCCCTCGCGTACAACATCGCCTCGCTCCTGAACAATCTCTTTGGCCGTGGAAAGGAGCCGTTCTGGCAGCAGGCGTACACCAACCTCGTCAAGTTCATCATCCTTCTTCATAAAGCCGCCTACGACTACGTCACCTTCTTCGATGTCTACCAGTGCGCCATCTCGCCGCCGCTGCTCGAAGAACGGATCGACGAGGCCGAGCAGATCATTCTCGGACGCCACTACGTGGCCCTCACGTCGAAGGTCTTTGGCGAACGTACCGCCGACCTTGCCGGCCTCGGTTTCGTTCACGACCAGAAGGAAGACCGCTACCTCGCACCGGCTACTCGGGAGCTGCGCGATATATTAAGGATGCAGGGCATTCCCTCCGAGGCCCGCACGGTACTGGACCCGGCCCAGGCAGATCCCGTAAAGCTTGCCCAACTGGAAGCAGTCCAGCGCTGGTTCCATGACGATTGGAAAAGGATAGAGCCGAAGCTCCGCACCTCCATCGTCGAAGGTGTTTCCGTCTTCCTTTCGCTCTTCGATGACAACCCCAAAGTGAAGCGCGTCTTCTGCCCGAAGAAAGAGTGCTACGACCCTCAGAAGAACGCCAACAACCAGTTCGGAAAGCCGCTGCCTTCGTTTAGCTGGCTTATCGAGCATGGAGCGGTAGCCGCACTGAATTTCCCCATCGGCATGAACGCCGGCCTCGCGAAGGCTTTGGGCGTGATGATGAAGCTCGATTTTGAGCGTGCCATCCTCAATCGCGTTCCGAAAATGGAAGCGCACCCCGAGCAATATTTCCGGCAGGTTCTCTTCCTTTGCGACGAGTACCAGCACTTCGCTACCGTGGGTGAAAGCGACCCGACCGGCGACGAGAAATTCTTCAGTCTCTCCAGACAGCCGAAGTGCATCCCGATCATCGCCACGCAGAGCATCAGCTCGCTGCGATCCGCGCTGCCTGCTGATAGCTGGCGCACGCTGCTCCAGACCTTCCGCACCAAGATTGTTCTCTCGTTGTCCGATGATTTCTCGGCGCGGACAGCGAGCGATTTCTGTGGACGCGAAGACCAGCTGAAAGTCAGCTACAGCCTGTCCGAAAGCGGGCACGACACCAAGGTCAGTTGGCTCACCGGCAAAGCCCTATCACACAAGGCAAACATCATCGCCTCCAAGAGCTACAACACCCAGAGCGACTACCGCTTCGACATGAAGACCTTCATGGAGCTGCGCAACGCCCAGTCCGTCGTTCTTGCCTACGACGGAATCGACCCGAAGCCACCGATGTACTGCTACCTCAAGCCCTACTACAACGACCCGAACGAGTCGTACTTTGTCCAGCTCGGCAAAGGAAAACTCTGATGAACGGATTCGAAATGATTCTCCCGTTCCTGAAACCCATCGAGCACCTCATTCTCGACGATTCGATCAGCGAGGTGATGGTGAACGGTCCCGACCGCGTGTTCATCGAAAAACAGGGCTTCCTTCAGCATGTGCCGGGCGTGTCCATCGGCGAAAAATCTCTCATGGTTGCCGTGAAAAATATCGCCCGGCGTCTTGGTGACGACATCTCCGAATCGAAACCCATTCTGGACTCGCGGCTGCCCGATGGCAGCCGCGTCGCCGCGATCATCCCGCCGTGCAGTCTCGGTGGTGTCACCCTCACCATCCGAAAGTTCAACACCCGCCACTTCGAGATGGAGGATCTGATTCGCGCTGGAACTCTCGACCGCCCCCTCGCGAACCACCTCGAAGATTACGTCCTCGCGCGCAAGAACATCCTTATTAGTGGTGGAACCGGGACTGGCAAAACCACGCTTTTATCGATCCTCGGAAAATTCATCCCGCAGGATGACCGGGTGCTCGTCATCGAAGACACGGCCGAGATTCAACTATCGCAGCAAAACCTCGTCCGGTTTGAAGCCCGCCGCGAACAGAATGGTCTTCCCGCAGTGGCCATCCGCGATCTCCTAAAGGCGGCCCTTCGCCATCGCCCGGACCGTATCGTCTTGGGGGAGGTTCGAGGAGGAGAGGCCTTCGATCTCTTGCAACTCCTGAACACCGGACACTCTGGGACTCTGTGCACGATCCACGCGAATTCAGCACAACAGGGCCTGGCGCGCTTCACCAGTTGTGTTTTGCAAAGCGGCGTCGAGCTTCCTTACCGCGCCATTAAAACGAACATCGCCGATTCGCTCAACGTCGTGGTCCACGTCGAGCGCCGGCCTGGACGCAGATACATTTCCGAAGTTCTCCTAGTCAACAGTTACGACCCGGATGCCGACCTGTTCGACTACGGAGCGGTGTTTCTTGCAAAGCAGGACCGCCCATGAGCACCGATAGCAAATTCGCGCCGCGATCTCTGACCGCTTCGGAATATGTTCGGGAATTGTTCGGGCCTGAGGATAACGCCGCCATCCTCGCGCGGAATCGTGCCACCGGCCACACGGTTCAAACTATCTCCAAAGCGGAGACCGTCGCGAGTCCCGACTTTCAAAACTTGCTCGCGGGTCAGAATGCCAGTGGCTATGACGTGTTCATGGGAATGAATCCCATCAAGGACGGTGCCTACAGCCGGACGAAGCAAGACATTAAGGAGATTCGCCACGTCTATCTCGACCTCGACAGAAAGGGTGACGAAGCTCTCGAAGCGATTCGCAATTCAACCGAAGTCCCCGCGCCAAACTTCGTCCTCGACACCTCTCCCGGCAAGCATCAGGTCGTGTGGAAAGTGAGCGGATTCAGTCAGGATGAAGCGGAGTCTCTCCTTCACAGCCTCGCAAATAAGTTCGGCGGCGATCTGGCGGCAACCGATTCGACGCGCGTGCTGCGCTTGCCGGGCTTCGCCAACCACAAACTTCCCGAGGAGTTCATCGTTCAGGCGCGCCAAGAGAGCGATACCGTCTACAGGCTCCGCGACTTCACGATCGACGAAGACTCGCCCGAAGCGCCCCGCCATTTTGGCGAAGCCCAAGAACGAACACGGACCGTTCCCAGCGACCACAAAAGCCAATCCGAACACGATTGGGCTTACGCAAAGCGCGCCCTTGCCCGTGGCGACGATCCCGAAATTGTGATCCAGCGCATCGCCGACTACCGCGCAGACGACAAAAGCGATCCGATTTACTACGCACGGCGAACCGTGACAAAGGCCCACGCTGACCTGCACCGACAAACCGCTACCGCGGGAACAAACGATCCACACCGAATCGACGACCATCAACACAACGAAGATCAGAGGGACGTGCCATGACTCATTCTGCATTTGTTGACACCGACCAACAGCTTTCGAAATCCACAGACGAATATCCGGTAACGGTCCGAGAAGCAGCTAAATATCTTGGCGTCAGCACTCAAACTGTATATCTTTGGGTTGAGCGAAAGCAGATTCCCCATCTCCGCGTGATGGGTCGCAACATCCGATTCTTGAAGTCGGATTTGGACTCGTTCCGCGCATCCTTCAGACAGGAGATGGAGAATGCCTAGATCACGAGTGCATGACGGTGTTGTCTTTCGGAGAAAGGAAAGCCGGGTCTGGTGGATTCGTTATCGAGACCGGAACGGCATTCGTCAAAGAGAGTCAACGCTCACGGAAGACTGGGATGAAGCCCAGAAGAGACTCAGAGACAGGCTTCAGGCCAGAGACAACAACGTACTGGATGTCGTCAAGAAAGGGGAATCCTTGAGTTTTGGAAAGTGGGCTGACTTCTTTTTGGAAACTTATTCGAAGCCACCCATGCGAGCTGAGAAAACTCACGAGATAAATCTACGTGCCGTGAAGCACCTTAAAAGTGCCTTCGCATCGAGCAGTTTAGTGGACCTTACTGCCGACCATGTAGAAATCTACTTGCGAGATCGTCTCCGCCAGAGAATCCGAATCAAGTCTTCCCTTGGATACAGAGAGAAAGGAGTTCTGCAACCTGCGACGGTACACCAGGAGTTTCGCGTCCTCAGGCGCGTCTTGAACGTTGCCGTGAGGAAAAAGCTGCTCCCCGCTAACCCTTGCTCCGGTGTCGAATTCCCCGTTCGTGTGAAGGGTCTGTTCCGGCCACACTATGTCAGTTGGTCAGAGCAGAAACGAATCGAACTACACACCCAGCCACACTTGCGGAATATCGTGCGGATCATCACGGAGACCGGTCTTAGGGTCTACAAGGAACTCATGTCCATGAAGAAAGACCAACTAGACCTTCCAAACGCAGTCGTTTGGATTCCGGACTCCAAGACTCCGAACGGAATCGCTGAGGTACCACTCACGCCTATTGCTGTTGATGCGTTCAGAGATCAATTGGCAATTGCGGGAGACGGACTATTTTTATTCCCCAGCGATTTGAATCCGACCGGGCACCAGGTAGAGTTGAAGACCGTTTGGCAAAAGTCCCTCCGACGAGCGAAGGTTCCTTACTTTCGGATTTACGATTTGCGATCCACGTATGCCACTCGCCTCAGTGCGGGCGGCGTGGCCGATGAGTGGGTGACACAATTGCTTCGCCAAGGGGACTCTCAGGTCTTCAAACGCTACTCGCAAATGAAACTGCAGATGAAGAGAGAAGCTCTGGAAAAAATCAACCGCCAGGCCAATGAGATGCCTTTGGGTTCTGGCACAGCGATGGTTCAGTGAATTCTATTTGGCACAGTTTTGGCACAGTTGACGGCCAAATTGGACGGGTGGAGCAAGATTTCCGTTGGGAAGTGCTTTATAATCATTACGTACTTCATGTCGGGGCGTAGCGCAGCCTGGTAGCGCGCCTGCCTTGGGCGCAGGAGGCCCCCGGTTCGAATCCGGGCGCCCCGACCACTAACTTACTGAACTAACTGACTTTCCATTTCCGCGACTTGGGAACAACTTGGGAACAAACATTGCCGAATACCGTGCAAAACCGTGATGCATGACATAGGAAAATGCTAGACGAACCAACTACTTAGCGTTTCTGCTCTTGCCTTGGGCGCAGGAGGCCCCCGGTTCAAATCCGGGCGCCCCGACCAAAACATCTTGCGTGTTTTCTCTGACTTATTGAAAGCTTGCTTCACTCAAAACTCATCTGTGGAATTCGGCGAGACAGGCGGTCTGAATTCGCAAGCCGTTTAATTCCAAAGAGTTCGCCGCATGACAAATTTCCAGAAACACGCGGAGGCAGGAGTGCTATTCAGAAACTATTGAACGGACGCAAGTTAATCGCGCGCCATCGGACAAGTATGGGGAAAATTCAGGGGACCCTGTGCATTTCTGGTCCCATCAATGTTCGGAAATGCGAGGTTCGAGTCCCGGCACACCCGGCGCAATACCTTGCAGTTTTGCCGCGTTGCCCCAAAGGGACGCGGGCATTTGTCGTCTGAGCGCGCCAGGCGGATTCTATTTCGTCAGGCCGATCTGACGGAGAAGCGCCTGGAAACTTGGAATGGCGCGGAGCGAGTCGGCCATGGGATCCACGTTTAGGAAAATCAAATAATCGGAATGTTCGTTATAAGCTTTCTCAAGCAGGGCGATTCCATCCTTTGAATCGCCAAGACTGGTGTAGAGGGCTGCGGAGTAGAGCGCGGGAACGTAGCGGCTTCTAGACTGCTCCTTTAATCGATCGAGAGCCTTTCGCGCCGACGCGGGATTGCCGGCCTTGGCCTCCGCATAACCGATGGCCATAACCATCGCTGGCGTTTCGCCAAGCGACGCTTCTGCTTTTCGATACTCCGCAATCGCTTCCGGATACATGTCCTTGGCCAGGTAGGCGCGTCCAAGATGGAAATGGGCGAGGGCGTAATTGGGGTCGAGTTCCAGCGTCTGCCGGCATTGCGCGATGACTTCGTCGTAGTGTCGCGAATAGTAGAGTGTCTCGGCCACCGCCGTATGCATCAGGACCAGCAAGGGATCTGCATCGCGCGCGCGTTTCATCTCCTCCAAGGCTTCGCTCTGGCGGCCTCTTGCCGCCAGCAATTCCGCGTACCATTCGTGAGCGGTGGCGTAGTTGGGATTGAGATCGATCGCGCGATGAAACTCCTTCTCGGCGGTGCTCCAATCCCAGTCGTAAACCATGCTGAGGTAGGCAAGTGAGGCGTGCGCTTCGGCCAGCCCGTCGTCCAGTTGAAGCGCTTTCTGCGCCGCGGCTTTGGCTTTGGGCATGGCTTCATTGGGCGGCAGCGCATCGTTCGGGGAAGAGCCGAGCAGCGCATAGGCATCGGCAAGGCCGGCGTAAGCGGGCGCGTAGTTCGGGTCCTGAGAGATGGCCTGTTCGTAATACTCAATGCTTTTGTGAAAGTCCTCGATGGTGCGCTTGGACCAGTAGAAGCGTCCATGCAAATAGGCGGAGTAAGCTTCCGAATTGACCCTTCCCGGACTATTCAGCCGCAATTGATCTTCGGCGCTAAGATTCAGCTTCAGCTTTTCCGCGATGGTCCGTGCCAGATCGTGTTCCAGAGTAATAACGTCGCTAGAGTCGCGCTCGTAACTCTCGCCCCACAGGTGCTGATCACGCGCGCCATCCAACAATTGCACAGTCACGCCCACGCGGTCCCCTGAACGCATCACCGAACCTTCAACAAGGGCATCGACGTTGAGCTCACGAGCGATCTGCTGCAGAGTCTTCTTTTCGCGCTTGTACAGCATGACCGAGGTTCGCGAAGGAACGCGCAATCCGTGAATTTTTCCCATTTCTGCTGTCAGCGCTTCAGTCATGCCATCGGTGAAGTATTGCTGCTCAGGGTCGCCAGAATAGTTGTCGAAGGGAAGAATGGCGATAGAGCGGATAGGACCGGCTGCGTGGCGAGCTAAGATCCAACTCCGGGCGCCACCGAAATACAGTGCGAGTAAGAGGGCACCGGCAACCGCAAATACAATCAGCGCCTTCCTACCAACACTTCTTTTCGCAGCACTGTCGCGCGAGGCTGCGCTAGGCACCGCGATTGACGCTCCGTCAGCTCCCTGCCCATAACTTGCAGACCGTGCCGCGGTGTCGGCGCCTTCCACACGCTCGACTGACGCGAGGAAACGATAACCACGCTTCGGCAGAGTCTCAAGGAAGCGAGGCGTGTCGGGATCGTCCCCCAATGCCGCGCGAATCTGCTGGACGCAAACGTTCAGGCCGCGCTCAAAATCAACGAACGTTTCGCTGCCCCAAACCTGCTGCTGGATCTCTTCGCGGGTGACGGGCTCGCCGGAGCGACTGGCGAGTATGGATAGCACCTTGAAAGGCTGGGGCTGCAGTTTGATCCGGTGGCCAGACTTGCGCAACTCACCCGCTTTGGGGTCGAGCAGAAAGTCTCCGAAGCGCAAGGATGAAGGCGATTCCACGCTGTTGGTTCCCCCTTTGTCCCCGGGATTATACTCGATTGACGCGCTTCATCACCTTCTGGTGCCCTCCGCTAAGTTCTGTCCTGCCAAGCAGTTAGATATTAACAAGAAGAAGACAAAATCTTGGCCTGCCAAGTATTGTCGCCAGCCGGGATCTGCCCTATGGTGGCCGCGAGGTCGGTAAAGCGGTGCCACAGACTGTCGACAACAACCTCGACCTTCGAACTGGTGAAGCGATTGCTTTCCCAGATCATTTGTTTCGTGCCATGGCGGGCGTGGCTAGGTCGAAGCCGTCGCCGGCTCCAAATTTTTCTTTTGGACACAGGGCGCAAAATGCCGCGGAGTAACTCGATGATAAGGAGATATATTCACGGTAATGTCAGCGGAGTAGAAAGCACTAGCCTGGAGACCATCGCGAATCAAGGCGCAGTCGCTTCCGCGAAGCCGCTGCACGCCTCCCGGTGGGTCCTCCCCACTTGGAAAGACCCGAGAATTCCTTTCGCCGCGCTGCTCAGCCTATACGCCATTCTAGGTTGCACCGTTCTCGGATTTAATCGCAGTCCTGGCCAAATCCTGTTGACCATCGCTGCCGGCGGCTCGCTGGACATGTTCCTGCATTGGCTGTTTTTCCGGCGTGAGTGGATCGTTCCTCTCAGCGCGTACATCAGCAGCATCTCGATCGCCTTGCTCCTGAACTATTCGCACAATCACTATCTGCTTTTCTTGCCGGTTTTTTTCTGCATCGCTTCGAAATATATCTTCACGTTTCACGGACAACATGTCTTCAACCCTTCCCTTTTCGGTGTCGTTGCCGCGCTGTTGCTGGGCGGCGGACTGTTCTCTTCTGCCCCTGCCTACCAGTGGGGCGGCAATATTGCGATGGCAGCGTTTCTGGTGACTGCGGCGCTGGCGCTTTTCGTCTTCAAGGTGGGGCGCGCTCCGCTCATTTTGAGCTTTCTGGTTTTCTACGCGCTCGCGACGCTTCTTCGCGCCTATCTCATTCGCTGGCATGTGCCTGCGGAGGTGCTGATTCTGGGAGCGCTCACGTCGCCGCGCTTCTATCTCTTCACGTTTTACATGATGACCGATCCGAAGACGTCACCGTCGGGGACGCGTGCGCAGGTATTGCGGGCGCTTGCGATCGTGATCGTGGATCTATGGCTGCACACGCGTCAATCGTTGAACACAATTTTCTTTGCGCTCTTTCTGGTGAGTTCGGCGCGACTTCTGTGGCTGCATGGCCGGGAATTATTTCGCAGCGGGCTGGCTCACTGCCGCGTTTCTCTATCGGGATGGTTTTTGGCACGCCTCGTGGCGGTTCTGATCCTCGGAACCGCCGGCTACGTGACCTACGCCAAAGTCATTCATCCACGTGTCCATGCGCATCCGGGATTCCAGTTTGTGGCCGTGCCTTCCAGCGTTTCGGGAATCGACTCGCGCATGAGCAACGTTATGGAGCAAGTTGATCCGCGCGTGCGACACATTGCCAAGTGGGTGCTTTCCGTCGGAGACGCGATTGCCGTCGGGGATTATGACAACGACGGGATGCCGGACATTTTTCTGACCAATCCGTTGAAGCGACCGGAGGACCGCAACGCGCTCTATCGCAACCTCGGCGGATTCCGGTTCGAACGCGTGGAGATTCCTGCCTTGAAAGAAATCTCCGCGCATCCGGAAAAATACGGACTGGTCGGTGGGGCGCTCTTCGTGGATTACGACAACAGCGGGGCGCAATCCCTGTTTTTGATGATGGCCTATGGAAAAAGCCGGTTGCTGAAAAACATGCTGCCGGTGACAGGCAAGCCAGAGTTTGTGGATGTCACGGAACAAGCAGGAATCAACGAATACACGACCTCCATCTCCGCCACTTTCTTCGATTATGACCGTGACGGCAAGCTTGATCTGCTGATTGGCAACAGCCTCGCTCCCTATCTCCCGGATTACAATCGTCCCACTCCGCTCAACATTTTCAAACTACCCGCTCCCGAATATCCCGGCGATCGCAGGATGTTTCATTTCATGCATCACACCTGGAACAACGCCGAAAACGGGGGACCTAACGCGCTGTACCACAACGATGGCTCAGGAAAGTTCGCGAAGATGGATATGGCCGCGATGGGCATGCCGGAAACTCACTGGACAACAGCCATCGGCACCGGCGATCTGAATGGCGACGGTTATACGGACCTCTATTGCTCCAGTGATTTCGGCCCGGACGATCTCTATCTGAACGACCACGGAAAGCGTTTCGTGCGGGTCTCAGGCAAGACTTTTGGCAGCATCGGCAAAGACACCTACAAAGGAATGAACGTGTCGATCGCCGACCTCGACAACCGCGGTTTCTTGGACATCTACGTTTCGAACGTCCACGTCCCCCTGCAGGCCGAAGGCAGTCTGCTCTGGAAGACTCGGTTCAATCCACGAAATCATTTTCGCCCGGATTTTCAAGACGAAGCGACGATGCGTGGAGTCTTGAACGAAGGTGGATTTGGCTGGGGCGCTGCCGTTGGGGACTTGAATCTAGATGGCTGGCTGGATTTGGTGCAGGCCAACGGCATGGTGGACGACAGCGCGGATAAGCGCTTCGACAAGCCCCGCGATTACTGGTACGTCGCCGAAAAAATGATGCTCTCCGGGCCGGGCGTGCATTCCTACGCTGATCGATGGCCGGACCTGCGCGGTTATGAAATTTTCGGCCGGCAGGCGAACCGCGTATACCTCTCGCGCGGCGCGGAAACCACCATGCAGTTCGTGGACGTCGGGAAAGAAGTTGGCCTCACCGAACTGGGCAACTCCCGCGGCGTGGCGCTGGCGGATTTTGACAATCGTGGCGTTCTCGATCTCGCCATTACGCATCAGTTCGCCCCGCTTTCTCTCTACCGAAACACGCTGCAAGAAGAAGACCGCAAAACCGGCGCCGTTCATCACTGGCTGGGGCTTTCGCTTCACGGAGATGGCGTGCGCATCAATCGCGACGCCGTTGGAACGCAGGTGTTCCTTGCCTACCAGAAAGACGGCAAGCCCGTCCGGCAAATGCGTGAAGTGCAAATCGCCAATGGGTTTTCCGCCCAGGGCGACCGACGCCTGCTTTTTGGCCTCGGCGACTATTCCGGTCCCGTCACCGTCGAGATTCATTGGTACGGGGCAGAAACGATTTCCTATTCCGAGCTCGAACTCGATCACTATCACAACATCAGCTACGCTTCCGGAAATTCGGGAGCCGCGAGGCGGTAGCCCATCATGTCCCTGCGAGACTCCTGGTACATAGCAGCGAGATCAAAAGATCTCAAAACGCGGCCGATGAGCGCCGTGCTGTTCGGAGAAAAAATAGTTCTCTTCCGCGGCGAGAACGACGCGCCGGCCGCATTGCTGGACCGGTGCGCGCATCGCAATATGGAGCTTTCGCGCGGCCGCGTAAAGGACGGCTGCGTCGAATGTTCCTATCACGGCTGGTGTTACAACGCCTCGGGCACGCTCACGCACGTGCCCTCCTTGGGTGCAGAAGCGAAGATTCCGTCCCACGGAGTTCGCTCCTTCCCTGCTATCGAGCAGGACGGCTACATCTGGGTTTTCCCCGGAAATTCTATCCCCAAGAATTCTCCCTACCGATTCGCGCATCTCGAAGAGGCAGGCTGGACTTCCTTTCGAATGAAAACGCGATTCGCCGCGAATGTGGACTCCTGCTTGGAAAATTTTCTCGATTGCCCTCACACGGTTTTCGTTCACAAGGGCTGGTTTCGGAATCACGACACGCGGGAACTTATGGCCCACGTGCGCAGCGGCGCCGACTTCGCGGAGGTGGAGTTTGCGGGCGAGCCGCTCAGCGGCAGCGTCGTGTCGCATTTGTTCTTTCCGCGCGGAAAAGAACTCAAACACACTGACCGCTTCCTGATGCCCAACGTGAGTCGCGTGGACTACGACTTCGGGCCGTCGCGGCATTTCATCATCACTTCCCAATGCACGCCGATCAGCGAATGGGAAACGGAAGTGTATACGGTCATGACTTTCCGGTTCGGCGTCATCGGCCCGCTGATTCGGCTGGTGCTCGAACCGATGTCGCGCCACATCATTCAGCAGGATGTGGAGGTGCTAGCAGCGCAAACGAAGCAACTCCAGTCCATGGGCGGAGCGCAGTTTGCGCACGTCGATACGGACTTATTGGGATTAAAGATTCAGGCGCTTCGTCGAAAGGCCGAACGCAACGGGGCTTCGGGCAGCGCGGAGGTGTCCGAGTCCGTCGCAGAGCGCGAGATCAGGATTCGCTTCTGAGTATAAATGTCGAACAATTCAGGCCAAGTGCGGAGGAAAACTAACTATGAGAATATCGCGGCTCTTCAGCGAAACCGTCCCCGTCGAAGAATTGGGAGCACCGGAAAAGGAGGCGATGTACGCTCTCTTTGCTGAGAACTATGAAAACGTGAATCGGTCCAGCTTCGAGGCCGACTTGTTCGAAAAGGACTGCGCGATCCTCCTTCGCGACACCCAAGATCATGCCTTGCGCGGCTTCTCGACCCAGAAAATATTGCGGCTCCATATTGACGGTCAGCCCATGCGCTCCGTCTTCTCCGGCGACACCATCATTGCTCGCTCTCATTGGGGCGAACAGGAGCTCGGCCGCGCCTGGGGCCATTTTGTGGCTGAGCTGCGCGCCGAGGAACCCGAAGTCCCTCTCTACTGGTTCCTCATTTCAAAAGGGTATCGAACCTACCTGTTTCTTCCGCTGTTCTTCCATCAATTCTTTCCGCGCTACGACCAAGTTACACCCGCGCGTGAACAGAGAATTTTAGATGCTCTCGCCGGGACCCGCTATCCCGATTCCTACGTTCGGGAAAGCGGATTGATTGTTTTCCCCGATTCGCACGGAAATCTGAGCCGCGACCTCGCGGAAATCCGAGCGCATCGCCTGCGCAGCCCCCACGTCCGGTTTTTTCTCTCCAGGAATCCACGCTTTGCAGAAGGGCAGGAGCTTGTCTGCGTAGCCGAAATCTCTGCCGCCAACATGAGGAGCTACGGCTCGCGAATTCTCTCCGAGAGCGCGGGCAAAGCCCCACATCCAGAACCAGGCGCCATCTATGCGTAAAGAATTGTCTTTCGCCGCTGCCAATGGAATGTGGCTGGCTAGCTTTTTGCCGGCGCACTTGGCTTTTCGGCGCGCGGTAAGAAATCCGGAGCAGACGCAAGTGGCTATGCTCGAAAAGCTGCTCTGTCAAAACGCCGCATGCGCCTACGGCGAGCGATGGCAGTTTTCCCGTTTGCGCGGGCCACGCGATTTTCAAAACGCTGTTCCCATCGTTTCTTACGAGGATCTGGCCCCGTGGGTGCGCCGAATGATGGACGGCGAGTCGGAGGTGCTCACCTCGGAACGCGTCCTGATGTTCGAAAAGACCAGCGGGTCTTCCGACTCCGCGAAATACATCCCCTACACTGCGTCGTTGCGTGGCGAGTTTCGCTCCGCGATCGGAGCATGGATGTGCGATCTCTATCGGCACCACCCAAAGGTAATCCCGGGAAATGCCTACTGGTCGCTAACTCCTCTCGCTAGAAAAAAGGAATACACCAGGGGCGGCCTTCCTGTCGGTTTCGAAAGCGACTCTGATTATTTTGGGGGCTGGCAAAAGAAACTGCTGAATATGCTTATGGCCGTTCCGAACGAAACGGCACGAATCTCCGAGCTGACCGATTGCCTCTATGTGACTCTGCGATTCTTGTTGCAAGCGCCATCGCTGGCTTTCGTTTCCGTCTGGAGCCCCACTTTTCTGAGCATTCTGCTCGACCAATTGCGGCTGCACGGGGACCGGCTTTGCTGTGCTCTACGCGACGGGGACTTGTGTCCGCCGAATCCGATTTCGCAGGCCGAACTCGAACCTTTGAAGAAATATCTTCATGCCGCTCCGGCCAGAGCGGAGCTGCTCCGCAATATTCTGCGGCGCAGCGGCCCAATCGCCACGCACGAGCTTTGGCCGAATCTCCAAGTGATCAGCTGCTGGGCCGATGCTGCTTCGCGGCTCGCCGTTCCCGCCGTCCAGGAATCTTTTCCCGAAAGTTCCATTCAAGGAAAAGGCTTGCTCGCCACGGAAGGTATCGTCTCCATTCCGATCTGTTCCACGCAAGGTTCCGTCGCCGCGGTCACTTCGCATTTCTTGGAATTTCTCGAACATGGTTCCTCCACTCCCAAGCTTCTTCACGAGTTGGAATTGGGGAGCGAATATTCAGTTCTTTTGACGACAGGCGGCGGTCTGTGGCGTTACCGTCTCGGCGACCGCGTCCGGGTCACTGGATTCTTCGAACAAACGCCCGCTCTCGAATTCCTCGGTAGGGAAGGAAATGTCAGCGATGTCTGCGGCGAAAAACTTAGCGCCGCGTTTGTGGACAGCGTGCTCCTGGAACTGGAATCGGAGCGCGCTTGCACTTCGGGCTTTGCCATGCTTGCGCCTTCTTTTGAGGAAACTCCTCGCTACGTTCTTTTTTTTCACGGACGCATCGAGACCGGTCGATTCGCGGAACTTCTCGATGCCAAACTGCGCCGAAATCCGCACTACGATTACTGCCGCAAGCTCGGCCAGTTGTCTCCAGCCGCAATTTTTCAAATCACGGAAGGGGCCGGCGAAGCCTACGTGCGCCGCTGCAGCGCCTTGGGCCAGCGTGCCGGCAGCGTCAAGGAAACTCCGCTCCATCGCCTGAGCGGGTGGGAAAACCACTTTCAAGGATTTCTGGTGGAGAACGGCGGCCGGCTATCGTGAGCCAGATGCACTCGCCGAACGGCACTTCGCAATTCCAATTCGCGCTGGCGCAAAGCCAGGATGACGCGGAGCTCCGCTCGTTCCTGGCCAACAATCCCGTTCCCGGAAGCATCGAAGTCACATTCGAACGCGAGCCCGATTTTTTTGCCGGCTCGGCGATCCGCGGCCAGCTGAATCAGACCATTGCGGTCCGCGATCTCAAGCAAGGCAAAATTGTCGGCATTGCCTCCCGCTCCGTGGCCGAAGCATTTGTGAACGGCGAGCTTACAGAGTTGGGCTACCTGAGCGATTTGCGCCTCAGCCCGGACTATCGCAGCGGCAGCCTTCTCGCCCGCGGATACCGTTTCTTGAAAGAGCTTCACGCGGATGGCCGCGTTTTGCTCTACACCACTGCAATCTTTGCAGAGAACGCGCGCGCCCTGACGACGCTCACGGCGGGGCGCGCCGGACTGCCCGCCTATCATCCGATGGGCTGCCTCAATTGCTCCGGCATCAGTATCGGACACACCAAGCCGCCCTTCGAAGCGCGTTGCGACATCGAACACGGCAGCCTCGCCCTTCTTCCCCAAATCGTCGACTGTCTGAACCGCAACAATGCTCGAAAGCAATTCGCGCCGTTCCACACCTGCGAAGAATTTCTGCTGGGCCGGCGATGGCGTGACTTCCAGGTATCCGATTTTTACGTCGCCGTTCGCAACGGCCACGTCATCGGCGTGATAGGCCAGTGGAATCAACGACGCTTCAAGCAAACTCGCGTGATTCGCTTCTCCGGCCCGCTTCGGTGGCTCGCTCCGCTGGCCAAAATGACACATCCAATTCTAAAGGGCCGGAGATTTCCCGAGGTCGGAGAGGAACTCCGCTCTTTCTACGTCAGTTTCGTGGCCGTGGACAACGACGACGTTTCCGTTTTTCGCGCCTTGCTTCGAGCACTCTACCTCGATGCGGTGACGGGTGACGCGATGTTCGCGCTCACCAGCCTTCATCAAGAAGATCCCTTGCGGGCCGCGCTTGAGGATTATTCGTTGACTCCGTTCTGCGCGCGGATTTATTGCGTGTGCTACAGCGATGGCGAGCGTGATTTTGCCAATTTGGACAACCGCGTGCCCTATCTGGAAGCGGCGACACTGTGAACAAGAAATGGCGGGCTTGATCCGTGGCAAACGTTAAGCTCTTTCTGCTGCTGTTCGGCGTCACGCAGACGGTTTTCGTTCTTCTGGATTTCTACGAATTGTGGCGCCAGGATGGCTGCCCTTCCCTTCTCCGAACATTTCAGTCCGAATGGCGGACGTTTCTGTCGCTGGCGGTCATCTGGCTGATCTATTTTTCTCTCCAGCTAGGATTGTCGGCCATGCTTCCGCCAGTCGAGGGGGTCCTGGCAGGCGTAAAACAAATGTTCGGTCTTTCCTCGCAGCGGACGCCCGCTTTCGCTCACCGCACCGCGCTATCCATCGCGATCGGCGTCATCACCTTCTTCGTGGCCGGTTTTTGGGATTATCTTACGCATCGCTTTTTGCTGCACTCCAGGCTCGCCTGGTATCTCCACGAGAGCCACCATCTGCCCACGAAAGTATTCAACGGCATGCCCGGCATTTCCGCGAGGCCATTCGTAGTCTTCACGGCGTTCCTCGTGAATGTCTTCTCGATTGCTACCATGTTTTTCCTGTTTTGGATTATCGGGCGATTGGACCTGGCACATTTGTTCTTCGAAACTCTTCCCCCGATCGTTTTCGTTTTTGCATTCATCGGCTCCTCGAGCCATTCCTGCTTTCTGCGCCGCTACGCGTTTTTTGATCGCTGGCCACGCTATTTATGGATCATCACGCCGCAGGAGCACGTCCTGCACCATGCGGCAAACCATAAAGGAAATTTTGGAAATTTTACGCCGCTCTGGGACCGCGTCTTTGGCACCTACCTAGACCCGGCGAAAGTCGGCGAAACAAAATTGGGACTCAATTACGATCAGGATTTTCTCGGGGCTATCACTGCCGGGAAATGGAAGCTTTCTGCTGGTCTCAGAAAGAAACTAGGTCTCGAAAGGTTTTGCTATCAGGAGGATTCGCAGGCTTCAGAGAGCCCGGCAGTAACCGCGGATTCGGATCAACCATTTCATTCAGAAGTGAAATCTGCTTAACGGAGGAGATCACTAATGAACACTTACAAGCCGTTCAAAGCCCTTGCTGGTTTCATGGGTATATACCATCTGTTGATCGGGATTCTCGGCCTCGCCTCTGGTGAGATGGCGGCGCGCGTTGGTGCCGCCGTCTATGGTGCCCATGTGGAAGTCACTCCCCTATTCAGCTACATGGCCAAGTATCTGGCCGCTTACGTCATCGCGTTTGGCGTGATGATGCTTTTCCTGGCGAGCGATCCCGTCAAATACCGGAAGCTCGTCTCCGTAGCTGTAATTCTTGCGGCCGTTCGGATTCTTTCCCGTCTGGTTTTTTCCTCCGAGCTACAAGCAGCATTCGGCATCGGCATGAACCGAAGCCTGATGACGATTGCCGCGGTCGCGATTCTCAACCTGGGTCTGATTGTGCTCATGCCCAAGCAGGATTGAATGGGCCTCCCTCAGATCGACAACAACTCTGTTGCGATCAACAAAGCGCATAGCGTGATCAACGCGATGTGCCACGCGTTGCGCCGCGACGTCAGACCGAACAGGGCCATCGCTGTCGCGCTCGCGGAGAACCGAATGAAAATTCGGAGCATCAGCAGCGCCAGCAGGGCAATCAGCACGCCCCGATATCGAAGCGGGTCCACGATGGGGAAAACGGTCGTCACAGCGGCGAACACCGCCAAAGCACCCCACGGTTTCAGTATCGCGACGATTTCAGGGCTCTCGGGAAATTGAATACCGAAGAGGCCGCGGTAGATTCGAACAGCTCTGCGCGGCGCAAATACTCCCAGCAGCCCCGTGGTCAGATGGTCGAGCGAAAGAAGAATTAAATTCGCCGCCCAGATCCAACGCCACGTGGTACTAGAGGCCAGGTGCGGGGAAGCGAATGTCAGGGAGGCCATAACCGTTGAAGGATCTTACCAAAGGTTCCGTATGGATGAACCTCCTCCAAATGTCCGCGTTCTTAGCGGGCAGCATGCTCGTTCAAAGCCTGTATTTTCTCGCCGACCTCTACTGGGTTAGCAAACTCGGCAAGGAATCTGTCGCGGCCGTCGGTTTCTCCGCGAATCTGATGGTGATCGTCCTCGCGGTCACGCAGAGCCTGGGTGTGGGCACCGCCGCCGTGATTTCCCACGCGGTCGGCGAGAAAAACCAGGACCGAGCCGTCCTGGTGTTCAATCAGTCGTTCGTCCTTTCTCAGTGGATCGGAGTCCCTCTTTGCCTCGCCGCATTCCTATTGCGGAGCCAATATTGTCATTGGATGGGCGCCGATGGGCTTACCTCGAGCCAAGGTGTGGAATATCTCACGTGGTTCATTCCGGCCCTCTTTTTGCAGTTCGCATTATTCACGGCGGGTGCGGCGCTGCGCGGTACTGGCGTCGTCAAGCCAACCGTCGTCGTTCTCGTCATCACCGTCGTCCTCAATCTCATACTCGCTCCCGTGCTGGTCTTCGGATGGGGCACGGGACATCCTTTAGGTGTCGCGGGCGCCGCGCTTGCCACTTTCATCGCTATCTCTGCCGGCGTCGCGGCCATGGCCATTTATTTTTTCTGGGAGAAGCGCTACATCTACTTCGATCTCTCGCGCTGGAAACCAATCAGCGCCATCTGGGGTGAAATCTTGCGCATCGGTTTGCCGGCTGGCGGCGAGCTGGTCATCCTGGCGATCTACCTCATGATTGTGTACTCTCTGATTCGCGGTTTCGGTGCTTCCGCACAAGCCGGTTTTGGGATTGGCGCTCGCGTAATGCAATCGCTCTTTCTACCCGCTCTCGCTGTAGGCATGGCCGCCGCTCCAGTGGCCGGCCAAAATTTCGGCGCACGCAGCGCTCCTCGTGTCCGGCAAACGTTTTATGCCGCTCTGACCATCGCATGCTCCGCCATGTTCTTGACCACTCTGCTCTGCCAGTGGTTCGCGGAACCGCTCATTCGGTTTTTCTCCAAAGATCTTGAGGTGATTGCGGTGGGAGCCGACTACCTTCGAGTCATTTCCTTTACGTTCGTCGCCACGGCCGTAATCTTCGCCACCTCCAGCATGTTTCAAGGCATGGGCAACACCATTCCCCCATTGCTCAGCTCGTCGCTTCGTCTTGTGCTCTTCAGCGTTCCCGTACTGATTCTTTCTCGCACTTCGCATTTCACGATTCGCCAGATATGGTTCTTCTCGGCCCTCTCCGTTTTCGTTCAAGCCGTCACCAACATTTTCCTGGTCAGGCGCGAATTCGAACGGAAGCTGACTTTCTTTCACACCGATGAAGCCTCCCAACTAGTGGCTTCCGTGCCACAATAGCGGTCCAAATCCTGCACTTAGGTCAATAAATTGGGACATCTGCTTCCCGCTCAAATCGCCCCGGGGCGGAGCGCGTGCTCGCGAGGCATGCGCTCTTCTCAATCGTGATCGTCTGCTTGGGAGGCAGACTCTCCACCCCCGTACTCCAGCCGAACCTTCGGCCCCGAACCGACGGGTTGGTTTTTATGAAGAGGTTGGAACCGATCGGAGCACTTTCGCTGTTATTTCGCTATGGGGAAAATTCGGGGGACTCCATGCATGTGGAGGCACAACTCCGCACATCGTGCCACCACCAAATATTTTTCTAACTCGTTTGTTTTCAAAAACAAGATTGAAAAGGAAGGACTTCCAAGCGATAGCCCGGCTGGCTTGGGCGCAGGAGGTCCCGAGTTCAAATCTCGGCGCCCCGACCAAAACATCTCAGGTGTTTTCTTTAGCTTATTGTGTTCTCTTTTTTCTTTTGGAAGTACTTTGTTTTCAATTTGTGTCGATTGAAAACGCGATGTAGTGCAGACCAACCTACGTGAACTGCAGCTTTTCTCCTGACACCATCACCACAGGATGTTTCTGCGCCAACACCATCGGAGCAAAGACGGTAAGAAGCACGGAAATTGGTCGCTGGTGGAGACCGTTCGCACACCCGATGGTCCACGACAACGGACCCAGTGGTTCGGAGTATTCACCGGCACAAGACTTGAAGCGACTCTCCGAACTGTACAGCGTCGACATCGTGCTACCTACGCTCGAAGGACGGGAGATTTGGCTGCGCAGGATTACCAAACGGGAAGAAGATCAGGCAAGGCTACTCAACCAACTCCGACTGGAGTTACCGGAACAATTAAGAGCCGATTCACACCCTGAAATGTAGTGAAGACTCGGCCATAGCCTGAACTGATTCTAAGAGACTTAGCTCTAATTTACCCCGTTTCGTGACGAACTTGGGGTAGCGCCGACCTATTGCCCCGAACTCTCGCGACGACACCATCGAAAATGGTAAAGGTAGATGTTGTTTTCCAGTCTGCTTTGGTTCGGCGCATAAGAGCACCAACCAAAGTGGCAAGCAATCGCGGTGCTATTCTTATTGTTTTCCCGCCTGGATCATGTCGGATTACCGTGAAGCGGCCCAAAGTTCTCGTCTCGCCACCATGAAGCCAGATTGCATGTCCTTTTCTCAAATGGTTCATTCTTTTTCTTTAAGGTGCGGGCACGGTGATCACGGTGTTCACCATGGTCACTGAAGCAGTGAGCCCCAAAGCTCTGCCATCGAGGGTAGTTATCGTTGCAATACCGGCGGTGGAGAACGTGACTCCAGCGGGAGCGATGATGGTGCCCACCATCGTGCCACCGCCTGCCCCATTGAGCGTCGCCGCGCTGCCCACCTGCCAAAATACATTCTTAGCGTTTGCTCCGTTGATCAGAATGACGCTGCGAGGAAATCCGGGGGCGCCCACCGTCAGCGAGCTCGCCATCTGGAACACCCAAATCGCGTTCGCGTCGCCCTGGCCATCCAATGTCAGATCCGAACCGGTGAGCGAGAACGAGGCGGCCGCAGCTGTGTACGTGCCAGGAGCGAGTGTAAGTCCGCCCAGCTGACCTGCGCCTGGATCCGGACCTCCGGGCCGGCCAGCGAGATCGGTATATGCGGCCTGCGCATCACTTGCAGCCTGCGTTGCGATCGCAAGAGTTGCAGCCGTCCCTTCAGAAGGACACGTACCAGTGGGAGGCGGCGGACCCGTGTCTATGTTCCCGTTGACAAATCCCGCGTTGCTCGCCGTTTCTGTGTAAGTGCATCCTGCCCCTGCATCGTGGAATCCAGTCATCGAGGTAGAAACACCTGTGGTCCCGATATTTCCATTGATTACTGTACTTATTCCCATGTTCGTTATACCGGCGCCGCCACCGAAAGCTCCAAAGGTCGAGGCTGCTCCAAGATTGGGCGCCGTTGGAAGGACGGAAGCGCCGACGGTGAAGCTCCACGGATTCGGCGCAGAGCCGGCCATCAGCGCATTGCCGAACAAATCCGTGACGAGGGCTGAAATCGTGGCCGTGTATTGCGCACCGGTTGTAAGGTTTGCTGCGGGTATGAAGGTTGCGATATGGCTAGCCGGATCGTAAACGACTGTCCCGTCCACGGGAGCTCCACCAATTCCGGCCACGGCTAGCGTGAAAGTCGCGTTCGTAATCGTCGTAGGATCCATGGCCGCGCTGAACGTTGCATTGATGGTCTTGTTGACGGGGACGTTCAGGGCCGCGCTGGCGGGGTTCGTGGCGGTAATGGTGGGGGCGATAGCATTCGCAGTTGCACCGGTCGTGAAACTCCAGACAAAATTAGCGCCCATGGCGATACCGGTGAGGCTTTCGGCAGCACCGCTGATTGTGGCTGTGTATTGCGTGCTCGCTGCCAGATTGGCGGTCGGGGTGAAGATTGCCGATTTGCTCGGGGTGTCGTAAGTGACGGAACCTGGAACAGCGGATCCCCCGACGGTTTCCACGACTGCGAATGTTCCTGACGCGGAGATTGTCGCAGGATCCATAGACGTGCTGAAAGTCGCAGAGATTCTTTGATTGAGCGGCACATTTACCGCAGCCTCGGCAGGGATGGTGGAGGTTACGAACGGTGCGCTAGCGTTCACTTGCAGCCCGGTTGTGAAACTCCAAACATAATTGGATGCCAGCGCGCTGCCTTGAGCACTTTGCGCGGCGGTGGTAACCGTGGCCGTAAATTGAGTATTAGTCGCGAGAGCGGAGGTGGGTGCAAAAATGGCCGTGTTGCTTGCCGCATCGTAGGTGACCGTGCCCGGCACGACAGCTCCGCCGCCCGCCACTGCTAAGGTAAAGGTCCCAGTCGCGCTGATCGTGGCAGCATTCATTGAAGTGTTAAAAGTTGCCGCGATTTTCTCATTGAGCGGGACGTTTGTGGCATGCCCGGCAGGAACCGTTGCTGTTACTGCGGGTGGTGGCGCCGTAGTGAATGTCCACACGAAGTTCACGGACAGTGGAGCACCTGTGGGATCTTCTGCTCCGGTGGTGATCGTGGCTGTGAACAGGGTGTCGTTGGCGAGAACTGCCGCCGGCGTGAATGTCGCTGTGTTCCCCGCGTAGTTGACCGATCCGGTCACCACAGTTGCGCCTGGTCCCATCAGAGTGAAGGTTGTTGCGTTGATCGTTGTTGCGTTCATCGGCACGCTAAAAGTGGCGGAGATCGCCGTGTTGACGGCCACATTGGTTGCCCCATTCGCCGGAATGGTGGAAACGACTGTTGGTGGCGCAGCCGTCGTGAACGTCCACACAAAGTTGGCGGCCAGCGGAACACCTGCAGGATCTTTCGCTCCAGTTGTAATCGTGGCGGTGAATAAGGTGCTGTTGGCGAGAAGCGTGGTCGGCGTGAATGTCGCGGTGCTGCCGGCATAGGTGACGGTTCCCGCCACCGGAGTTGCTCCTGGTCCGGTCACCATGAAGGTGGCACCGTTAATCGTCGCCGCGTTCATCGCTTCGCTGAACGTAGCGGAGATTGCTGTGTTGACGGCCACATTGGTTGCACCATTCGCCGGAATGGTGGAAACGACTGTTGGTGGCGCAGCCGTCGTGAACGTCCACACAAAGTTCGCCGCCAGTGGAGCTCCGGTGGGGTCTTTCGCTCCGGTCGTAATCGTGGCGGTGAATAAGGTGCTGTTGGCGAGAAGCGTGGCCGGCGTGAATGTCGCGGTGCTGCCGGCATAGGTGACGGTTCCCGCCACCGGAGTTGCT